>ERZ834694.194-NODE-194-length-77763-cov-6.974147_pt1 | contig 77763 bp, 62 predicted proteins | sample MGYA00519691_ERZ834694 | MGnify/ENA primary metagenome ERZ834694 (study PRJEB31850, sample SAMEA3708758) | human gut metagenome | biome: human gut; feature: human-associated habitat; material: faeces | place: China | collected 2014 ... | reverse complement strand
TATTTTCAAATACTGTCATGGCATCCACCAGCATAAAATGCTGATGCACCATTCCGATCCCCAGCTTTACTGCTGTTTTTGGTGAATCGATCTTTACCTTTTTGCCTTTTAACCAGATCGTACCGGAAGTAGGCTGATACAGTCCGATGAGAATATTCATCAGGGTACTTTTTCCTGCACCATTTTCACCCAGAAGTGTATGGATTTCGCCTTCTTCAATAGACAGATTGATATCCTTGTTGGCATAGACTGCACCAAACTGCTTGGTGATCCCTTCCATTCTTAAAAGCTCCGCCATATTCATCCCCCTCCTTTTCAATTTCAATGCTTATAAATAAAAAAAGGAAATGAACATGCTGAAAGAACATGTCTTTCAGCGATTCACTCCCTTGTAAATCCTATGACCTGTAAACTGACCTACATTATAAACAGACAGATTCCTGATGTCAATTATTCCCTCTTTTTCTTAATAAAATTATCCCATCATGGTTTTCAAGGTTACCATGATGGGATAATTCTTTCATTTTTTCTGAATTTTCCTAAGATTCTATTGTATTTGTCTCTTCTGCCAGCTTTTTCCGCATTCTTTTATCTTCATACATTTTTTCATCTGCTTCACGGTACATTTTATCATAATCTACTGCGCCGTAAGCCATGCTGCTTCCCATAGAGAACCTCAGATCAACGGTAAGTCCGTCCCGCAGCCGGACCTTCTGTCCGCTCTGAAGCGCCTTCAGGGCTTCTATTTTCTGCACAAGCGCTTCTTTCCCATACTTATAATAGAACAATGTAAATTCATCACCGCCCTGACGGCAGAGAATGCTGTTTTCACCTGCTTCCTGTTTCAGCATTTCTGCAATCCTTTTAAGGTACTCATCACCATTTTCATGTCCGTAAGTGTCATTAACCATTTTCAGACCGTCAGCATCTACCATAACAGCAGCGCAGTAATATGGTTCCCTGCATTCTTCCAGTATTTTGGAAAGCCTGGTATCTCTGCCAGTCCGGTTAAACAGCCCCGTCAGCTGGTCATGATCTCTCTGGTATTCGATCTCCCTGCGCTTGCGGATCTCCTCTGTAACGTCCGTAATAACACCGAAGATCTCTTCGCCCTCCTGGATCTCTTCAATTTTTAAATATTTACCATTTCCTACAGCAAATATCTCATTTTCACCTGCAACCGGCTCTTTTTGCATGGTTCTAATATATTTCTTGAAATCTTCCCAGTCAGAAGGCAGCTTCCAGGCAGCTTCTGTGCCGGTCTTTAAGATCTGAAGAACATCACCTGTAAAACGGACTCTCTTCATTTGCCGGTTGTACTCATATACACCAATGTGCATATCCGTCTTTCCAAGCACATATGTCATTTTCCTGTCATTGACTAACAGGCTCTGGAGCATTTCATTAATATAACGGCTCAGTTCAAAAAATTCCCTGCTGCTGTGGACATCAATCTTGACGTTTAAGTCACCCATGGTTATCTTATGCAACTTTCCGTTTACTTCCCCGATCTTCTGGACTACCTCCCGGTCCAGATACCGGGTCACTGCCTTAAACAATGCCAGCGCAATGAGTACAAGACATACCGCCAGATACAGCATATTTAACGGTATGCGTTCATAAAGTGCCTTACTGGTCACTGCCACACCGATATAATTATCTGCTACCTTCTTAAATACGATATAGGAACGTTTTCCATTGATCATACCGGAAAAACCTTTTGTACTATGGATCTTTTCCGTATTTAAACCAATTTCCTTCATGTCCATTCCCACTAATTCTGTGTCCGTAGCACCTACGATCTTTTCTGTTTCTGCATTTACCGCAAAGTAGCTGGTATCCGGGTTGACACAAAGCTGGGAAAAAATATAAGGCAGTTCATTTTTTTCTGTTACTTTGGATACATTTACCGGTTCAATTCCCGCTTCCACGATAAATTCCCCAGTGCTGTTCCACATAGCTGAATACTGCATCAGCTTATGCTCTGCTGTATTCGGCTCTATATCCTGAACCATTTTCAGGGATTTGTCCTTAAGCATGGGCTTAAAATAATTCATCTGCTCCCCGGAGTCAAAGCTATAACCATAATACTGGGGATGGGTTCCGGAAACGATCTCGCCTGCAGCATCAATAATGTGGATCTCATCTACTTCCATAAATTCCGCGATCTTACGCAGTTCATACAGATCATTTCTTGCCCCGGTGTTCTTCTCCAGAATATAGGCAATGGCCTCTGTATTATGAAGACATTTCGCAGCATATTCCTGGCGCAGCCTGGTAAGTTCCTTCTGATTCTCCTCCAGCATCTTATCCATCTGCTCAAAGATCTTATCCGCCGTCCCCTGCGCCCGGCTCTGCTCATTTGCTATATTCAATGCCGTAATGCTAATAAGGATCACACTTACCAACGCAAATGTGACCTTATACATATAACTCCATATGGATTTCTTTAAAGTACGCACGACTTCTCCTTACTTGCTATATGCACACCTACGCCGTGTACATATACTTGCATCTTCCCCGCTTTTGAGAAAGATTATCACGCCTTCGGTTACAAGAATTATAGCAACTTTAGAGAAGTTAGGCAAGTTTTCATCGGTTTTAATTGGCTGAATTTTCAATCTGGCTTATGATTTATCCCGTCATTTTCTTTAAATACTCCAACATTATCCCCGACACCACGGAATTGGCTGTCTTTGAAAATGCCAGTCCCAGGGTCCGGTGTGAAGCTGGTTCTAAGGGCCTGGATTCTACATCGTCTCTGGCAAAGGCTTTTAGTACCATTTTCTGGGAAATGGTGACGCCTAATCCGCTTTTCACAAAGGCCATGATCAGTGTATCGTCCCGGAAGCTGTAGGTGATCTTCGGCTTTACGGAACATTTTGCTAATAAATGCTGGATATCATTGTCGCAGCCAGGTGTTTCTATAATTAAGGGATACGAAAACAGTTCTGACACTGTGACCCGTTCTTTTTCTGTAAGTGGATGCCCCTTAGGCATCACTGCACACAGCGGGTCATCCATCAGTGGATAAAATTTCAGGTCGTCTGCCACAATAGATGACAGGAAACCGCAGTCCACCTGTCCGTGGATGATCCAGTCACGGATCTCATCGTAATTGCCGTCAAAGATCTCTACCTGCACCTTTGGATAATGTTCTTTGAAGAAATGGATCACTCCCGGCATCCACAACGCTGTAATACTGGAAAAGCTTCCTACCCGCAGCTTTCCTTCGATCTTATGATTAATATTAAAGGCCGCCTGGCGCAGCTTTGCCTTCTGGTTTACCATTTCCTGAATATAAGGAATCAGTCTGGCTCCGTTGTCTGTAAGTATGACTCCCTTTTTTACTCTGGCAAACAGCCGGACTTCCAGTTCTTCTTCCAGTCCAGCCATCATCTGGCTGATGCCGGACTGTGTGTAATTTAATGCCTCTGCCGCCCCGGAAAAGCTGCCGGTCTCGCACACCTTTAAAAATATCTCATATCTGTCTTTCTGTTCTTTCATAAATTTATCTATAGCTCCATATCCATTACAAAAAATTATATATAGTCATAAAAACATTTGTTTTACTGATATTATAACATGTGCTATTCTGGTATGACAAGCAAGTTCAGCTATAGATAATTTTAGGGGGATTCTTTTTCATGAATAAGAAGAAAAGTAATTTTTCCGGCCAGTTAGGTTTTGTTTTAGCTGCTGCCGGCAGTGCCGTAGGCGTGGGAAACCTGTGGCGTTTTCCGTATCTGGCGGCAAAGGACGGCGGAGGACTGTTCTTAGTCATCTATCTGGCACTGGTCTTAACATTTGGATTCACACTGCTGGCATCTGACATTGCCATTGGCCGCAGAACAAAAGAAAGCGCTATCGGGGCTTATACCCAGATGTCGCCTAAATGGAAATTTCTAGGAATTTTAACCTTTCTTGTTCCAGTCCTGATCATGACCTACTATGCTGTTATCGGCGGCTGGGTCACAAAATATGCAGTTGTCTATCTCACCGGACAGACTGCCGCTGCAGCCCAGGACAATTATTTTACCTCATTTATCACTTCACCTGTATCACCTGTCCTGTTTGCCCTTTTATTTATGGGCGTAACAGCGTTTATTGTATACAATGGTGTGGAAGGCGGTATTGAACGTGTTTCCCGTTGCATGATGCCCATACTTCTGGTTCTGGTGGTTGTGATCGCAGGCTATTCCCTGACACTGCACCATGTTGACGAAAGCGGACAGATGCGTACCGGTATGGACGGCCTTCTTTATTATATAACCCCTCATTTTGAGGGACTGACCTTTAGCCGCTTCCTTCAGATCTTACTTGATGCCATGAGCCAGCTGTTCTTTTCCTTAAGTGTTTCCATGGGTATCATGATCACCTATGGCTCTTATGTGAAACCGGAAGTTAACTTAAATAAAGCTGTTAATCAGATTGAGATCTTCGACACAGGCGTTGCCCTTTTAGCAGGCGCCATGATCATCCCGGCAGTTTTTGTTTTCTCCGGCACCGACGGAATGAGCGCAGGTCCAAGTTTAATGTTCATTTCCCTTCCTAAGGTATTTGCCGCCATGGGAAAAGCAGGTACCTTTGTTGGTCTTTTGTTCTTTGTAACAACTATTTTCGCTACTCTTACGTCCTGTATCTCTGTGCTGGAATCTATCACTGCCAACTGCATGGAGATCTTCCACACAGGCCGCAAGAAAACAGTCCTTGTGCTGACTGTGATCTACCTGGCTGCCTCTGCTGTTATTGCCCTTGGCTACAGTATCTTCTATATTGAAGTAAAACTGCCAAACGGCTCTGTGGGACAGTTATTAGACATCATGGACTATATCAGCAACAGCGTTATGATGCCGTTTATCGCACTGCTCTCTGCCTTTCTGATCGGCTGGATCAAAACACCGGACTATGTGATCGAAGAAATGGAAAGCACCGGCGATACCTTCCTCCGCAAAAAGCTGTACCGTGTCATGATCCGCTATGTGGCCCCGGTTATGATGTTTGTACTGTTTTTACAGTCTACAGGGATCTTATAAGTCTAAAAGAAAAACGGGCTGTCGCAAAATCATCAATTAGATGATAGAGCGATGCCCTCGCTCTATACATAGAAAAATCCGGAAGAAATTCTTTTTCATTTGGAACTTCTTCCGGATTTTTGGTGTACTTTAAGTATTCCTTCATTTTTAGGCTGTTTACACTATTTCTTTTACTGGGAAAAGATAACTTCCTGTGCGCTCTTTTTGGATTTTTACGTGCAGCTTATTGATGTTATATCCCATACATAGTAAAAGAATCTCCAGTTTTACCTTGATTTTTCCCCGAAGTAAAAATCTTTGAAATTCATAATTATTTTCCAAAACCCCAAATGCCCCTTCCACTTGAATGAAACGGTTCATGCGGTATTTTATTCCTGTTTCACTCAGGATATTTTCATAAAATTCCTGACATTTCTCCAGAAAACTCTTTGAAATATATAACTCTTTATTTCCCTGTGCTTTCGTACATTTTTCTTTATAGGAGTAGCCAGTACAATCTTCGCATTTGTAAACAGTTACTTCTGACTTTATATCACTTTTCTGTTTTTTCATAAAAATAGAGCTGTTGCTCCATAGATGATCACTTATCTATTTTGCAACAGCCCTTTTTCTTCGTTCATTATGACAATTGTGCAATCAATAACCTATGAAAGAAGATATATGGATACTACCACAGAATTATTAAACTTGAAGATTCGGATATTTATATATCTGATATCAAAATTAAAGAAACACAAAAAATCATCACTTTGGACACACAGCTACCATCCACTTTTATCCACAGTATGAGTTCGGAATGTATTCATTCAGAGGGATTCTGAATACATTGAGGAATTCTCATCTCTCAATGGGCCAACAGACTTTTTGTATCTAAAGTAATGACATGGCTCCACTATGTCATTGCTTACCAAAGTAAATTTACGATTCCTGTCGTAAAAGCCGGTACAAAAGTCAAAAGCATCAGACAGACGAACAGCATTACATAAAAGGGAATTGATTCTTTTAGAAAATCTCTGATTTCACAACCTGTAACTCCGCAAGTAACAAACATAAGCATCCCCATCGGCGGCGTCACTGCCCCAAGAGTAATATTGAAAATAAATACCATAGAAAAATGAATAGGGTCAATTCCATATGCAAGCGCAATAGGATGTAGAAGTGGTACAAGCACAATCAATGCCGCATTCCCCTCAATAAACATTCCGACCAGCAATAAAAACACATTGACTACCATCAAAAAAACATATTTGTTATGAATAAGTCCCACCATCAAAGCTGTCAATTGCTGTGGAATCTGTTCTTTAGTCAAAACCCATGCAAACGCAGATGCTGCACCCACAATCAGCATAATACTTGCCGTTGTAAGAGCTGTTTCCTTAATTCCTTCCGCTACATCTCTAAATCTCATTTCCCGATAACAAATTCCTAAAATGAGTGCATAAATAACTGCTACAGAACCAGCCTCAGTCGGAGTAAAAATTCCTAAACGTATTCCTCCAATAATAACAAGTGGAAGAAGCAGTGGAAAAAAAGCCGGCTTTATTGCTTTTATCTTTTCTTCTATACAAATTTTGTCCTCTCTAAGTCTTTTATATCCACGTTTTTTAGAAATTACCCGAACCAAAACCATACAAGCTACACAAAGCAAAATTCCCGGGCCAATACCTGCCACAAATAACTTTCCAATTGATACTCCTGCAATGGAACCATAAACAATCATACCAATGCCTGGAGGAATTAAAGGTGTAATCATTGCAGACATTGCGGTTACCGCTGTTGAAAATGACTTTGAAAAACCTTTTCTCTCCATCTCAGGAACTAACATTTTCGCTTCCATTGCTGCATCTGCAATATTAGAACCAGAAAGTCCCCCCATAAGAGTTGATAGAAGAACATTGACCTGTGCCAATCCTCCCCACATTCTTCCTGTCAAAACACTGCAAAAATCCATAATTCTCTTTGTCACCCCAGAATAATTCATAAAAATTCCAGCGCAGACAAAAAACGGAATAGCGAGAAGCGGTGTACTTTCCATACCAGAAATCATCCGTTGGGCAATCATCTGCATAGACGTCGAACTGTTTGCCAAAAAATAAATAACAGTTCCTGCCAAAAGCGACAAAAACACTGGCATTTTTAGAAATAAAAAAACTAAAATAACTACTGCACATATAATCAGCACATTATTCACCTCTTCACCGCCTTTCTCATATCAACAACAAACGTATATGTCATGTTGCCGATCATACACAGACAACTTACAGGTATGCATGAATATATCAACGCCCGTGAAATATGAAGAGTCTCTGTCACCCTATTAGTATTAGCCAGCTGTATCACATATGCAATCCCCTGCCTGCAAAGGAATGCCAAAAGAAGTACCGATGTAACATATATCACAACATTAACAATACTCCTAACTTTTGAAGGAAGAAGTCCCAAAACCATATCCACACAGATTTGATCTCCTGTTCTAAACGCCGCGCTTCCTCCGAACCAAATTGCCCATACAATGAAGATCATCTGTACCTCCTCTCCCCATTGATAAGGTGCATTAAAAAAATATCGAAGGATAACATTGGAAAATGTGACATATATAAGTGCAAGTAAAGCTATACACGAAATAATAATATCTATATTGACGAGCATTTTACCAATTTGTTTCATCATGCCCTCCTCATATAATCAAGTGTTTTTTATTGAAATTTCAAGGTTTTTAAGCCTTGTATGTCTCAGTGAATAAGCCAAGGCTCCTTTATTATCTTCCTAAAATCTCCATAACTTTTTCATATAGACCATCTGACCATTTTTCCTTAAACTCTGGCATCTCACAAAATGCTTTTGTTGCTTCTTCACAGCCACTTCGATCGAATTCTTGAACTTTTATACCTGCAGCTTTCATATCTTCTAAAGCCTTATTGCTAGCCTTTTCTACAATTCCATTAAAATACTCAGCCGCTTCTTCACCGGATTTTTCCAACCACCCTTGTTGTTCCTCTGATAAACTATTCCATAAATCTTCTGAATACAACCAAGATGCATTAATATAGGTATGTCCTGTCATTGTTAAGTTTTCAGCCACTTCATAAAACGCATTCGCATAGAGTACATCTAACGGATTTTCTACCGCATCAATCGTACCCTGCTGTAATGCTGTATAAGTTTCTGTAAGAGCCAATGGTGTAGATACAGCTCCTTGAGCTACAAAATTCAAAGATTCCGCTGTCGAATTTGGAGTACGTACTTTCATTCCTTTCATTCCCTCAATTGATGTAACCGGTTTTTTAGATAACAAATGGCGAACTCCATAGTGCCAATTATTACTAACTAAATGTAACCCTTTTTCTTCCAATTGAGCTATCTGATCCGCATACCAATCACTGGCATGTATTTTATCAAAATCTTCCCACGACTCAATCAAATACGGAGCAAACGTAATATTAAAATCATTTACACCTAAATCCGCATAAAACGAGTCATTCCCAATAGTAATAATCGAATCCCCTGCCAATGCCATGTCAATTACCTCATTTTTATTCCCCATTTGGCTAGAAGGATAAAGCGTCATCGTCATCTTACCTTGGCTTAACTCCTCCAATTTCTCTTTCCAAAAATTACATGCCTCATCTACTGGTTCTCCCGGATTATTCTCATAAGCAACCATGATTTCAAATGTTTCATCTGTACTTTTCTCTAAAACAGATACTGACTCTTCTGTTGTCCCATTCTCTGCTACGCGTCCCCCTGAACATGCTGTAAGGAGTGCTAATACACATATAGCCATTCCCATAATTTTAAACTTTTTCATTCTTTCTTCTCCTTGTGTATTGTATTTATTCCCCAAAGTATCTCCCTAGATTTTTAAAATTTGATATTTATTTTCTTAAATTTCCTGTTTATAAATTATCCTGTTTGTTACATATTTAATCATCTTTCTATGCATTAGCATGAAACCAAAATACAGTCAAAGGTATTTCTGAAGAAATGCTCTTCATCTGGTGACACATTTTTGCCGGAACAATAAATGCTGTTTCTGAGTCTACCCTAAATTCTTCTTCTCCAATTTTTACCCAACCGCTACCAGACAACACTAAAAATCCTTCCTGATCCTCATGAATTGCTGGAGGCGTATATTCCTTCATTGAATAATAACTAATTCCTGCACAACAACCATTTGTACATCCTTGTTCACTTCCCAACATTTGGAAAGAGCCATGCCCATAACCAGAATAATTCTCTTGTACTTCCTCTTTTTTACAATAATAACTCATATGTGCAATCTCCTATTTTCTAATTTCTCCATTCTCATCAAAATGCTCAATTACACCCGTTTTTTTATGAACCTCATCCAAATATTCAACTGCACCGTCTGCTACCATAAAATCAATCCATACATAGTGCATCTTCTTTCCTTCCGGAATTATAACTCCATGATTCGATCCCAGTGGAATATGAAGTAAAGTATTTGAACCATAAGGCTGAATTTTATCATCAATCATTAACTCAATTTCATTGTCCTCAAAAGAAAAGAAAAATTGATCCAACAAAGGATGCATGTGTTTTTCCACACGATCAGGGCCGTATGATTCATTAGAACCCATACAGAAATCTGGAAGTACATGATGATCAATTATAGAACGGCTTATAGATTTTTTACTCTTAAAACTCTCACGATACTGAGGACAAGCATTATATGCCTGTATCATCGGTAGAATCTTCCCACTAGTCTTAAGCTTATCTCTCCGTTCCTCCCCTAATCTCCAACGTATCTCCAACAAATGAGAACTTTTCTTTGCAAACAAAAATACTTTCTTTTCTGGATCTGCCACATATACTGTACGCTTTTCCATCTCTGCTGAATCCTTCCCATTATTCACCGAAATAGCGCCATCAATTAAGAGAAATGTTCTAAGATTTTCCCTATCTATCCCGAGCTGAAAAGCATCCCCTTCAAACATAGTATGAAACACAACACCAGCTCCTGTAATTTCTCCATCTAAAAGAGAAAACGAACCTCTGTTTTCCCTATACAATTCCACATTTACAAGAGCAATTCCATTTTTTTTTGCAACTTCTTCCTGCTTCACTCTTATTCCTCCTTTGTTGCCACAAATCCTACCGGTATCCCAAAATCTTTCCCCAGAGGATACCGGCAAAATAGATCTTTTAATTTAGTGGAAATACTCTACTTCAAAGCCAACTACCTTTCCCAGCTCCTGAAACTCTTTTACATGGTTTCCGTAAATAATGGCCTGATGATGTCCGTATCCGCCGTTAGCAAGAGCCTGACGGAATTCTCTTGCTCCACCTTCTACGTCATAGTAAACAGCCGGGCTGCAATAAACAGGACGGAACTCACATCCGATGGTATGACCTACAGCAACCATCATCTTCGTGCCTCGTCTGTTGAAGCGGCCAAAGGTTACAACCTGTCCCTCATTCTCATTCATATCTACATGATAGTGAGTTCCCCATCCGTGGGTGGTAAACGGCGCCAGCTCGTATTTCTGCTCAGGCTCTTCGAAACCGTTCATCTTTCTGGTCGGAACTGCGTGGTGAATTTCCAGAACATCATGGTCAAAGGTCTGTCCAGGCTGTGTTAATAAGTTCGGCATTCCCAGCTGCTCCAGAGTTTTGCTTCCTTTAAGCACCAGTACAGGATTTCCCATAAATACGCTCTGTCTGGTAAGATACATCATCATCATCATTGCCATCCAGACTGCCAGATCCTCTTCACATGCAGATGGAATACGGTCGTCTTTATTTAAAGAATGGCACAGACAGGGAACAAATTTCTTTTCCCACGGAATCCGGCTGGCACAGAGTTCCTTACAGGGTGTTGTAAATGCATTGCAGTCATACCGCTCCATCATCTTCCTTACTGCATGGAAATAGCGAATATCATTGCAGACATATTCTATTTTAACGTCTGTCTTCTGTGCGCCCTCAACCAGTGCCTCTGCTTCCTTCTGAATACCATCATCTACAGGTGTAGCATCATAGTATTTCATAACCTGACGGAAATCGATACGGTTGTTGCGGATGCCATACTGGGTAAACAGATGGGTCAGGTCGCAGGTACTCGTATTTACAGAAGCCGGCGTCTGTTCTGTATTGGAAAGAATCAGAATTTTAGTATTGGCTACTGCCTTTCTTACCTGAAGATTGGTAAGAATCCTGTTGTACTCCTCATAATCATGAGCCATATATGCCTCTAAGCCGATATCACGGTAAAAGCCGATCAGATCGATGGGTGTAGGACCAAGATTAATCATCGAAATCGGTTTCCTCAGCCGTTCAATTCCCGGAACTCGGTATGTAATTAGGTATAAATCAACCTCATGGTTCTCAGGAAGCAGCTTGTCAAATTCAGAATCCTTTACTACAAAGCTCTCATCAAACTCAATGTAAACAGGCTCCATCAGGTTACACCGAGTCAGATCCAGGTTTGCCTTCAGTTCATCATACCACTGCTTTAACTCTTCTTTGCCCAGACGCTTTTCATATTCGGGAGTACCAGTCTCTTCCGGTCCTACACGGCAAGGTCCCTCCCAGTAATCAGAATGTACCAGATTGGAAAACACCGGTCTTAAGTTTACCTTCACATCCATTGCATACTTCATAGCTTTATTTCCTCCTATAACATGTTCTTTGTTCTATTTTCAAAATGCGCCATTTTCCAGTAGCATTTGAAAATCCCATTTTCCTTTATTTCAGGATAAATCACATCATCTGAAATACATTTCAGAAACTCCGGCGGATTTTCCCGTATCTCTGTTTCTGTTTTTCCGTCATACAGATCCTTATATATATGTAAAATGCCTTTTACCAGAACAGAATCACTGTCGGCCCTGAAATAAATCAGACCGTTCTCTTTCAGAATCTCTGTCCAGATCCCCGTTTTGCAACCTTCAATCCGGTATTGATCCCTGCGTATCTCCTTTTCATCCGGTCTTCCTATTCCCAGCCCGATTAAGTATTCCCCCTGAGAGAACGGATCGCACAGAGTACTGAAATCCTGTATATACTTTTTTACTTTTTCCTCTATACTCATACCTTCCTCAGACTGTTCAATCCTTCCAATGCAACTGCCAGACGATCTGAATCCTCCTTTGTGTTATAAACTGCAAGCGACACCCTACACAGACTCTGACGCTCCAGACGCTTCATCAGGGGGTATGCGCAATGGGAACCGCAGCGGACTGCAATATCCTTAAGTCCTAAAAGCACTCCCACATCATAAGCCCCTATCCCATCCATTTCAAACAGGATAATCGGACTATCCGGACCGGAATTTAAAATATTCAGGCCCTTTATTTTTTCGAGCCTTTGCCTTGTATAAGCTGCAAGGGCCTTTTCATGCTCTAAAAGCACTTCAAACTCATTTTCCTGTAAAAATTTAATTGCTGTTTCCAGTCCCAGCGCTCCTCCGATATTCTGGGTTCCGCCTTCGAACTTTTCTGTATTGCTTTTATATATAATCTGACCTCCGTCTCCCCGTAAAACCATATCCCCTCCATACAAAAGAGGGGGAATCAGCTCCAGACAGCTTTGCTTTCCATACAGCACCCCAAGTCCCATGGGACCGTATATTTTATGAGAGGAAAAGCTCAGAAAATCACAGTCCAACTCCTGGACGAAAATTCTCCGGTGAGCAATCAGCTGGGTGGCATCCACCAGCACCAGAGCGCCTTTGTTATGTGCCTCAGAAATAATTTTCTTTAAATCGGGACAGAAGCCGCCTGCATTTGACATGCCTGTAACAGCAACAAGCTTTGTATGGCAGTCTATTAATTTCAGCAGCTTCTCTGTCTTTAAAGATCCATCCTTTTCTGCTTCTGCCACTCGGAATTCTGCACCAGTTCTCCGGCAAAGCTCCTTCCATGGAAAATAATTGGAAGAATGCTCCAACTCCGTAGTTACTATATTGTTCTCCGATCCTGTCAGACCATCCATTCCGGCAGCCACGAGATTAATTGCCTCTGTACTGCTTTTTGTATATACAATTTCCTCCGGCGTACGTGCGTCAATCCAATGGCAGACCGTTTGCTTTGAGTGATCATAGCGTTCTGACGCCCTGCTGCTGAGAGGATAATTCCCCCGATGAATGTTAGAGTTTTCTGATAAATAAAACTGCCTTACCCTGTCAATTACCCCTTCGGGCTTCTGGGAGGTAGCTGCATTATCCAGATAAACCAACCTTTTATTCTGACTGAAAACAGGGAACTTACTGCGTATCTCCTGTTGCTCCATATTTCTCACCTGTCTTTCCATACTTTATAACCATACGGCATAAATCATCTATTGAAGCAATTTCAACTGCATCCTCATCCGTAAAATGAATTCCCAGTTCCTTTTCAATAAAAAGTATCAAAAGCGTTTTTTTCTGTGTCACCAGATTACTCTGATGACAGTCATATTTTTCTATTTTCGACTGAATCACCTGATCCGACAGAGAAGCGTTCTCCTTATTCCGGCTTTTAATACTTGATATAATAAGCTTTCTGATATCGTTTGTTTCATCCTCCGGTATCATCAGCTTACAGCACACCGCCTTTTTCAAAAGAGGTTTTATGGTTTTTTCATTCCGTTCATTTTCGGAAATATAAGTAATTTTTTCTAAAAGTTTTTTTGACTCATTTGCCTTTTCAATTATCGTTTTAATCATACAATTTCACCATCTGTTTTAAGTATTTTTCTGATATGTTTATAAAAACATTCATTTATCCTTGTGTTTTCTTGATTTTTATTATATGATATGTACAAATTGTTTTTTGATATAAAAGTCATGTTTTTTTGCATTTTATTCAAAGGAGAGCCTATGACCACCATTTACCAAAGCTTTCTAGAAAATTTCCCCAATGAATTTTCTATTGCCCATAAGATTGCCCCACAGACAGAAAAAAAGACCTTCCATATGCATAAGCAGCTGGAGGTCATTTATACAATCTCTTCTAATATGAAATGCCGGACGGAAAAAGGTATCCTGCCGATTCCCAAAAACAGTCTGGTTCTTCTTAATTCCATGAATCTTCATTATTTCTTTACAGATCCCGGAAGCGGCCTGTGTGACCGGTATGTCCTTTACTTTTTACCGTCTTTTATCTCACCTCTTTCCACTCAGGAGGTTAACCTTCTGGAAAGCTTTAATGTAAGTCAGATAGAGCATCCCATCATCCTTTCAACGCCCGAATGTCAACAAACCCACTGGCTGTATCTGATGGAGCAGATGATTTCTCAGCTAGAGCTTGTCAATTCTGTTTCCCTCTGTCAGGACAGCTTCGGAACTGTGCTTCATATCAAATTCCTTTTAGGGCAGTTTCTTTTAATGGTAAATCAGCTTTACTGGCAATCTTACGGAAATGTCCAAAGCGCTCTATACAAAACCCATTCTCATCTTGTAATGGAAATATGTGAGTTTATACACAGCCATATCCAATGCACTGTTTCTACAGATTCACTTGCCGACCACTTTCATATCAGTAAAACACAGCTGTACTATCTTTTTAAGGAGGTTTTGGGAACCACTACCGGAGATTTTCTGATCGAATGCAGAATAACCTGTGCTAAGAATTATCTAATCAACAGCGAATATTCGATTGAAATGATCAGCGAATTGGTGGGGTACCACAATTTAAGTTCCTTTTCCAGAGCCTTCAAATCTTTTTCGGGCTGCAGTCCCCTTCAATATAGAAAGAAACACAAGCTTCATCTTCTGGATGACAGAGGGGAATCATGACTCCCCGGCAGACGAGTGGTTTGCCCGCCCCTATAGAGGCAATTACCTGAGTGGACACAAAAATGGAGCTGCTGCTCTGGTAGATAATTCACCTACTTTTGCAACAGCCCCTTTTCTATGCTCTTATTTTTTTATGTATTTCATTTTTTACAGCACCCATTCCTCCAGGAAATAAGCTGCCCCGTCCTCTTCATTATGCCCGGCCACAAATTTCGCAGCCTGCTTTACATCATCTTCTGCGTTTTCCATTGCCGCGGAGATGCCTGCAGCCTGAAGCATGGAAATATCGTTTTCGTTATCCCCAATAGCCAGCACATTTTCCATACTTATCCCCAATTTTTCACAAAGTGTACACAGTGCATTTCCTTTGGAGGCATGGATAGAGTTTAATTCTATGATCCCATCTCCGGTGCGCAGAAATACGATACCCGGTATGGGGCTTCCTTTTTCCAGAAGTTCCTGTGCCAGTCCATCTTTTAAGACAAAAGCACCCATTTTCATCACTTTTACTCCACTGGTCCTTAAAAACTCTCCCAGATCTTTTACATTTCCTTCGCTGAACCTGATATAAGGATATTTCTCAGAAAGCCCTGTTTTCTCCCAGCCTTCTGCCCTGAAAGTACCTCTGTCTGTATGGGCATATACAGCCACTGGGAATTGTTCCAGATAAGCAATGGCTTCCACTGCTTTTTCTGTGGAGATTCCTGTTTCACAGATGCTTTTTTCCTCCGGTACATCCATAAGCATGGCACCATTGGAGCAGATAGCATACTGAATACCGTCTACATTATTTAATACTGCTTCTTTCATTCCTCCGATGGGTCTTCCGGAGGCAGGTACCAGGATCACGCCTTTTTTTACGATCCTTCTTAAAACATCTAATGTATAATCTGATATGCTCTTGTCATCATGAAGAAGAGTTCCGTCCATATCTACGGCTGCCAGCCGGATAGTTGTTTTTTCACTATGCATATTGATTCCTCCTATAAATAATGTTCTCCCAAAATCTTTCTGTGCCTGATCTTGATCCTGACATCTGATTTTAAGTATAGCACATATTTCCCCCATAAAAGTGTCAATCCTAGTGTCGAACCCTATTCCCCCGCTCTGGACATCTCCCCATTTTTCTCCCCGCTACTGCCGAAACCCTTTTCAAACTGGCGAAATCATTCAAAACATCTTTCTTTTCAGACTATTTTTTGTATAATTACACTTGTTATCAGGTAGACATAAAACACGCGCGAAAAGAATTCAAGTTAAATCAACAAACAGGAGAATCATGTACATGCTCAGCACAAAAGAAGAACTCTATCTTTACCTGGAAAAAATAAGCCGGGGCTATGCCCTGAAAGATCTGAAATATTTTACGGCGAACCATATCAGCGAATCACTGAATATTTCCCGTAATCTGGCCAGTCAGTATCTGAATGAGCTGGTAAAAGAAGAGCGGGCCATTAAGGTCAACTCCCGTCCCGTTTATTTCTTCCATAAAAAAAATGTTGAGCGCGAAGCCCAGGTCGCCCTGGAAACCTGCGTATTCTCCGGTATGGACGATTTTCAGCGGAAATGCCGAAGCGATGAAAATAAAAGAGATTTTCAGAAAGCTATCGGTTATTACCTGAGTTTAAGTTCCTGCATTGAGCAGTGTAAAGCAGCTGTTAAATACCCGCCAAATGGTCTTCCGGCCTTGTTTAACGGAGCCGGCGGAACAGGAAAGGCTTTTCTTTCCAGGCTGATGTATGAATATGCTGTAAATGAACGGGTAATTGGAACTGCAGGCGCAGCTTCTCTCCCGCCTTACATCACAGTAGACTGCTCCGAATATGCCCAGAATGAAGAAAAATTTGCTATTTCCCTTTGCGGCAGCGAAGACGGAAAAGGCTGGCTTGCAAAGGCAAACGGCGGCATCCTTTTCTTTGATGAAATTGACAGGCTTCCATTTTCAGGACAGGAACTGATCTATTCCTACTTAATTTCGGGACAATACAAAGGATATCATGATGACGAACATGTTTTTGAGTCCAATGCAAGACTGGTATTTTCCACCACAAAAGTACCGGCGGAAACACTTTATAAGCCACTTGCAAGGATGATCCCCATTGTGATCCCGGTCCCAACATTACATGAACGCACAGCCGATGAAAAAGAGGAAATGTTAGTCTCCTTCTTAAAAGCAGAAGGACGGCGCATGGGCGTAGATGTAAGCATCAGCCAGAACGCCTTCCACTGTATGTTGGAATTTTCCTACGAAAACAACATCGACGAATTAAAAACCTGCGTTACCAGCAGCTGTGCCGGAGCTTATCTGGAAAAAAACAGCGATGGTATCGCTATCCACAGTTATCACCTTCCGGAATATATGCTCTCCTCCTTAAAACTGGAGGTTGAAGACAAAGACAAACGGATGATCCACTTAAACAGTTACAGCCGTGACACCTCTTTGGGACAGACGGTACAGTATTTCCAGATCATGTTAGATGTCTTTGAAGATTACCGTCAGGATATGCTCAGTTTTGACGGCCTGATGATGGAATTCCGGAAACAATTAAATGATTATTACGACTATCTGATCTACGGACAGAAGCTTGTAAACATCAAGATTTCCACTTACGAACAGCTGATCAATCAGATTTTTGAAAATGTAGGTGAAATGTATGGCATCAGCCTTTCCAAAAAATACAGCCACTTACTTGCCCGCCGTTTATATATACAGCTTCAGGGCGACCATCTGATCGACAACTGGATGAAACAAAACCATGACGAGATTGAAGAAATGTTTCAGGCTGTAAGCGCTGTTCTTGAAAAAGAATCAGTCATCTGTTCCAGGATCGTAAACCTGATCAAACTGAATCTGGACATTGAAGCAGACAGTTTAAACCAGCTGTTTTTGCTTTTAGATATAAAAAACCAGAACCAGAAGATCCAGGGACTTTCCGCAGCCGGTATTATCTTAAGCCACGGCTATGCAACAGCTTCCAGTATTGCAGATGCCGCTAACCAGATCATCGGCCGAAAGGTATTCGATGCCATTGATATGCCTCTTGACATGCAGATGAGTGACATCACCGGGCTGCTGGAAAAACACATTGAACGATTTATCACCTGTCAGGACGTAGTGCTTCTGGTGGATATGGGCTCTTTAGAGCAGATACACAGCCAGATGCGCGGCCTGAGAAATTTAAACATCGGCATCATCAACAATATTTCCACTGCCTTAGCTGTTGACATCGGCCTTGGCATCTGTGGGAACCAGAAGCTGGAAGACATCCTGAAACGGGCCAGCGAAAGCAATGTCTGCACCTATCGTATCATCCACAATGTACAAAAGGAAGATGCCGTGATCTTCAGCGGAGAAAACGGCATTGACACAACGGAAAAGCTAAAAGAGCTGATCTTAAAAACTTCCGCCACTTCCATTCCTGTAAAATTTGTGGCTTATGATTATTACCGGCTGATGAAAAACGGCAGCCATGATGAGATTTTCCAGCAATACCATGTAAAATGCATCATCGGACTTTTCAATCCGGAGATCGAGGGAATTCCTTTTATCTCACTGGAGGACATTATTTCCATGAATTCCGCAGAAAAGCTGACAAACATTTTCTCAGAGTATCTGGATGAAGAACAAATGGAAATATTTAACCAGAACCTGGTAAAGAATTTCTCCCTGCAGAATGTAGTTGAATCCATTACCATTTTAAATCCTGACAAGCTTTTAGATGAAGTGGAACAGGCAGTGGGACGGCTTCAGAAGATCACAGGAAGAAAGATCGCAGGACGTATCATGATCGGGCTTTATGTCCACCTGTGTTGTCTGGTGGAACGTCTGGTCACAAAAACACCCATTGATAATTATCAGGATCTGGAAGAATTTGAACAAAAACATGCCGACTTTATCAGGCAGGTAAGGGACAGCTTTCAGGATATCTCCCGGCATTACCGGGTGGCTCTGCCTGTAAGTGAGATTGCTTACATTTATGATTACATGCATTTGAATTCAAAAAATAAGCTTTCCGGGCAGGCAGAAAGCCCGGCCGTCCGTGAGGACGAATAGGAGGTAAATATGGGTATTGTACTTGCAAGAATTGATAACCGTCTTCTTCATGGTATCGTGGCTACACAGTGGGCCGGACGTTCCGGTGCACAGCGTATCATGATCATTGATGACACTGTTGCCAATAATGAACTGACCAAAGCCAGCATGAAGCTTGCCAGACCTACCGGAATGGCTATTTCCATCATTACCGAGGAAACAGCTTTAAATAACTTCAAAGCCGGAAAATACAATGACCACACTGTATTTGTCCTGGTTAAGAAGCCGGAAACACTGGTTAAGCTGTCTGATATCGGCGTAAAGATCCCGGAACTGGTCATTGGCGGAACTGTAAAGCCTGCTGAAGGCGAAGAAGCTGTAAAGCTTTCCCAGAGAGCTTACGCAAAGCCGGATGACATTGAGGCTTACAAGAAATTAAAGGCTGCGGGAACCAAACTCTATGCACAGTATGTACCTGCAGACGCAGAAGTTTCTATTGACGAATTTCTGAAATAACAAAGGGGGAAATTGTTATGCAATTAAGTGCTTTACAAATTGTACTGCTTGTCCTGGTGGCTGCTGAGATCAACGTTGACCGCCGCGGATTATCACTGACACATGCAAGACCTGTTATCGTAGGTTTCCTGTGCGGACTGATCTTAGGCGACATGAACAGCGGTCTTTACATCGGCGGTACTTTCACACTGATGTCCTTAGGTGTTGCCGCTCTTGGCGGTTCTTCTGTACCTGATTATGGCGTTGCAACCATTATTGCATGCGCATTTGCAAAAACAACCGGACAAGGACCGGAAGTTGGTATGACCATCGGTCTTCCTGTTGGTATGCTGGGCGTACAGATGGACGTTTTATACAAGATCTGCAACTCCTTCATTGCCCAGAAATCCCAGAAATATGCCAATGAAAAACAGTTTGGCAAAATGTATGCTATCCTTTACCTTTGCCCTGTTATGGTAGCTGTATTCATGGCATTCCCAACCGCTGTTGCATTAACAGCAGGCGCTCCTTTAGTTCAGGCTATCCTGGATGTGCTTCCTTCCTGGGTAACAGGCGGTCTGTCTGTAGCAGGAAAGCTCCTTCCTGGTCTTGGTATTGCCATGCTGCTCCACTACATGCCGGCAAAGAAGTACTTCAACTACATTCTGATCGGCTTTGTACTCAGCGCATACATGGGCGTACCGATCCTTGGTATCGCATTCCTTGGTGTAGCTTTAGCTTACAAGTTCTATATGGATGAAGAAGCAAAGGAAAATGTAGGATTTGCAGGAGGTCTTGAAGATGAATAATGAGAATGAAGTAATGGAAAAAGCTCCCGTTTTAACAAAAAAAGACTGTGTGAAAGGTGCCATCCGCTGGTCTTTAATGGCAGTAACAACCTTTAACTACGATACCCAGCTTGCTCCAGCCGTTGTTTTCGGTATTGGACCTCTGCTGCGTAAGATCTATAAAGATGATGACGAATACGTTGAAGCATTAAACAACCATTATAAATACTTCAACACCATGCCATGGCTGGCAAATATCGTTCTTGGTGCTACTCTGGCTCTGGAAGACAAAGAAGGGATCACTTCCCTGGATGCTGTACAGAATATCAAGGTCAGCTTAATGGGACCTTTAGCTGGTATTGGTGATACCTTATTCTGGACACTGCTTCCTACTATCATGGGCTCCATCGCAGGATATATGGCTCTGGAAGGCAACCCTATCGGTGTTATCCTGTGGCTCATTGTAAACCTTATCTTCATCTGCATCCGTACCCAGTTAATGTGGATTGGATACCGTGAAGGTACCAAACTGATCACCAAAGTGGGCAGTAAGCTTGCCCGCATCACAGATGCTGCTTCTGTTCTGGGTCTTACTGTTGTAGGTGCTCTGTCCGCAACTGTTGTAACTGCAAAAACACCTCTGGCATTCCAGATGGGTGAAGTTAATCTGGCAGTTGCAGATCTGTTAGACAAGATCATGCCTTCTATGATCTCTGTAGCTACTGTCCTGGTACTGTATAAGCTCCTTGGAAAGAAGGGCATGAAGATCACTACCCTGATCCTCATTGTTATCATCTTCTCCATGATCTGCTCTGCACTGGGAATCCTGGCTTGATCATTTATAACTAACATAAGTAAACGGACATGTCGCCTGATGGTGACATCACCATAATGACGGTTCTGCCTGTCTTATTTGGCAGGCAGAGCCCTTTTTTATTCAACTAAGGGGAGATTATCATATGGTTGAAGTAAGCGCAGCAAAACGTAATATCACACCTCCATTTCCTATGTACATGCGCGGTTATGCCATGAGAACAGGAAAATCTATTGGTGTTTTAGATGAACTTTACTGCAGGACTTTAGTCCTGCGCATTGACGGGGAGATTTTTATATGGTCCACCCTGGATCTGTGCCGGTTAGAAGAACCGATCTCTGATTATGCCCGCACAGTCCTTGCCGGAAAATATTCTGTTCCAAAGGAAAATATCATTATCGGAACCATTCATACACACTCTGGCCCTGATATCAGCTTTGAAGATGAAGGGGAAGACAGGAATCATCGCAAGGCAGTTTACAGGGAGCTGGTAATGAAACAGCTTTTTGACGCCGTAGATGAATGCTTTGACCGTGGTTTCTTAGAGGTAACACCTTATATGGTAAAGGGAACAATAGAAGGTGTATACGGAAACCGCAATTATATTGACAAACCAAGTGATAAAGATATCAACATGATCCTGTTCCGCAATGAAAACCATGTAGTTGCAGGTATGTTCCAGTTTACCTGCCATCCAACTGTCCTTGGCATCCACAACATGAAGATCAGCTCTGATCTTTTAGGAAATGTGGGAAAGGCCCTGGATGAGAAATACAATACCATTTTCATTACCATGCAGGGAGCCTGCGGTGATATGGGCAACCGCCAGTACCGCCAGGGAAATGACGAAAACGAGCTGTGGCGCGTACGTGATGAAGTAATGAAGCAGGTAAATGTTTTCGCAGAAGCAGAAACTCCTATGGAGTTAAAAGCTGGCTCTGTAAAAACTGCAGAATACACCATCCACCAGACTTATGATCTGGATGCCATGAAGGCACAGTTAGCTGAAGATGAAAAGAAGCTGGCTGCTGCTGTTACAGAAGATGATAAAAAGCTTCTCTGGTCCGGTGTCCGCCATATGAGAAGAAAGATCCAGTCAGGCGGTATCAATGTTACGCTCCGTTCTGTTATCTTCCATTTAGGCGACCTGGAGATCATCACCATCCCCGGAGAACTGTTCTCCACCTTCGGAATGGAGATCAAAAAGAACTTTAATGCTCCTATGCGCATCGTATGGGGCTATGCAAACTACAGCGCAGGCTATATCGTAGAGAAAGATGAATTCGGAAAAGGCTATGAAAGCATGCAGACTCCTTTCCTCCAGGGAGAAGCAGAACTTTACGTAGATCATCTGATCAAATCCCTGTAGTATCTGATCCCCGCCACACTATTATAAATATAACTATAACTATAAAACTATAAGGAGAAGCGTTATGAGAAGATATATTATCGCCTCCCATCATTTACTGGCCCACGGCCTGAAAGACACATTAAATTTTCTTACTTCCATGGACGGCATCATTGATATCAGTGCCTATATGGATGACACCGATCTTCCTACCCAGATCAAAGAATTATTTGATTCCTTTGACCCGGAGGATGAAGTAGTCATGATGACTGATATGTTAGGTGGCAGTGTAAACCAGCAGTTCTGCCCATATGTAAACGATCATCGTCACCTGATCTGCGGTATTAATCTTCCATGTGCCTTAAGCCTGGTATTACAGCCTCAGGATATGCCTCTTACTGCAGAGACCATCCGGACTATTGTAGAAGAGTCCAGAAGCCATCTGATCTATGTAAATGAGTATAATGATGGGGCTAATGAGGATGACGAGTAAAAAATCGTGAAAATCCACTTCATTGAACAGACATAAAAGAAGCAGCTGACTGGTTTTTTCCAACAGCTGCTTTTTTCGTAGAAAAAGCAGGAATATATAAAGTCAGAAGTGTGAAAAACGCAAATTGATTTTATTTGAAAAAAATGATAAAACAGGGAATGAAAGAAGGGATATACATGAAACAAAAAACCGGCCTGCAAATGTCCAGTTCGCTGCCTGTTATGATACTTTTAAATCTGTCCGGCGGAACGCAGGATGCCTGTTCCTATTTTTTACGTGATCACGTCTTTGCCAATGCACAGACAGGAAATATTGTTTTAATGGGATGCTACCTGATCTCCGAGGATCTACGAAATTCCATCCGTTATTTCCTTCCCGTTGCTTTTTTCGCACTGGGTGTATTAATGGCCTGCCTGATCCACTCCCGGTTCCGTCACACAGGAAAGATCCACTGGCGCCATCTGGTCCTGACTCTGGAGATTATCCTACTGTTTATCGTCGGTTTTATCCCGGGACAGTTAAACTGGCTTGCAAATGGACTTACTTCCTTTGCCTGCGCTATGCAGGTTCAGTCCTTCCGTACTGTACGCGGCAGTGCTTATGCCAGCACCATGTGTATCGGAAATCTGCGAAGCGGCATGGACCATTTTTATAAAGCTATTACCGAGAAACGAAAAGATGAGCTGAAAACAGCTGCCATTTATCTTACTGCGATCGGTTCCTTTACCATTGGTGCCGCCTGCGGTGGTCATCTTACCAATCATTTCTCCTACCGCACCATCTGGATCTCCTGCGGACTTCTGATCCTCTGCTTTTTACTGATGCTGATCGAAGAAGAGGACGATCTGGAAGCCGTGGAAAAAAAGGAACGCAAAGAGCTGAAAATGGAACAGAAAGAATTAAAAGAAGAGCAGAAAGAGCTTCAGAAAGAAAAAGCTGAACTGAAAGAAGAACAGCATATCATTCAGGAACTGGATGAAAAAATACAGCATCACTAAGTACATAGAACAGGCACTGCGAAGATCTTATTTTCCTCGCAGTGCCTGTTTTTTATTTCCTATTCAATTCATAGTACTACCATTGTAAACGCATCCATTTACTATGCAGTATAAGACTCTACCGTTACTGTATAAGTGCTGTCGCCCTGCACATAAACAGTGCCGTCGCTTCCCTTAATAGTCACAGTTTTGCCCTCTGTGTCTTTAATGGTTCCCTTATTGGTCAGTGAAGATAACTGACTGTCTTTTGTGACGATCCATGTGGAAGTGGCATCAATGGACAGATCTGCCGTTCCGCTGCCTCCATTTCCGGCGCAGGACTCATCCTGGATGAAGCCGCCTGTAAGGATGCTTCCCTCTGTCATCTTAAATTTCAGGTTGCTGATACTGTCCCAAACCACATCTCCTTCCATTTTCTGGTTTTCTGCTGTAAAGGAACAATCCGCTCCGTTTGCACCACTCTGTCCCCAGCCTCTCTTATTGGCATTTCCCGTACATTTTAAGAAAAATTCATTATTAGAAGACGGGGTAATATTTACATTGTTTAAATAAAAAGTGCTTTCTGTATTTGTAGTGTAAAACAGACCGCCATTTTCAGAAGTCAGGCTGCCGCCGGTCATATTTAATACAGCATTTCCCACCTCAGAGTCACCGGACATGCTCTGGTATAAGATCACGGTCCAGTCGCAATCATTCTGCTCATTTTCCTGGATATGGCCGGACAGGTCGCAGTTTGTCAGTGACAGGGAATTTAAGCCTTCAATGCACACTGCTTCGGAATTTTCCGCCGTCAATTTGGCATCTTCCACCTCAATATCTGCTGTACAGTAAACCGCCGGTGAGCCAGTTCCTGAAGAAGTATAACTGCCGCCCTTTACACGCATGGTGCCGCCGCCTCTGTCGCTTCGGATCGCCGCGGAAGACTCACCGGAAGTATGTACCGTCAGATTTTCTGCATTGACTGTACCGCCGCCTGCTGCGTGGATACCGCCTGCTGTATTTCCAGTTGTGGTAATGGCAGTATCAGAGATATTTACAGTGCCTTTGTCATAGGCAAACGCACCTGCAGCGCCATCTGCATCAGAAGTAATCGTTCCACCCTTTAGATCAACAGTTCCGTCTGTTACAAGGATTGATGCACCTACGCCGTAAAAGCTGGAGCTGTCGCCGCCTTTGCTGTCTTCGGATGTTCTGTTTACGGTAAAATCTTTTAGAGTAACATTAGCTCCGTTAGATACAAGAACTGCGCTTTCATCTGTGCCTTCTGAGGTATAGCTCTGTCCGGACTCTTCTGTATCACTGGTAAATTCCTTTACAGAGGAATAAGATGTGGGTGCGGACTGTGCCCCGCCTCCAGGACCGCCAGCTCCCGGTGCCCCATTTCCAGGGCCACCCTGAGGACCATCCGGACCGCCTGGCATATCAGCTAAAGATATCTGTACTGCGGTTCCATTGCTGTCTGTAGTAATCTTAACAAAGTCACCTTCCTTGATATCAGAAACCTGGATGGATGCACCGTCTGCATCGGTGAAGGTTGTGGATGTTGTGATCTTATAGGTTGTGGTTTCGCCCTGTGGCGGCTGGCCGTTCCCCTCTGGGGCACCGCCTTTTGGTGGCTGGTTCTGGTTATCTGAGGTACTGCCCTGTGATGGCTGGTTTTTGTTGTCTGAGGTACTGCCCTGGGGTGGCTGGCCTTTTCCGTCTGGGGCACCTCCTGGCTGCTGACCATCATTGTTCTGACCTGGCTGACCATCTGGCGCTCCACTCGGTACTCCGCCAGGTCCCTGCTCAACTGTGATCTCTGTATCAGAAACCGACTTCACACGTCCCATTACCTCATTCTGGCTGTCCTGGGCGCCGCTTTCTGCTGCTGCCTCTGTAGCCTGTGCTGCCGTAGTACTCTGGCTGCTATTTCCTCCACAGGCTGACAGCAACATAGCACTGGTGATCATCATGCACATCATCACACTGCCTCTGCGCAGCCGTCTTCCAATCTCTCTTTTGGTCTTTCTGTCATTTCCCATTCTATCTCTATATCTGCTCATAATCGCATTGCCTCAACTTTCATCTTTTAAAATCATTTTCTATCTATTTTCTCTTACTGTACCCAGACACCGTCACCATTTACATAATAACCATCTGGTGTAGTTGTATTCACTAACATAGCACCGCTTTCACCACAGTAATACCATGCATCTTTATATAAGATCCAGCCAGTTTTCATGTAACCGTTTTCATCAAAACAGTACCAGAGATTGTCAATATACTGCCAGCCGTTTGTGGTATAGCTGCGGTCTGCGTTGCAGTACCACCAGCCTGTATTGTCTTTCAGCCACGCACCAGTACCGGAAGATGTCGTATTGGAAGGTGTATTTCCATTTGAAGAACCTGAAGAACTGATCTCCTGTGCTTCGCTTGAAGAAACATACCATGAGTCAGACTCTTCCCAGCTTCCCTTATTAGAAGTGTTGTACACGCCTCTTACTTTAAATGTATAATAACCGTTCTTAGTTATGTAGCTTGAAAAATCATAACTGGTGCTGGTAGTCGTCAGCACGCTGGTCACTGCACTGCTTCCCCGGTAAAGCCGTACTTCATACTTTTTTGCATCATCACTTTCTTCCCAGGAAGCCGTCCCGTCTGACTCATCCCATTCCTGCCCGCTTACATCCAGATCATGATCACTGTCATCATCATCCAGGGCATCCAGTGTTACATATACGATCAAAGTATCACTGGAGCTTCTGCTGACTGATGTAACTGTACCGTCAGAACCGCTTAAGCTGACACTGCTTTTTGAAAATCCGGAAGCAAAATAATAATCATCATCTGCATATAAAGTGATCTTTAATTTCGGTTTGTCGCCATCATCCCACTCGTCGCTTGGCTCATTGGTGATCACCACATCATCTATATCAAATTTAGAAGAGGATGTGGAAACGGTTACATCGCTATCTGTATCCCCAGCCTCGATTTCTGATTCAATAGAAAGAGGGACAGAGTTTATTTTTGTTCCAGTAGCAGCCAGAGCCGTTGTATTCGGTACAGACAGCATGCAGATCGCAGAAGTAAGTGCAGTAAGTTCTTTTATTTTACCCTTAAGTTTCATAGAATTGCTCCTTTCAACCCGTATCAAATATATACGGGCATTTAGCTTTTTTATTTTTCTCTTATCTTTTCTCTTACTTGTCTTTCATTGACTTAAACTATAACGGGATTTTTTGACCAGATTTTGGTGATTGTGTGAAAAAAATGTGAGAAAAAAAGTGCTGGGCTATGGATTAAAATCCATGCCCAGCACTTTTTTAATGGCTGTTGTTATTCCGGTTTTACGCCCGATGATATCAAAAGGAAGATTCCTCCAAGGATAAAGGCCAGCGGGAGTATGATCCCCATAATAACACTTCCCACACCGCCTTTTCGGTTTTCTTCCCTGAATTCTTCTTTTGTAAGCTCTCCTTCCCTCATACAATCGGCTGCACTGCCTGTGAATCTTAAGGTATCTCCATCCTGGATCCCGATCACAGTAACTGTGGATCCATTCCCATATTTGGAGCTTGAGTATTCGTAACGGAAATCGCCCTCCTGCGGATAACGCTTTGTCTGATCCATCGGCTGGATAAAGAAGGTCTGTGAATAGTTTCGGTCCTTTACCACACTATATCCCTGCTGGTTCAGCTTCTCCTCATCATACTGTGCACGCCCATCAAGCATGATCCGGTCCATGTACTCCTGATCCAAATGGAATCCACCCACATCTACCTTTGCAGTATAATCCTTCATTTCAGAGAGTCCTGAGCTCCACTCCAGATATTTATTATAATACCCCCTCGCCTCTATTTTTGTCTCTTTATCCGTTAGCTTCAAGGTCTGCGCCTTTCTCATAACACGCATAGTATCAAAAGAAATCCCGATCTCATCATCATATGCCGGTTCCACGATTTTCATCTCACCGCAGACAATGACTGTTTTTCCGTCATTTGCCGGATCATACGCCCCGCGCCCTACATATACAGCCTCATTCTGGGATTTTCTTCCCTTCGGCATATCGATAAAGATCATTTTGATCGTAGCGATCGCAAAAAAGCCGCCAAACACAAACAGGATTATGGCACCGATCTTTTTTATGGTACCCATAGACTCTCCCTCCTTTTACCAGTGAAATTCCCCCAAAATCTTTTTGTACCTGAAGCTCAGCCACAAAAGCAGGTGCATAAGAGACTCCGGGAGGACATCGTGCTATACGCCTGGAATTTTATGACCACGGATCTGCTGCTGCAGGGATCCGTATCCCGGCAAGAAGCTGCTGTTCCCACAAAAACCACTGTCCCGTAGATGGTTTTTTACGGAGTTTTAATGGTCTCGGACTGTCTGCGCCGCTGCAGTTTACATAAAGTGTCAGATATCCTTCCGCAAGCTGGCTTCTGCTGTATGGATTCTCTGATACAACTACACGATATGGCATTGACGGCGTATAGTTATTCTCTGGGGAAGATCCTGCAAAAAATGACCGCATCAGATATTCTTTTCCCCGGAACCGATCTTTTAGAAACTGTTTATCGATCCCATTTAACGGTCTTGGTCCCCTTAAGAAATCCAGCATCCGGACTGCATCCTCCTGATTTTCCGGAAATCTCGCCAGTGCTGCAACCGTAAGTGCCGCAACCTCTTCCGGGACAGTAAGCGCCGCCTGAGGCATTGCCGCAAGTTCCTCTACTGTTGCTGGTAAGCGTTCTAATGTGATCTCCTTCATAAGATTTCCCCCTCTTCATTCAATTAATTCCCACTCTCCAGTCAGATAATCCATACGGTATACCCCTTTAGTGGTTAATGCATAGTAGCCTTCCCGGACATACTGGCTTCCATTGTCGCTGATCAGCACATAGACTCTTCCAGGCTCTCCGTAAATCTCCTCTGATTCCTCCTCATAAATACTCATACCCTGTAAGATCTTCTCATGAATCTCCGGCACATGCGCAACGTAATCCATGTCATCTGCAGCTCCTTCATCACCGGCGCCTTCACCTGCTGCTTCATCCATTGCGCTCTGTGGTAAGTAATAGAAGGTGGCAGAATCATTGCCGGTATACGGGAAGAAAGAATCACCGCTCAGATCCTGGATGTACAAAGTATCATTCTCCGTCTGCATCCGGATCGTACCATTCCGCTCTCCATCCGGCGTATTGAGCCAGTACTCATACTCCCACGGACCGGTCTTCTCATCGGATCCATACTCAGCCGGTCCGCGTGCTACATAGGTTCCGTCCCAGTAGAAACGTATTTCCTCGCTGCCATCTACCAAAAGGCCTCCATAATACAAGATAGAAGTTGGATTTCCGGCCAGATCCGTCTGGAGTGTAACATTATAGAAAAATGGCTGTCCCTGATCATTTACATTCCCATCACAATACCAGCTTCCGTCCATGTTGTAAAGATATCCGGTATTCACAAACTCATTCATAACATTCAGCGTAACAAAATCCTCGTTTCCGAAAACTTCTCCTGCATACAGATTGTACTCCGGACACCAGCTCGCCGATCTGTTCCCATTCTGAGCTGTAAGCATCACATTCGAATGCAGATCACTTATATTACACTTTAAAAGGAAGGGAAGTCCATCCGATATACGGGCAATTTCCTCACCCTTTACATCCTCAAATGTATTCTCATTCCATGTATTCCTGTTGACCGCGATCGTCCAGTTCTCACTTGCCGGAACAATAACATACCACTCATCTCCGTCGCATTCAATCCGGTGATCCGCCGGAAGATTCTCCAGATATGGGAAAAGGATCTTAACCTGTTCCTGTCTTCCTCCACTTGTAAAATCTGCCGTATAGTCGATAAAATACACACCCGCCGCAGCAGACAACTGATTCACATATTCCCGGTCCTCAACAAGTGCACTCTTCCCTGTCTCCGTCATCCAAGTGCCACTGGAAACCGTTTTTTGGATTTCCCCATCCATTGTCTCACGGACCGGCTTACGGACCGGCTGATCGCCATCTGCAGTGATCTCTGTGTCAGACTCCGTCTCTGTCTTCTTTTTCATAAACCGGCTCATATCGTTCTCTGTTTCGTTTTCTGCCACGCCTGTTTCTTCCTCGGATACTGCATCTGGATTCACCATTCCGCCCTTATCCTTTATATCCAGGAGCGCACAGCCGGTAAACAGCAAGCACATCAGGACCGCCAGAACGATCCGGCTGACACTCAAAAATGATCTTTTCGTTTCTAACGATTTTGTCATGCTCCTCTCCCTCCTTCTATGCACTTCGCACTTTCTTCCAGGTTATCCCCATATGATCCATCACGCATCAGCCGCCATACTCTGAATAATCCTCAACCATGCGGATGGAGTGATACTGCTCCGTTCCATACATCTGAACCATCAGGTCATTTCCGTGGATCGTCGGATACATCCATGCAAATACTTCTCCTCCTGCATCCTCGATCACATAGCCATCCATCGTATTAAACAGCCGGAGATCCGTCTTTGTATACAGGAAATCTGCTTTCTGATCATATGCCTCATAATCTACACACCCTACCTCGATCCGGTCTTCCGGTCCCGTCAGAGGACGATCCGTATCACCAGAGGTATACATGCTGAAGCTCCAGTTTTCATAGAGTATCTCATCTGGATTCTGGAACATTGACTTATAACGCCCCGGTGTGATCAGGCACATTCCCAGCTGTGCCTGCCATTTTCCATCCGGTCCTACATAAAAACCATCCGGCGTCATGTGATTTTTTAAGATATTTCCATTCTCATCCAGATAGATGTAGCTTCCGTCCTCCTGTCTTACCCAGCAGGATGCATCTGTCTTTTTCTGGTAAGTACCGTTAAAGAATTTACTATAGGATGCAGATGCATCCACATAAAGCATATCCCCATTTAATGACCAGATTGCCGGAATCTCATGAACCTCCAGTGTTTCCGCCTTTGTCCGTGTCCCGTCCGTAAATTTCAGGGCATCCACAGATGGCTCACCATTCATGACAAAGGAAATATATACATAGTCCTTATCCGTGTCTGTCACTGTAACACGCTGTCCGTCAGAACGATAGTAGGTTCCGTCCCATGCCGACCGTGGCGATACGCGTGTCCATCCGTTCTCCGCAAACGCCGTGACCGGCATCGCAGCTGCTATAATAACAGCAATTCCTGCTGCAATCCATCTCTTTTTATCAAAACCTTTCATTTCCATCCTCCTCTCCGTATTGATCCTTTTAAAATTTTCCGCCGCCACCGCCATGTGTGGTTCCAGAAGAAGACCTATGGGTTGAGCTTCCGCCACCACCGCTGCTGCTGCTCTTTGTCTCCCTTTTCACCCGGTTAACATTGCTGTACAGGAACAGATCCTGTTTTCCTGTGAGATTCATGCTTCCCGGCCGTACATAATTGGCTGCTGATTTCTCTTTTCGTACACTCTTCAGCTGTGCCTTCATGCCCTGGACAACTGCGATTCCAAGAGCAGCACCAATTACGATACAGACAAGGGGTACTATCGGAGACATAGGTTTTCTCGGAACATCATCCTCGTCAAAAGGATGGCCTGCACGCGCCTGATCGATCAGATCATCACAACACGCTGCATAGATGCGAAATGCCTCTGCATAATCGCCATCTGCAAGGGAATCCAGCATCTGGCCTCCCACATACTGGATACCGGCATCCGTAAATGCCGTGATTCCGTATCCACAGGTGGAGATATGCCATTCCCGTTCCTCCATGCTGACCAGGAACATCAGACCATCCCGGTCTGCGCCGTAGCCGAAATTACAATAATCATAAAGATCATCCGCACAGGCTTCAATGCTGTTGTAACCATCCAGATTATTTACGGTAGCGATCGTTACATCCATCTTCTGGCGTTCACTGAGTTCATCCAGCAGCCCGGTGATCTCATCTGCTTCCGCATCAGAAAGAATATATGCAGTATCTAAAAGCCGTTCATATTCACTTGAAAAACCGTCCGCTGCATAAACAGCAGTACAGAAAGCGGAAGCCATGAGAAGCACGGCAGCTGCCATTCCGATCAGTTTACGTCCTGTTCTTTTCATCTTCTCCACTCCCCCTTCTATATGATCCGTGCCAGCCATAAAAGCCAGCTGACACCGTAAGCTGCTATTGCAAACACTGCGGAAAGCCCTATTGTCCAGGTTTTTGCTGCCTTTTTATCTACTGGCAGATCACCTACGAATTTTCCACTTTGTCCGTTCATGGCGAAACGGTACTGTTTTCCATTCCATGTTGTATTTAAGATCCAGACCGGGTAAAGTGCGTATTTCGCACTTCCGTCATGAAGCCTTACACTGCTCTGTTCTGTTGTCACTGACGTATAGCCGGTTACTGTCGATTTGAAATTATCCTCTGTGGAGCGTTTTACGCGCTCATTCGCACGGGCAATACTCTCCTCTGCTCCAACATCATATTTATCTGCCATATAACCTGCAAGATATGCTGTCTGGAACGGGACTGCCTCTTTAAAATCAAAAGGTTCGATGGATTCCATAAGATCGTCCTCCATCTTCGTCGATCCGTCTACCGGAACCCGTGTAAAGCCAATGTTTCCACTGCGTGCTACCATGAAAAACCTTGTTTCCGTATAATTATAGTTTTTATCGCTCCAGCTTCTGACCTTTGTCGCACGATAGCGAATATCCGCATCTGCATCTGTATCAAACAGCCAGAAAGGAACGTAAATGCCCTTGATCTCATCAATATGGTTCTGATCCTTAAAGACCTTCGGAAGGAGCCGTTTTCCTCTCAGATGACGCATCAGACCGGCCTTTGCCGCCTTTTTATCAAGCTTGAATGGAATCACATAATCCGGCTTTAATGCTCCCGAAAACTGTCCGGTCACGACGATGGGGTTTCCACAATATGGACACGCAGATGCTGCCATGCTCTCATCTCCAACAATCTCGCCGCCGCAGGACTGGCACTGATAGGTGTGAAGGCCATTTGTCTCTCCCTCACCCCATTCTGTTCCTGCACTGGTATCCCATACCATTTCATCCGACTTTTCCTGATTCAGTGCCTCGTCATATCCCTGAAGTGCCTCCATCTCAAACTCCGTATCGCAGTACGGACATTTCATCTTCTGGATCGCACTGTCAAAGTGGATGGCACCACCACAGCACGGACACTTATATTCCTGTATATTTCCCATACTCCTGTTCTCCTTCCCTTTCTTTTCTCCAGATCCCTAAAGGGCGCTGCCTTTCTACGGCAGCGTATCCTCCAGGTCAATGGTTAGGATCCCTTTTTTCTTTCCTAACAATTGTGAAAACTCTGCTTCCAGCGTCTTTTTATCACCATCCGGCAGACTATATGCAGACTTCACTTCAATTGTTTTCCCCGGCATGATCTCAGTCAGCTGTGTTTCAGCGACCGTTCCCTTGGAGTTCCCATCCTGCAGCACAGTTGCCGTGTTAAGGCCGATCCCATCAAGAAACACCTTTTCTGACACTGCCCAGAGATAAGAGGTTGCCTCTTTGCCATTATTGGTAAAATCCAGAGTCAGGACCAGGGCTGACTGACCATCCGCATCCGGCGTAACGTCAAAACCCTTATACCAGATCTCATAATCATCCAGAACAATGTGATCGGGATCCAAAGGAACCTCTGATGCCTTCTTACAAGCTGCAAATCCAAGAGACATCACTCCAACCAGGAGCAGGAGCAGCCAGCGGTGCTGTTTTCGCTTCATATTCCACCCCCTGCTGCCTGTATTTATTTAAACCATTCTTCATCCGGCTCCGTAAATTCTGCAGCTTTGATCATGGCATCCAGGAAATCCAGTGATTTCTGGAAGTATACAGTTTCATTCTCGTTCAGAACCTTAACAGCCTCTGCCGTTGCCTTCACATCCATATTAGAATCATCTACATAGGTATATGCGAATGCACGATAATAGTTATCTCCGACCTGAAAACGGACATCGGTGCTAAGATAACCTACAAACTTTGTCTGTTTGATATGTGCAGGATAACCGGCTATGGTGTAGTCGGAATATCCTTCTGTCACTTCATAGGTTGCTTGATTGATCGTAGAGGTCATAAGGCCAACAAGTCTGACCGGAATCTCATCTGTCTCGTGGATCTCTGAACGGAGCTGATGCACACAGTAAGAATCCGCAGGCTGTGTCACTTCAGCAGTTACTCCATTGTATTCAAAGCTTTCTGGAAGAGAACATGTAGGAGTTCCCATATATTTGCGTCCGCTACGGTCCTCCTTGCCTTCATAGTCTATTGCCACCGTAACCGTATCAAGGAACAGATCTCTTGTCTCCTTCAGCTCTGCCACCTGGGCATAGCTGTCATCTCCGGCCCAGAATTTCACCAGCATATAAGTTTCTAATCCATCCGCATATTTACCGAAATCGATCAGATAATCCCAGGATGTAGTTCCTGTTTCAAATGTTCCCGGATAATCCCGGATCGTGATTTTTTCCTTGCCATCCATCTGCTTCTCAAGACTTTCCAGTGTCGTTGCTGTAAGCTGGATCGTCACATACACTGATTCATCCTCATTGATTTTTGCTTTATAAACATTTTTCTGCACCGGTGTAACCGGATCTCTTCCATCCCGGTTTTCTACTTCCCATTCTCCTTCCTGTTTTGGAAGATAGAACTTTGCCTGGATCTGAAGCTTCTGGTTCGTCATGGTGATCTCTTCTGCATTTTCCGGTATCTTTGCCTCTGTCTCCAAAGGCTCTGTTTCTTTTTCTGTAGTTTCTTTTGCCGCAGCTTCTGTTTCTTTCGCTGCCACAGCCGTAGTCTCCTGTGATGCCTGAACGGATTCTTTGGTTTCCGCCGGCTTCTTTTCACCACCACATGCAGTCAGGCTGAGTATCAGCATTGCTGCCAGAGCAGCCGTCATAAATCTACTTTTTTTCATTATCCGTTCCTCCTTTTCCACCGGGATGCACTCTCGCAATTCTAACAACATCATCACTTAATTAGTTCTGTCTCCACCGTCAAAAGGATCTCCGCACTGCGGACAGAATTTTGGTGGATGTGCTGGATCTGCCGGCTCCCAGCCGCATTTGTCACAGCGGTACCGGATCGCCTCCGGCTTCTGTGCGCCACAGTTCTGGCAGAATCTTCCGGTATTTGTCATACCGCAGGAGCAGATCCAATTTCCACTCTGTGCCATATTTCCGTTCTGCATCATATTTCCGCCCTGCATCATATTTCCATTCTGCATCATGTTTCCGCCCTGCATCATTCCGCCAGCCAGCATTCCTGCACCTGTCTGCAGGATCTTATTTACCATTCCCGGTCCGTCCATCATCTGATCTGCAAGGACACTGGCCGGCATCGGCTGATTTAATAAAACAGCAATGATCTCATCGGACATACGCTGGTATTTCCGGTAATCCGCATTATACTCCGGATGTACCATGCTCTGGCGTCTGTTGCTTGTCAGTCTTCCGACTCCACCAAAACCACCACCGGTCTGCTCATCAACAATCTCCACATCACTGGGATTTAAGCGGAAACGGATCTGGGTAAACCATGGATTTCTTACTCCGATCTCAATGTTAAAGTTATAGGAATAACAGAATCTCGGCGGATTATAGCTGACCTCCTTGCCCTGTGAATCCTTCCTCATGATTTCTGTATCTTCCACATCAAGATCCAGATTACAGGAGATCACGTCAGAAAGGTTGATAATATCCGGATTTGCCTTTAAAAGGTCTGAAGAAGAGGTCACTACAAAGCGTTTTCCCGCTTCGTCAACCATAACTTTCATCCTCTCTCCGATGATACGCGTTGCCTGGAAGCGTTCCAGCTCTTTTCTGTTTTCTTCACGGTAAGCCAGCTGTTCCTTGATCTCCTCTACGGTAGACGATTTCCGTTCGGAAAAGAATGGGGAAAGCTTCGCCGCACAGTCTTTACAGAGATTCCCATTTTCTAATTTCCGGTTGCCAAGAAGACCTATCTTTTCTCCACATACGTCACAGTATTTTTTATCAAAAAATCCCATATAAACCTCCCTTTCTAACAGATGTACTCTTGAAGTCCTGCCTGCACCTGATCTTGTGAGAACATATAGTTCTCTTAATTTTCATGTGCCGCGGTCAGATTCCCTTTCAGGAAACAACCGCGGCCAGTATGTTACTGTTCTTAATTTTTAGTTTTTGATATCTCCATCATCAAAGGGGTCACCGCACTCCGGACAGAACTTCGGTGGATTTTTCGGGTCTTCCGGCTCCCATCCGCACTTATCACAGCGGTATAACGGTGCTCCTTGCGGTTTCTTCGCTCCGCAATTCTGACAGAACTTGCCTTTATTTACGGCTCCGCAGGAACAGGTCCAGCCTTCGCTGTCCGCCGGCTTCGGAGAACCGCATTCCGGACAGAACTTTCCGGTTACTGTTGCACCACATTTACACTTCCAGCCTCCTGCTGGCTCTATCTTCGGCTCCGGCTTCTTTGAACCACACTCCGGACAGAATTTTCCTCGCACCGTTGTTCCGCAGGAACAGGTCCATGTATCACCTTGTGGCTGTTCCGGCGCTGCCGGCTGTGGAGCTGCCTGCGGTTGCGGTGCTGCCTGCGGCTGCTGCTGTCCCATTGCAAACAGGTTCTGGGCATTCATGCCGCCCATTCCGCCGGCATTCATTGCCATTCCCATTCCCATAAACCCTGTCATTGCGCCGGCGCTGTTTCCTGCAGCTGCTTTCATCGCATCAATCTGTCCTCCAACAAGACGGGCAGCCGCTGTTGTCGGATTGGTGGTCATTGCATTTTCTTCCCACTCATTGATCTTCTTACGCTGATCTTCCGGAATACTTAAGGAATTGATATTAAAGGAAAATACCTCAATGCCTCGTTTTTCCTTCCATGTCTTTGAAAGGACTTCATTTAATGCATCAGACAGATCCTGTGTATGAGCCGGGATCTCATAATACTGGACTTTCTTTGCAGACAGTGTGGAAAGTGCCGGCTGCAGTGCTGTCATAAGCTCGCCCTTTAAACGTCCTGCGATCTCTGAGCTCTCATAATCCTGTTCCACGTTTCCACATACGTTTGTATAGAAAAGCAGCGGATCACAGATCCGGTATGTAAAGTTTCCGTTGCAGCGGATATCTACAGAAAGCTTATATCCAAGCTCCTCATTTACGATCACGCGGAATGGAACCGGTGTTGCTGTACCGTAAAGGATCTCTCCCATTTCTTTTGTGTTAATGTAATAAACTCTCTGATCCTTTCCTGTATCGCCACCATATGCGAAACGCTTTCCAATAACCTGGAAGGTCTTCTTAACGCTGTCTCCCAGATTACCGCTGAAAATACTGGGCTCTGTGGAAGTATCGTAAGTAAATTCTCCAGACTCTGCACAGAACTCAACGATCTTTCCCTGTTCCACGATCAACATACACTGTCCATCTGCAACAGCAATTCCGCTGCCGTTGGAAATGATGTTGTCATTACCTTTTGTGTTAGAGGAACGACCGGAGGTTCGCTTCTGACCCTTTGTAACCAGTACATCTTTTCCCATGGAATCACAGTAGAAAAACTCTTTCCACTGATCTGCCAATGTTCCGCCCATTGCTCCAATTCCTGCTCTAATAAGTCCCATACTCATTTCTCCTTTCCATATCACCGGATTTTTCATGATCCTTTTCATGATCCAAATCTTTGATCTGGTTTGAATATATCAGATTTTTCACGAAAATATATACTCACCGTTAGTATATTCATCCCTTTTAGGGCAATTTTGGCAAAATACTCACCGTGAGTATACAAGATATAGTGTCTGTTTTAAATTATTTCATATATATAGTTTATCCTTCTATGGTCATCCGGCCATCCACAGCTGAATCCAGCCACTCATGTTCCCTGAAATACTCCATCAGGATATCCTGACAGGAGGAAGCAATGCAGCGTGGTTTCTGAAGCTGGGATATAGTTTCATAAGATATACTCAGGAACTTCTCCACATTTTGGAAATGGAAATTCTGCATTCCAACTGTAAAAACCGTATCATCACTGATTTCTCTGCCAAGTTCCTTGCCGCAATAGGTAAAGGAATCAAACTCGCCCCGCTCACGGTTATAACAGAAACGGAACTTTGATGGGATCTGGTAAAACTCTGTATGTCCTAAAAACGCCTCATCCCGGACCATGTAGAGCAGCATCTTTCGCAGCTGGCCTGCCGTCACCTTGAACATATATACACCATCATCATAAGGGAATCCTTCGATCAGGTCTGCATATGTAACAATCGGACCAAGCTTCTCACTCCGGATACTGCCGGAACCGATCAGCATGATATCCACGCCGAGACTTTCCGTAAAAATATCTGCAAACAGGTTTCCAAGCTCTGTTTCCTGCGTCCGCTCCGGATGTGTCAGTTCACGGCGGAAACGGCCAATAATGAAATTATATTTCTCATCGATCTGCTGTGTGAAACGCTCCAGCACCTGCTCTATCATCGGACTTCGCGGACAGGTATCTGCTATGATCGGTATGCTCCGCCAGGTATATGAATCAATACAGTTTCCGTCGGTGTCAACAATGATATCAAAGCGGCCGATCTGGTCCGTACCGGTACCAGCCTGTGCGATCACAACGCCGTTTTCTTCCACAGCATGCTCCAGAAATGTGTGGGAATGTCCTCCAATAATAAGATCTACACCCCAGGCCGGATCCAGCTGTCTTGCAAGATGCTTATCCTCCTCAAAACCAATATGCGTCAGAATAACCGTAAAATCGATATCGATACTGTTGTGTGCGTTACAGATCTTTCCAATTTCAGCAGCCGCAGCAGCTGTATCCACAAACGCTCCAACTAATGATTCCGATTTCGTCTGATTGATCACATCCTGGGTAATGACACCGATGAACAGGATGTTCATACCGTCCACCCGGAAGATCTTATACGGGGTAAATAATCTGGTCGCCGTATTCTTAATGTAAAGATTCGCATTGATGATCGGAAATCTTGCACATTTCTCGATAAACAGAAGGTGGGCGATCCCGTAATCAACCTCATGATTTCCGATAGTGACTACATCAGGAGCCAGAGCATTCATGATTTCAATCGTAGAAAGCCCTTTGTATTCCGAATCGATGACTGAACCGCGGAACATATCTCCTGCGATCACATACAACGTATTCGGTTCTTCTTTACGGACACTCTCAATATAACCGGACAGCATCGAAACTCCACCAACCAGCTTTTCATCTACCTGCTCTGCAAGAAAATCCCCATGCAGGTCATTTGAATGCAGGATCGTAATTTTTTTTGTGTGTTTCATGATCGCATCCCCCTTTTTTTAATGTTCATCAACTGTATTTACGGTTTCCCCATCATCCATCAGACAATTTTCAAATACAATCCGTTCCATACTCAGGCTGTCTGTCTCAGCTAAAAAATCACTGTAGGTATTCTCCTTAAACTCACAATTCTTAAACAGGACTTTATATGAATTCGGAGCCGATATAAATGGAAAATACCCTGCATCAGAATGATTTCCGGAGATCAGACAGTCCTGAAGAAGTATATTATAGCAATCCTGGAAGGAAAACATATTATATTGCTTGCTGTCCCGGAATGTACATTCCTGAAATCTTGCTGCAGTTACATTGTCCAGTTCAAGAAGTCCGTAAGTACAATCAAACAGCTCTGTTCCCTCCACATGCAAAGCTCTTGAGTTATGTGCCTCCACACCGTAAGTTCCGCTTCCATACAAATGACAGTCATCGATCATGACATTGTTTGTCTCGCTCAAATAGATCACACTTCCGGTACAATATCCCGGCTCTACCTCATGGCCACAGGTCAGTCCACGGACCGTAATATTGTCGCAGCCTTCAAAAGCCAGTACTTTTCCATAGGGTGATGCCGTGCTGACCACGACCTTTTCACCATTTGCTGCTTCCATGCAGAAGTTATGAAGATCTTTGATCGTATATTCCGCCGGTTCATCATAATACGAAATCGCATCCAATTTAGGATTCTGGATTTCTGTATCATCAAGACTGGAAAAATTATATTCTCCCCCTTTTAGAATGACCTTCGTCCTGTCCTGGATCGCTTCCACCAGTTCCTCCACCGTTGATACAGTAACAACATCCAGATACTGATACTCACTACGTTGTTCCAGTTCCTTCGATCCTTCCCGCATATAGATTCCGTTATATGTATAATCCGATGTCATGCCATAATACTGTTCCCGGTATTGCAGCACATTGTCCTCCAAAAGAGTCACTGTACGGCGTATTTCCGATTCATCCATTCTGTTTTTTAAGCGGGCAGCCGGCTGATCCTCTGTGGTCGTTGTTTCTTCCTCAAATGCCATACCATTGATCGTTGTTGTTCCTTCATTTTGGCAATGATAATAATCTGCATATAGCTGGTCACCTTCTGAATAAATGTGGATCTTAGATTCCTCGCCTTCATCCCCTGCTAAATAATATGGAGTTCTAATCGGCGTATCCCCTGCATTCTCACGTTCCCCATATTCATAACCAGCAAGTATCCATTGTCCGCAAAACCGGTTTTCTTCTGCGATTTCTTCTGACTGGGATTCCATCACAGCTTCCGTTTCTTCTGACTTCTGTATCGGTGCTGCACCAAAGGTCTGCTTTGCCGGTTCTGCCGGTTCTGTTATATTCTTTGAAGTACATGCACTCAATGCCAGCGCAAAAAGCATGCACAAAAGGATTCCTGTCTGTTTTCTGATATGTATATTTTTCATAGCACTCACCTCTTAATTATTTCCAAACTACAAATTGTTCACGATTCTCCTGAATATAATCCCAGAGAAGTGAGATGATCGCATCTTCCGCCGCCTCATATCCATCGGGAAGAGAATCCCCGGATGCCATGATCGATTCGCCTGACTGGTATTCAATGAGCAGTCTAAAGCTTTTCTCCTCTTGTTCTGAAGAATCAGAATAAGTTTCCCCATTCCATTCCGCCAGGTGGAACCTTTCTACAATCTCCTGTAATTCTTCATACGGCAGCTTCGGGACTTTTCCGTAAAAGAAATACTCCACTTCACCGATCGGTTTAAACTGGTCTATATTAACAATATCCGCATACAGGTAATCGGCTTGGGGATCATCATTTCTTTTTTCAGATCTCCACTCAAATTTCTGCGCCTGATCCTTTGAACAGACATAAAACGAAAAACCGTTGATCCTGTTATCCTCGATCATCTTCGGATACTGCTCCTGATACCACTGCTCAACGACGGGATCGATCAGGGAATTCAACTCGGAAAAGACCTTTCTCTGATTTTTTGGAAATGCATTATTTCCGGATGCAGAAATGGATGTTCCATCTGTAAACTTAACATGAAATGAAAAACTGCTGCCATCCAGAACCATACTGTCATTTCCCCTGAATCCATTCCATTTTCCCACATCATAGGTTTCAAGAATCTTTTGCACCTGATCCATCAGAGAAGCATCCATCATCTTCTCATATTCGTACTGATATTGAAGCTCCAGTTGAACTCTGGTTCCTTCATTCTCCCGGGTCATGGTTGTGTAAGAAACTAAAGGGATCATGCTTCCGCTTTCCTGGAATGAAATCTCCTGTATATCGGTGATCGCCACCGGCGCTTCTGTTGTGATTTCTACAGGGCTTTGATCATCTGGCCACTTTTTGCACCCGGCAAGTAAAGTTGCCCATGATGAAAACGTCATAAATATGATCCACCCTTTCTTTTTGATCTTGATCATTACCACCTCACATTCACGCAAAACTTACCGCGTTGGCAAAGGCTGATCACAATAGATGCATTTACTGGCTTTTCCCTGGATCACCATATTTTTTCCTCCGCAGCATGGACATGTAACGGTGATATAAACATTTGCTTTCACAAGACGCTGGTCTGCTGTCAGCTCCACAAACCGTTTTTCATAGTCGATATGGAGATTCTGCAGGTATCCCATTTTTAACAGCTCATCGATCAGCTTAACTGCACTTTTACTGATCTCCTTCGATAATTTGTCAAATGTAACACTGGTCTCCCGGTAATACGCAAACCAGTTGCCGATCCGTTTTGCCTTATAACACCGCCAGATTTCTCTTATAACCAGCAGGATCGGCGTAACACTGCCAAGCAGCAATGCAAATAGCACTCCGTTATCAATGGCACCTTTTTTAGTAACATAGTCCGGAACCATCGAACCGATGACGATTGTTAAAAAACCACATATCCCAAGGATCGCTCCCTGCCACGGTCTCGGTCTTGTTGTTTTTTTTGTAACATACGGATTATTCATTCTGATTTCCCCCTCTTTGTTTCATCCGGTCTATTTCTTTCTTTATACTGTATTATGTACAGAAAATATATGGTCGCAGTGAGTATTTTGGCGTTTTTACACAATATACTCATTGTGAGTATACAAGATATAGTATTTCATTCACCATTCAAATCTATATATTGTTTTATCTGCAAATACATTCTGCTTCATTGCAGTACGATCCAGACCAGAGGGATTTTTATTTCACAGGACACACTTTCCTATAAAAAGCAAAAAAAGCCCCGCAGTAATAAACTGCAGAACTTTTCTTTCATCATTTTCTGTTGTTGTAAGGGAATATTTTAAAGGAATCTTCTTATGATCTGCAGCACAGATCACTGTGCTTATCCCTTAGTCTGCTGCGCTAAAAGGAGTCATTGGCAAATATATATGTTCCGGCTCCCACGCCCAGAATTCTTCCACTGTCATATTGGTTTTCCGGGAATCCCCGATTTCCCAGCTCCCAGTGGAATTATAATAAACTGCTGCATCCGATTCATCTCCATCCAGGATCCGTAGAAAATAGAATTCCCTGCAGATCAGCGCTGTACCATCATCTGTAAACTGATAGATCCCCTTTCCATTTTCCGATGCACTGCGGCAGCCGTTATAAAAGAAGCTGCCATCCTGCAGATATGTATAACCATCTCCTGCTTCCCCAAAGACCAGCCTGGGCGTTCCCTCTGCCAGTGTAAACAGAGAAGACAGATATGCTCCGTATTCTGGTGTAAATCCGATCGCCAGCTCCGGCACGCCATCACCATTAAGATCCTGAATTGCATATCCCATAATATCCGCCGGATCTTCTCCCAGGTCTGCCGCCATCTCTCCGGCGATCATGAGGAAATTCTGCTCCCCTGCTCCATCAGCATCCTGAAATGCATCCGGATCCATCGCCAGATCCCGGTATCTCCTGACCAGATCCTCATACGTCATTCCTGCTAAGACCGGTGTTGACCCGGATGAAAAATCACAAGCTTCAAAGGTAGCGCAGGACCAGTCCTTTGGAATTCCCATATCACGGTTGCCCCGGAAGGTACAGTTCTGGAAAGTTATATGAATAGAATCTGCGTCAAAAAGCTGACTGTTATACGCCTGCAGCAGACTACCCTGATTTTGGGAGATTTCTGTATTCCGGATCTGGATCTGGGTGTCTCCCCATAAGAAGAACATCCCATCATTGTCATGGAAATTGCAGTGTTCAAAAACTGTGTGTGAAGTCTCAGACAGATTCAAAATACCGTTGGTACATTCATAAATCTCTGTTCCTATAACAGTAAGTACCGCTGCATCCTCTCCATAGATTCCATATGTGCCGCAGCCAAATAGGCTGCAATTCTCCACAGTCACACTCTGGGAAGTAAGAAGCTTCAGGACATTGGCATCACATTCCCCTTTTTCAACCTCATGTCCCAGAACCAGCCCCTTCAACACTGCACCATCGCAGTACGAAAGAGTCATCACATCCGCATATCCATTCTCCGTAACCAGCCGCACAGATCCGCTCTTTTCTGCCTCCAGAATCAATCCAGGAGCATTGTAAACAAAAAACTCGCCCTGCTTTAGCAGATCCGGATCCACATAAGCGCCAGCCCCTGCGATCTCCGCCTCCGTCAATACTGAAAAATTGTAGGTACCGGATTTCAGAATAATGTGGGCATCCGGCGTTATGGACGATATCAATTCTGCAGTGGTAGAAACAATAAGCGCATCTGTGGCTGCCTCTGGAACTGCTTCTTTAATTACTTCTTCCACTTCTTCTGCATCCGTTTCGGCCTTCGCTGTAACCGGAGCATTTTTTGTTGCCTGTTCCGTATTTTGTGCCTGATTGCAGGCTGTCAGCACCGTCAACAGCAGGACAAACAGCCCAAATGTGTTCCATTTTCTCATGGCATCCTCCTTATGTTTCTAATATTCTCCCGGAATCTTTCTGTACCTGATTTTGTGCCCGTTTTCTTTTCCTCTGCTTTATTTCTTTTCCTCTGCTTTTTTGAAATTCCAACAATCCATTTCGAAAATCTTCTTTATAAATAGTCTACATGATTTCATAAAAAAATATATACTCACCATAAGTATCTTCTGCTGTTATAAACAAAATACTCACAGCGAGTATACTATATATAGGAATGATATCCACTTACAAATCAACATATAGTGTCATTCTGGTTTTCATAAAAATTAAACGGGAGAACGCTTCTGATCAAAGCATCTCCCGCTTAAAATATGTTTTCTGTTTTTATGATCCTTTTTCTTCCTGTTTCAGCTTTTCCGGGGATTTCTCCGTCTTTGCTGCCTGCTGCTCATCTGTTCTCTCTGTCCTTTTTTTCTCCGGACCGGTACAATATGCGATCTTCTCCATAAGATCACACCGCCGGAACATATCAATATAAAGAAGCAGCTCTTCTCTGGTTGATACTCCAAGTTTTCGATTGATATTCGAATTGTGCTTTCTTACTGTACTGAGACTGATAAACTCCTTCTCCGCAATTTCATTTACACTGAAACCGTTAATATAATACTGGAGTACCGTCCGCTCCATCGGAGTCAGTGTTTCCACCCGTCTTGCAAAATCAAAGAACAGCTCTTCCATGCCCGGAGGCATTTTACTCTCCTCGTCGGGCTTCGCCTGTCTCGCATGCATATAGGCAAGAAGCTCATCGATTTCAATAATACCTGAATTAGATTCCTCCTGTGGTTCCTTCTGGTCTTTCAGCGCACGGATCTGCTTCTGGATCGGCAGCATAAACCGCCTTGTAAGGAACATGGCAGCAAGAAGCATCAAAACAAGAAAACCAAGACCCCCGCAAAGCCAGAACGTCCTGTTTTTCGCCACACTGCTCTGGTAACTGATCTCCGGTACAAGGGTAACAAGAGTCAGATCACTTCTTCCGTCCACTGCTTTCGGGATCACAATGTGATTTCCAAAGTATGTACGGCTGCCGTCCGAATAAGTTTTATAATGCTCCCCATTTTTGATCAGAAGCGTTCCATCCGTTGTAAAATACGTTCCATCTGTCTTTCCGGAAATCGCACCATCCAGAAGAAGACGCTTATCAGCGATCGGCGCAACAACTGTAACCATATTCCCATAAGGGCTCTCCACTGACGGGAATACCATATTAAAAAACAGCTCCGAAAGTTCTACGCCGCAGACTCCACGTACCTTTCCCTCAAGGACTACCGGAATACTCAGAAGAACTACCTGTTCCCATGTTCCGGAAAGTGTTACACGGTTTGAAAGATAGCAGCTATCCAAAATACGTCTCCCGTCAAAGTCCATCAGGATCTCATAGCCAGGAACATTATCAATATCAAATTCCAGATTCCAGCGATTGTGCATCTGGATATTCTCTTTTCTTGCAACATCTGCGACTCCGCGGAAAAACGTGATATACTGGTTCGCCATTCCGTCCGTACCCACATTTCCGCTCCGCAGATACAGCCCCATTCTGGAGCGGTCTGCTCCCGGTGCCTCTGTATTCGTTGTTGCATCAAGGATAAAGTACGCACCACTGCAGCTTCGTGAGCGGACGATCGTCTGAAGATAGAAGCACATCCGTTCCTCGATCCTGGTGATCAATTCCGGGTTATTATCCAGATCTTTAAAAGTCCGTTCCTCTGTTTCCAGAACATCTGATACCTCCCGCGTAATCTGCTCGGAAAGTGCAAGATTCTGTGCATTCAGTGTATCGATCAGCTTATTAAACGTCATGGTTGTGTTTTTCTGCTGGACCGAAAGCGTTCCACCAAGCTTTCCGGCATCATTGCTGAACACTCCGGCAACGATCAACACAACAAATACTGCTGTCATGACCGCAAGCACCATGATCAGCCAGTACAGAAACAATCGCCGTTCCATACTGATCCCCCGGTTTTTGGCATGTTCCTGTATGTCTTTTATCTTTCTTCGAAACATATTCAAAAACCGCCCCCCTTCCTGTATTTAGAACCATCACTGGCTAAACGTCATCTCGAACTGGTCAAGCGCCTTCCATACCGGCGGTTCCGGATCTTCGGCGATGGTTTCTAAGTATCTTTTCCGGAACATATCAAGATCTTCCCGGATATCATGCTCAAAATCGGTCTCCAGCTTCAGATAATCCGGTCTCTGGGGCGCAGTATAGAACTCATATTCTTCCTGCGTCTTTAAAAATGCCTCATATAAAGACCGGTACATCGGATCCTGGATCCCTTCAAGTGCCTTTGGAAGGTACACATCAAAAGACTCCTGTTTTACCGGCATATAACCAAGCTGGGTCACAAATTCTACATTTTTCTGCGGATCCGTCAGCCATTTCAGGAAGACCATACATGCTTCCTCCCGCTCCGGCGTAGACTTTACAGTACAGATCCCCGCGCCTCTCTGCATAACAAGCTTCTTACCATCCTCAAAAACCGGACACGGAAGCGCTTTGATCTCCACCTCCTCCGTTGTATTATCCGCATAAGTAACCGTTGTTGAATAATAAAGAACACTGGCCGAAGACGCAACGGAAACGATTGAATCCCCGGTCCGCAGCGGCTCCGTGGCATAGCCGCCCTGAAGCCATACGCCGCCCTTTAATGCTGCTCTCGCATAAGGTTCCCAGACCCGGCGGAATGCAGGGCCGAAACAGACTCCCTTTTCATCAAAAAACGACTCTCCCAGAGACTCTACACCAACCTGGAAATAATTAAAATGATAGTCATGGACAAAAAACGGCTTAGTTCCCCCACACCAGTCCTCGTACACCTCTGCAAGCTTGTACAGACCATCCCAGGTCTCAAACTCCGAAGGATCTGCCCCGGTCTCCTCTGCAAAACGGTCAAAGGCGGTCTTATTATAAAACAGGATCTCCGTGGATTTCGCAACCGGAAGGATCGCAAGCTTTCCGGCAATCGTCCCCTCCTCCACAAAAGCAGGAATAAAAGCCGAAAGCTCCTCATCTGTAAAATAATCCTTATAATTAACAAGAACATCCGGATCCGGCATTGCAGTCACAGTTTTCGGATAAGAAACGAACATATCCGGAAGCTCCGATGCTCCTGGTTCCTTATTGGCCGCCGCAAGGACTCCTTCGTGGATGATATTTGTGTTTGTCACACTGCCCACCTCTACGCGGATATTTTTATCTTTTCCCACGGTCTCATTAAATTCATCGATCAGATCATTTAAAGGCGATTCCGTCTGCCCGCCATAAACATGCCACAGTGTGACCGTCACCGGCTCCTTCTCTTTCTTCCCACAGCCTCCAAGAAGCATCACCAGACATGCTCCGGTAAGCACTGCAAGAACCCTGGCAGTCCTTTTTATCGTCCTTTTTTGTCTATTTTCGTCTTTCTTCATACTCCCTCCCATGTATGACGATGTAAATAAAAACTTTCTTTATATTCTAACACAAAAACAGACTTTCTCAAATATTATTGTGTTATTTTGAACACTTAACTTTTCTCCTGTTAAGAAAACAACGCTGGCGTTTGCCCATTCATGCATTCTTTTATGTATTTTTATGTGTTCTTTATATCTGCACTTACATCCTTTTCCTTTTGTTTATTTCTCCTTTAATCTCTTCCATTTTCTCTTGCCTATTTTTTTACTTATCTTTCATTGACCTAAACTATAACGGGAGTTTTTGATAAGAGTGTGAAAAAATGTGAGGAGTTTAAAATTTCAAACACGTTAAAAAGGAACAGGACTGATTCAAATAAATCAGCCCTGCTCCTTTGGTTTTAAATAATTTCAAAGGATTTCTTCCCCAGATCTCCATGCAGCTCAATCCTGCTGTCTCCGTTTTTCCACCCAAGGATCAATTGCTCCTTCTCACATGGAAGCATATAAAACTCACCATCAAATGCAGGATGCGTATTTCTGAGTTTCATAAGTTCCAACAATTGCTTTACTACCGGGCGTTCAACTTCCCGTCCTATCTCTTCTTCCGTATAATAATGACGATTGATATTTCGTCCTTCCTTCGTCTCCTCCAAAAGAGAAATATCATTTTTTCCAGCCAGTAGTCCCACATAATAAACCTGAGGCGTACCTGGCGCAAAGAACTGGATCGCTCTGGCTAAAAGATAAGCATTATCATCATCCCCAAGAGCCGAATAATAGGTGCAATTAATCTGATAAATATCCAGATTATTGTATTTCTCCGTATTGTAAACACGCTTTACATTAGCGCCATACTCAAACAAATGCTCTTTCGCAGCTTCAATCTCCTCGTCTGGCAAAAGCCCCCGGACATCTACTACGCCAATTCCGTCATGGGTATCCAGCGTTGTAAACTGCTTTCTCGGACATATTTCAAACCAGTGCTTCAGATATTCACTGTTTTTAAAATAAATGGCATGTAAAAGCAGCATTGGCAGCGCAAAGTCATACACATAATAATCCCGGCATGCCAGTTTTTGCTGGATTGAAAAATGTTCATGGATCTCCGGAAGGATCTGGGCACCTTCTTCAGCTGCAATTTTCGCACATCTTCCAAGAAGTTCCCAGATGTCCGGTTCTACAAAAAAGCAGGAAGTTCCCGGTCGTTTCACAGCATAAGCAAAAGCGTCCAGGCGGATAAGCGATGCACCGTGTCTGGCCAGCCAGCGAAGATTTTCTTCCAAAAAGCGCTTTCCTTCCTCTGTCTCCATGTTAAGGTCGATCTGTTCCTCTCCAAAAGTACACCAGACTGCCTCCTGGGTCTGATTCCCAAACTCTGCCATAACATAAGGTGCTCTGGGCTTCCGCTTATAAATAGCATCCGTTTCTGCCTGGGTTGGCATTCCATTTTCCCAAAAATCCTTATAGCGGATAAACAATCCTCTGTATGGCGACTGATCCTTTTTCTCTAAAAAATCCTGGTAATAAGGACTGTGTGCGGAGATATGATTGATCATATAGTCAAACATCAATGGATATTCTTCGGAAAGCATACGGATATCTTCCCAGTCTCCGAACTCTTCTGATACCTTTTCATATCCTAACGGGGCAAAACCACGGTCCCCACTGGAAGGAAAAAACGGCAGGATATGCACCATTTTTACCGCATCTTTAAAATACAGGTTCAAAATATGATGCAGATCTTTTAAATCATGTCCCATGGAATCAGGATATGTGATCAGCATGATCTTATTCAGCATTTATGAAATCACCTCTTTTTGTCCTTTTTATTTTCAGGCTTTCTGCGCCGTCGCTGTAAGCGGTTGCGATGTCATATATCGTCCTACTTTATTCATTCTACTCATATGCACCTGATCTTTTTCAAAGCAGAACTTCAGTTCATTTTCATAGCAGGTTTCTATCCATCTTGCATGGACTACAAAACAGTTTTTATCTTCCCAATATCCACTTAAACACAACTCACTATTTACCCTTCCATCTAGTTTAAGCCGGTTCCATCTCCAGGATCCATCTGTAGCAATCAGAACTTCATGTTCTTTTCCCTGCTGGCAAAACTTCATTTCGCAGGTTCCAGGTACAAATCTCATGGTAAATTCTGTTATTCCTTCAAGAGGCTTAAGCCCTGCATTTGAATGTTTGATCTCTGTTTCAAATCCCATCCGTCCTTCTGTCACAAAATAACATTTTCCACCTATTTCAGTCTCTTTTTTTCTATTACGGCTGCATTGCCGATGAGGTGCTTTCAAAGACAAGTGGGATAATTTTTCTTTCAGATGTCTGGATGAAGCTTCATCCTCCGGCAGTGTCTCTTCCTGAACTGTCTTTGCAAATCTCCATATTTCATCCAATGTATTCTGCGCCCAATGAGCATTCGAAGCCGTTTCATTTACGGAAATTATCATATCCTGATCTGGAAATACAATGGAAAACTGGCCCATTGCCCCGTCAGCCCGGTATACATTTTCCGGCTGGCACACCCAGATCTGAAATCCATAGCCAAGGAAATTGTCTGTAGCCTCTGGATTGCCATTTTTTTCTGTGGCAGTATCGATCTGCTTTGATATTGCCATTTTTACATATTCTTCGGACAAAATGCGTTCGCCCTCCCAGACTCCGCCGTCTTTATAAAGCTTCATCAGCCTTAGATTGTCTTCTGTTGTGGCATAAAATCCCCCGCCGCCAAAAACTGTCCCATCCGGCATACGCTCAAACAAAAAATTATCACTGTCAATACCGATCTTATCAAACAGCCTGCTTTTTAAATATTCCTCTGCAGGAATTCCCGTTTTTCTCTCTACGATGGCGCAAAGAAGAGTGGATCCCACACTGTTGTATTGAAAAGCAGTTCCTGGACGATGCTTAATAGGAACTTCCAGATATGCCTGCAGCCAGTTCTCTGTCACCTCAGGAAGCCTTTCCATTCCACTTCCCATGCAGAGGATGTCCTTTACCGTCAGCTGCTTCAGATATTCATCTGGATTCTCTGGTGCCTTCTCTGAGAAAATAGAAAGAATCTTCTCATCTAAAGAAACTTTTCCTTCCGTTACTGCAATTCCTACTGCAGTAGCAGAATAGGTTTTGCTCAAAGAATGGAGACTGTGTCGGATTCCCGGCGCATAAGGCGCCCACCAGCCCTCTGCACATATTTTTTCATGGCGCATGACCACAATGCCATGCATCTCTGTTACCTGCTCCAGATTTTCAATCAGACGTTCCAGGCTCTTACTGGAAATTCCCACTGCTTCCGGAGTAGTTCTCTCAAATTTCTTCCCTGTCATCATTTTTCTCCCAAACTATAAACATTGCAAATAGTCGCCAATCTTTTTTAGCCTTTTACTGCGCCTACAACTACACCTTTGATAAAATATTTCTGTACAAATGGATAAATTAAAATGATTGGCAAAATTCCCACAACTGCCATTGCCATACGCACAGAGGTGCCTGGAAGATCTACCATAGCCGCGCCTGCAATTTCACCGGCTCCTCCTGATTTTAAGAACTGGATATTATCCATAATGCGAAGCAGCAGGTTCTGAATTCCGTAAAGTTGCGGTTTTGTAATGTAATACAGAGCATTTACCCAGTCATTCCAGTATTTCAGCGCTGTAAAAAGACTGATCGTAGCGATCACGGGCGTAGATAATGGAAAGACGATCTTCCAGAAGATCGTAAGTTCCGAAGCTCCGTCAATTTCTGCAGCTTCGATCAAGGCATCTGGAATACTGTTCTGATAATAATTCTTAACCAGCATAATGTTAAAAGCTGTGATCAGATAATTTGGCAGGATCAGCGCCCAGATCGTGTTCTTCAAATGAAAAAACTGAGACCACATCATGTAGGACGGAACAACGCCGCCATTAAACAGCATGGTAAAGAACACCAGAAATGTAAGAATCTTTGAAAATTTAAAATTCTTTCTGGACATAGGATATGCCAGTGTGGTAGTAAAAAGCACACTTAAGAGCGTTCCAGTGATCGTTACAAAAAAGGAGATCCCATAAGCCCTTGTGATCAGTTTTGCCTGCTTTATCATATAAAAATAAGCATCCAGACTCCATTTTGCAGGAAAATAAGAATATCCATTTGCGATCAGACTGTTTTCATCTGTAAATGACGCAATAACGATCAGAATAACCGGAAGCAATGATAAAATGGTCATGATACCTAATGTTATCAGAGCAAAACGGCGAAAGTTGCGTTCCCCGCCTAATCTCGTTTTCATTTTATTGCCTCCTTCCATTAAAACAGCGCATTTTCAGGGTTCATCTTACGGACCAGTGCATTAGCAGTGATAACCAGGACAAATCCAACACATGACTGGAACAATCCTGCTGCTGATGACATTCCCACATCATTTAATTCCATTAATCCTCTGTATACAAAGGTATCAATGGTCTGGGTTACACCATAAAGAGCGCCTGAATTCATAGGTACCTGATAAAACAGTCCAAAATCAGAAAAGAATATCTTTCCGATCGCCATAAGAACCATGATCGTGATCGTTGGCCTTAAGAGTGGCAGTGTGATGTAAAAGATCTGCTTGATCTTACCTGCCCCGTCGATCTTGGCAGCTTCATAAATACCTTTATCAATACCTGCAATGCTGGCCATGTAAATGATCGACGTATGGCCCACTGTCTGCCATAAAAATACCAGAATCAGGATAAACGGCCAGATATTACTTTTTGTATACCAGGATACCGGAGCCATTCCCAACACTTTCAACACAGTATTGTTGATAAATCCACTATCTGAATTTAAAAACGCAAAAACCATGTAGGAGATCACCACCCAGGAAAGCAGGTATGGTAAAAGCAGCGCTGACTGATAAAACTTTGCCCAGACGCTTTTTACGATCTCTGTCAGCAGGATCGCCACAAAAATACCAAGAGCTGTACCAATCACAATAAAAGCGAAATTATATAAGATCGTATTTCTTGTCATGATCAGCGCGTCTTTTGTCTTAAACAGAAACTTGAAATTATCGAACCCGCACCAGGGGCTCCCAAATACTCCCTTTGAAAAATCATAACTTTTAAAAGCCAGGAAGATCCCGAACATTGGGATATAATTGTTTATCAGAAGATAAGCAAGGCCTGGCAATGCGATCAATAGCAGGGGGACGTTTTTTGTCCCCCGCCCCTTTCTTTTTCTTCCTGTCATAATAGCTCACCTAGTTCGCATTTTCTGCAGCCCATGCATCCAGCTGTTTCTGTTTTTCCGCAATGATCTCATCAATTCCGGCTTCTTTTAAGCTCTGCTGGAACTTTGGAAGTTCTGTTTCAGGATCAAGGCTTCCGCAGCGCAGTCCTGGAAGATACTGATTGATCACGTTATTTACTGCTGTATACTGTGTTTTCACAGTTGAACTGTCAAAGGTAAACCCAAATGCCTTTGATCTTCCCGCATTCTGATTATCCTCTTTCATAACTTTCTGTGTATCTTCGCTGGCACCTTCCAGGATATACTGGTTAAACTGGCTTCCGCATACGCCGCAGCTAAGCTGGGCTGTATATGGAACAGTGCTTGCGTCCTGACCGTCCGGGTATTTCACTACATTGTCGCTGACCTTTACATAATCTTTTCCTTCAATTCCGTAAATAATCAGGTTGATAACATCTTTATCTGTATAAGTTAAATTCAGGAATTCCAATGCCTTTTCCGGGTTTTTACAGGTAGATGCAACTGCCCATGATACTCTGTTTACATCAGAAGTTCCAAGATACGGCTGGCTCAAACGAAGAGCCCCTATTTTCTGGCCTGTCTGAGTGGAGATCTGGGTTGCGGCGTCATTTCCACCATAGTTGGAGATGTAAGAAAATCCTTTTCCTGCGCTTAACAGCTCAATGGATGTACTGGTAGTCGTTGCTGCGTCACCCATAATATAGCCTTTGTTATACCAGTCTCTTGCCAGTGTCAGGATATCCTTAAATCCATCTGTTTCATAGAAATTCTCAACCTGCATATCATCGCCATTTAAAATTCCAGTTGGAGATAAATAGCGGTCTCCCAGATAATCAAATCCATAAATGGTATTGATCATACCTGAATCACCTGGATTGACCGGTACCAGCGGGATCATATCAGGATAAGCCTCTTTTACCTTTGCGTATACATCAGTCAGATCATTAATATTTTTAATGTCTGCCGGATCTACGCCGATCTCTTCCATGATATCTTCTCTGTACAGAAGTGTCGGCGCAAGAGCAACACCCTTATCAGCCGGAATACCATAAACCTTTCCGCCTACTACTTCTGTTTTCATAAAGTCCTCACCTACCGCGTCAATGGCGCCGGCAGCATGTTCCTTTACAATATCTGTAATGTCATAAAGCTGATGATTGGCAAGGCAGGTAGATAACTCCAGACCGCTTCCTGTATGGAACAGGTCCAGCTGTTCCCCGCCCTGCATTGCAAGACTTACCTGCTGGCCATATGCAGAAGAAGCAATCGGCATTAATTCTACTTCCACACCGATCTTCTCTCTTGTGATCTCACTGATTGCTTCATTTACGTCGGACAGATCTTCAGGAATATTGTTAAATGATTTAAAAGCATATACGATCTTTGTATATTCTTCATTTCCTTCCGTTTTCTGATCTGTGGTAGTCTGCTGACCGGCTGTATTATCCGAACTGCTGCCGCATCCAGTCATGGAAAATGCCATTGAACCGGCAAGAAGAACGGCCGCCGCGCCTGCAACTCTGTTTTTCATACTTTTTTTCATATCAAGTAACCTCCTTTATTTTGCCTTTCTGGGCTTTATTATAAAGGAGGTTCATGATACATTTCTTTAAAAAATAAGTGATATTTTTTTGATTTTAAGATTTTTTTGATCTGCGGTATTCTCCCGGTGTGATCCCGGTATACTTTTTAAATACAGTAGAAAAATAAGAAAAATTGTCAAAACCCACTTCTGCTGAAATGTCACTGATGCTCTTTATATCATCAGCCAGAAGCTGCTTTGCCATTTCAATGCGATAACCGATGATATAATCCTTTAAATTATGTCCTGTCTGCCTTTTATAGACCTTGGCAAGATATTCCGGAGTCAGAAAGAACACATCTGCAATGGTATCTCTGGAAATATCCTCTTTATAATGTTCTTTCACATAGCTTTCGATCTTATCTGCCAGAGAAAGGGACCGGTTGATCTCATCTTCGTACTCCAGAGTACGTGATATTGCGTAATTCACCCATTTTATCATGTCAAACACAGAGCGGACCGACTGCCGCTGGATTTTCCGGGAGACTTCATCCCCGAATAACTCCGCAGCCTGGATCCCATTTTGATAAAGATTGGTATAGATCAGCTGCAGGATCTCCTGCTGTATGACCAGTAACGTTTCTACCGATACGCTCTTTTCACGGGAAAGCTTTCCCAAAACGGTTTTTACCGTATTTAAGATCTTCATCCGGTCCTTGTTTCGCAGATCATTTTCCATTTGCTTCAGATCAAGAAGCCTTGTATTGAACCCCGATGTAACTGCCGCTTCTCCTTCACGAAATACCTGGTCAGACTCCAAGACATTTCGCAGCAACAGATTGACCACCTCATCTGCTTTATCAGGAAGCTGTTCCATGCTGCATGGAGTTCCAATACAACAGGTAAAGCAGCAGCCCACATAATCCTGTCCCGTTTTTATCAGCATATGGCATCTTTCCATGAGTACTTCTTCCAGTGTCCGTTTCCAGTTGATCACCAGAAAGAACAACGCCTCATTTACGATCTTTTTTATAACCGATGTATTTTCAACAGACTCATCTACAATCTCTGAAACCATTTTTTCCAGAGTAAATTCCAACAGGTTCTCTCCCAGTGCTTCTTTGGCCTGTTCCTCTCTGGCAACTCTTACTCCGATCAGGCATACCGGCTGATCGGCCAAAACAGGAAGACGGCGTTTTTTTATCTCACGGTCAATAAATTCCGGCTCTGCTCTTAATTCCCGCTCTGTCAAAGCCCTCCAGAAATTATTCATCAGCTGCTCCTGATTATTTCTCATCCATTTTCCATAATGGCTTTCTTCTTCTATTTTCCGCTTCTCCATGATCCTCTGGACCAGGCGCAAAAGTTCTGCTTCTACCTGCTCTACACGGAATGGTTTTACCAGATAACCAGCCGCCTGATAGCGGATCGCCACAGACGCGTACTGAAATTCTGTATGGCAGGTGAGAAACAGAAATTCCGAAGACATATCATTTTCCCGGACCCACTTAAGCAGTTCTGTTCCATTTCCCATAGGCATTTCAATGTCACAAACTACAATATCCGCAGGTATATCTGCTAACACCTCTTTTGCCTTTTCAATGTTATAAGCGGTCATGACCTTATCAATGTGCAAAGCGCTCCAGTTCACGGATTTGCAGATCACATCTACAGTTGCCATGTCATCATCCACGATCAATACGTTCATTTTTTATCTCCTGTTCCTCACCCACTGCTGTTGTTTTGGGGATCCATATCTCGATCAGACATCCCCCTGTTTCCAAATTTGACAGGTGGATCAATTCCCTTTTCTGATACAAAACTTCCATGGTTCTTTTTATGTTCCACAGCCCTACATGATGTCCCTCCCTCGAAGGATCTTCGCTCTCAAAATTCATATACTGCATAACCTGTTCAGGAAAACCTACGCCGTCATCCTCCATACGAATATAAAGCATTTCTTCCCCCTCTTTTAAAAGGACTTTTGCCTGTATCAGTATCGAAAGGACGCTGTCAATTTTTACTGCATATTTGTATTCATTTTCCACAAATGTATGTAACAGCATCTGGGGGATCTTCCACGACATTGCAGCTTCTTCCATATCAAAATACCAGAATACACAGTCCGGATACCGGAGCTGCTGCATTTCAAAATAATTTTCCAGATGCTGGGTTTCTTCCTTAAGAAGGACCAGACGAAGACCGCCTTTAAACATATAACGGACCGTTTTTGTTAATGCGTCAATATATGTCCGTATATCCTCATTCCGCTTCTGATAACTCATACTGTAGATCGTTGTCAGGGCATTTAAAAAGAAATGGGGTTTTAACTGCATCTGAAAATATTTCATCTGCGTATCCATTAACTGGATCTTTTCATCATAGGCCCTGATCCGAAGATTAACGATCACATTCATCATCCGGTTAAATGCCTGTGTAAGACGCTGAAGTTCTTCCGTATGATAATCTTCCTCTGCCCTCTGCTTGTAATCTCCGTCTTCAATCTCCTGGATCGTCTGCATCAGATGATCCAGGGGCCTGTGGATCTCACGGTGAATATAATGTAAAAGGATCATATCACAGCCAATAGCCAGAACCATGATCAAAAGGATCAGAATACTATTTGTACTGAATTTTCCCAGAAAATGATTACTGCCGATCATTCCTGTAATATAAAGTCCTGCACGATCACTTTTAAGAGAGATCATCCGCTTTTTATGATCATTCTTCCAGGAATCTTCTATTTCCAAAGTCTCTCCCAGATACATGCTGTTTCCTTCTTCCAGATTTTCCACGCATACACCATTTGCGTCCGTAAGAAGAAAACTCTGACCGTCTGGATATTCTTTTGCCCGGATATCGGAAAGAAAAGTATTTTCCTTTGAAAATGCCGCCACACTCCAGTTGCTTCCCCTGTATATTTTCGCAATATAGGCATGAGTACCGATCTTTGTATAATACCATTGCGGCCTTCCCCGGTCTTCCTTTTCCATGAGATTCCAGATATAAGAGGCAATTGCCTCTTTCTCCCCATAAGAAACTCCCGGAGTGGACGCCGCGATCAGGTTTTTATTTAAGGACTCTGCGATCAGAACGTAATCCAGCTCCGCATTGCTGATCACATCTCTTTTCATGCTCTTTTGAAGCTCCACAGCCGCATAATACCGGTCAGCCGGACTTCCGTAACATATCTGACCGATCAGATCCTGATTACCGGCGATTCCCTCCACACACTGATCCATAGCAATAAATTTACTGTCGATCTGTTTCATGTAGATCTGGATCGTAGACCATACCGATGACTCCTCACTTTCTTTTAAGAGAAGAAAGCTGCTCACAGTGTAAGCAGTCAGCAGCCATATAAGAAGAACCAACGTCACTCCAATATAAATGCTGATCTTATTTACAAAGGACTCCTTCTTCACTTTTGCTCCCTCCTAACCGGATTTTTATTATTCTATAGTATAACATTTCCGTCTATTCTCCGCAATTTTCTCCCAGATCTCTTTATACTAAAAAATCTCCTTTACCAGCGATCTTCCCGCCAGTAAAGGAGATTTTCCATTTATTATCCCTCTGCCTTCCCATGCAGATAAAAGCACACGCCGCCAACCATAACAGCGCCGCCAATGATATTTCCAATAGTAACCGGCAGCAGATTAACAGTCACAAAACTGCCCCAGTTAAGCCCTGTCAGTTTTTCTGCTCCCAGCCCATATAATTCCTGGGCTTTCTGCACATATGCCGGGTTTCCTGCTGCAAAAATGCCTGCCGGAATATAATACATATTTGCAACACAGTGCTCAAAGCCAGATACTACAAAGGCCAGGATCGGGAAGAAGATCGCCAGCACTTTTCCGCCAATATCTTTTGCTGCCGCTGCCATTAACACAGCTGCGCACACCAGGATATTGCATAAAATGCCGGAAAACAGCGCCCGCATAAAACTTAAACCAGTCTTTCCCACTGCCGTTTTAATGGTATAAGCTCCTAAAGCCCCGGCAGAATAATCATACTGGCCGCTGTGAGCCACCAGAAAGGCGATCAGCACCGCTCCTGCAAAATTCCCCAGATAAACGATCAAAAGGGTCCTTAAAAGGCTTCCAAAGCCAATACGGCCTTTCATACATGCCATGGACATCATACAGTCCCCTGTAAACAGTTCTCCGCCTACAAACACGATCATCATAAGTCCCACTGGGAAAATACATCCTGCAAGGGTCCTTGCAATTCCCACATCCGTAATATTATGGACTGCCAGACTGCTTGACTGGGCTCCCATTGCAATAAAGGCACCCGCCATGATCCCCAGGACAAAAATACGCCTTTTCTTTGCTGCTGCTTTTGCAACAGCCGCATTAATATTGGCCGACACCACTTCCGCCGGCACATTCAGCAATGACTGCATCTCTTTCCCCTCCGTTTTCTTTTGTCATTTTGTTTACTTCTGTCATTTCATTTCCGCTTTGCTTTCTGACATCTGCCATTTTGCAAAAACGCCGGGGATAATCATAACACAGCCCATTTTATGGAACAATCGGCTTTTCTCCTATTGAGAAAAAACAATCATTTATGCTTTTATGTGTTCTTTATACCTGTGCTTACATCCTTTCCCTTTCTTTATCCCTTTTCCCTTATAATAAAAATATCCTCAATAAACAAAGGTCTTATACCTTACATTCACTGAGGACATCATTTATATAATTTCATTTATATGGGAGGGGTTTTTATGTTAACACTTTTTGCATTTGCGATCATTTTTATTCTGTTCACTCTTGGTTATTTGGGCATCGATAAGCTGGAGCATTACTTTAAAACCCTGAATAAATGATCACTCTACTTTGATCATGCGGTACCCGATCCCTATATGGGTCTGTATATACTGAGGGGCATCCGGTTCGCTTTCCAGTTTTTTACGCAAAGTTGCCATAAATACACGTAAAGAAGCAATATCATTTTCCCAGCTGCTCCCCCACACTTTCTGGGTGATATAAGTATGCGTCAGCACTTTACCTGTATTTTTAGCCATGAGGCACAGCAATTTATACTCTGTAGACGTAAGATGCAGCTCCTTATCCCCCATATAGGCACAGCCCGCTGCAAAATCGATCCGCAGTCTGCCATTTGTATAAACAGACTCTGCTGTCTGGGCTTCGCCGTTCATGAGCGCCATTCTCCGTTCCACAACACGCAGCCGCGCCAGCAACTCTTCTACAGAAAAAGGCTTTGTGAGATAATCATCAGCACCTGCGTCCAGTGCGTCTATTTTATCTGTATCTTCGCTTCTTGCACTGATCACAATGATTGGCAAGTTGGACCAGGTACGTATTTTCCGGATCACATCTACGCCGTCCATATCCGGCAGTCCCAGATCCAAAAGGACCACATCCGGATTGTGGGAAGAAGCTTCTACAACTGCTCCATCCCCGGTCCCGGCAGTCAGATACCTGTATCCATGGGTCTTTAATGTAATAGTGATCAGATTTCTTACAGGAATATCATCCTCCACAACCAATATCAAAGGTTTATTCATTTAATGCCACCTCCTCTGCAGGTAATGTAAACGTAACTACCGCCCCATGAGGGATATTATCAGATATCCATATTTTTCCTCCATGGGCATTAATAATAGATCTGCAAAGCCCAAGCCCCAATCCTAAACTCCTGCGGCTGTCTGCCACCTGGTCGCTGCCTGTATAAAACATGTCAAATACTCTTTCTTTCCTGTCATCAGGGATCCCGTTCCCCAGATCGCATACAGAAATGATGACCTGGGATCTTTCAGCGTTTTCTGCTTTTTCTTTCTTCACCCTGACCGTAATATCTGTTCCCTGAGGCGTATATTTTACCGCATTGCCAATCAGATTGATCAGCACCTGGACGATCAGCCTTGCGTCCATCTTTGCAAGGATCAGTTCATCTTCCTCTTCTACCTTTATGGTCCTTCCTGTCCGGCTCTGTCCCGTATGCTTTAATGCCTCTTTGATCACCTCATCCACCAGCTCTGCTGACTGGCGGATCTGCATCCTGCCTTCCTCGATCCGGGTCACGGAAAGCAGGTTTTCCACCAGATCGATCAGCCACATGGAATCATCATAAATATCCCCATAGATCTGCCGGCGCATCTGTGCATCCAGACAGCTTTCATTGTAAAGGAGATTATTTGCATTACCAGAAATAGATGTGAGAGGCGTTCTCAGGTCATGGGAGATCGTTCTTAACAAATTCGCTCTTAACTGTTCATTCTTTGCCAGGATCGCTGCCTCTTCTTTTTCCCGCACGTTTTTATCATTCTCCAGTGCAAGGGCACATTCTCCCAATATGGACAATAATACACTGTTTTCAAAGGCATCTAACGGCTGTTTCTGGATCATAATCCCCACCACTCCATAAACAGTGCTGTTTACGCGGATCGCCAGATACTGCCTTTTTGCCTGCTTAAAATGGTCTGTTCCTGTTCCGGCATGGCGGTTATTCTCTAAAGCCCATGCAGCTGCCTGTTCCTCACAGGCTTCATCTTCAATGGTGATATCCTCTTCCCCCTGGGGAACCCGGCGCAAAGGATGCTCCAGTTTTCCATCCTTTACATCATAGATCACCGTTTCTCTCTTTAAAAGTTTAACGATCTGCTGTGCCGCCCCTTCCAGGATCTCTGTCTTTCCTTTGGCCTGCTGTAAAAGCTGGTTCGTATCAAGCAGCACTTTCAGCCTGTATGCATCCCTGGCAGCCTGTCCTGCATGCTGTTTCAGCCTGGAGGCCAGAGAGCCTGTGATCAAAGCCGCAAGAAACATGACGGCAAATGTAAACGGGTAACTGCGATCATAAGCCCGAAGCGTAAAACGTGGTGCCGTAAACAGAAAATTAAAAACCAGAACACTGGCTATGGTAGACGAAAAACTGTAAAACCAGCCTTCTGTTACTATAGAGATCAGAAGCACTCCTAAAATATAAACAGTAATAATATTAGCATCTGTCAGCTTCAGCTTTTCAAACAGCCATCCTACTGCTGTTGCTGCAAATAAAATGCCTGCGCTTTTGACTGCTGCCTTAAAGGAAAATGCATTCTTTTGCGCCAGCCTGTTCCATTTACGGATCACCTCAGGTCCCATCTGGCTGTCAGGTATGATATAGATTTCCATTTCAGGCGCATGATCGATCAGCTTTTCCACAAGAGATGTTCCTGCAAAAACCCCTTTTTTCTTTGCAGCGCTGCGCCCGATCACGATCCTGGTGATCCCTGAAAGTCTGGCAAACTCCGCGATCTGAAAAGAAATATCATCACCGTAAACTGTTTCTATTTCTGCACCAGATTGTTTTGCCAGCTTAATATTCCCTTTCAGGCGCTCCTGGTCCTCTTTTCCCATTTTTCCGGCCAAAGGTGTTTCTACAAATAATGCGGTTAATGTCCCATTAAAAGCCTCTGCCATCTGGGCAGCTGTGCGTATGATCTTTCCATTAGACGGTGAAGATGATAAACATACAAGTATCCGTTCTTCCATTTTTCTTTTCCCCAGGTTTTCTGATGCTCTTCTGAAATCTTCTTAGGATCCACAAGGCCTGCAAATGACCAGATTGCAGTATTATGTTAAATATGAAAACACTTCTGGATATCCCTGCTTGCTCCCAGCACCAGCATAGTAACATCTTTGTCCAGTACTGTATCCGGAGTAATGGACATTTCCAGCTTGCCATCGCGTTTTAAAGCCATGATAGTGATGTTGTATTTCTTTCTGATGTCAATATTTCCAACAGTCTTTCCCACCCAGTTTTCCGGAATGCTGATCTCAAAGATCGCATGGTCATCAGATAACTGGATATAATCAAAAATATGCTCCGAGCTATAACGGATCGCTGTCCAGTTTGCCAGCTGTTTCTCCGGATACACGACCTCATCTGCGCCATTGCGCAGCAGAAATCTTGCCTGAACATCCCTTGCGGCCCTTGAAACTACCAGCTTTGCACCCAGATCCTTTAAATAGGCCGTTGTTTCCAAAGAGCTTTGGAAATCCCCACCGATCGCCACGATGCACACATCAAAATTTCCAATTCCCAAAGACTGTAAAAATTCAATATTGGTGCTGTCCCCGATCTGTCCGCTGGTGACAAAAGGAAGCACTGCCTCTACACGGTCCTCCTGTTTGTCTACCGCTAATACCTGATGATTTAATTCGTTTAATTTCTCCGCAATATGTCTTCCAAATCGTCCAAGTCCTATTAATAATATTGATTTCAATATGATTTTCCTCCTTATTTTTCCATTGCACATATCCGATACCCGCCGCATACGCGGCGGTATATTAATATTCCCATATTATCCCACTGTGATCTTCTCCTGGGGGAATTTTGTCATACTCGGCCGCATACCGGACAGTGCTGCAAATACCAGCGTCAGGCCGCCTACGCGTCCACAGTACATTAAAACAATCAATACCAGTCTTGCAGCCGCTCCCAGGGTCGGTGTCACACCCAGTGTCAAACCTACGGTTGCAATAGCAGAACCGGCCTCAAACAAACTTGTGAGCACAGGCAGTCCTTCTGCATAGCATAAAAACAGTCCGCCCACTGTACAAAGCACCATATACATCAGCATAACTACTGCCGCATACCGCACGGTTTCCGTTGGAATACGTCTGCCAAAACACTGGGCGTCTTCTTTTCTGCGAAATACAGCCGCCGTTGAAAGCAGTAAAACTGCAATGGTAGTCATTTTCATACCGCCTGCGGTAGATCCCGGCGCACCGCCGATCAGCATTAACATGACCATTAAAAACAGTCCGCCTTCGCTCATCTGCCCGAAATCTGCTGTATTAAACCCGGCAGTTCTTGGTGTTACCGCCTGAAACAGGGATAACCAGAACCGTTCCAGTCCATTTCCCCACTGGGATCCGTGAAACTCCCCAAAATAGAAAATAACCGTAGGTACGATCACCAGTATCAGATCTGTTACCAGTATTACCTTGCTCTGCATCCTGTATTTTTTAAACTGCAGCTTATTTGTCTTTATATCTTCCCAGGTGAGAAATCCCAGACCGCCGATCAGTATGAGCAATACAATAACTGCATTTACAAGCCCGTTTCCAGCATAATAAGTCAGTGACGAGTACTGCTGTCTGACTCCCATCAGATCAAAGCCTGCGTTGCAGAAAGCAGAAATGGAATGAAAAACACCATACCAGATCCCTTTTCCCACTCCAAAGTCCTTTATAAACACAGGTGCCAGCAAAATAGCTCCTAGCAGTTCGATCAGCGCGATACCTTTCAGGAAAAAGCCTGTAAAACGGACAATGCCGCCTACCTGTGGTGCTGAGATCGACTCCTGCATCAGGCTTCTCTGCATCAGACCGATCTTCTTCCCTGAAACCATGGCTACTGCAATGGTAATGGTCACAACGCCCATTCCTCCGATCTGGATCAGCAGCAGGATCACCACCTGTCCAAAACAGCTCCAGTACGTAGCTGTATCATGGACGATCAGCCCTGTCACACAGGTAGCCGATGTAGCTGTAAATAACGCATCCAGAAATGGCGCGCTTCCCGGCTCCCTGGATGCAAAAGGCAGCATTAAAAGCAGTGTTCCCACTAATATAACTGCCAAAAAGCCAAATATAATGATCTGAAAAGAAGATAAGCTCTTCTTTTTTTGAAATAATTCCATTTTCCCTCCTGTAACAGCCCTTTTACCAGCAATGTCATTTCATTATGACATAATCCCCTCAAAGTTTCTATTAAAAATACAACGCTTCGTATAAAGATTGTATAAAGAATTTATCTTAGATTTTTCTAAAAGTCCCCGCTCTTATCCATATCCGGCAGTTCCATTGCCTGTTGGTCTGAAGGCGCACAGCCAAACATCTTCCGGTACGCCCGGAAGAAGCTGGAATAATCTCCAAATCCGGCTTTAAGTGCTGCCTCTGCAGCCGGTGTTCCCCCGGCCAGTTCTTTTCTTGCAATCGTCATCCTTTTATATAAAATGTATCTGGCTACCGTAGTGCCTGCCGCACGCTTAAAGATAGCAGTCAGATGATTTTTACTCATATAAAATTTTTCTGCCAGTCCTTCTAATGTGAGATGCTCCGTCAGGTGCTCATTAATGTAACGCAGGATCTCCTGGGCTACATCTTCCTTCCCCGGTCCGCGACCTACCCCCTTTTCATACATTGCAGATAGATAGGTCAAAAACGATACGATCCGTGCGCGAATTGCAATATCCTGCAGTTCCCTGCTATAAGATCCACATTCTTCCAAGGAATTAAAATACCATTCTGCCCGGAACTGTTCTTCCATATACCACCAGCTTTTTCCAAGAATTCCCAAAAGCAGCTGTTTTTCTTTTTCCGTCAGAAGTTCCGGCACAAAGTGCAGCCGGATCCTGTGGTACTCGCTTCCGTCCAGCACCCGCAGCCCATGAAAGCAGTTTGGCGGAATGATCAGGAGACTTCCAGGCTTTGGTACATAAGAAGTCCCCTCCAGAAAGTACTCCACATTCCCTTTTACCATGTAATAGATCTCATAACTGTTGTGGCAGTGCATCTTATACTCCATATCCGCCTCATCACTGCGGGTATGGGCATACACCACCTGACTTGTTTTAAAACTGTCTTCCTGATACATGATCTCCCTCTTTTTATTGCATGATACCGGGTCCCAGGTTCAAAAATCCTCCTGCAAACAGGCTTGCACCGGATTTCCAGCCTTTTGCCCCTAGTATCCATTGTATCAAAGTTTGTTCGATTTGCAATATTCTTTACGCACATTACAATGGTTTTTACAATGTATCGGATATATAATAGGCAACGTAAACAAGAGAAAACCGAAAGGGCCCTCCCCCTTTCACACAAACATTTTATCCCCCCTTTATACACATATGTATACAGAAAAGACCAGGTATCCCCAGTACCTGGTCTTTTCGTTTTGTTAAAGTATCATCTGGAACAAAAGCACCATAAGCGGCATCGTCACAATAGAAAACAATGTAGTCATAACATTGATAGCGCTGGCATATTGGGAGTCGTTTCCATATACCTGGCACATCTGGGTGATCGTTGAAGCAGAGGGTGTGATCACTGCCAGAAATACGATCAGCAGCAATTTCTTTCCGTCAGGACTTCCATTTACAAGACCACTGACCTTTAAAAGGAGCAACGCCACCGCCGGTACTGCGATCAGCCTTAAAAATGTAATAAAATAAACTCTTCCATTTGTAAAAATATCTTTCAGGCTCATCTCTGCGATCAGCATTCCCGTTACCATCATACTGGCCGGTCCGATCATGCTTCCCACAGAGCCAAAAGTCTGGTTTAAGATCTGGGGCAGGCGGATCTTTGTGAAAAACAGGAACACGCCTGCAAATACAGCGACCATATTAATATTTAACAATATCTTTTTCCAGTCGATCTTACTCTGCCTGCTTAAGACCCATTTTCCATGACTCCACACAAACACGATCTGCACACTCATAAACACGCAGCCATACAGTACCCATTCCTGCCCCAGGACAAAGGTCACGATGGGCATGATCAGATTTCCTGCATTGGAATAATACACAGATGCCTTTTCAACCTCATTTAAGCCCATTAAACGACCTGCGCCCCATACAATGATAAGTAATAGCACCTGAAGCATTACAGAGGCTGCGAAGGCCAGTAAAAGGCCCTGTACCTTCTCACTGGTATAATCCACCTGGAACGCATTGATGATAACGCAGGGAATGATCAGATACAGCACGATCTTTGAAATAACCTTGCTGTCCTCTCCCTTCAAAAGCCTTGCCTTTACGATCACATAGCCCATAAATATCATTAAAAACAACTCTGTGATCTGCTGCATCAAAAGTAAACTGATCTCCATAGTAAAACCTTTCCGAAAACATATGCATGATAACAAAAAGATCCTGCACACAGACTGTTTATAGCCATGTGCAGGATCTGGAATTTTAAATTACTTTATTTTTTAGACAATACCCTGAGCGATCATAGCTTCTACTACCTTCTCAAATCCGGCAATATTTGCACCTGCTACATAGTTTCCAGGTACTCCGTATCTTTCAGCTGCATCTGCTGCCTTTGCGAAGATGTCGATCATGATCTTGTGCAGTCTCTCATCAACTTCTTCAAAGGTCCAGGACAGTCTTAAGGAGTTCTGGCTCTGCTCCAGACCGGAAGTAGCAACGCCACCAGCGTTAGCTGCCTTACCAGGCATGAACAAGATCTTCTTCTCAACGAACAGGTCAGTAGCTTCTCTTGTGGAAGGCATGTTAGCACCTTCAGCAACTGCGAAGCAGCCATTTGCTAAAAGAGCCTTAGCATCATCTAAGTTCAGCTCGTTCTGGGTTGCGCATGGAAGTGCGATATCGCAAGGAATGGTCCAGATGCCCTTGCCTTCTGTATAAACAGCGGTAGGAACAGCATCTGCGTACTCTTTGATACGTCCTCTGCGTACTTCCTTGATCTCCTTAACAACATCTAACTTGATGCCGTCTGCATCGTAGATATAGCCGTTGGAATCGCTCATTGCTACAACCTTTGCACCATACTGCTGAGCCTTCTCAACTGCGTAGATAGCAACATTACCGGAACCGGAAACCAGAACAGTCTTTCCTGCGATCTCCTTGCCGTTGTGCTTTAACATCTCGTCTAACATGTATACAAGGCCATATCCTGTTGCCTGGGTTCTTGCTAAAGAACCACCGAAGGTTAAGCCCTTACCAGTTAAAACGCCTTCATATAAACCAGTCATTCTCTTGTACTGGCCAAACAGGTAGCCGATCTCTCTGCCGCCTACACCAATATCACCTGCTGGAACGTCTGTATCCTTTCCAATGTGACGGTACAGCTCTGTCATAAAGCTCTGGCAGAATGCCATAACTTCGCGGTCAGATTTGCCCTTAGGATCAAAGTTGGAACCGCCTTTGCCACCGCCCATAGGAAGACCAGTCAGAGAGTTCTTCAAAGTCTGCTCGAAACCTAAGAACTTTAAGATGCCCTGGTTTACAGATGGATGGAAACGAAGTCCGCCCTTGTACGGTCCGATTGCACTGTTGAACTGTACACGGTAACCCTTGTTTACCTGAACCTTTCCATTGTCATCTACCCACGGTACGCGGAAAGAAACAATACGTTCTGGCTCAGTGAAACGCTCCAGGATACCAGCTTTGCGGTACTTCTCCTCATTTGCATCAATAACCAGTCTTAAAGAATCCAGAACCTCTTTTACGGCCTGGTGGAATTCAGGTTCACCTGGATTCTGTGCAACTACTCTCTCGTAAATTTCATCAACGTAAGACATTTGAATACCCTCCTTGGTTTTTATTAAATTTTTTTGGAATATCGGCTCTATGGGGGGACCGGCTTCCCAGGGGATACTTGCTTTATTAAGCAGGCACTTTAGGAAAAGTATAGCAAGTTAATTTGCTAAAGTCAAGAAACAATTACATATTAAACCTATACGAAAATGCTTATTAAATATATAACTCCAAGTTATAAAAAAGCACCCTCCTTTGTATTCTTAAGAATCTGCACTTTTTCTTCTTCTGTCAGCCCAACCAGTTTCTTAAGATATTCAAACTCCTTCTTAAGCTCTGTACGGCAAATGGCCATATCATCGGTGCACACAGCTACCCTGATCCCCTGGCTTAAATATTCTCTTAAAGGATAAACTTTCATATCCGGGATCGCCTTGGTAATCCGGTTGCTGGTTGGACACATTTCCAAGAAAATGCCCTTTTCACGGATCATGCGCACAACAGCCGGATCCTCATAGCTTCTCACTCCATGTCCGATCCTTGCTGCACCCATTTCAATGGCACAGGCTACCTCTGCTGCTCCGCCGGCCTCACCTGCATGGATGGTAAATGGAATGTTCCTGTCAGCAGCCTTCTTAAACAGCTCTTTATATTTATAAGTAGGATAAAGAGCCTCTGCTCCCGCTAAGTCCATGGCTGCCACACCATAACCTTTCCTTCCGTCTGCCAGAATACGCTTCTTTACATACTCCCCGGTCAGCTCCATGGTTTCTTCGTTTGCCCTTTCATTTCCATTGCCACGCATACAGCAAAGGATCAGATTACATGGCAGTGTGGAGCGTTTAAGACCGTCCAGAGCCGCTTCTATGACCTGTGCCTGAGATAATCCACCCTGACAGTGCAGCTGAGGTGCAAAACGCAGTTCTGCGTAGGAAAGGCCTTCTGCCTTTAACTCTTCCTGTACCAGATATATCGCCTCACTAATACCTTCCTTTGTCTGCAAAAGTTTCAACGGCAGATCAAAACACTGCAAAAATTCATTTAAGCTCTGGCAGTCTTCCCCTACAGACAATGCATTGTTTAACTGCTCTCCCTCATATGGCAGTTCTATCCCCTGAAGTGCCGCCAGCTTTTTGGCGATCCGGGGTGTAATGGCACCGTCTAAATGAAGATGCAGTTCCCCATAGCCTGTTTCCTGATCTTCCATTTCCATCGTTTCCTTTAAATCTATTTCCATCTGTAATCCCCTTTCGCAGAATGTTTCACGTGAAACATTTCTTACCCTTCTTGTTTTTTACCAACAGTATAGCTGATTTTTCCGGAAAACACCAGATTTCGTTTGTATGATCCAGTCCCCAATACTCACAAACACAATTTCTCATAAACTCCCAAACGCGAACAGACCGCCTGCCCCGAAAGGCCGACGGTCTGCTCCAAACACAAAGGATAAAGGTTTTACCCACAATGGGTTCGATTTATATTTAATGATTATTTTCCGTAGTAAGCTCTTAAGTACATTTCCTTGATCTCGCTCATCAGAGGATATCTTGGGTTAGCACCGGTGCACTGGTCATCGAATGCCTGCTCTACCATGTCATCCAGTCTGTCTAAGAAATCTTTCTCATCAATTCCGTATGCCTGGATAGAGGACTTAACACCAACCTGCTTCTTCAGGTCTTCGATCTTCTCCATCAGCTTCTTAACTGCCTCAGCATCATCCTTCGCCTGGATGCCTACGAAACGAGCGCACTCTGCGTATCTTGCCTGGGTATGTGGATACTGATACTGGGAGAAGGTTCCCATCTTGCGTGGGTTCTCAGCAGCGTTAAACTCAATTACCAGGTTTAATAACAGTGCATTTGCAAGTCCATGTGGCAGGTGATGGAATGCACCTAATTTATGTGCCATAGAGTGGCAAACACCTAAGAATGCATTTGCAAATGCCATACCAGCCATGCAGGAAGCGTCTGCCATCTTCTGACGTGCTTCTACATTTCCAGGCTCATTGTAAGCAGTTGGAAGATATTCAAATACATTCTTCATAGCCTTTAATGCAAGACCGTCTGTATAGTCTGTAGCCATAACAGAAGCATATGCTTCCAGAGCGTGTACCAGAACGTCCAGACCGGATGCGCTGGTCAGTCCCTTAGGCTGGCTCATCATATTGTCAGTATCTACAATTGCCATCTTAGGCAGCAGCTGATAGTCAGCTAACGGATACTTAACACCGGTGTTCTGATCAGTGATAACTGCGAATGGTGTAACCTCAGAACCAGTACCGGAAGAGGTAGGAACTGCTACAAAGTATGCCTTCTCGCCCATGGTTGGGAAGGTATATACACGCTTACGGATATCAATGAAACGCATTGCCATATCCATGAAGTCTGCTTCTGGATGCTCATAGAGAACCCACATGATCTTGCCGGCATCCATTGCGGAACCGCCGCCCATTGCGATGATCACATCCGGCTCAAATTCTCTCATCAGCTTTGCGCCAGCCTGTGCATTTGCCAGGGTTGGGTCTGGCTGTACATCAGAGAATACAGTGTAAGTAATTCCCATTTCATTTAAACGGTCAGTGATAACATGTGTATATCCATTCTTGTACAGGAAAGAGTCTGTTACGATGAAGGCTCTCTTCTTGCCCATAACGTCCTTTAATTCCTTCAGTGCTACAGGCAGACAGCCCTTCTTAAAGTAAACCTTCTCAGGTGCTCTGAACCACAGCATGTTCTCTCTCCTCTCAGCAACAGTCTTGATATTTAACAGGTGCTTTACACCAACGTTCTCAGATACGGAGTTTCCGCCCCAGGAACCGCAACCTAATGTCAGGGATGGTGTCAGCTTGAAGTTATATAAGTCACCGATACCGCCGTGGGAAGAAGGTGTATTGATCAGGATACGGCAGGTCTTCATGCGCTCTGCATGCTTCATGATCTTCTCAGTTTCATTTACATTGATGTACAGAGAAGAAGTATGGCCGTAACCGCCGTCAGCTACCAGACGCTCTGCCTTATCCAGTGCCTCGTCAAAGGTCTTTGCCTTGTACATTGCAAGTACTGGGGACAGTTTCTCATGTGCGAACTCTTCGCTGATATCTACGGACTCAACTTCGCCGATAAGGATCTTGGTATCTACAGGAACTTCTACACCAGCCAGCTTTGCAATGGTGTATGCAGACTGTCCAACGATCTTTGCATTTAAGGCACCGTTGATCAGGATGGTCTTTCTTACCTTTTCGATCTCACCTGGTTTTAAGAAGTAGCAGCCTCTGTATTCAAATTCTTTCTTGGCAGCTTCATATACAGGCTCCAGAATGGTTACAGACTGTTCAGAAGCACAGATCATACCATTATCAAATGTCTTAGAATGGATAATGGAGTTAACTGCCATACGAACATCTGCAGTGTCATCAATGATAACTGGTGTGTTTCCGGCACCTACGCCAAGTGCAGGTTTTCCAGAAGAATAAGCTGCTTTAACCATTCCAGGACCACCGGTTGCCAGGATAATGTCTGCATCTCTCATAACTTCGTTTGTTAAGTCAAGAGATGGAACATCGATCCAGCCGATGATGCCTTCTGGTGCTCCAGCTGCAACTGCTGCATCCAGAACTACCTTTGCTGCTGCAATGGTGCTCTTTTTAGCTCTTGGATGTGGGGAAATGATGATCGCATTTCTGGTCTTTAAGGAGATCAATGTCTTAAAAATCGCAGTTGATGTTGGATTGGTAGTTGGGATAACTGCTGCAACCAGACCGATCGGCTCTGCGATCTTCTTAATTCCATATTCCTTATCTTCTTCGATCACACCAACTGTTTTGGTGTTCTTGTATGCATTGTAAATGTACTCTGCTGCGTAGTTGTTTTTGATGACCTTATCTTCTACGATACCCATTCCGGTCTCTTCTACTGCCATTTTTGCCAGCGGGATACGCATCTTGTTTGCTGCGCTTGCTGCTGCGAAGAAGATCTTATCAACCTGCTCCTGTGTGTAGGTTGCAAATACTTTCTGAGCTTCACGCATTGCTGCCATTTTTGCATTTAAGCCTTCTACGCTGTCAATGATCTCCGGAACAACCTGTTCTGCTTTCTTTGCCATTTCCTTTTCCTCCATAATTCCCTTTGTGTTTGTGTTACTTTGTAATGCCTTGTGTTTGTTATCGTTTTAATGTGTTTGTTTTCATGTTATGTTGTGTCGATTGCTTTGTTTCTTTCGTTAATTAATTATCAATCTCACATTAGGCATTATATCGTATTGTTAAAAAAATGTCAACTATGTTTTTTAATAAAAACAAGGAAGTTCCTTCCTCATTTTTACGAGATCATCAATAAATGAATAGGAACTTGCTTGTATCAGGTGGATGAAAACCCGCCTGATAAGCTGCAGAGCAGCTTTTTTATTATGAGCAGGTAGCGAAAGCGGATTGCGAATATCCTTTGATACAATACTTACAGAACCTGCCACTGGCAGCTTCTTCCAGATGCATGGCAACAAAAAAACGCCTGGAACAAGGGATTGCATAATGCATTTCCTGTTTTTGTCCAGACGTTTCTCTGTTTTAACCTTCTTTTATCCGGTTATTTATTGTTTTTATTTTAACACAATCTGCATTTCTGTCCTGTTTTATCACAGATAACAGAACATTTTCCTACAGATATTTCTTCAGATCTTCTACTCTGTCTAACTTCTCCCACGGAAGATCTACATCATGACGGCCAAAATGACCATAAGCAGCGGTCTGCTTGTAGATCGGGCGGCGCAGATCAAGCATCTTGATGATGCCAGCTGGACGCAGGTCAAAGTTTTCACGGATGATCTCAACTAACTTCTCGTTGCTTACCTTTCCCGTTCCGAAGGTATCTACCATGATGGAAGTTGGATGAGCAACACCGATGGCATAAGACAGCTGGATCTCGCACTTGTCAGCAAGTCCTGCTGCTACGATATTCTTTGCAACGTAACGTGCTGCGTATGCTGCGGAACGGTCTACCTTGGTGCAGTCCTTTCCGGAGAATGCGCCGCCGCCGTGACGAGCGTAACCACCGTAGGTGTCTACGATGATCTTACGGCCGGTCAGACCACTGTCTCCGTGAGGTCCGCCAATAACGAAACGGCCGGTTGGGTTGATAAAGAACTTGGTATTCTCGTCTACCATATCAGCCGGGATGATCTCGTCAAATACATACTTCTTAATATCCTCATGGATCTGCTCCTGGGATACATTCTCATCATGCTGAGTAGAAAGAACAACTGCATCCAGACGTACTGGCTTGTCATTCTCATCATATTCTACAGTAACCTGGGTCTTTCCATCTGGACGAAGGTACTTTAAGGTACCGTTCTTTCTTACTTCTGTAAGGCGTCTTGCCAGCTTGTGAGCCATAGAAATAGGATAAGGCATATATTCTTCTGTCTCATTGCTTGCAAAACCGAACATCATACCCTGGTCACCAGCACCGATCGCGTCTAACTCTTCCTCAGTCATGTGCTTTTCACCAGCCTGCTTTGCCTCTAATGCCTTGTCAACGCCAAGAGCAATATCAGCAGACTGCTCATCAATTGCAGTTAAAACACCGCAGGTATCGCAGTCAAAACCATATTTTGCACGGTCATATCCAATCTCACGGATAGTCTCACGAACAATCTTCTGGATATCTACATAAGCCTTGGTAGTGATCTCACCCATTACCATTACAAGTCCTGTAGTGGTAGCTGTTTCACATGCAACACGGCTCATTGGATCCTGTTCCATTAATGCATCAAGAATAGCATCGGAAATGGCATCGCACATTTTGTCTGGATGGCCTTCAGTTACAGATTCGGAAGTAAATAATCTTCTTTCCATTTGTTCTCCTTTTTCGTTTTTGTTATATTGTTATCTTAGTTTGCTTTGTTGACCCGTTACCCGCTAAAGCGGGCACTGCATTTCGTGAACAGCGAACGACCTCTGGCGCGCTCCCATATGCAATGGCAAGAAAAAAGTCCGCAGCAATTGCGGACTTGAAAATAGCAGATCTTCAAATCCTCTTATTGCTCGATCAAGCAGTTTTCCGGAATTTCCGTACTCGTCTGCTCCTCGCTCAGGCTGGCACCTTCCGGCCCTTTCGCATGTGCATCTTGCTTTCACATACTCAACCGGGGTTGCCGTGACTTCGCAGGTCCTTTGTACCTCCATCACTCTGAATAAGGGATATATACGAACTTTTTAATTGTAAATCTAAACGGATTACCTCACATATCTTAATGGATTTGCGCAGGTATGTCAATATCTATTTTTCTCAATCAGCCTACACGCAACTTAAATTTCTGCACTTCGCGCTCAGAATCCACCTTTTCGATCACAGCTCCAAGAGCCTGAAGCTTTTCTTCAAAGCACTCATAACCTCTCTGGATATAGCCAATCTCATCTACTGTGGTATAGCCTTCAGCAGCCAGTCCTGCGATCACTAAGGCAGCACCTGCACGAAGGTCTGGAGCATTTACCTGAGCACCTGTAAAGCCTGCAACGCCATCAATGACAGCTACATTGCCTTCTACCTTAATATGGCTTCCCATACGTGCCAGCTCGTCCACGTATTTGAAACGGTTCTCAAAAATACTCTCCGTTACCATACTGGTTCCATTTGCAAGCGCAAGTGTAACAGCCATCTGAGGCTGCATATCCGTCGGAAATCCAGGATAAGGCAGAGTCTTGATGTCTGTATGTCTCTGTACCGGTTTTCCTACCACACGGACTGCATCATCAAATTCAATCACTTCACAGCCGATCTCAATGAGCTTGGCAGAAATAGCTTCCAGATGCTTCGGGATCACATTTTTCACCATGATATCCCCTCTGGTTGCTGCTGCAGCACACATAAAAGTACCTGCTTCGATCTGATCCGGGATAATAGAATACTCGGTTCCATGAAGCTTGCCTACGCCACGGATACGGATAGTATCTGTACCAGCACCTTTAATATTGGCTCCCATACTGTTTAAGAAGTTGGCTACGTCTACGATATGAGGCTCTTTTGCCGCATTCTCCAGAATAGTCTGGCCTTCTGCCATAGCTGCTGCCATCATAATGTTGATAGTCGCACCTACAGAAACCACATCCAGATAGATATGGCTTGCTACCAGATCAATGGCATGGGCGATCACTGCGCCGCATTCAATCTGTACATCCGCTCCCAGCGCGCGGAAACCTTTAATATGCTGGTCGATGGGACGGCTTCCAATGTTGCATCCGCCTGGAAGCGGTACCTGAGCGCTCTTATATTTTCCCAGCAAGGCGCCGATAAAATAATAAGATGCGCGGATACGGCGGATATATTCATCATCAACGGACACTTCTTTAATACCGCTGCCGTTGATTTTTACTGTATGACGGTCAATACGATCTACTCTTGCACCGATCTCCTGGATAGCTTCCAGCATTACATTGATATCTCTTACATCTGGAAGGTTATCGATCAGTACATCATCATCCGTCATGATCGAGGCGGCAAGAATACCTAACGCAGCATTCTTGGCACCGCTGATGGTTACATCACCCACTAACGGATTACCGCCTTTTATAATATATTGTTCCATTACACACCTCTGTTGCTTAATGTACTCCCAAAATCTTTTTGTGCTTTATTTTGCAAGAAGATTTCGAGAGTACATCTTATTCAATCCTTACAGCAAATTCTTCTAATGGGACTTAAGAATTCCCTAAAACTTCGTTCACAATTTATTTACATCCATTAGATTATACCATAAGAATGGAATTTGTAAAGTGTGTGCTTTTTTATTCCACTTTCAGACCGCACAAAAAGCTGTTATTTGCTCCTGAAAAATAGACAGCCCCATCTCCCAGTCCCATCTTGGAGATCTCCTGTGTTGCCGGATCATAAATATTTACATTGTACTGGTCGTATCCATATAAAAGCAGATAGGAACCATCCGGTCTGCATGCCACCACCGGTATTCCCTTATCAATAAAATACAACACCTGATTTACATTACAGCCGGACCCATCTAATGTCATAAGTCCGCCATCTCTCAGCTTATTTTCACCTAAGCTGTCCATATAAGATAATAACTCTCTTGCCTGTCCGGCCGGATCTTTCAGGCTGCGGATCGGCTTCTTATTAATACGATCCCAGATCAGATGCTGATTTTGATCTGTTACATAGCCCATTTTTTCATAGGCTGTATTCACTGCTTCACTGAAATTTTTAAAGGCTCCCAGGTATCTTCCACCGCCATAAGCATAGAAAATAAGATCCGTATCCTCAAGATTATTCTGTCTGCCAGACAACTCCAACGTACTTGTATTTTCATAAGAAAATGCCTTTGGTACCTCTGTTTTCACAGAAGAAGCCTTTATTTCTCCATCTGTCTGTACAAAATAGACCCTGCCTTTGTCCTGGGACGCATACCATCCAAGTCCTTCAAAAGGATCCTTATCTACTTTTTCATTACAAACAATGGTGTCCTCATCCTGGTAAGCATACTGCCCATCTCCTATTTTCACCAGTCGTTTTAAATGGATTCTTCCATCTTCTGCCGTTACATCTGATATATAGATACCCGGCTTTTTATATTCGCTCTGAATGTTCATCTCATTATCAGCAATATACAAGGCGTACATAGGAAGTTCTTTTACAATTCCATTTACTGACCACAGATCACTTTCATGTCCGAAACCATAGATCAGATCACTTCCTACAAAACCAAGAGCCCTTACATAATCTCCTGATGGAGCTGTAATATCCTGTTTCTGTGCTGTATTAAAATCCATAACATGAAGCATTTCCGACTGATATGCATTATTTCCTTCCTGCCATGCCATACGGCTTCCATCTGCACTGACTGCAAAACTTCCCTGGCTCAGGCCATACGCTACAGTAACCGACTCATTGCTGTTCAGGTCAATTCCTGTAACCTTTCCGTTAAGCAGCAGGTAGGTCATACCATCTTCTCCCAGATATGCCAGTGTGGTAATATCAGACTCTAACTGGTCATATCCTTCTGAAACAGGCACAAAGAATTTTTCCTGTACTGTACGACTGTCTTCATCATAATGGTAAAATACCACTCCCATCTGCCCTTCATAGGTTCCCCGGTTCATATAGCCATATACAAGAAAATCAACATCTCCTTCATCTGAAGCTGCCAAAACTTTCACATTATGTTTCCCATAATCCGCTCTCACATCATCATTGGAGCCATCTGCGAAAGTAAACATGCAAAGGGCTTTTTTATCATGCTGATCATAGCGCCACAGATTTCCATTTACACGAAACAGGATATACCGGGAATTTTCGCTTTTCTGCGCCTTGATCTGCTTTGCATCCGAAATCCCCAGCAGGATCCTTTTTCCCGCAAAATTCTTCTGTTCCCCGTTAAACATTTCATTGGCATAACGGTTATAATTCATCAGGTAAATTCTCTTATCATTCCACTTCATAGTGAAATTATCTTCTGTCCGCACCAGGGAACGATTACCTGTGCTGTCTGTGACCCACACATTATATTCTACCTGGACCTGCCCCATGATCCCATCGTACAGCTGCAATGTGATCTGCGGTTCTCCCTCCAGTTCTGTTTCCAATCCGTCCCAGGTAAGATGATCAAAACTTGCCTTGATACTTACATTGCCTAAAGAGCTGTTATCCTCTCCCGGATTGGTTTCCAGATAAGACACCAGTTCTTTCGCCTCATCGTAATTCAGACTTTTTCTGGTGAAATTTTCTGCCAGATCCAACATATCTCCTGCATGGTTGGTATCAGCCCACATAATGCGGGTATAATAATGGATCTCTTTTTCTGCTGTACTTACTGTAAGATCCAGCAAATAAGTTTCATTTTGTGTCAGCAGATTTTGAATAGGAAGCACTACCTGCAAACTTCCATTTTCTTCCTGCCAGTTATCAATCTCTGTCCGTTCGATCAAACGGTCCATTCCCAGATTGCGCACTTCGTAGCGGATCCCTGTGATTCCATTATCATATTCATCAATATGCAATGTCAGCTTTCTGTCCTCAGGAAGTACGGAAATACTCTCTCCTGCCACCTGGTTTCCCATATCCTGAATGTATCCATGAAGAGCATTGATCTCTTTTCCATCAAACTCTGTATACACCACAGGAAATTCAGGCGCATCCATTGAAGAATAAACAGCCTCTTCCTTTTGCATATTTTTTCTTGCAGCAAAGAAATACACAGCCACCGATGCGGCAAATACCATTGTAAGTATCCCTGCTGTCCGTATTATTTTTTTCATATCATTCAGTCCTTTAAACTCAGCCCATTTATACAGCCGCCTGTTTTGACGGTCCCTTTCATTTTATATAATAACCTGTGAAACTACAACTTAATCTTTTTTTAAGTACTAAAACTTCCCACACCGATGTGGTGTGTTGAACCTTGAAAATTCAATATTTCA
>ERZ834694.193-NODE-193-length-77788-cov-4.918773_pt1 | contig 77788 bp, 123 predicted proteins | sample MGYA00519691_ERZ834694 | MGnify/ENA primary metagenome ERZ834694 (study PRJEB31850, sample SAMEA3708758) | human gut metagenome | biome: human gut; feature: human-associated habitat; material: faeces | place: China | collected 2014 ... | reverse complement strand
TCTGCAAAAATCCAATTCCACCTTTTGCGTGAGTTGTTACACTCATACCGAGATTTTCGGAAAGTTTTTTTTGCCACTGTTCAGTGGCAGATGTGCTATCTCCAATAACCAAGCATTTCTTTCCATGCCAATATCCGTTTGGATTTGGATACATTCTCTTTATTGTTTCAACTGTGATATCTTCCTTTGCTTGATTAGACAAAGCATCTGCAACATTTTTACCGGGATTATAATACACATCATCTTTCATTCCAGCTTCTACAATTTCTATTATTTGTGTATCTGACAATCCTGTTACATCCGTAATGATGATATCCTTTGCAGAAATAGCTACTTTTTTGCTAGTTTTTGTAAGATCAAACGAAATTGAGAAATCGACATCCGCATCTGAATTGTGTGAGAAGAGTGCACAAAAAGTAGTGTACCCAGGATAGTTTTTATTCTCAAAAAGCTGTGTGGGATATTCACCTAATGTGTTTCGTGTAATAGGTTTCGTTCCAATTCTTGTTATAAGAGAACATGTTTGAACGGTATTTTCATTCTCTTTCATCTTTACAGAGAACAAATATACATGGTTTGCTAATATAGATTTTTTGATAATGAGATTTGGATAATCAATTGTAGATGTACCATTGATAGCACATACACCATCCAAAATATTTTTTTCAATTCCAGATGGCATAATTACTTCATCAGGCAAATTTGAAACCATATTTATGCATTTGAACGCGCCTTGTTTCTTTGGATAATAGCTACTCAAATCTTCCTTTATCGAACCAATAGCTTCTCCAGTTGCTTTTGCTTCTGCAAGCCCACCTTCTATAGTCAATGTAGTGTCTGGCTGTGATACACTCTGGATGTCCTTAATAGCTTGTTCTTTTGCGGAATTTACATTTTGAACAGCTTCCGAAGATGTGTTTTTAGTAAGCTCCAAAAGCTGATTTATAACATCTTTTTCTTCCTTTCCTATCTGTGGTTGATCAATCTCGATACCCTCTAGCACTGGTACTTCCGCTATTGTGGTATTCCATTCAACACTAATATTTGAATCGGAATCCGTTTTAACAGCGCAAACAATAAAACGTACCATTCCCATATACCTTGCTGCATTTCTTCCAATCAACCAAGAAAAAGTTACATTTTCGCCATCTACAGCTACATCATCACAAATGTATTGGTCTTTGATAGAAACATTAAAATCCACACTGCTTACGTTTTCAAAGTTAATTCTGACTGAAAATTTGGATAAATCAAGATTATCTCCTACAATTTTGGGACATGAAAATTTAATACGTTCTGCATTCTTGTCAGATTGCACCCCACCAACTACGATTGTAGAGGGCACAAAAATAACCCTTGTCTTAGCGTCAATTGTGCATATATCGGATTCTTCAGAAAGCAAATTAACATCTTCTTTTGTGCTCATAAGTAAATCAAGTGCTGTTGCCATGTTCTACCCCCTTTGTGATACTTTGGTTTTACCAGTAGTTATAATGTATTTTCCGTTATCTTTTACGCCAGTGACAGATACAGAAAAATAATCCCAAGTAAGGGCTTCCATTGGAATTTCACATTGATTGTTTTTCAGTATTACTGGGTATTCTCTTTCCATTCTCCAAAATGAAGCAGCTGTTTTACATCCGTTCCACTCTGGTGAAAAGATAAACAATGCTTTAAGATATCCAGTCGTGCCCTTTACCAGTCCAGAGAAATCACACTTGGGATCTGGATAAATTCTTTGATTATTTACAATAAATCTTAATACTCTCATGCAATCATCCTTTCCATTCCAACAGGCGAAACGTATGTAAATTTGTTTCCCAAAATATCTCTGGCCGTGCCAATCGCGAAATGGCTGTAGTCTGCCAGAATATTGCATACAAATTCCTCTGCGTCCACCCAATATCGTTTCTTAATCATACGGTGAAGCTCTGGCAGTAGACCATAGCTGAACATCACGCAATGCCCTAATTCGTGGATAAATACACGGTTCAGAAGTTCTCCATGCAAGTTGCTTGCAATTGAAATTGTCATTGTAGAGTAATCAGATACAGCAAGTGTCCTTTGCCCTGTACGGTCAATCAAAACATTATCATTGGGAGAAACAAAGCGCACTCTCCATAAGTCCCCATTCATATAGAATTGTTTCAGCATGGTTTCTCACCATCCTTTCTACGAAAAAAGCCCCTGCCGCATTAATTTGCGACAAGGACTTAATTCATTTATTGCTCTAGTTCATCTGCTGTACAAGTCTGGTCAGGTCAGTTTTCATTGACTGTCTGAGCGTTGCATCTGCATCTGACCACATTTCAGTGAGATTACGGATAATGTCAGATGTGTACTCCTTCATGGAATCATCCATTTTTCTTTTGGATTCCGTGTCTTTGGAATCATGATAGTGTCTACGATTCTCATCGTATCTATCATAGGATTCGCCATATCTGGATTTCTTCCGATTCATGTCACCCATTTCCATATCACTACGGTCTGGATGATATCCCATACGGTACATATTGTGCTCAAATTCTGGATTGTTTAAATACTCGTCCATCCAGTCATCGTCTTCCATGTACAGATATGGTCTATAACCTTTTCTGGTTCCCCTACCTTTTGGAGCGAAACGCCCATTTGAATAGCGGTAACGGTCATATCCCATGCGTCCAAGATACTTTTCTTCCTGTTCGCATTCATCCATAGCTTCCACAATGCGATAATCTTTATCAGCGCAAATCGCACATTTTACTGCTTCCATGCAGTCTTTCAAATCGTCCCAATCTTGAGCACTGAGATTATCAAAGCCATGTGTTTTGGCTTTTTCCATAGCCCATTTTCCCATTTCCATTGCAACTTTATGCATTACAGTGCCCCCTTTCTAACAGCCTGTGTAACAGGTGCGTCTGCTGCTGGGGCTGTACCATTGATTGCAGTCAGATTATTGTTCGGACTACATGCCGGATTTCCTAACATTTTGAACGCTCCACCAGTAGCACTTGTTGCAACTCTGGTTGCATATTTTGTTCTGGTTCTTACGCCACATGCTGTTACCTGTGCACAGCAACGATTCTCTAGCGGATACAATGTTGTTCCTGTTCCTATCTGAATCATAACTGGGGCAGTAATTGTGGTTGCATTTGGAATAGACTGTGCTAAAACAATGCAGTATTTTTCTCCATTGTTGTAGCTTCCTTCCGGGATAGTAACCACAAGATTTCCACCTGTGAATGCAATTGCAGTAGACAGCACAAGGTGATTGCAAAGCTTACAAACATTCTTACATGCCATATTTTTTACCTCTCAATCAATAAGAGGTGAGCCGCAACCCACCTCTTAGAATTTAGTCAACCTCTAAGGGTGAGTTACTTAGCAACAACCGTTACCATATGTATTGCATCCTGCGTATGCATATGGAGCCGGAACCTGGAATGCAGGAATCGGAGCAGGATTGATTGCATTGATTAACTGCTGTGTCTGAGAAGCCATTGCAGTTGTAAGCAATGCAGACTGGCGATCCTGGGAAGCAGCACGTTTCAGATCAGAATTCTCTGCCTGTAATGTTGCAATCTTATCCTGAGTTAAGAAATCTAACAGCGCTCTCGTGTTGCTGTTCTGATTTTCCAGAAGGTCTCTGGTGTTGTTGTTCATTGTGTTCTGCAATGCACAAGTGTTGGTAGCCAGGTTATAGTTGATACCCTGGATGGCTTCTCTGGTCTCGCAGCAACAACTTGCTAACTGAGACTGTAATGCATTGGTATTCTGCATACCAGCTACAGTATCAGCATTGATTGCCTGCTGAACGCCATTAAAACCTTGAAGCATTCCGACGTTCACGCCGTTGAAACCGCTCTGCATGGTATTGTTAAGCGCATATGTGCTATCACAAATGCCCTGCTGAATACCTCTGATACCATTCTGAATATCATTCAGAGCAAAGCCCTCGTTGATATCCGCTCTGGTAGCCCATCCTTGGAAACCTGCACCATTTGTACCGTTTCCACCATTGCCGCCCCAGCCGCCAAAGCCGCCGAAACCGCCCCAGCCGAAGATTGCGAAAATAAGGACAAGCCAGATAAGGGAAAAACCATCGCCGCCCCACATGTCATTTGCACGGTTATTAGAGCCTGTAGCGGCTGCAATGTCGCTAAGACTATAATTTGAACCATTCATCATGTTTTTAGTCTCCTTAAATTTTATTTACAATAGGAGACATCCGCGGCTGTCATCCCAAATTGTAGCGATTCTGAATCACCCAATTATGGGGAAGTTATTTCATCCCTAAAAATTTTTCTAAAATTCCTTCGGGAGAAAAATTCTTTTCTTTAAATATATTTTGCTGAACTTGATGCAACTGTTCTGTATCACCATGTTTGTACAAATCCAGAGCATTTTTTAATGTTGGATTGTTTCCAGCAAATTTACTCATATCGTTCATCATGTTATCAACACTTCCGAACCTTTGAGAAATCATTTGCTGAATTTTTTGTTTCATTATTGTATTTGGGTTGAAATTCATCTCTGATTACCTCCCTTCTGTGTCTTGGGCGGTTCAGATTGTATTGGCAATAATTCTTTAATTTCAGAAATCTCTGCGTGAACATCATCACGAAGTTGGTTAATCAGCGAAACAATATCAACTTGATTTGTGTTATTGCTTTCTGGTTGTTCTCCTTCATTTACAAGTCTATAAGTGAAAATTCTACTTCTTCCATCTGCCTGTAATTGTTTTCGGTAAACTTCTGTACCGTCAGTTTTTGGATAATAGACAGGGTTCCCAGACATATCTACGTCTTTTGCCTTTACAGTATCAATGCCATCAACCATCTGTCCTTGCAACATGGGGATTTGTGGTACTTGTGGCATTTGTTGTATTGGTTGCTGAATCTGTGCCTGTCCGTATGGCATTGCCTGCTGATAACTATTCTGCAATTGTGCTAATCTATCTTGATACGGCTGTATTTGTTGAAATGGTTGCGCAAAATACGGATTACCATACTGCATATCTCAAACCTCCCTTGTTTTTATAACTATATTTTACAATAATAAGAGGTTGATTAACACGCCATGATAACGCCATAAATACGCCACATTTTATGAATACAAAGAAAAGCCCCGACAATACATCGGGGCAACTTTCATAATTTTCTTCTTTAATTTTCTGTTTATGCGGTCTACGGTTCTCGTGCTGTAGCCCATGATTTCTGAAGCTTCTGCAAGCGTTTTTTCTTCATAAACACGCAATCGGAATAACTCCTTTTCTCTGGAATCAAATCCAGCTTCACGCAAATAGAAGATTCTTTCATCTTCCGAAAAGTCTTTATAATCATCCATTCCACTGTCCTCCCTGTAGTGGAATCAATATTTACACCGGGAAAATGCCTTTTAGGGCAAAGCCTAAAACAATACCAATTATGCCAGTTATGACATAAGCAATTATTTTGTCCTGTAACTTTCCTGGCTTTTCCATGAGTGATTTTAAATTGTCGTTCATTTCGTCAACTGTATCCTTAATGTGTCCCAAGTCATTGTTGTATAAAGCAATTTTCTGTTCTAAAGCATTGATACGTTCAAAAAAAACTCCATCCCTTTTGGAATGCTTTTCTTTCATCTCATGGACGGCACTTTCCAATTCTTTCAAGCGGTGTTCGTTGATACACTCGTGTTCACATCCCATCGCTATTCCTTTCCATCACTCCCATTTTTTAAGATATTGCTTCTACCCACCTAATTTGAAGCACCCCTGCGATACGTGGGAGGATTGACGTATCACGCACACACCATCTTAGAATCCGATAAATGGAAAAACACCATGATTTACATAGATTTCAGTTTCAGAAGTCCAATTTCTGTTTACAGAAGATTCGGAATGTGATCCTTGAAATTCAGCTCCCTGTTTCACCAGAAAAAAAAGAGCCAAATCAAATATGCAGTCATAGCATTTCTCCATATCGGAATTTATTTTCTCATCACTGTAAGATGAAGGATAATTCCTTTTCTTCTTAAATGAACGAATAGCCCTCTTTACTGAAAGAGGAATCATCCTCGCAGTTTCTGCATCATCTTCAAGATAATTTGTCAAGTCCTCTATAAGCTGTTCGTCCATTTAATCACCTACCTTTGCTGAGATAAAATCTCTGATATTATTCCAGCCTTATTAGTTGCTGCTAGGGCATAGCCGTTATCACTTGCAAGTTGTCTTAACTGAGATACAGTCATATTAGACAACTCGCTTTCTGTGTACTTATGTTTTGATTCATCATAAGCACTTACTACAGATGGTGACTGGCTGCTTTCATCGAGACTATGCCCGGTTATTCCCCCGCCTTGGTACCGATCACGATACCGCCGTTTGCTTTCGGTACAACCGGGATGAACATTCCAGAAGCTTTCGTCCATACTGCAACTGGATCTGGCGTAGCCCACATGGACATGGTAATAAAGGAACGGTTTTGCTGCTGAATGAACTGACGGTACTCTTTTTCCTCTGGTGTTGCGCCCCAAAGTCCAGTACCAAAAGAACCATCCTGGTTAGATTCATACAGGGTAAATACATCTTCTTTGAAATATCTACCTGTTTTAACAATGCCTTTGCTTCTGTAACGGAATTTTTCGTCACAGCGATCAATTGTAATTCCGTACTCCTGCATGAGAAGGTTCGCAAGCTCCTGTTTCGTCAGAAGACGTTTGTTTGCTGCGCCAAGAACTGCGGTCTGCATTCCGGTGTTGTTTCTCATGTTGTTAATCATTTTAAGAGAGGTAATTGCCTTATTGACAACATAGCCGCCATCTTCTGCAAGCTGAACCATTTTCTGAATATCACCCATAATATCAGAATCTGGTTTAGACCAGTCTGTAATGGTAATTTTTAATTCAGACGGAACTCCAAAATCAATAGTCATGTCCACTTTGTTTTCTTTGATAACAAGTTTTCCAGTAGACAGTGCCTGTCCTTTCATAACTTTGGTTCTGGCAAGGACGGCCTCAAAAAGGTTTGTCGCGTCATCGAATACAAAGTCTGTAAGTTCCTCATTATCTGGTACACCGTTCTCGATAGCCTGTTGTAAGCTCTCGGACTGATTGAGCTTCCTTTTAATGAGAAGTTTCTCGGTCAACACCTTTTCAAAACCAGGTCTGGAACCGATTTCCGCTTCGGTGTCAAGGGCGTGTACAAATGCGATTTCCGGAAGCCGCTGTCCGCTCATAAGTCTGTAGTATTCAGCCTTCCAGTAATCTGTTTTTACATCCGGGAAAATGGTATCAAGGATTCCAGGTCTTTTAACAGAGAAATTCTGGGAGAAATTAAGTCTTTCTTCCTCGCTGATTGCTTCTAATACATTGTATGCCATTGCTTATTATCCTCCTTAAAATACAACTTCGGTTTCTTCTACAAACACAATTCCAAGTGCCTGTAATTCAGTTTTTGCAGTTGTGTCAACAGTTGCGGGAAGTCGGTCTTCCAGGACACGTCCGGCAACAATAACGGAAATTGGACGCTTCTCATCGTCTGTCATATCCACATCTTCAAACACAAGACCTTTTGCGCCGGTTGCGTTTGTTGGGTATACGGAACCTGCCTTAATAATTTTTCTGTCATTAACTGCAACTGCATTTGTCTGATCTGCTGTGTAAGTTTTGAGTACAAGTCCTACCTCAGATTCAAGGATATTCGGGGTAGATTCGTACTGCTTAATTTTCATGAAAGCCATGTTTTAAAATCTCCTTTTCTTAGAAATTAGCTGGTGCATTATCATCAGCCGGTTTTGCATCTGGGTTCATGCGTGCCGAATACTGTTTAGCGTACTCAGACGCTTTACTAGTTTTTTCCTGTTTGCCACCGCTACCGCCTCCTGGATTAGGAGTATTTTCCAATGCTTCTTTCTCCCAAGCTGCTTTTGCGGTATCAAGTGCTGTTTTATTTGCTTCGGAAACTCCCTTAACAAAAGTTTCGACTTCTTTCATTGCATCTTCTGGTTTCTCATACGGTGCAGATGCGTATGCTTTAATAGCACTCGCGTATGTTTCGGTTGAAAGTCCTGCATTTGCGAACATAGAAGTAATTTCACTGGTAAGGGCTTTTTTGTTGGATTCTGCAAGCGCAGCTTTCAAATCAGCTAACTCCTTATCCACTGCTTCCTTTTCTTTCTTGCGTTCAGCTTCTAGCCGTTCTGCTTCGGTCATGTTCTGCTTTTTCAACTCTTCCAACTCTTTTTCCAGGGAATCTGCTTTTTCAGCTTTTTCCTTCAGAGAAACATTTTTGTCTTTCTCTTTCTTAGTTTCAGCAGAAATAGAATCAAGAAGCTTAGAAACCTGTTCCTCGGAAGGTTCTGCAACTCCCATACCGATAAGTGCCTGTTTTGCCTGTTCTCTTGTCATTGAAATCTCCTTTCTTCCAGTCCAATACGCTTTTTCAACACGGTTCGCTCCGCACATGGTCTGTACCCGATTTACGCTCACGGGCTGTTGCAATTTATTTGATTTTGGGTATTAAAAAAGAAGCCTTAGATTTCTCTAAAACTCCTTAAATAATCGAAATTTGGTTCATTCTTCGTTAGATGGAGAATTTTCCATTGGTTCTGTTTTGGACGGATTTTGAAACTTTCCGTCAAGTAATTGCTGTGCTTTCTGCATTTCCGCTTCCGGGTCTGCCAGTTCTGGATAAATCGTTCCAAGATACGGTAAACTCATTTCGTAGACTTTCTGCGGATCACTAAATAAACCGCAAGTAATCAGTGCAATAAGCGGATGAATTTTATTTTTAAACAGATAATCAAGTGCCTGTGCTTTTACAAGCATATTGTCTGTTGGGTTTCTGGTTATCTTTACATCAAAATCTCGGGTTGAGATATTAACATCATTTGATGTACCACGGATAATATTCAGAATAATTCTAGCAGATTCCTTTTCAGCTTCCTTGGTGAATGCTTCTACCAATTTTGCATCTCTTTCTGCGAAGTCCCATCCATTACGAAGGTATACAGCATTTCCTGTATCCCCTCCGCTATTGCTTTGGCGGTTTGGCATTGCTTCCACAATCAGCATGTTATTGTAGATATCATCCTTTGCAACCTGGCTCTCTGATTGATTCAATTCAGCGGTCATCAGTTCAACATCCGACTGACAGCCATTTCCAGTATCTTTTACAGAGATGGCACCAAGTTTTACCATTTTCAAAAACTCGTTTTCATCTACCTCGCAGTTCTTGAACTTCATAAAGGCTTGCACAAACTGTTCCACGCCATTTAATCTGTCAGACTGGTATTTGTTAATTGCATCAAATAATGTGATTGCAATTTCAACATCTGAAAGCCTGTCATGATTATTCGGGCATTCAACAATTGGAATACCGCCAAAACCATTGATGCCGTAGTTAGTTACTTTCCCATTCTTGATTTCAAAAAACTGGTTCTTTGAATAACATAAATAATATTGCTGTTCATCTTCATCTTTTAAAATCTGTACGGAAAGCATTGGTTTCCCATTTCTCTGTGAGTATACAATGTAACAATCACCTGGATATGGAATAAAGATTCTGAACGGCGGTAAATCTCCGTTTTTTGTCCAATCCTCTTCTTTCAGTATGGCCTTATAAGAAGTTCCTGTTGCACTTTGGTATATTGCCCTTTGGATGTTTCTTGCATCTGCATTGGCTTCATCCAGATAATCATTCAACAAATCAACTTGCTCATTTATTTTTTTGTCTGCATTTTTCTTTTTACATACATATTGGATTGGTTCCCCGCAAATCTGTCCAGCTTTAAACTTCACGGTTTCAAATGCGTGATTTTCAACCACTCTGTTATTAACTTCTGGACGGACTATTTTATTTCGGTACAATATTGGCTGATCGCCTTTCATGTACCGATACAAGTAATCAATCAATGTTCGATTTTTATTATGTATGCCAATTGTATCTGATACTACTTTTACTACATTTTGTGGAGTGATTCGGTCAACGCCTGTGTAGGCTACTTTTCGCCCGAACTCACCTCGGCATAAATCTACAAAATTCATTGTATTTCTCACGAGCCGAACCATCCTTTCTGAAAAATAAAAAGCACTGGATATTTTAATCCAATGCTCTACTTTATATTTTACACATATTGGCGGTATCATTCAGTATACTTCGGTATCATCTTTCAAAACCTTTTATCTTTTTTACTTCTGCCAAAGCTTTTAAGTGTTTTTTCTTAATATGTATTTCAGAATATCCCATCTCATCTGCGATACGAACCAATGATTTGTACTCAACATAATGCTTAAATAGTATGTTGTACAGCAACGGGTCTTCAACCTGTTCTATGGTTCGGACTATTTCCTGTTTTTTTTGTAAAAATTCGGATATCATTTTTGAAATCTCTTCTCGCAGATCAAATATCTTTGCAACCATATCTCCCATCGGATCACGTTTTACAGAAGTTTGTACCTTTTCTCCAACAGGAATTGCAGATACACTTGTGGAAAGAGAACTGAGCTGTTCTTCTTCGATAAGCTTGTTTTTGATTCTGTTATCATAATTTTCAATCTGTCGTAAATATTGAGTTGCAGTCATCATATTTTATCTCCTTCCCCAAAGTGGATTCTGTGTTGCTGTTGCGGTTCCTCCTAATGGATTCTGAACATAATCAGATAGCATTGCTAAAGAATCTATTCCGTCATCATGGAGTACCTTCGCTCTGGTAGTATAAGCGGTTACATTTGCCATGAATAAGCCATAATCTGATTTTGGTTTATACTGACTTTGGTGCAAAAAATAAAAATGATTTGCTATAAAGTTGGAATTGACAAGAATTTTCGTTTCTTTGTTAGTTGTCGTAACTTTTGTTTCAATTTTTGTACGGCATTTACCGTCAATAAGTTTTTGAACATTATGTGCTACACGGTTTCCAACATTATTTGATTCAAAACGCGACATATGCGGATTGTGCCTAATCAAAATATCCGCTGTTTTCTTATCCAAGATATCGTAGTCTGTGTTATCGTCAAACACTACATCTGGGATAAAATATTTATCTCCATACTGGTATGCAATTGGGAGAGACTCAAAATCAGTTCCTTTATCCTTTGTATCACACACAGACCAAATAGCATCCGGCTCTCTTTTTGGCATAATCACATATTCATCTGTACAGCCATCTGGAACATCTTCTCTGTCAAAGAAAAATCTTTTCAGCTTATCTGGTGGTAAAAGTAATCCCTCACGTTCTACTGGTTTCTGTTGATACAGACAGTTAAAAGAAATCTCGTCCATTGATTCTTTTGCGTCATTGAAATACTTTTCTGAAAATCCATTCACAGTGAATAAGAAATTGCTTTTTCCATCATCTGTTAATGCCGGTATTGCAATAAATCTTGCTCTTGGGTTCCCGGCATACAATTGTTGAAGTTTTCCAATAGGATCATGCACAGACCATCTGGTGGCAATGTAAAATTCCTTGCATCCCTCAAGTCTACGTGAGCGAAGATCATTTACTACTTTCGTCCATAATGTATCAAGTCGGCTCTTATTCAATGCTTCTTCGATACCAGACACAAGGTCATCCGCTGTAAGAAATCTGTTACAACGTGTAGCACCAGTCAAAGAACCATCAATTGATCTAAATGTCCATGTTTTGAAACGACCATTTCTTTCAAGATTTACAGTTGTTTCTTTTGCATTACTTGTCTTTTTACTTAAATCAATGTTTGGAAATATCTCACTCCACGTATATTCTACTGGATCATTAATAATTTCCAGAACACCATCATAAAGGGAACGTGTCAAAATACTACTGTGTGCGGATGACAGGTTAAAATCGTTTGGGAACCATCCACCGACCAGGGAAAGAAAGAAATCTTCTAGCGTAGATTTTCCGCAACCTGGCGGTACGCTCAATGCAAATATATCCAGTTTGTCATCCATCAAGTCTTGAAGTGAACCTATAATATTATGCTGCATAAATACATTTCTTCTTGGTTCGTAAAAACGCTCTTTTGGAATACGATTTTTTTCAAGATATAACAATCCACTGTCTACTTGATAATTCTGCGCTTCCAGTAACAAATACTGCCAGTAGATATCGTCAAAGTCACCACTACCAGTTAATGCAGCACACTTCTCTGCTATGTTATGTGAGTATTGACTTACTTTCATAGCCATTTTCCGTGCTTCTTGGTTCTTGTCGAAAGGAAGGTCAATATTCATATTTAAGAGCAAATCGAGGCAATCTTTTTGATTTTGATAGATTGTCATATCACTACTGATAATCTGATTCAGTACTGCCCGATACCATTCAATCGAGCCTTCTGTAATTTTTCCCATAAAAATAGAGCCAGACCTCCTTTCTTTTCAGGATTTAGTCTGGCTCTCATGTGGCTCTCTTGACTTTTCTTTTTATTTTTTTGTATTCTAAATATTTTTAAAAACTATATTTTTCACAATATCTACAATTTTCTAATCCATCCGGTTCTGGATGTATACACGAAATGTTCCTTAATTTGCACCATACCATTTAATCACTTAACTTTCTGCAAATTTCAATAAAATCTGGCTTACTAAGTTCTTTCAGCTTGTCAGCATATTTTGGAAATTCATGTGTATATATCGGATGACCTAAAAGTTTTTCTGCGTATTCGTATGCAAGTTTTCGGTCATCCCCTATAAGCATACAAATTCCTGTATAGGTTTCAATTACTACGGCTTCTTGTTTTGTCATACATATCCTCACAATTTATTTTCTGATACTATTATTTAAAAATCATCTTCTTACTTCTGCGAAAACATTTTCAATTACTTTCCACTCTGCGAATACTGCCATTGTTAATAATGGTATTGCTGAAAGTCCCAAATTATTTTCAATCATCATTTGTATTGTAGCTATTAAATAATCTGCTACCCACTTGAATATAATAAAATTAGTGATTATTCGACATATCTTTCTGATTTTATTCATACATTCACCTCAAATTCTTTCTTGCAATTACTACCCTTGCATTTCAACTTCAAGTGCTGAATCTTCGTGTTTGGGCTAATCAGAAGTGCTTTCTTTTGGCAAAAAGGGCAACAGGCGTATTTCACTCCATTGATATTCCTCAATAATGCCTGTCCATTCCACGGTTCGGGTGGGTTCATGTATTCAGAAAAATCTATTCCTTCGGATTCTAATGCTGACTTAATACTCATTTATTCTTTCTTACTCCTTTTCGCCCATATCAGCACATTCCTTTGTTTTTCCTTAAATTAGCGTATCGGTCAACCAATGTGTCAACAGTAACAGTTAACTCGTTGATTCTAATACAGTCATCCTGGTGGCGTTGTTCATACCATTCTATAGATGGATGACCAGTATCTACATTTTCAATTCCATCAATCGGAATCTTCCAGTTATCATTTTCAAGAAGCTTTTGGTTAAGTTTTTCTGATAACTGTTTATAATCCAGAATTATATGCTGTTTCTTCTCGCATTCTTCAGACAACCGAACAACCTCTTCTTTAAGCTGATCTACTGTCCAGTTTGCCATATCCTCAAATTTCATATTTACCACCTCTGTCTTCGAAAATTGTTTCTTCCAAGCATAAATTTTTCAGCCGAAAAATTATCCTCTACATCAATATGTGCTTCACGGTCTTGCACCTCATATCCGTTTGGGGTTAATTCAAGTTTTGCAGTATATTCAGCGCCGCAATTGGTGCATTGCCATGTCACATTTAAAAAGAGTCCTTTTTCTATAAAATGGTTTGTGAAATCGGCATTTTCACATTTCAATATTCCACCGCAAACAGGGCAATTGCGTTTATCAAGTAAATTTAGCATTCAAATTCCCTCCTCTCCCTGTGCTTCATCTGACAGGCAATCATTTTAGCTATGTTTTCACGTTCCTGTTTTATTCCATGTCCCTGACTGAACAACTCACATTCGAGGATGTTTCCGCATTTAGAACATTCATCGTTGATTTCTTTACCAAAAACTTTCATTTTATATCTCCGTACAGTAATATTTTAATAAACTGTTCTTTTGTAATTTCTTTCGCATTAATTCCAAGCCATAAGTCTCCATAGTGCAAAGAATTATACAATTCATCAATTCTACTTATTCGCATTTCAAACGGTTTGTCGCTTTGCAAAAAATAACTGGCAGCACTACGAAGTGTTTTTGTTCTATGAGGTGAATTAATAATGAAAGTCCCTACAATGCATGTTTCCGTTTCTAAAATAAGTGTTTTCTTATTGAACTGTATTATTGATGTTATGTTATGTATTTTATCGAATAATTCTGTTAGAAAATAATCTGCGTCTTTATAATTGACTGCAATGTACAATACTGATATTTTGTTCATTTCCAACACCCTCCCAATATTCACAACAGCATTCTGGTTCAGTAAAGTCTGCGCAATATTCGCTATCACCATTAAAACAAACACATGTGAAGTCATCATGTTTTCTACAATTCTTACAACATTTTTCTTTCATAAATTACCTCGATTTAGAAAAATCCAGTGTGCCGACTTGAACGGCATAAACCTCCCAACGAGAAACACTGGAACTTTAAGGGGGAAAATGCAACTTCTGGCAATGGCAATTTGCCAGATAGAAACAACAGGAATCGAACCTGTGTCACATGATATTCAATATCATTGCTCTACCACTGAGCTATGTTTCTTTTTTCATCATAAAACGCTAAACTAGATGATTTTTTTAGAATCCCCGACTACCACTCCTCACGGGCATTGGTCTTATCTCTCTAAAAAGTTTTTGCACAAGATCGCTAGTGAGTTGCGTCTATATGCCTGCACGAATGCACACAAACGCATCCGCATTTATGTGCAAGAACTAACAATAGCTATGCTAAAGTAAGATATCCTATCTACACCTGGTAGATGGAATTGCAGGAGACGGATTCGAACCGCCGTTCTCAAGGATATGAGCCTTGCGAGATTCCACTTCTCTATCCTGCCGGAACCCGGAAAAACCGGGTTAGCAATAGGTTTATCGTGTTATGCTTTCCACTATCTACAAGTTTTAGTGCTGTAGATTCACTGGATATTTTTATGCGTCTTTGAACGGCATCTCTTGAAAACTCCTTTTATTAACGTGCGCTGCGTTAATGTTTTTAACTCCGAGATATACCAGCCGGGAAATCAGATCCATTTAGGCTACGCCGTATCGCACCTATAAATTTACCTAATCCACACGCTCAACTGGAAGTTTTTTCCACCCATATTACGGATGAATGGCATTTAGAAGAAATGGAAGCTCTGGGATTCGGACCCAGGACTTACGGCTTATGAGGCCGTTGCTCTTACCGCTGAACTAAGCTTCCTAAGATACCGAATTATTTGACCGCCATGACAAACAATCCGGCACTGTTGCAGTTCTTGACCGCCAGCTGCAACAAAGGTTTTCTGAAACGCTTTTGGATTTCAGAAAGTCTTCCGGGACATTTGAAGCCCCTTTAATCAGCCCCGTTGGGCTAGAAGGCCGAAGCGAAAGTTGTATGAAAAAGAAAAATATTTGCAATATGATAAATATTGCAAACTGGGCTAGCTGGATTCGAACCAGCGAATGCAGCAGTCAAAGTGCTGTGCCTTACCTCTTGGCGATAGCCCATCAACCCCGGCGCACCATTAAGACCGGGGAAGTCGTGATATATAAGTTTATGTAATTAATATAATAAGTAATTAGCACTTACGCTACTCTGGATGCCTCGACTTATCACTTTCATAGGCTTTTCCGAGCCTACATGGATTAAGTCGAAGCGGCGCTTTTATGAATTTAACCCTCTCGATTAACTCAATCGGGATAATTCCAATTGGAATTGGTAGATACATTTGTCACCTCGCGCAAATTAAGAAAATATTCAGTGCAAAACATATTTCTAAACAAATACAGAATAAAATCTGTATTACGCTTGTCTTTCCTTCTTCGTCCAGTATAGCCAAAGTACCGGCAAGAACCAGAACGAAAAATGCAAGATTTACAGCTGTTCCGATTACATTAAGTGCATTCATTGTTTTTTTCCTCCCCGATTAAGAAGTCCAAAATTTTTTCTGCAATTTCTTCTTCTGGCTCAAATGGCATTCCACAGTAATTGTATGATTCTAAAGCCGATTTTAGGCTTGATTTGAATCCATTGTAAATTTCTCCATGTTGTAACAGTTCGTGTCTTAAAACCAAAATTGCATCAGTAATTGATTGAGAAGTGACACTAATTTGTGCCAAGCACTCCATTTCAATGTCTGGAACAGCCATCATTTCAAACTCAAATACTGGAATTTCATCTACTGCGGTATGGAAATTTATTGATCTTACTCTCGGAACTTCATTTCCATCAATGAAATATTTTGTTCCATGCCAATCATAGGGGTTGGGGTTTGTGATCTTCACGACACTCATCCTTCTTCCACCTCCCCGAAATATTTCTTGAAAAGCTTATGGTTGCAGTACCATAGATGTTGCATCACAAAAAATTTATCAATACACTCCAGACTATAATACATTACTCTGTACTCGGCGGTTCTGTCTCCGTTTTCATCAACACTGTAACCAGCTAATTCAGATTTTGATTTTGCACCAAACCATCTACCTTTCTTTGTAACAAACAAAGAAAGATTCCCATATTCACAAACGTATGTAGCAGTTTGAGTATCATACAATCTGCCATCAGCTAATATTGCTTTTGCGTGAATTGGCTTTACCAGTTTCCGAATTGCCGGGGATTCCTGTCCGACATTTTCATATGCAGAGCTTATTTCGGAAGTCCCTTTTTTATTTTCTGAGAAAAATTTAAGCATGGTTTTTCTCCTCCGACAGTCTCATCATCACCAGTGGCTTGTTTTGAAGCGTTGATTGTAGTAATAGCCCTTTAGAATCTCTCTCGACTGTGATTTTCAAGTAATCTGTATTTGTAAGAGCGCATGTTGCAAGTATTTTCTCCGCAATATCTGCCATCTGGGATTTCAAGTTCCCAGAATTACTTACCAGTCTAAAATCCATGTCGTTTCCTCCCGAAATATTCATCCACGGCTTGTCTTACGATATCCGATACGCTTCTGTCCGTCCGATTCTTCTCTTCCAGGAGCCGTTTTTTCTGTTTTTCGGAAAATCGGATGCGGATGGATTCGGATTGTGAGTTTGGTTTCATGACTTAATCACTCCTTGCCCTTGCAATAACAGTCTGAATGTCTCTTTTCCTTTTACGGTTATGTATGTCTGAACATTGGAATATCCAAATGGTGTTGAAAAATCTTTCATCTGAAAAAGTCCAGCTTTCCTATACGATTCATAAGGCTTGATAATATTGTGCCTATCACGGTAAATATAACCGTTTTCCGCAAGCCACTTAGTAAACGCTTTAGGGGGAATGTGAAATTCCTTTGCTGTATCTCGAAAAGTTGTAAGAAGTCTATTGTCTACCAGACTATCAAAATAGTCAGCTTTCGGTTTCTGTTCTTTTACCTTAGTTTCAAGCTGTTGTTTCTCTTGCTGTTCCTCAATCCACCGCTTAGCACGTTCTATTGGATCTTCGATTTGGTAGGAATCCTGTTTTGTGGAGACCTCGTATTTCCCAGTTCTCGCTATACTTGGAAGAACTTCTTCCATTACCCACTCTTCAAAACGTTCTGCTGACTCTAACTGGCTCTTCATGATAAGCCTGTACACATCTCCTTCTGGTATGAAAGTCATCATAACATTTTGCTTTGTTGTGGTTCCGTGCTGATTAGTTGTTTCTGAGACCCCTCCATGTTTCACGGAGTGCCTACAATGTCTTGAAACTGCATCTTGAGGTTTTGAATAGCCTAATGCTTTCGCTACATCGGTTCCAGAAAAATAAATTTTCCCATTTATCGTTACGGTTCTTACACTTCCAAATTCTGGATTGCTAAAAATCATCATATCATTCATTTGTTGTACCTGCCTTTCTTGGTATTGCCTTATTTTGTATTGGCAGAGAAACAGTTAAGGCTTACTGCTTTCGTGTTGCAATCACTATCTCTGCCATAGGGAACTCTTTTTTGTTTTTTGGAAAATTTTTAACTCAAGTTTTCCGTTATTAAATTGCGTATGATCTGAGAAATACTTTGACCTGTCTGAAATGATTTCTTTTCAAGGCGTTTTCTCATGTCATCGTTAATTCTGATTCTTATTGAATCTCCCTTTGGGTCTGTTGTTGGTCTTCCTTTTGCCATATAATCATTCCTTATATATGTAGGACAAAATACAATAGGTTCTTTGCTTGAGTTACTGACTACGCTGGCCAGAGGTCTATATATAACCCCCTCCCGGTCATCCAGTGCGGACGCTGGCAAGTCAGCCCGCCGCCCCATGGGAACCGCTGCCCTTGCCTGGTCGCTGTTTGTCGTAGGCCTTCGGCGGTAATCAAAGGAAAATATGGCTTTTCTGTGTCCGAACATATGTATCTATACGACAAACTCTCGTTTTCTTTATAGATCGCTATACATCCTGCACAATTACAACCATCATTCCTGTACATTATGCACAATTCCGTGCATTTACCGCCTTTTGTCCGTCCACCATGTACATTTTTACCGATTCTGTACTCTTCCAGACTTTAAAGCTCCGGCTTTTCCATCTCTGGAAGCTGTAAAGCGGCTTTGTGCTTCTCTGCGATCTGCTGCGCGGTCTGCTGTGGTACGCCATACTGTTGTGTAGCTTGCACCGGTGCAGTTTCTGCCATTCCGTAGGCGGCTTTTGCAACAAATATCAAATTCGCATTTGTTCCGGTTTGGTTATGCAGTCTATTAATTGCACAGTTTTTGCAAATATCAAACCATTTTTTAGCCGTGTCACCATGTGACGAGTTTGTTCTATACACTCCATTCATCCAGTCAGTAAACGTTGTACGATTAATCCCAACTAAAAAGCTAAATACTTCTAATGTTGGCAATACATGATATTTACTGCATAATCTCACATAAGTATTAAACATTTTATCTAATAGCTCTATATTGTCATTACTTGGCTTTTGTATATGATCTGCAATATAAAAAATCATATCTACAAAGCTATCTGATACTTCTTTCTTATAGTTTTCGTTATCTGGTGATATACATAATACAGTATTTATATATTCATCAGCATATATATTAATATTATCTAAATAGATATCTACGTCTTGTATATTTACCGTATTATCTTTCATGTTATTACCTCACTTTAGCACGTTAATTTACAAATAAAAAAAGAGAATGTCACCAGGTAAAGCTTATTCCCGGAAAACTTCCGGGTGTTCGGGTACATTCTCTAAAACTCAAATTAAAAAAGTATTCTGTTTTCTTTGTTGCTGATACCTTAACACAGTTTTTAATATCTTGTCAAATTTAATTTTGCATAAAATAAAACCATTTATTTTGTTAGTAATTAATAAATAGTATTTGTGATATTATATTATAATCTTCATTTATATTTATATTATATATATTATTATACAGTACTGTATAGCATATCTTTTAATAAACTCTAGTCTTAGGAATCTATGGAGGGGTAAAAGATATATTATATATAATATATTTAAACATAATAAAAGCCAGACCTTGCCGAGCTTCAATAGCTGGCTGATCTGGCTTGTTAACTGCTACTTTATTCTGTTCAGGTGCAAACGATTTTGCAATAACTACCCCTCCATGAGTTCCCGCGACCGTCGTTGATAACAACAATACTGTAAGTTTTACAGAAAGTCAAGACAAAAATAAAAAATATTTTCCTTGACAAAAATTAAAAACCTGTGCTATTAATATCTTAACAGCTTCGGCGGTGGGGCTGTTAACCCCTCGATTGTCGTTACGCCGCCACAAATAAGCATTTTAAAAGCCCCGGGATAATTTCCTAGGGCTTTTTCTTATGTATTGGTTTTCTAAATTCAATCACAAATCAATTATCTATTCTCTGGTTTTCTATTATGCATATATGCCGGAGTAGTTTCATATTCTCCCTCAAAAGCAGAAACGAGATTTTCTGATATTTTATAATTATTCATAAAATAATAAATTATGTGTTGAATTATCCAGTTTCTTTGATTATTCCATTGTGTTTTCGGGAGTAAATTATAGAGCTCAAAATAGTTATCCATGGCTGATATCATATACATTTTTTCGTATACAATTAACAAATCATTGTCTATGTTTGAATCTAATTTACATAATATAATAAAACGAAATGAATTTCCGTTTTCAAAATCTTTTTGTAGTAGTTTATTGTGATGTTTCCCCTTCTTCAAATGCGCCTTATGGTTAATTGCTCTTAACTTAATATTTTTGCTTGAGCCAATATAACAGCTCATCTTTTTCGAATTAACTATTGCATATATTCCACAACCTTCATATTGTGGAATACGAAACTCTTCTAAATTTGCCATACTGTAATATCTCCTTTCTTGATTATAGTTACAGTATAGCACATTTTCATATATAAGTAAACACTAAATTTAGTGTTTAAAAATACTTTATTTTTTCTTCATTTGTTGGCACTATTTCCAGAACATCCGACGGCTGACACCTTAATATAATACATATTGTGTTTAATGTGTCTGTTGTTATTCCTTTGCCTTTTCTTAAATTCTGCATTGTTGCCTCACTCAGAATCTTTTCTTTTCTCATTCTGGAAGATGTAAAGCCGTGATCTGATAATGATTTCATAACGTCTATTTTATATTTAAACATATTGTGACCTCCCAAATAATTATATCATTATTATAATAGGATTAGCACCAAAAAGCAATATAAAACATTTTTAAAACCACTGATTTTAGTGTTGACATACACTATTATTAGTGGTATTATAATATCAACAAAGGAACACAAGAGACAAACAACCGGAACCGCCCGAACCACTCAAACCAATGAGGACATAGGAAAACGGACTGATTAATTGAAAAACTCTAGTTCCCAGAAAATAAAAAAAGCCCGGGCAAGCTTCCAACTAATCCCGGGCACCAAACTAAAAAGAAAGGCAACCCTATTATAACAGGGAAGAAGGTAAAAAACAATGAAAAAAATCAAAACATTAGAGATCAGTGCGAAAAGATGGTTTCAAAAATCTTATGGAAACACCTACCACGTTGTAAAAGCTGTGGTAAATGGAAAAGATGTTGTTGTTTCTGGAGTTACTTATGGATACGGCAATCACTTTTTGACAACTATCGCTGATCTGTTACGCGACAGAGGCTATACAGTGCCAGAAGATAATTCAAAAGCTTTTGTCATGATGACGAAATTCCCATACACCGTGGAAGATGTAAAAAGAAAGAAAGACTTAGTTTTCTAGCAAGGGGGGGGGTGTTGGCATGGATAATAAATATTTGATAAATATTAAATGGGCGGTCTTTACGATAATTGACCGCGCCACACAGGACGACCGAAAAAGCAAGGTAAAAGTTTTTGGTGCATTCAGTTACCCGAGTAACGCGGAGGAGTTTATAAAAACTCTCCCAACTGGTCACAAATGGTATGTTCTTGATTTTGAACGTTTGGAACGCTTCGAAGAATTTTATAATTATGTTCAGAATATCAATGAGCAATATGGAGATTATGCAATATTTCATATTAATGACGGTGGTTTTTTAGTTGATGAATTAAATTGTTTTCGCTCTGTCCTTAATATCTGGACAGACACAAAAATTAATTAATCATTTCTGGCAGCTTTAAATCCGCCAGTATTTAAGCAAAGGGGGGTCTAAAACATGAAATATCATTATATAGCAATTTCAACATGCACAAACAATAAAAACTTTGCTTCTGTTCTTCGGGTCTCAAGCTCTGACAATTTATTATTTTCCTTGCAAGTCCCCGGCATTACTTCCGCAAATATTTGTAGCACAAAAAAAGAAGCTGAAAAAGTCGTTGATTTTTGGAACAAGTGTTATAAGAAAAATAAAACTTATGGAGGGTTTTAAAATGATAACAATCAAGAAAGCCACGCAAGCGCAGACAATCGCCGCCATAAAAAGCGGTGATTTTTCAACAGTTGATACAATCAACGAAAAAGCCAGAAAAGAAGCAATGGAAATATTTATGGCTATTGCTGGCGGTGTTATTAAATTAGCTTATTGGGATATGTCCCCGGTAAAGCGTCGGGATGGTAAAAAGTCTGTGATGCGATATGCGCTGCACAGATCAACAAAAAAAGAGAACTGTTTGCAACTCTCCTGTATGGAGCTTATCGGCGGCGAGATCATCCCCACAAGTGACAAACAATTTAAAATTAATGATGATTACGACCGCCGGGAATTTTTCCGCAGTCTTCCGAGCGTTACAAAAATGACTTTAAAATAATAAGGGGCTTAAGATTCCTGGCAAGTTTTTGTACTGTTTATTTTTGGCTTAGCGTATGATATAATAACATAAAATGGGGGTAATACATATGATAATGTTAAAAATGGAAAAATGGGAAAGCGTTGTAAATGAAACTATTAAGCATTTTTTTGATAATTATAAAGTATTTGATGATAATAACAAAGCTTTAGAAAATAAAAGCCTGTATCAATACATTAATGATATTTGCGAAAAAGGCCCGGAAACAGAAATCTTGCACTTTTTATTTACTGGCGAAAGTGAATATATCCAATTTGCGGGAAAGTACAATATTTCTTTGTACGATGAATTTTCACAAGAACTTGAAAACAAATTGATTAATGAATTTTATTCCCTTAATCAAGAGCAATTCTGTGACGATCTCGAAAATTTTACAGATTATTTTTTAAGCGAACACACAATTTTATTAAAAACATATATTTATAATATTCTTGATAGTTTTACAGCTGAAAAGTTAAAATGCATTATTTTTAAATAGTTTTCACCTCTTCCCGGTATCCAGCCTGGCGGCACGTTCACGGCGTGCAAGCGGTTTTTTGGCATTCTGCCAGATGCACCTTGCAAAGTTAATATAATAAGTCAATCAATTAACGCGCTATTTTAGCCGTAAATCGTTTTTTATGCTGTTAATGGTGATTTATGCCACGTTTGCATTTTAAGCCGATTATGAGCCTTTAAAGCACTTTATAGTGTCTTACATGGTTTATTGACTGTCTGCGGCTATGGGTGTATAATAGCCTTGTATAGCTATGTTCGGCTATGCTTTATTTGTGTACCTTTTCAATTGGCGCATTGTGTCCGCTTATTTGTGCCGGCTTTGCGTTGATCTGCCGAAGCTGTCCGGGCTATATAACAATTATGGCTACAACAACTATATTGCAATACGCTTGTATAGCACCATATTTGCCATTTTAAGGCGTTTTATAACCGCAGTCGATAAAGTATAGGCTAAATACATTAAAAGCCATTAAAGACGCATTTAGCAAGACTATTATTGTATTATTCGGTATTCTTTGTTATGGCTTATTATTCGTGGTCGGTTGCTTTTTATTTGCCACAACTACGGCTGGCGGTCTGCTTCGTTGGTGTTCAATTGTTCCGGGTGGTTTCCTGGCTTCATCAGCTCGGCGCTGTATCGGTTCCCGGTGCTGTCCCTGGTTGATTTGTGCCGGCGGAAAAGTCGCAGCTGTTCAAGACTTCAATAGTTGCAACTAACTTATGAATAATCTCCAAATTCCAACATCATTTTGGCGGCCAAAAATCAAGGAAATCCAGAAAAAAGTGGCAACCAGAAAAATTCTCGCATTTTCTAGCTGCCACTTAAATTTTAATTTTGCACAAATATTTCTATAGTGTAAAGTTCTGAATGATTCAAAATTCACAATTTATTTAATCCTTCTTTCTTACGTGTTCCATATCTTCTGTGTGATGATTTCTCTAAACGTTCCGTCCTCTTTGTTTGGGACTTTGAAAGTTTTTTCTTTCTCTGGTAATTATCAGTCGTTGTCCCCATTCACGCCCTCCTTATTAATCTTCTGATTCCTGGTTTCAAAGTTTATAATTTCCGTGTCTGTTTCTAATTCTTCCGGGATTCTTCCAACAATGATAACTCGCAGTGGTTTCAATCTCCGTTCCATTTCCTTGAAACCAACGCAAAATTCCAACCGTGCTGCCTTGCTCTTTACTCTTCCATTTGTGCAACAGGCAACTGTGCTTCCCTCTGGTAGCCCATCAAAGCACCAGTCCCAACAGTATTCTGGTAATATGTTTACGTTTGGAATTACTGGAATATCATTCAAGACCATGTAGTGAGCCAGTGCATGATTGCGGTATTTATTCCACAAGCACATTACCAGTGGCATTCCATTCTTGCCTACCGATATGCTAAAATCCGGCATAATGACTGCATGAAAACATTTTAAATGCTCCATATACTTGTCTGGCTGATTCCATAATCTTTGAAACTGTACATCATCCACGTAGAAGTTTACATCCAGTTCCCGGTGGTTCTTAATCTTTCTGCTGAAGCTCTCCGAAAAGTCTACAGTATCTTTCCCTGGATGAATAAAAGTCTTTGGAATTTTCGGGATTCCGTACTTGCCTTCAAGGTCTGCATCAGTTATTAGAAACTCCTTCATTACATCATAGGCTGTGTGTATCTGCATATTTCGCCCTCCATTTTCTTGAACATAACACAATTTCAGAAAAAAGGCAAAAAAAATAATCGCATCTCTGCGATTTTATTATTTTGCACATGTACTTTTCCCTTTCATATGTACTTTTTGTAAAAGGTAATCAAAGGTAATCAGAACACTCGTTCATACCAAGTCCGCAAACCCTTGATTTTACTGCATAAATCGGGGCAACAGGATTTGAACCTGCGACCTCACGGCTCGCGTTTTAATCCGTAAACCCTTGATTTTAAAGGCTTTCCAGACTTGAGGTAATCAAAGGTAACCAAAAAGGTAATCAGAACCTATGTTCTTATTCATCCAATCCTTTGCACTTTTGACACAATTTTATTTTTTTCTTCCAAAGAGCTAACATCAAATGTATAATATTTTTCATTAACTTCTTCGGTATGCCCGAGTAGCGATGCAGCAACAGTGGCAGATACTCCATTGCACCTTAGTTTAGAATTTATTGTTCTTCTAAATGCATGAATTCCTCTTTCTTCTATTCCTTCCTGCCTGCATTTGTTTTTTAAGCATGACGATATTACAGGAGCATGAACCCTTCCATTTTCGTTTGAAAACAACCATTCACTAATATACCCATTGCTGATTTCTGCTGATTTTAATTTCATTAAAAGTTTTCGAATTTCGCCAGTCATAGGAAACCATCTGTTCATTTGATTTTTTGTTTTTCCTATATAGTATTCTTTTGTATTTCTATTGTATTTTTCTGATTTATTAATAGATATATAATTTTCATTTATATCTTCCCATTTTAAAGCCGAAATTTCTCCAACTCTCATCCCTGTGAGACTTGCAAAATATACTGCGTATGAGGGAATGTATTCTGGCTGTTCATCAAAATCCTTTTTGCAGCGATTAATAATTAGTTTAAGTTCATGGTCTGATATTGTATTATGACTTGAAGGCTTTTCTATCTCCGTGCAGTATTTATAAAATATTTTAGGTGAAAGAAATTCCATAGGATCATAATTCAATAAATGTTGTGACCTTGCACTATCTATTGTGTTTTTGATATATCCAAACAAAGTTTTACACGCTTTTTTGCAAAGTTTTTGATCTTTTACAGTTCTGACAATGAATACCTTTATATCTTCTTCTGTCATTTTCTCAATTTCTTTTTCCGTAAATTCTTTTTTTTCAAAATAACGTGTTCTATCTGTAGAATACTTATACAAAGTGTTATCCGTCACAAATTCTTTTTGAATTTCTATCCAATGCTCGTAAACATCCATAAATGTTTTAGGTTTTTCTGTTTTTTCTTTCTCGAAAGCAATAATATAATCTTCAATTCCCTTTCGGCTACTTCTTTTCACTAGCTTTCTAGAATTTTTTTCTGTATAAATATAAGTATACCAATTATTGTTTTTTCCCTGCCATATTTTATATTTTTTTAATATTTCTTCATTTTTCTTCATTTGTATTTCTTCAAGTACATGTGCAGGATTTATAATACCATTCTCAATAGCATATTTCAATATTTCATCCATAAAATTTAGGAGGAACCGGGAATTCCTTTTGCCGGCCGGCGGTTCCTGTTCCTCCTTTCTATTGATAGCCTGTTTTTTTGATTTTAAGCGCTTATTTTGTTTTAACCATAACAATATTCACGAATATCATAAAAATTAATTTTAGCCGTTTTGGTCAAAACAATTATCATATTTCACAACAAATCAAATATATTGACCTGTCCATCAATCTGAGATTCTTCCAGATTGTAAAATTTGCAAGCTATATAATCTGGGTTCCAATCAATTTCCAGTTCGTATTGTAAACACCGCGGATGCTTATCACCATAGAAGAATCTGCAATCGGAACAGATATGCTGATAAGCTGTACCGCCAGACCGCTTATACATTTCGCTAATCTTCCTCATAAAATCACTCGCTTTACTCTTGATTTTCCTCTCGATTTTTTCTTGAAGATACCAGTTTTAACACAATCCCTCGGATCACATCCTCTGCTATGTTCTTCGATCAAGATATAATCACAGGTTGCATTTGTACTCCATGCATTTTCGCTCTTGCTGTAATAGTCGCATTTTGAGCATTGTCTCCGCTTTAAGCCTATAATTTCAGTGCTTTTTAATTTTCTCCATGGTTTTCTATCTGGCAATTTTCCGCACCTCCCAATCTGGCAGTATCTATAATTTTTAAAAGGTCTGGACTTAGTTTTCTTCGTTCTTGTTCTCTTTGTACTTCTGCCCGGTAAGTCCTTTGGAAATTAGACTGAACTACACTCCACCATGTGCCATCTATATTCCCTGATTTCGCCCATTCTTCTAACTGCCCCGGACTTGATACTGCTTTCTGAACTATTTCTGGAAGTTTAGAAAATTCTTCTTCCGCATGGTATATAGAGTTCCAAATTGCCCTTGATACCAGATTCCAAGCTTCTGTTTCGTTCAGTTCGTCAGACTGTGGCGCAAGGCTCTGCGCGCATTGCCGTAATGCAGCTATTGTAGGTTCTTTCCATTCAGTTTGCATATATTTCTTCAACCCAAAACTTAAAAGCTTGTAATCTAGGTCTTTCAAAAGTCCGTACCAAGTATCAAAAGCATATTGATCTGGCAGAAATGATGGAGAAGTGTACACAGCTTTCATTGCCTTTACCAGTACCGCCCATTCTTCTCTTGTCATACCCAATTATCCACCTCGCTTACCCTGTTTTGGATTTTCTCCATGTAGCTGCATGGTCTATTCGTAGACTTGTCTGCGTATTGCCCTTCAAATACTTTTGCGAAATTTCCAGGCTTTAAGAACCAGTCAAACGTAACCATCCAGCCATTTTTATTTTGCCCTTGTAAGAAGCTGCTATGGCGAATGTTTTCAATGGCTTCTAAGATATCGTCCATATGGTTCTGACGGATTCTAGCTTTTACTGCCTGTTCTCGTTTTGGTGTCATTCTTTTTACAGGAGTGATACCAAATTCTTCCAGAGTATTCCATTCATCAATGATTCGTTGGACGTCAGTCTGACGAATAGTATCTTTAGATACTATTAAATCATTTATATCTTTTTCTTTATCTTTATCTAATTCTGTATCTAAATCCAATTCTAAATCTTTATCTAAACCTATATCTTTATCTGAGTGCGTCTTTTGTTCGTCTATTTTGCGTCTTTTCTGCGTCTGCCTGTTTGAACGCTCTATTAGTTTGGTATCATCAATAGAATTTCCATTTGTCAGTGAGTAACTTCCGTTATCTTTCAATAGCAGTTTCTTTTTTTCGTCAGTGTATGAAGTTTCTATATATCTGTCTCTAGACAGGGTGTTGTGCATTCTCCAATGCTTAATAACAATCACGCCATCATCAAACAAGATAACAAATCTCTTGGCAATCAGAAGCTTCAAATCATCATCATTAGCACCTATTATTTTTTCAATCCTCTTTGGGTTTCCAATAAATCCATCATCGTCCGCTCTCATGTTTAGATGAAAATAAAGACATTGTGTTGATAACGGCATATCAAGGAAAGCATCTGTATCAACAATTTTCATTGTGAACATTCTTTTATTTGCCAATTTTGAAATTCCTTTCTCCAATCTCTGGATTTTTAAAAAGTGTTTATTTTAATTCAACTTCAATTCCATTGATTTTCAGTTCTCCATTTACCGGAACCACAAGAGATGGAACGCCGTTTATTTCTTTCAATTCAATCAGAGCAATTTTATCCGGCTGGATGCAGATTGTTGCATCTGGTGTTACAATTTTTGCAGTTTTTGAATTGTGGATATTGTCAAGTGCAGCAGGCTCATTACTGAAATACGTTTCCCAGTTTTCCTTGAAATCTGATAACTTCTCGCCTGGAACTCCGCAATATTCAAAAATCTGTTCCATTTCGTCACATGATACAGTTATCATCTCCGGGCTGTCTTTCTTCTGTTCTCTTACTTCCTGCAAAGATTCAATTAGGCTTTCAGTGAAATTGAATGTTGTATTTCCTTCGAAATTGTCCATGATAAAATCTGAAAAGACATTGATCTCATTGCCGGGTATACGTGGAATTGGTGTGCCAAGAACGTTTTCGATGAAGTCTGGATGAATATTCTTTATGTTTTTGTTGAAATACAAAGTTCCATGAATATCAGTACTTCTGTCATTGAATACAGGGAATAAGAATCCTGTTTCTGGTCTTGAGACTACCCAATCACGAATTCTGCCTTTGATGTTATTTTCAGCCACATCATAGCTAAGCCCAGCCTTTGAAAGATTTACTGGACAAATGCTGCACAGAATGTGTTCATAAATTTCTTCTGATGCATCGTGCATTTCGGTTCCATCAGAAGCTTTTCCGGGAATGTCATATACTGCATGAATGAGAACTATGTAGTAATTTTCGTTATAATCGTAATTTTCAATCACTTTGTCGTAGAACTCGTCCAAAAGCTCATCATCTTTAAGTTTACTTGCTCTGATCCGCATAAGAAATTCCTGTGTTCCACCCTCTTTTTCCTGTGCTAATGGAAAATCAAAGTTCATAAGGTTCTTTCCAAGTCTGCCAGACATGGTTTTCTTGAAAATGTCAAAATACTTAAACATTTCTTCCTCTGGAAGGGAAAGGAAAGCTTCTTTAATTTTGGTTTTCTTATTTTTTTCTGCATCCACATAACAACCACAAATGCGTGTAATAGAACAATTTGCTGGTGTAAACTGTTTCTTGATCTCTGCGATTTCTTTCTTATTCATGATTAATCCTCCGCTCCAAATATTTTTCTTAAATTGTTCTGGTAATTCTTCACTGTTTGTTCGATAATGTTATAAGTTGGTCTTAATCTGCATCTTTCTTTGTAACCATCGCATATTGTTCCAAAAAGAATGGCATTCCGACATATCCCATCTTGACTAGCGCAACATTTATTCATTCTTCTCCATCCTTTCTACTTCTCTCGCCTGTTTCTTTTCAATCCACTTATTAATTTTCTCATCGGATATCATGTACATTTGCTTTAGCATTTCGATGCAGATCAACACATCTGCAATTTCTTCTATCATGTTATCACGGTTGATTTTTCCACGTTTTGCCTTGCTGATTGCTTGGATAAGCTCGGCGCATTCTTCCATACAGACTGTGCTTTGATTATTTTTGCCGTATTGCTGAATACTATCTGCGATAACGCCTTTATCAATCTTTATCCCTGTGATTAATCCGGTAAGAGCCTTTGCGCCAGAATCACACGCCCATGCTTCTTTTAAAAATTTTTCGCCCCATGTCCCAGTATTTTCGGCTCCGTCAATGAACTGCAAATGCTGGTCTCTCATATCGGATAATATTTCTTTGGCTTCTTTAACGTCCATTCTTCATCTCCTCCAACTTCTTCTCTATCGGATTAATAATCTCTTCCAATACCTGTTGCTCATAATTTTCTTTCCAGAATTTTTCTCTTTTCCAAAATTGGATTTTCATAATCTCATTTATTAAATTAATACACGCTATTGCTTCTAGCATTCCCCAGCATCCATCAAATGCTCTTTCATTACACCAATTTACGAATTCTTTAAATTTCATTTTTGAGTTCCTCCATCTACTTCGCCTCTTTTACTTCTTGATATATAATTGCCATATTGAAATCACTTCTAATGAACCTTAATGTCAGTTTATGATTTACAGCATTTCCAAGTTGATCGTAAATCCAGTACATATCCTCTTGGCCAAAGTTTGTACCCAGATATCTGTTAAGGCTTGATATCAGTTGTTCTCTCCATTCATTATTTCTTTTGTGCGAACTGTACGGCTCTCCTTTTGCCATTGGCCTTGAACACCATTCAAGTAGCTTGCAGATAATATCTTCTTTATCGGTACAATTCTTTGCTGTGAAATATACATTTCCTTTTTCAGAAAGAATTATTTCTCCAAATCTGTTTATATAGCTCCCGGAAAAACATTCCATAAGATTAAAAATTTCATCAGTCATCTATTTCACCTCTTTCAATTTCTCCACCGCCAGTTTCAACGCATCTACAAATTCATAATTTACTGCTGTACGGTCTGGATTCTTGATAAATTTTTCAAGAATGCTAATTGCTTTCTCTTCTGGTGTACAAACTATGGATTTCCCTGATTTTAAAATTTTAAGAAGTTCATCTATATTATTTTCCCAATTATGTATATTACACAAGTACCTATTACACTTAGTATTCGTTTCGCCCAATACGCATTCTGAACATTTAGATTCGCTACAATTGTGTACAGTATTTGCAATCCGCTCAATAAACTCTCTTACTGTCATTTCTTTTATCCCTAGAAGTTCTGATGCCTCACAGAAAGCAAAGTCTGATCTGGCACTTGCCGCATAAGTTATATCATGTTCATAAAATTTTAAAATGTCCGGAAAATATTGTGTTCGTAATGGCTCACAATGGTCTTTTCCATACCAATAAAATCCCTGCTTCTCAGCTTCTTTGAGAATCATTTCGTTTTCTTCTTTTGTCTTAACCAAGATACATGTATTTCTTAAATCAATCATCTGCATTTCCTCCTGTAATCTCATCAATACACTGGTTCCATCCCTCCGCAAAGCCAGCATCAGACGTATTGGCTGGATAATCTCCATTGTCTTTTTTCGGCAAGTCCATAAGCGGGCACCAATCTGGCTTTGAGCTTAAGTCTTCGATATATCTACAATTTATTTTACAAAAAGAATGGAATATTCCACCGTGTAAAACACATGATTCACAATCTTCTGGTGTTTCCATCACTAATACTGACTTACTCATCTTCTCTTACCTCTTTTCTGCAAGAATGCTCCATATTGTGAAAGACTAATGATAGTATCTTTTTCTCTTGTAGCCAGTCCATACCCAAGTCTTCCATTTTTTTATTTTCCTCTTTCGTAAACATGGTTGAAATGTCCTTGCCTTTACTCATCTGATTCCTCCTGTAATAATTCTGGGTTGTCAAACACGTTTCCGGCAGTTTCAATCTTTCTGTGCCAATATCCAAGTTCTTTTCTGTAAAATGTCTCTTCTGGAAAATCAACATAAAATCCAAAATTATAGCTTCCGTAATCAAAACTCGAACAATACATTCCAAATTTTACCGGGGCATATTCTCCGTTATGATTAACAATATCGTTCTCCCAAATTTTCTTCCCGTTCTTGTCGGTCAGACCTGTGAACTGACAGAGGGTTTCTATATCAATTATATTGGTATATACTGTAAACAGATCTGAATCCTTCCGATAAAAAATAATGTCCTTCCCCCCCTATGTGATATTGATCTCTTAGGTAATATCCCTCAACCCATTTTCCATCATAAACGCTCTTTGCCTTGAAAAGAATTTCTCTCATATCACACCTCCTTCGGTTTTTCGCACCGCTCAAACTCGATCACCCAGACCCACGGGTTCGCATTCCAGCCGTAGCGATCAAGGTCTGATTTCTTAATGGTGGAATCCCAAATTTTAGCGAATCTTTCTATCGCTGTACGCCACATTTTTTCTTCCCAACCAACGTTTTTTCCATTCTTCCAATTTGCTCCCTCTGCTTTTGCGCCATCTTCTGTGATATTCTGTAACCGATCCACGCTCACATTCGTAACCTTCAGCCAGATACGAGCAGCTTTTTTCGGCATGTGGATGGATGGTTTCCACGGCTCTTCTGCGTCTTCAGAATTTGCAATGCTAGCCTTATATCCATAGTGTTCTTCCAGATGGCATCCTTCACCTTTTCCAACCCGCTTTGTATATCTGTGCCAAGTCTCACGAACATACAGGATATCTTCCGGCTGATATGGCGATCTTCTTTCCGGCTCCAACGGATAACCACATCTTGCACAGTATACGTTCTCTGCCAGGTTATCATATATGTATTCGTTGTGAACATATTTGCAATTCGGGCACTCTTCCCATTGCGGTTTTACAATTCTTCTGGTACAGCTTTTTCTTCCGTCCAGAATTGCTCGAACCATTTGGGTGTTGAATAAAATCGGTTTAGTTGCCATCTACTCCACCGCCTTTCACAATTTCTATCGCCCTGCTCAGTCCAGCATTGTATCCTTGATGCACATCAGATAAAATACATTCCGATTCAATGAATTTATCTCTTTTCAACTCACCAACAACCTTGTCCACATCAAAAGCTGTCGGCTGCTCGTCCACAATATGTATATATCTGTCTATAATCTTCTGTATTGGTTCTCCTAAGATATTTTGAAGCAGTATATCTTTTTTTAATTTATCTGTGTCGATTAACCGCATTCCTCATCCCTCCTTATACGGCTTTGGAAGTGGCATCCAGTCCATAATATCAATCCAATCATAACCGCCGTCGAGATAATATCCATTGGAATTAATGAAGCACGTATCTTGCCATGCTGTTTCTCCGTTAGTAACCAATATTTCTTGTCCATCATCTGGCATTTTGCAGTCAAGCATATACTGTATATCATTTGATATGGATTCTTCTGCACGTTCTTTTTCTGATATCTGATGATATTTTACTGGAATCCAACCGTTTTCTTTCTCGTCCTGTTCCAGATCGTCTTGAAGCTTCTCAATCATATCTTGAACAACTTTGACATACACCCCAGCGTATTTGTAGCAGTCTGAATATTTATCCTTGTACTGATTTAGTCTGTCTTTGATATGGCTCATTCTTCCACCTCCTCATAAGTTTCTCTGAATATATCTGGTTTACATGGATAAAATTCACCGTGAACACCGCGGATGATATAGTCACCAATATTCGCCAGATGTTCGCCCTCAAGTGTCTTAATAACCAATCCACCCGGAACCTTCCATTTGTCGATATAGAAGTTATCAGATACAATCGGGAAATTAGATGTCATATACTCCTCCGGGCAATTATTATTTGTCAGAAAATCAAATATTTCCCACTTATTTGTACCAGTCCACTGTACTGCATCAATTACAACTGGCTTCTTTCTGTACTTCATACTTCCACCTCGCTATCCTCTGGCATCTGGAACGTCATTCCATTTTTGAGCATTTCTCCAAGTTCTCCCGCATGTGCTTTGTTTTCTTCCGTTTTTGGCTTCATACTTAATATCCTACATACTTCTGGAATTACATATCTTGTGTATTCCGAATCTCCATAGGCTTCCTGAATCATATTCAGTACCTTCATGGCTTTTTCTTTGGTGGAATATTTTCCTAAAATAAAATATCCTCCACTTCTCTGTGCATCCTGCAAACTCCAACATATAACATTCAATGAATCTGGGAGTTTTAGATTTATTACAATGTTTTCAAACTTTACCAGCGCTGTTTTATCCTGACTTCTGATTAACATTTTGTGCCCTCCTCATCTCTATAATTCATTACAATTGTAATTACCTGTACCAGAGTTTTCTGAATCTGGTCGTAAATGTGATGATCGTCAGTTCCAAAATGAGAGCACAATACTGCATTCTGTATGCCCGCAGAATAACAATCTGCCATAAAATCAGCACTGTACACATCGTCTTTATTGTCAAGCTGTCCGTATTCTCTCCACTGAGCGGTAATAAAATCTTCTACTTTTTTATCCACCACATCGTAGCTGTTTTTGTCTCCGTTAATATATCTTACGCAACTGTCAATGAATCCCAACTTGTCAACGTACATATATGCTTTTACTGTTCCAGATGTATACTCTCTGAATGCCTGCTCAACCTGCTCTTTGAAGTCCTCTGGCAGATTGAAAATATCTACTTCCAGTCCTCTTGGAAGATTTATTGTGTAGCTTCTCATTTTGTGTCCTCCTTATCTTTCTCACAGAATCCTCTGTGTTCATGCACTGAACACTTAATTACAGCATTACTGTATTTCATGTATGTGAGTTTTTCTCCTGTCAATTCGCATTTGTGTTTTCTTGTGTTCAGATGCTTACAGATCCCGTCACAGTAGCTCATTTTTCGCCCTCCTTATTCGATAAAATTTGTTCCGCACTGGCAATGATAACTAATGTGTCCGTTATACTTACTTACATTTGCCATTACCTTTCTACCACATGAAAAACACGTTACCTCTTTTGTCAGCGGCTTTTCGTATTCTTCTACTTCTTTATCTTGAATAAACCTCTGACCGCACCAGTGGCACTGCTTAGTGCTGTACGGCATCTCTCCACAAATAGGACATTCTGGAATTATTCCGTAACCATCATTTATGATTGGGAGTTTTATCGGCTCTCGCTTTGAATAGATATTCCAGAGTTCTTTTCTGCGGTTTTCTCCGTCTTTCTCTATTAAAGCCTTGTACTTCTCTTCCTCTTCTTTGTCCCAGTAAATGACACAGGCTTTGTCTTCTGGTGAAATGTCTTTGGTGTACGGCTGTGTCGTGCAATGATAGCCTGTTTCGCCCTTCCTTTTTCTTGACTGACATCTCATGCAGCCACCGCATTTTTTATCCATCAATTCTTCTGGATAAATGCTTGTGCTGGAACGCCTTTCTCTTACTGGCATTCCGTCGTTGAATTTAATTTCACTCATTATTTACCCTCCTTTTTCAACATCGGAAACAACCATCCGGTCTTTTCGTTTGATGCAATCCAATCAAAATTTAGCTCTGATAATTGGTACTCTTTATTGCATCTTTCACAGGTGAATCCTTTCGTTTTACTGTATTGCCCTATAATTCCACCGCATCCACATCTACAGTGTTTATAATCTATTTCCATCCTCACTTACGCTCCAAATCTTCTAACCAATTCTTTATTAAAATCTGGGATTCTCACATCTGTTTCAGATTCCAGTTCCTCAATCATGCTCATAAAGCTTCTTTCGCCACGGTTCGCTTGTCCCACAAAATCATTTGCACAATTGATTACGTCTAAAAGCCTTTTGGTTGAAAATCCATGCAGTTTTCTTAATGCCAACATCATAGTTACGGAATTGATCGTATTCGCCCAGTCATCACCAGTATTGAATCCATCGTTATAGGCTTGATCTTGCATGATTTCCAACTCTTTACGTGAGTTCTGCATGGCTCTGGCGAATGCCTGTGACATTTGGTTATCGCATTCCAACACCCTATTTTTCTTTGGTGCTTTCATCTTTAATTTGCTTCCCATGTTTCTTCCTTTCGTATCTGTATTCCTTCAAACGGTACGCTCTTGATACTCCCGGATGTTCTGTGGCAATCAGAGAATCCATCTCCAATTGCCGCATATGTCTCTGGACGGTACACTTTGTGAGGTCTGTTCCATCCATAATTTCTTCATAAGAAGGCATATATCCGTGTTTCTCAAAATACTTGACAAGAAATCTGTAAATATCATTTCTAGCAGATTGCCCCTCATTATATTTTCTCTGACGGTAATTCATAGGCAAAACGGATTTTCTTCCGCAGTATTGCTTTTTTCTACACGCATTTTATTTAATCTTTCCGCAGCTTTCTTCTTTGTTTCATCGGAATATTTTCTCGGTGGATTGATTTTAATGTAGGAATACGGCAAGTGAGCGAAAATAGATCCATCATTATTTCTGGCAAGAATTTTTACATCGTCTGGAAATTCCTTTTCTAATTCCTCACATCTGTTCTTCCAGGTACTCCCATTCTTAGCAGTAAGTCCTACATAATCTCTTCCGGGAATCCACTCAATTACACATTCGTTTGTGTTTTCTGACACAAAACTCACCTCTATTCATTTTTTTATTTTTTATCTTTGGAATTTAGCCAGTAGAACTACTGGTGTGTTAGAATCAGTGATAATTTTCTTCGTTGAGTAAGTCGTTGAATTTTTCCAACGCCTTAATAGATACTTTGTTATTTGCTTTTTCTGGTCTGATTGATACATTTAAGTGAATATCAATGATGTGTTTTAATTCTCGCGCAAGGGTTATTTTGCCTTGTTGAATTCCCTGTCTGTATGTCTTGGGCGGTTTATATTGCCCTGTTACTTGCTTTCCAGCTGACTGGCCACCAGCTGTAACGTTGTACATCTGGAAGCCTTTATCTGCAAAAGCCTTGATTGTTTCAATTTCTTTCTGGTCAAGTTCATCCTTTCTACATGTTCTATATGAAAGTTTCCAACCAGTAGGATTACTTTCACTGTAAAACTTATGCTTTTTAAGGCTTAATGCTATGTGATCGTATTCCCCTAAATGGCTCGCACATCTCTCGCAAAGGTTGACTGCCTGTCCACAATACGCTCGGTTTATTCCGGCTTCGTCAGTTCGGTAAAACACGTATATACCACTAGAATATGGAATGCTTGGACATATCCTTTTTATTCGATTCTCTCGTTCTCGCTTCATAGCGAAAACTCTACTATAATCCACCAGGCATCACTCCTTTTCAATCTGATCAATGAGTTTCTTACACTCATCTTTGACATAAGCAAGTGAGCGAATTTTGATTTCTGGTTCTTTATTTAATTCTCGCCAGAAACCACCCGTTATTTTAAACATTTTCTTAAACTCTGGCTCTTCCCCGAAATACTGTTCTGCTTTCTCAATATCATAACCATCGAAACAATGAGCACAGTCAAATCCAATCCACCATGTATCTTTATCATCACAATCATATAAATGTGATTTTGCATAAGTAACTCCACCATGACAGTCAAGATACCATAAATCGTCAACACTTTTCTTCGCTAACTTGTGACTGTAAGGTACTCCAACGTATCCGCATCTGTATGCTCCGGGCATAAACAGGACCACATATGGATAACCTTTGTATGTAGATTTTGTTTCTAAAACTGGTTTCATTTAATCACTCCCATTCACTCTCGTATTCATCTTCGCCCTCATCATAGTAACCATTTTCCATGATTTCTTTGAATGCAGCTATTGCCTTTCTGAACCTGTCACGCAAAACCTGTTCTTTCTGTTCGAGATCATCAATAACCTTTTTTCTTTCTGCGATTTCTTCTAAAAGAGATTTATTCTCTTCTTCAAGATTATATCTGGCAATGCGTTTCATGGTTGTTGGGTCAAGTTTTACAAGTTCCTTTCCAGTGACGTAAAGAGTTGTTGGATTCATCATTGCCAACGCATACGTTCTTGTCTCGCCATAAACCGATGTAGTTTCTATTTGTTCTGTCGGTTCAGTAATATCCTCAATAGATTCAACATCAAAGCACATCATTTTCTGATTGCTAAAATAAATAATCTGTCCTGTTTGTACCATTTAATCACTCCTTAACTAAATGGAAATTCATCTTCCATACCGCCTAAGTCCGGCACATCCATGAAACTAGGTTCTGGCGGCGGTACTGGTCGTGTGTCTGTTTCCTGTGCCTGTGGTGACTGGCTTTTTCTTTCTGCAAATTCATGTTCTGAAACAAGGCAATCATTTGAGTAGACTTTTTCGCCATTTTTGTTCGTATAGTTTCCAGTCTTCCATTCTCCACGCACATTTACTTTCGTGCCTTTTTTAAGATATTTCTCTGCGAATTCTGCATTTTTTCCAAGACATACGCAAGCAATAAAGTCTGATTTTCTTTCTGTATTCTTTTTCACTCTTCTCTCGACAGCCAAAATATATCTTGCAATTTTGGTGTCATTTGTTCCCATTCTAATATCTGGGTCAGCAGTTAATCTTCCAGAAAGAATAACAATATTCACAATTTATCACCTCTCAATCTGAATGTCGCACCTGATAAGTGCGTGTTTGATTTTCTTTGTATTTCCTGTTACGCTTTCTTCTTTCCCAATAACAAAGGAAATATCATCTTCTGTTACGTCAAATCCTTTTGTCTTGATGTGCTCAACAAGGATTTCTTTGATTTCATCTGTGCAAATTCCGATTGTTATTTCCAATGGTGTTACCTCCCTGGTTTGTAAGCTGGTGGCATTGGTTGCCATGCAATGACTGGGTAATACGCAAACCCATACGCTTCTACGCTTCCCCATTCGCTGTCTCCTAAATAAGTAAGACTTGTTGGTAAAATAGCCCCCTTAATTGTAACTGTATATTCTTTCCAATCTCCGGGATTTTCTCCTTTGTCTGGTTCCGGCGGTAACTTTAAATCTGTTGGAATCCACATATCCGCAGAGCTGTAGGAACAAATCAGTTCTTCAACTTTCTTGATTGCATCATTCCAGCCTTTGTCGTACTTACATTCCTGTTCGGAAAGTTCTGGCTTTTTCAGCTTGTCAAGTGTTTTTAAGAAGATTTTCATTAATAATCATTCTCCTTTCAATCATTCAGTCGAATTGTTTTCCTTATCATCTTCAACTGCTTTCCAAATACAATCCATAACAGATGCATAATCAAGCAGTATTTCCCTTTCTCTGATGTTTCTTCCATCTTTTTCGTGCCAATCTCCTACAATATAAAGTTCTGCATTTGCGGAAAGAATATCTGTTTTCATATCCCAGTATTTAATATGGATTTCATAAGCTGCGTTTGCAGAAATTGGATTTACATAAATTCCTTTTGTTACTTCTTTCCAATCTTTTAAGTCAATTGATACCATCTATTTCTCCTTTCAAAATGGACATAAGTCCAAATTAACTTCTAACCCGGGTGTTGCGATATGGACGAGTGCATCAGCACCAGACGTTTCTTGTATCTCCCTCAAAATCTGTTCCGGGTCAGCTGCTTCATTACTCAAATGCACCAATGTTACTGTCCGTAATGCTGCCGTATGGTTCGTATTTACTAAGCTTTTGCAAGTATCTAATGAACAATGCCCTTTAAGCCTGTGCGTGTAATTTTCGGCTGTTTTGTCAACCAATTCTCCACAATAGTTGCACTCAATAACCAAGTGGTTCAGTCGCATTGCTTTGAAATTGTATCGGCAAAACTCAAAGTCTGTCATGTACAGTAGTTTTCCCATTTCTTCATGTTCCACGATATACCCATAATTGAAACATGGAATAAGTTGCCCTGTGTCCTTATCCCTTGTAGTATGCGGCAAATAGAACGGTATTACAGTGAACGTGCCAACCCGGAACGGTCTTTTCTCTGGAACTCCTTTCATCAATTCGCCAGTGATGATTTGCAGATGTTCCACGGTTTCATCATTGGTGTAAATCTGAATGCCTAAATTCATCAGATTTTTAAATGATTCACGGTGATCACCGTGTTCATGCGTTAGAAGCACGCCAGAAACATCACTTGTTCTGTAATCAATAGCTTTCAGAATGTCTTTGTATTTGCATCCGCAGTCAAGAAGAAGCATTTCTCCGCTGTTGGATTTCAAAACATAGCAGTTTCCATGTGTACTCCCTGTATTTACTATTCTCATGAACATTTTTCATCACCTCGCTTTCTGTTTATTTGTAGCTATTTAAAATTGAAGAAGCAGTTTCTCCAATCATATTTTTATCGTCCTGCTGATATGGAGGAGCTCCGCGCCATAATTCTTTCATATCTTTTAAATCTGTAGCCACCATTGCGTCCCTTATTAATTGAAGCTCTTTAAGCGATAATTCCACAGTCACAATGGAATCCCAATTTATTTTCTTTCTTCCTATTTCTTTCATACTTCATCATTCTCCGGGAACTGAAACACAATGTTTGCAGGCTCGAATTTCATATCTGGGCTGTTAACCATGGTTTTAATGATTCCGAAACCTCTTGCAGCCATTTTTATGCATTCTTCGTAATCATCATCGCTCATTTCAATGTTTTGTGCTAAAAACATTCCTGCATACACTTTATGCAAAGCTTTCATAGCTTTTTGGGCTTTTTCATCTGTCGAATAACGAGCCATGACTGTTCCTTTTTCGCCTACCATTGGCACATATGCTCTTATGATATTTCCAATTCTGCTTAATGATGTGATTTCATAAGGAACATCAATTTCCCCATTCTGACTTGCTAATCTCATTCCTACTCACCTCCGAAAAACGTTTCTCTCATATCAACAGGCTTATATTTTTTATGCATTAAAGCTTTGTTCTTTCTGGCTCCCTGTGGGTCATTGCAGACAAATGATTTGCATATCTCCGGTCTAACAGGGTAGATTGAACATTTCTCTTTTGCCTTATCGTCCATCAGAAACGGACAGGTTAAATCCATTAATGAAGCAGTGAAATTATGTCTGCATTCCTTGATATGGTGTTTGCGAATGTACCACTTAATCTGTTTGATTTCCTTGGATGATATCGGTAGAAAATTTGAACAACACGAACCGCATTCTGAACATTTCCCATCTACCGTGAAATCATAAAGTCCGCTGTTCATATTGCTTACAACTTCTTTAATTGTTTCAATTACACTGCTGCTCATATCAGTTTTCCTCATTCACGACAATACCGCCGTGGATAATAACTCTCTTTCCGTCAGAATCATCAAAGTAAACTTCATTCTCTGATTCGGAAACATCAAACTTTCCAGACCAGGACTTAATTTTACCGCCGTTGTAATCGTAAACAGTTACGGTACGGTTCAGACCACCGTCAATATCACTAGACAGTGATTTTAATGATCTGCTACAGGAAGAACAACCACTAAACATTGTGATTGCTGTAATCCCTGTGATTAATACTGCTGTCTTAATACATTTATGCTTCATTAGTTTTCTCCTTTACTCTGTGAGTTGAATTATTAAGTTCAGTATGTTTAATACAATACTTGCAAATAACATTGGTTCTGCTTCTTTGGATTTAATAGCATAAACAAAAGTCCATACCCACCAGAAAAACACTATTGCAAACAAGATAATAAGCACAATTGTGTGAGCTGCCATCCTACATTTCCTCCTGGCTCATAAATGACGGAATTTCTGTTTCCACTGGCTCTGCTGCCGGGATTGGTTCTTTCTCCGCTGTTTTTACGGTTTCGGCTACGGTTGGCTGCTTTGGCTTTTCTTCGATTGATTCTGGCTGTGGAATGAATTCTTCTACATTGGCATTCTGTTCGATTTCTTCCTGTACTTCCCTGTACGTAGCATCCATCATGTTATATTCATAAGCCTGCACCGGATTATCCCATTTCTTAGGAATAGACTTCATAATGTTGTTTCGCATCTTACGAATAATCATTGATTCTCTGGACTGTGTTTCATAATAAGACGGTGAAATATACGGTCTTAATTCCTCACAGTCAATGATTGCTTCCAGTTCTCCAATGTCAGCAACCTTTTTCATGATTTCTTTTTTCTTTGTTTCAATTTGAGCTTTCTGCGCATCTGTAGCTTTATATCTGTCTGCACAAATTCCAAAAGTTTCATTCTGGAGATTATTCTTGATGTGTGCTGCAAGATTCTTCAAAACATCTGCTCTTTCGCATGAAAGATATTCAATGTGTCCGTCCTTGTATTGAATCGGATATACGATACGAACTACTTTGCCTACACCAGATTCTTCCCATTCTGGTGGCGTAATTTCTACACCTTTATGTCTTGGTGGCGTATATTTGTCTCCCTCTCTAACTTTCCAGTATGGAAATACTTTAGCCACATCGACACCATATCTACTTACAAGAGCGTCATTTCCATCGCCCTCAATCGCAAACTCGATTTTCTTCTCCCACTGTGCCAGCTTCCCTTTTCCTGCTACGTTTACGTTTCTGATCTGGAAGTAACACTCTCTCGGTTGCGCATTTGCGTTCAGTTTTAACGCTGCTACTTTGCTCAGAATGAATTTAAGGTTAGAGCCATTAATTGCTTCAAAACTCACTCCACTCTCATGCACCATCTGGAAAATAGATCCCATTGCCGCTACTACGCAATCTTTTGAGTAGGAATCAAATTCCATTCCTCTTGAAGTCAAATCTCTTTCCATTAAATCAACATACCGATTTGTATAGTAGGAAAGCTGTGTGTTAAATGTTGCTACTTGTGTGTTTTCTGCCATTTTAATTCTCCTTTTCTTTATTTATATGCTCAGTGGCATATGAAACAGGATGAAATAATTTGTCCTATGTTGAATTGTAATTTCCTGTTCTTTCATTAACTGTTTTATTTTTCCCTGTTGTGCTTTCCGGGCATTCACCCGGATTCATATGCCACCGATTTTTTATTTACTCTACGTGGAATCTTCCATAACCGCTTGTTCTGCCAGACCCGATGCCACATCCAAATCCTGCAAGCTGAATAATATTAACGATCTGCTCAATGGAATAAATATTATCTACATATGCAAGTTCGATTTCTGCTGACCATCCGGTAAATCTGTTTAAATGTACAAGAACAGGTTTTCCTTTCTTTGGTGACATTAGTTTTTCGTCAATGTAATGCTCAGCAAACTTAATCGGTATTAAACCTCCTTTGGCGATAATATTTACTCCAGCTTTGAACTTTGTACTATATGTATCAACCCCATTTCTTACAACAGCATCGCAAAAACATTTCAATAACCCGAATGCTGTAATGCAAGGTGCATTGTTGGTGAGTGCATCAATAAGGCCTTTTTCTGAGAAATCTGTAGGTTTTCCATTGTACCAGTGAATTGATGTAATGATTTCTTCCCATACATTTGCTTTTTCAAGGTTCTTTGCCTTGTCTTTTCTCTGATCAATCAGTTCTCTTACGGTCACGTCATTCATCTTATTGAGAACTAAGTCTCCGTCTCCGATGATTGTGACTGTTGCGTGCTTAACGTTGATTGCCTGTAACTGAATTCTTTCTTCTTTTTTAGTTTCCATAATTCTTTTCCTCCGATTTTTTAATAGTTTTTATAGTTTCTGTTTGCGCAAACATTCAAGCAGATTAATCCACAATAGTTTAATATAAATATAATGTTGTGTTATGTATTTTCGTATGCCGTACTGTGCTATCCTGTAATGTATTGCGAAAGTAATCCGCTTAAATCTTTGCGTAAATTTCAGATATGCTTAACTGACAATAGAAAATGTCTTATAGTGTCCTGTATTTTTCTGTAATATGCTATCCTATATTTTGCTTGCACTGTAGTTAGCTTTCCTATTCTTGGCAGATTCTACTGCCAGTTAAATACATCTGTGTTGAATGCTCGGTAGGTAACATGAATTGTCCTATAGTGTCCTATGCTGTCATATACTGAGTTATTCTTTACTTTCCTGTGACACTTTTCATGTCACCTACCCAATATTCAATTTTTATTTGGATGAGCCGCTTTGCAGACGATATAAAAGTCATATGTTGTGTTCTGTGTTGTGCTGTTCTGTCTTACACTGTTCTGACGATTTATACCGCCTACAAAACAGCCCATCCGTTAAGTGCTGTGTGTATTATTCTGTGCTATTATTTCCTGTTGTAAGAATTTTTGTCCTATAGTAAGTATTCACAACACTTGTCACTCTGCATAAGTGAGAATAATTTTGATGTAGTTTATTATATTGTCTTTTGTTTTCCTGTTTTTTAATGTACTATGCTATCCGCTTATGCAGACTGATAAATGCTGTGGTTTCCTACGCTCATAAACCTGTAAAATAGGTAATTATAGTGTTTTATTGTCCTGTCCTATACTGTTGTTCTGTGTATCATATTGTGCTATTCTGTAGTTTCTGCCTGTTTTACAGGCGTATCAACGTAGAAATTTCGCCGCTACTGCACTCATAAGCCCGTAAGAATAAGGTGCTTTGCTGTGCTCTGTGATATTATGTATTGTCCTATTTAGCAATATAATGTGCCATAATATAGTTTGATTTCTTCCTACTCTTGCAGGCATATCAGCACAGTAGCGGCATTCATGTTTAATTAATCAGTTCCCAAACTTCTTCGTATTCAGAAATATTCTGGTATTTCTGCTTCACTGCCAGAAGTTCATTTCGGCAACGCTCTAAAAGTGCTTCGTATTCATCCGGCTGTTTCAAAATAAGCTGTGTTGGCTTATATCCGCTTTTTCCATCTGTTTTGTAAAACACTCGAATTGCTGTCGGCTTTGGCTTGTTGTCAATATCCTGTTCCACGATTTTTAACTGACAGACTATCTGTCTGGCTTCTTGGATTCTGTATTTTTCAGCTGCTATGGAATCATCCCATGTAAAGCACTTATGTAATTCTGTACTTTCGTCCCTTGCTTTCTCAAGAATCTGTTGTGGTGTAGCTGATTCCATCTGATCGCAAATTTCCATGATTTCAGATGCACATTTTGTAGCATCTGCCTTGAAAAAATGTTTTCCCCATGTTGCTGTTAGCATTTTCCCCTCCTGTTTGTCAGATTACTTTCAAATCCCCATCTGTCACTCTTAGCACAATCATCTGCCTGTCTAACATAGGTATCCTGCTTTTGTCAATGCTCTCAGAATCATCAATCCAAAGCGGAAGATTCAGCCCATTCATTTCCTGTAATCCATTCAGTAAATCAACCTCGCAAAGAATTTTGTCGGAATGATTTAATCCGCTATTGTAGTCAATTCCATTGCAGATCATCTTGCAAGTTTCCACTGGATTTCCCTCAATCGTGTAATCAAGGAAACTAAACTGGAAATGATGGAAAAATGGATTGATTTTCTCTGCCAGTGCCTTATTCTTCTGAATTGAGAAGTTAAGAACGGTATCAATGTTCTTTTCAATATCAGCTTGTACCTGTCCAAGGCTTTTCAGTTCCTCATTCAGTTCGGCTACTCGCTTTTCTTTCTCTGTGACTGCTGCCTGTGCAATCTTAATATCTGCATCCACATTGGAAATCTGTTTCATAACATTGCTGATCTGCATTCTTAATTCCTGTTTCTTTCCAGGAACATCATCAAATGATTTCAGTTTCTCTTCAAGTTCTGCAATTCTCGCTGTAACCGCAAGATATTCTTCATCATTTGTCATATCTACAGATTCTGGAAGCTCCGTAAATTTGGACTGTTCTTCCTCAATCTGCTTAGTGAGTTCAGCAACTTCATCCTGTGCTGCGCCGATTTCCGACTGTAATTTGTTGATTTCCTCGTTGGTTTTCTTTAATTTTGCAGAAGCAGAATTTCCAAGGTCGCAAATTCCTTTTAACTGGTTCTGCTTTACTGATTCCCAATTTTTCTTTTGGGTTAATTCAGTTTCAATTCTAAACTTCTTCTTTTCTTCAAAGGAGGCTTTCAATTCGGCAACCTGTTCTTCCGGCAGTTCCTGTCCGCAGGTGGGGCAAATGGTATCAGAATCATTGAATGTTTCAGCTTCAATAGCTTTCAGTCTAGAATCATTCCACTCCTTTTCTTTGATTCTTGGATAGTCCTGTCTGGCTCTATCCAAGTCAGCTTTTGCCTGTTTTGCTTCCCTTATGTGGTTATCCAGTTCCATTCCAATAATACGAATGCTTGATTCCTTTTCTGATTTTTTTAACATAAGTTCGGAAACTGTATCAGAAATAAATTTTTGTCTGGCTCTTAACCATTCATTCGCTTTGCTAACCAGACCATCCCTGGAAGATTTCAAACCACGGATTTCATATGAAAGGCTGTCATAGCCTTTTGCAGAATCTTCAAGAATCTGTTCCTGTTCTTCCAGTTTGGAAAGCTCCGCATTAAGCTCCTGTTTTTTGGATTCTAAGGAGGAAGTATCTTCTGCTTCAACAGTCCGATTGGTTTCGTAAGCAATCTCTGTATTTTTTGCATCAACCTTTTTCTTCTGCGCGTTCAGTTCTTTTCGCAGTTTTTTTAATGTATCTTCTACGGAGTATCCTTTTGTAATTTCTTCCACATGAGCGTACTGTGGATTCTCTTCCATAAACTGAGCAATATCGAAACCAGACATCTTTTCCAGTACCTTTCTGGATTCTGCGGTTGACTTCTGTAATGTGTCCAGAAATGGTTTTGGATTGCTGCACATCAGAAGCGTTGAAGGCTCTGCTATTGACTGGATGAACTCGGTATAATCCTTTGATTTAGCCGGGAATCCGTCAATTTCATAAGAAGTTTCATTTCCATCGAACACCTCTTCGGACTGTCCTCTCGGTTTTCTCCACTTCTGTTTTGTGATTTTGCGGATTACTTTTTCTTTTCCATCAATCGAAAGCGTAAGCTCTCTTACAACATCAACCTTTGGCACTTCCACACCATTTTCTTTTCTACGAATAGAAGTAGGTTCTGTACCATTTGCCATCTTTCCTGTCAGAACGTCCAAATATGCGTCCTGTAATGTGGATTTTCCTTCTCTGTTTCTGCCAGAAATCTCTGTTCTCGGAAACAAATCTACAGACTTACTCGGAAACTTCTTGTAATTCTCCAACGAAATCTTTTTTACTTCCACCTTCATGCTCGATTATCCTCCCTATTGATACCTCGTATGCAGTTCTAAGATCTATTTCATCACCAGATAATTTTTTCTGATAAATTCGGCTCTGGATTCTTCCGATTATGCTTACGTAATCACCGACCTTTAAATTAGCAGCTTCTCTGGCTTCTTTCCACCATGCCACACATGGAACATAATCCGTTCTTCGCAAGTCATATTCATTGCAAGCAATCATCAAATCACATACTTCTTTTCCTCTTGGTGTTCTACGGTACACAGGTGGCTTGCAAAGATAACCTTCCATAATGATTTTGTTTTTACCTTCTGCACTCCCATCACCATCTCCACACCAGATTGTTTCCGCTTTGATTTCAAGAATCAAATGTGACTTTCCACTTTCATGTTTGTTTGAAGAACTGTATCTTCCTTTAACGTAGACGTATTTTCCAATCTTTAAGCCTTCCGTCTGCTTTTCTTCAACAATTACCGGAAGTAAATCTACGTTCCCGCTGGTACGCTTTGCACCAATATAGAATCTTACGAATTTTTCTCCGTCCTTGAAAAACGTTCCTGGCTGAATATCCATTATTACGTCAAATATCTGAACTTCATTCTTATTATTCTTCATCCTCCAATTTCTCCATTTCTTTTACGGAAATCTCATATACACTTTCCGTTTCTTCCCCATTAACATAAACATCACGGCTCATTAACCTTCCATTTACTTTAATGTAATCATTCCTTTTAACGTCTACCGCCAGATCAGCACCTTTTCCCCATAAAGTACAGCGAATAAAATCTGCTCTTTCTGAAAAATCTCTTGGAATTGCCACGAAAAGATTTAAAACTTTCCTGTGTGTTACTGGTGTAAGTCTTGCATATGGCTCTTTCGTGCAACTTCTGGCAATAAACTCTACTTCGTTTATATCACCTTCTGGAACCTGTTCTTCCAGGATTTCCACTTCATCAGCTGCGATATAATTAACATTGTGGTGCTTATTTGGATTTTTAGAAATGTCCATGCTTCTGATTGCTCCTGTTACCACAACTTCTTTTCCGTTATAATCATTGTCACGTACAATGGAATCTTCTATAACGATTGGGAACATATCTACTGCACCACTTTTGCGAATAACTGTCAGCATGAATTTGTAATAGTATCTTCCGTAATGTTCATGGCTGAATACTATTTCCCCGGCTCTACCGGATAATCTTACTTTATTTAATCTTTGCATTTACTTTTCCTCCATTTCCAATATAATAGGAAGAAACACCATTGAGAATAAGACTGTTGATACGAAGAGCACCCCGATAACATCAAATGATGTAAACATCCATGTGATTGAGAAGATTACTGTAAACATCCCTATTCCTACAAATATTTCTCCTATTGTCTTTACCACCTCTTTCATTTTGTCCTCACTTTCTTCTGGATGTGGTTACTGCAAGTGCAGCTGCCAGAATAGCGATAATTATATTTCTTGCCATCAGCTTTTCTTCCAGATCAGCAATGATTTCACTGGAAAGTGGCTGATTTTCGCCATTTTTTTGCATAAAAAATCCTCCTGTTATATTTTTGTTTGTCAAATACAGGAGGTTGTGTTATAATATTCCTGTATTTAACTAACTCATTCTTAGTTAGATACCGTCCTGGTTGGTGTGTCCGCACCTTCCAGGACAACTTAATCTGCTTTTGTTTGTTCTTCTACATCAAGCCCAAGCATTCTAAATGCCATTTCCTTTGTGAAATCATAATCTTTCACGCTATTCGCCCAAGCTTCAAATGCCTTTAATCTTCCAACAAGAAGCGCATATTCCTCATTGGCATTCTCTGGAATGTAATCTGTGCTCTTAGTTTCTCCCATGATTAATTCTCCTTGTCTTTTGCACCGAATGTTTTAAGCATTTCTTCCAGAAGCGAAATAATCGGAATAATTGCATCTACCTGTTTGAACTTTTCCTTGATTTCTTTATCAAGTTCTTCTTCGTTCATAAGTCCATGCTCGAACGAATGTCTAAGCTGCTCTTTTACTTCTTCCTCTTCTCCACCATCTTTTACGAACATCTCTTTAATTTCATGGGTAATAACTGCATACTCTGAAAGAATATCAATCCCTTTACCAGAAATTTTGACTAAGCCGTTTTCAAATTTAATCATTGTTTTTCCTCCCTGTTTTCTTTTATTCTCTCCCTCTGAATGGTATAATGTGTTCAGAAAGGAGGTGTGTTAAAATGTTTCTCAAATTAAAAGTTTCTTGTAACTGTCGTTGTAGCTACTACTTGAATGAAGCAATAAGTGCGGATAAAATTTCGTGTCCAAACTGTGGCAAAGAACATCCGTATTCAAAAGAAATTCTTTCAATGCTTCATACCGCAAATGAAATTCAAGATGTATTTGATTCTGACGGTTTTGATATTAAAAGCATTACCACAGAAGTCATTCTTTGACCGGAATATATGAAAGCTCTTCAATAACCAACTTCATAAATTCTAAGAACCCTTTTGCTTCTGTAACGGACAGATGGCATTCGGCAATTTCATCTTTTACTTTTTTGTAGAGTTCGTCTGCTTCCTGTCCGTTTCTTCTTCTAAATTCTAAATATTTCTGTCCCTCATGGCTTGACAGCTTTTCAGATAAATATTTTTCAACATTCATTGTGTTTCCCTCTCCATAATTTCTAATCATCAATTGAGTTTTGAACAGCAGAAGTAATTCCACTTGTAACGCATTCGGCTATTATTTTCTTATCAACTTTTGCCGTGTGTGTTACTTTTGGTATGTTGAATTTCAGCATCCTTGGTGAGTCTTTAAACTTGATTCCCTCAATTTCCCCGATACCTTTCTGGTTCACCTGCAACATTTGCAAATCTGTAGATAGATTTAAAGCATTCAAATCAATTGAAAGAATAGGAACAGAATCTCCAACTCCCTGTTTCAACTCAAAACTCCTTACACCTTCGAGTTTGTGACCATCTACAAGGATTTCTGTGAAGATTCCTTCATTGCCATTTACTTGCCGGATTTCGATTTTTGATGTTTTCATTAGTCTCCTTTCTTTCCATCATCATAGAATTTTGAGGTTCAAGAAGAGGTCTATCAATAATGCGTTTTTCGATGCTTTTCTTATCTTTTTTAGAAACTCGTTTTTTTGGCTGCTCCATGATATTGTGAATAGCTTGGAGCTCTTCCAAAATAGAATAAAAAACATTATATGTATCATTCATATAATTTTTCTCCATTCTATGATATAATCTCCTTGAGGAAGGAGGTGTTAATAATGGATAACTTTCAAATTGCTCACGACTTGGCTGTTGCCAAAGCAGTTAAGGAAGGTTCTGGTTCAAAAGAAATTCTTGATTTATACCACACATACAATGATGAATTTCTTACCTTGTTAAGCAAAGAACCTGTAAAAGTTGGAAAAGCAACTGCAACAGAATACCCATCAGCTAAATAATTATCTGGTGTGCTTTATGTAATCTCTTTTACATAGAGCACATCTACTGGGTTAAACTTCAAGCAATATTGTTTTCCCTCATCATCCCATTCTAAGCGTATCAGTTGATCTCTAATATCTGGTTTCACAATATCATCCGGGAACACGCACGGGACTTCGATTGTTTCCCCATTTTTAAATTTAATAATCGTCATTTTCCAACCTCTCTTCTAATCTGAATCAACAGTTTCTTTTTTATCTGTTTTTTGTTCCAGGCTGTTATCAGAAAAACTTTCCACTTTCCCAAGAATGTAGCCTTTATCAAATTCCGACATCTTAGGAATTGCTTCTTTCAGCTTTTCTACGATTTTTTTTTCTTTTTCTGACATTATCTATTTCACTTCCTTTCTTCTACGCACAATATTTAATTTCGTATTCAGTTACGATTTTGGAGAAAATCTCTCGCAGCTTTTTATCGTCATCGATGACGTCCATTTTGTTTAGTGAATTAATCTCTGTTTTGGTGCAACCATTTTCAGCCATGCGTTTTCGCTTATTTCTTAATCTTGTATTCAGATCACATCCAGCCCGGCGTTCCAATTCTGTGTACATTTCTGTTCTAAGCATTTTAAACTCTGCTCCAGCACCTTTTTGTATGCGATTGAATTTAGAATTAATTTCTGAACGCCAGTTATCAAATACAGGCTTAACCGCTTCTTTGATGCTCTCTGTAGTCGCAACAGCTTTATCGGCTGTTTCTTTGGCAATTAAAATCTGTCTATCTCTTTCTTTGTCGGCAAGTTCTTTCTCTACCATTTGTGAAAGTAGTCCCTGTAACATTTGAAGCTCTGGTGACAATGCTCTTTTTACAGTTTCTTTAGTTTTGAAATATCCATTTACAAGCTGTCTCTGAACATCCCATGCCAAATCGTCTGTGAAGGACTTTACCAACATTAGATAACCCTGTTCTGTAATAAGCGCATAATCGGAAGTTGCCTTGTCTGGAATGTCAAAAATTTTGGTACGACGAATTTCGTCGGCGCTTACTCGGAAGAAATCTTCGTTCTCAATAAAGCGCTCTCTGTTTGTTCTGAAATTTCTGCTTGCTGTTCCGTCTGGTCTGCCATGAACTGCATCAATATCTTTGAATGTAACCACTCGCTGACCGTTATACTCTTTTATTGAGATATCCGAATTTCCAATATGTACTAACTGGTTCGTGTTTATCACTCCTTTCTTAATCTGACTTTCAATTCCGTTTTGTGTTGAAAATATTTTTCCTATGTGTTAAAATTCTTTCATACCCAAATAATGGGCAGCTAATCTTTTTTTACTCAATCGCAGAACTAAAACTGCGTAAGTGGCGAAGTGTTTCAAGGAAACATTTGGTGCTGAGAATGTGGCTGAAAGCAAGTACGCAATCGGTCTGCAAAACACATAGGGTAAACAAATTTAGGCAAGAACTGATAGGACAGCACTCCTGTCAGTTTTTTGCTATTCTTCTTTAAACAGATATTCCAGATCATATTCTGGAAAAAGCTCTTTTTTAGAAAGGACTGCTTCTGGATATGTAAAAGGTGTTTTCCCCTTTATCTTGTTCTGAATAGTCCTTTCATCAACACCAAGAACCTTTGCAAACGCTCTGATTGTAATCCCTTTATCATCAAGAACTTTCTTCAAGTTATTTAACACTTTAACCTCCCTCCTTTCTTTGTTTACCTTGTAAACACAGTATAGTTCCTGAGACAACATTTGTCAATAGTTTTTTGTTGACTTTGTAAACATTTTATGGTACTATATTTTCAGAAAGGAGGAATTAAATTGAAAGACAGATTTAAAGAGTTGCGAAAAAAATTGAACGTAACTCAGCAAGAATTTGCAGATAAGCTGAAAATAAGTAGGAATTTTGTAGCACAAATTGAAATAGGAAACAAAGTTCCCTCAGATCGAACAATTGATGATGTTTGTAAAGAATTTAATGTTCGTGAAGAATGGCTTAAAAATGGCGAAGGCGAGATGTTTTATCCAGTTAAAAGGAATGATGAAATTTCGAAATTACTTGGATATGTTACAAAAGCTGATGATGACGATTTTAAATATCGTCTCATAAATGCTTTAGCAAGGCTTGATGATTCTGGATGGGATAAATTAGAAAAGCTAATCGATGCAATTTCAGCAAAATAAAAGAAAAGACAAGGGCAATGCGCAAACCCTTGTCTTTTTCTTTTTATTCAACTAATGTTTTTATAAATACGTATATTGTTCTTAACCAACGAGCGTTTTCTATTTTTTCTATCATCTCAATAATTTCTTTCTTGTAATCCACGTAAATCCCTCCCAATATTCCAAACATTTGTTCCTGCTTATTAAATTATATCATGTTTTCATAACTATATACTGGAATGGAATCATCTCCGCTTAAATCCTTTCTGGCAAGTTGCTTTTCCTCGATATTATTGCAAATTATGATTTTTTCAGTATAGATATTGTGATTTTGGTACTTTTCATTCGTTATATATGTAGATAGAAATAAAGGGGCTGGATGCTTGTCAGCGAGGGATTTATAGCGCTCATGGACAACCTGTTTTACCTCTGCTTTTGCAATTGCGATAGTTTTACCCCTCCCAAAGATAATACTACGCTCCGGGCAGAAGTAAACATATTGAATCAAGAGCACATGCACGAATATCAGTATAAACACAATTATGATTTTTTTATGTTTCTCCATGAATCCACCCCCTTTACACTATCATCTTAATGTATTACAATAACATTGTATCAAAAAATATACAATTACACAGGAAATGGCGAAATTAGCACCTCTGGTGGCGAATTTTACATGAAAAGGGATGATTTGAATGCGAATTGCAATATGTGATGATAACGAAATCCAGATTGATATATTTATGCATCGGATTAATAATTTTCTCAAACGAAATGGTGATATAAAAGCATTGATTACTCCGTATGATAAAGGGCAGCCGCTTATTGATGATGTGGCAGATGGCGAGTGGTATGATATTGTGGTTTTGGATATCGTTTTGAGAGAAGAAAATGGAATTGAAGTTGCAAAGGAATTGAGATCCAGCGGATATAACGGAAATATTATTTTCTGGACAGCCCATAAAGAGTATGTTTTTGAAGCTCTTGATATACTCCCGGTACACTATATTATAAAAGGATCTGAAAACGGCAGAATGTATACTGCTTTCAATCATGCTCTGGAACATATCAGCAAAAGCACTCTTATGATAAAAGGAAAAGACTTTATTCATCGGGTGGAGTTTCAAAATATAGAATATATTGAGAGCCGAAACAAATACATCATTATCCACTGCACTTGCGGTATAGTTTATACGGAACGATGTAAACTATCCGATATTGAAGAATTACTGGATTCCAGATTTTTGAGGTGTCACCAGAGCTACATAATAAACATGGATGAGGTAAAAGAAATAAACACTTCGTTCCTTATGTTTTCTGGAAATACAGTGCCGATCAGAAGAAAAGATTATGCAAAAATAAGAAACGAATTTGAGGAATATACGACATTTAAATAGCTCCCGGGAAAACCCCGGGAGTATTATTATTTCAGTAATTCATTGACTTTTTTCTGCACTTCTGCGTAGTTGTAGCCAGCAGCTTCCAGGCGGTCTCGTCTATCTTGTCCATTTCCCCATTCGCCGTTGATTACCTCTTTTGCAACATTGTCTACACTTTTCTTTGCTGTTACAGAATACACTGCTTTTCCATTCCAGTCAAAAACAGAGTAACCGGCTTTGCAAGACTTCTTCGCATTTTCCAGTGATTTGTACGCTCCAATCTGGCTCTTGGAATTCTTCCAGGTCTTACGGATGCGGTAATACTTATCAACCTTTACAGTCGGCTTTGTGGTTGGCGCTGTCACGGTTTCACTGGAAATGAGCTTCTTGAATCTATACCAGTCACCATTTTTACGGATAACGGATGGACAATTCTTAGCGCACACATCGTAATGCTGCACTACTCGGAATGCCGGGATATTGTACTTTTTCATCAATTGCTTGCATACATCAACGGTATTCTGGTATGCTTTTTCGTAGTTATATCCGGCATTCATACACATTTCAATTCCGATGGAATTATGATTATTTACAGTTCCAAAAAGTTTACCGCCGTAATCTACCCCAACATGCCATGCTCCACGATTGTACGGCAAGGCTTGGTATGCTGACTTATCGTCAACGAATACATGGGCTGAATAGCCATGAAAATTGCCATTATGTTGTGCAGTGGCGTGTGCTTTGGCATCTGCTGTTTTGGCTATATTATCTGTATTATGGATGACAATATACCGAGGTGTTTGTCCTGCGTAGCTGTTGTTGTTGCTGATTAATGAGGTATTGATATTCATGTATGTTCTCCTTTCTTGTTGAGGTTAAAAAGTGCATAATAAAAAGCACCCCAAATGGGATGCTCTTTAGCATATCCGTCTATTGTTCCATCAGTGCAATTAATGCGCTAAATGGCAAAACGTCAAAATTTGCAGCTGACGATTGCGATAAAGCTTGGGAACAATTTACCCAAAATACATCAGGAAAAAATGGAGTACTTTTGGGATATGGTACAATAAAAGGACAAACTGTAACAATTATAGCAAACAAATACGATAGAGGATCTTCAAATTATGTTGGGCATATGTTAACACAGGATCACATATATGTTAACAATCATTATAATTCAGAGAATCACGAAAAAATATTGGTTTAAGCTGTAAACGATGAAATAATTATCGCATTTGAAAAAAATCATGATATTATTTTGAAAAATGTATCACTACAATTGTCGTTTGCAAAACGAATCATTTCGATTTGTGAACGGATAAGCTTTTGCTACATAATCTTTAAACGACTTTGCGTTTTGGATGCCTTACTATTTAAGAAAGTTGTATTTTTTTCCAATTATTCCAAGTAATATCTTTGACTTTCATCCATATTTTTTCGCTATAAGAAAAAAGCACAACAATTCCGTATGCGCTGCCAGCTTTGCTTTGATACGCAAGTAGAAATCCACCTTGTCCATCCGGAGATCCTTTCTCGATACTTACTGTACTTTGTATCGTGAATAATCTAATTTCTCCATTGTGGCATTTTTCAAGCACATCTTCAGCAAGATCAGAGGCAGAATCTATATTTTCTGAATTGCTTTCCTTCTTGCCATTTAAATAGTTAAGTGCCCCGATAACTGTCTTGTTTTCTGTTTCCAGTTTACCTATAACAGCCGTTGCCATTTTATCAACGACATAATCCCAAAACTTGCTCATTAGTCCACGTTTATTCGCTCTCGCAGTTGCGTCATACAGCATTACTTCGTCATTATCCGCTAACGTATCTTTTGATGTGTATTCAGTCCATTTCGGCATATTGTTGCCCTCCTTTAATTATTGGTTTTGATGTTCGATCTACTAAAAAAGAGGATGATTTCTCACCCTCTTTATACCGATTTGCCTAACAATTGTTTGATTTCTGCAAGTTCTTCTTTAATGCTTTTTAATTCAGATTTCAATTTTTCATTCTCGCATTTGAGTTCCTTGATTTTCTCGTGATTGAATTTTATCATAGCGAACATGGATGGAATCATAATTCTGTAATTCCAATCCTCGGGCTTTCCATCTGGTAAATGATTTACTGCAATTGGAAAACGCCTTTCCATGTCCTCTGCAAGGAACATAGGCATTAACTTGTCATATCTGCTGTCGTTTTTATCGAGATATCCTTCTTTATACTTTGCCCAAACAACCTTTGTCCTATAGAGTTCTTCCAGCTCTTCTTCTTTAACTGTTGTCCGAATTGACTTATAACGCCAAGAAGATGATGGGACTTTAATAACCATTCCATCTGAATTAATACCCAAGTGTGTTCCGTCTGTAATATTTCCCATATTTTCAAGACAGAAAAAATTCGTAGCATCACCGAAACCGCTTAGTGGATTTCTGATTTTTATGCCGCCATCAATTACAAATCCGCTTCCATTTGCTTTTAGATCAACGCCATTTATGGTTACCATGTTGTTTTTCGCATCAAGTACAATGGCACCGTTTGCAGAGGTTAATTTTCCATTTGTTTTATCAATCTGCCAGTTTCCAATTTCCCCAGTTAGCGACTTTACGCTTCCAGAAAATTCGCCTTGGTTAAAATGAACACCTGTATTGTCAATATATCCAACCTGTGTGCCACTTGCATTCAGAATGGAAAGTAACCCATTTCCGTTATTTGAACCGCCAAGTTTCAATGTACCTCCATGTGCATAGGTGAATGAAAAATACAATTCTCCATTTTCCATGTACATGCCCTTTATTGCACCGTTGTTTGTAAGCATATTGAACACTTGCTCATTTGTGTAAGCGTATTCAAGTTTTGGCATATAAATATAAGTATCATATTTTACGCTAGACCCAACTGATGATGTCAAGATTCTCAAACTGTTTAAACTATCATTTGGTAAGCTAGATAAAGTTGTTGTTACTTGCAGTCTTTGCCATTCAGTTGTAGTTTTAGCATTTAATATTGTTTTACTTCCAAGATACACATATACTTGTGTTGCAACACTAGTTTTTATCCAAAACGAAAAAGTATAATTTCCAGTAACTTTTATTGGCTTATAATTTTTCGTTCCAAATTGTGCTCCAGTTCCGTTTATTTTAATTGCATTTTTGCCGCCATCTACATCCTGAACTCCATACTCATATGTATATGCACTCTGTGTAGACCAATAATCTTTAACATTTTGTTCTGTTAGATAATAGCCTTTAATAATATTGTCCGATGTAATATCTTGGACTTGTTTTATAGCTTCTTCCTGTGCTATATCAGTAACGCTTTTATCTCCTAATGTAAACTGTGAAGCTGCTATTGTTACTGCACCAGTAGTTTTGTCAATAGCAAAAGTGGTCTTTCCATTGCTATCAACAACCTTAATACCTTTGGCTTGCACGTATTCTCCGTTTACATAGACATTTCCGTTTTCATCCAAGTAAATCCCCTGTGCCTTGCCGCCATTGGTGAGTTTGTTGAAAATATCGGCTTGTGTCTGTCCAGAAACTGCGGTGCTGGCAGAAGAATCTGCAATTTCCTTTACTGTTTTGCCTTGTAAGGAAAAAGTTTTTGGAGATAGGATGACGTTTCCTTTGCTGTCGATTTCTAAGGTTACGTTCTTGTCATCATTAATGACTTTTAGCCCACGACCATTAATTCTCTCACCGGCAAGCAATCCAGCCAGAATATATTTTGCATTGATATATACTTTTCCGTCCTCGATGTAGATTCCCTGTTCTGTCCCGCCTTTTGTGAGTTTATTGAACACTTCATCCTGTCCAAGACTGGTATCGTAATTATCAATTGCATTTTTGATATCGTCTTTGTCTGCGTACTTGAAGTCAATCCAATCGGATGCAGTAAAGTCACCATTAATACGATTTACAAAAGAAGTTTTGAGAGAAGCCTTTCCTTCACTATTGGTCGTTACCCACAAGTCACCTTCGTAATATGGTGGTGTTGGCTGAATCATGTAAACAGATGATTTACCGTCTATCTTGTCCAACAATTCATTTGGTATGGACTGTGGTTGCCAGATGCCAGATTTGTATATCCACTGGGTGTTATCCGTGGTATTATGCCAAAGATCGCCTTCATGCTCTACCTTCTCAGATTCCCATACCAAAACAATTTCATTCCCGGATTCATCCAGAATCTTGTTTCCGTCAATATCACACCATGGATATTCCTCTGTTTTTGTCCATTTTACAGATGGATCGTTTGGCTGATACCAAGTCTCAATTTTCCCGTCTATCTGCGTCTTTAAAGAATTAAGTGAATCTTTAAAAACACCATTGATAAATAAATCTAAAGAACTATCATCTGTATATTTTGAAGCTTTTTCCCAATCGGAAGAATCATAAGAACCGCTTGCTCTGGCAACTTTACATCGCATCAAATCACCATTAGAGCCTTGTGTCCATAAGTCTCCAATGTCATAAGGCGGCTCTGGCTGAACAACGAATACACGCCGCTTATGGTCTGCTGTGTCTTGTGCTTTTTCTGCGGCGGCAAGTGCTAACGTGATATCAGTATCTTGTACCAGTTGCCATTTCCAAGTTGCCCCGTCTTGCATAAAACGGTATGCATATCCCTTGGATTTCCAGTAAAATAAGTCACCCTCATGCTTCTTTCGTTCTTCGTTTGTAGTCCATCCAGAAGCCGGGATATTCTGTAAGGTTGGTTCATAGTCATAAAAAAAAGTCTCAATCTGTCCGTCGATTTGAGACTGTAAATTATTGATATCAGTTGTGTATGTATTGCTTATAAAATTATTTACTTCTGTTTCTGCTTTTTCCTTTGCAATTGCATTGACATCTTTTCCTTTGATTTGTATAGAATCTGCATTGATAATAACCCTTCCTGTTGTTACATCAACCAGGAAAGTTGTATTTCCATCTTTGTCAATTGCTTTAATAGTTCCTGTATTAATCCAGTCAGCATTAACGCCTGTGGCAGTAAGGATTCTGGCAATTACATCACCATCAACCGTCATGCCGCCATTCCAATGTTGCCCACCATCTGTAGAAACAGCCCACGCTTCCGCAGTCATTTTCCATATAATGTCAGAATCAGATAACTGCGGCTTGTTATGAAGATAATAGATGTTACTTCCGTCCGGCTGCGCTTCTACAGTTGTATATGTTCCAGAAGATTCAGCAAGGCGTTGTGATAATTCTTCCAGTGCCTTTTCTCTGGCGGCACGTTCATCTCTTAAATTCTTATTATTTTCTGCCTGTATTTGTTGATTAAGGCTATATTGTTTCTGCTTATTTCTGGATGCACTCTTAGCACTGCATTCAAGTTGCTCAAATGCGCCTGGATTCAAAGTAACAGAAGTTAGGTAGCTCTTATACTGTTTTCCGTTTCTATCGGAAATCGCAATGGTGTCACCAGCTTCCCATGCAATATTTGTTAAGGCACCAGTAGAAAACGGTCTGAATTTCATTCCAACACATCTGTCTGAAATAATCTTGCAGATTGCTTCTCCTGTTCCCTCTTGAATTAACTTATTATCACTGATTTCGATAACGTAGCCAGATTTCCCCGACTGATATGTTTTCGCTTCATTTTGAGAAGAATTTTCAACGTATTCTGTAACTTTTATACCTGTTATTTCAAGATCATACAGCCATGGAGTAAATCCGTTTGTTTGAATTGCTGTAATCCCAGTCTGCATGATAGTAATGATTTGTTCACCAGTGGTATCTAATATGTCGTTACCTTCTACATCTTTCCATGGAGTTTCCACCAAATCATAAAAATTATCCGGGACTTCATTTTTGTACCAGTCAAGGCATAATCTTCCGTATGCATCTGTTTTCGCCCACTGGCAGCCCATCTGCGCAACCCATGCAATTACTTGTCGGAAAGTAATACTGCTATCATCTGGTCGATTCTGGATTACCAAATCATCGTTATCAATTCTTGTTGATTGTAGTGTTACTCCGCACACATTGCAAGCATCCTGGATGATCTGTAATCTTGTTGCCGGGTATGTCAGTTTACTATCAGAATAATCACGATCAAATAATCGCATGGAATCTTCGCAGGTTAGGCTGATAATTGCAGTGCTTTGATATGGAGCATCTGTTACCGTCATAGTACAGATACGGATTTTTTCAATACCAGTAGATAATTCAAGTCCAATATAGCAAACAACCCTTGCTCCATCCCAGATGTAATCTGTGTACTTGCCAGAAAAGTTGTTGATCTGCAAAGTTAGTTTATTTATAATAGCTGCGCCAATATCAAAGGAACCATTTTGTGATACTGCATCCTCAAACTTGAAGCCGTTAGACCATAAGTCTTTGTCGGTAATGGATAATGTACTTCCGTCCGTAAAGGTAAAATCTGCATATTTCAGATAGTTACGGTTCCCACTATTCTGTTGTTCTTTAAATTCCGTTGATAAATTTCGCATATCTTACCTCTCGATAAAATCAAAACTAAGTCCTTCCATGCGCTCATTGCCTATCCACCAACACTTGAAAGGGGATTCCCTGTCACCAACATAGAATGTTCTGGTTTCGTGCTTGTTCGCAGATAGCAAGTCTGGATATGTGACCTGTATGTACTCTGGATTTACTGCCTGTATAATTTTGCAAGCAGTGTCCCAATCTGGGCCATTCCAACCTACAGACAGCTTTCGTTTCTGTCCAACTCTATTTTTATGCATGGTCGTATCGTCTGTTCTGCCGGATTCTGATGCCGATATATCCTGTAATCCCCATGTAAAAGAAGAAGGACAGGGCAATGCTACCCCATCCACTTTTAAAAAAACTTCTGCCATATATTCACCTACTTTAGCACTCTGATTTCAAATTGGAGTGCTCTCAAGCAATCATTTTTGTTGCTTCGTTTTGAATAAATTCTTTAATTTGCTGATATCCCCATCCACAATTGATAAGACTGCTTACAAGCATTTCCATGCTCTGAACTTTCGCCAGGTCATCACCTGTAAAGAAATCCCTAAGATTCTCTTTTGCTTTTACGCCATAATCACTTTCAAGTTCTTTGGCTGTTTTTCCGAATAAATTGCGATAAATTAGATTTGTGTAATTTGGATAAGCAAATCTTTTATTTGGACTTTCCGTTATTTTCATCTTAATTGTATCTGTTAGGATATGCCGAATAACAACACCCTTGTCACGTTCAATTTGCCATTGCTGGCGTTCTGTATATAAGCGTTTTAACTCGCTTTCCATCTGGTTGAATGCTTCAATATACTTAATTTTCCATTGTAAGGCTTTTTCGCCAGTAAATCCCATTACAAGCAAAGAAAAGCCATCTCTATCCATTTCGTACATTGGATATTCTTTTCCACGATTCTTATATGTTGTAAGCTGAAAAAATTTGGCGGCTGAATTATCAGCCACGAGATTTTCTATTGATTTCAGAACATTCTTATGTTCTTTCTCAAAAACCTCAGCAACTTTCAGACTTGTTGTAATAAGTTTCTCTTCATATCTTTTCCCAACGATTTCTACCAGCATAAATTCATATCTCCTTTATGATTTATTTTTTGGCAACAAAAAAGCGCCTACCCCGAAAGGTAAACGCTTTAAAAATTGCTTATTATGATTTTATAGTATAACATACGGTGAAAGTATCATTCAGTATACTTCGGTATCATTTAAAATTCTTTTCTTTCTCAAAAAGAGTGTGTGCAAATGCATGAATCATTGCAATAAAAGTTATATTGTGCATTTTTTCAACCATCTCAATAAGTTCCTCTTTATAATTCATTCCACAATTCCTCCTAACACTCTAATCAACTTCTGTTTGCGGTTATACTTCAAAATCTCGGAAATCTGCCCCATCATATCATCCATTGTCATGTTGCTCTTCATGCTGTTGCAGCGCTTACACGCCAGTTGCAGATTCTTAATATCATTGGTGCCGCCCCGGGACAACGGCATAATGTGGTCGATTGTCATTTTCTTAAATTTGACAGGCTTACCGCATATCGCACATTTTCCGTTGCATTTGGCGTACACACTCTTTTTCTGAAAGTCATTGAACTGGATTCTATTTGCCATACGATCACGCTTTCTGCTCCATAGATTCAAGAGCCTTAAATTTCTGTCTTGCTTTATTGGCATAATCGCATAAAATCAACAATTTCATGGTCATAAAGTCCTTGTTATATGCAAACTGCCATTTTTTCAGTTCGTCCATTTTTTCTGTGCTATTAAATCCGTACTGTTCCATGAAATCATCCAAAAGAAACTTGATTTTATCAATAGTGTCCTCTACCTCAAACATTGTGTCTTCTCTATCCATATTTTCTGACATCTTATTTTCCTCCTGTGTATCCCTGTAAAAATCTAATTATGCGATTTCTACTCTGTATGCAATCATCATTTCTTTAATCACGCTAACGTAAATATCTTTCAGCCGCTTATTCTGCATAATCACGGACAGTTTATTAATCTGGTTAGTCTGTGCCTTGGTGCATCCTCTTTCCTCGGCTCTGGAAATCGCATTTCTAAGCTGCTGATCCAATCGGCAACCAGCTCTGTCCGATAATCTGCGGTAGCTTTCGTTTCTGGCGGCGGCATATTTATTCCCGAATGAGTAAGAGAAATCATCGCTCTCGGCAATCTTTGAAATACATCTGTTTACCCACTTCTCTGTTCCAACATCGGAATCTGTTCCCTTAAAGGTATCAATGATTGTTTTCATGTTCTTCTCTTGTTGGTCTGCACGTTCCGCAAGTTTCTTCTGTTCCAGTTCAGTCTTGGCTACTTGTTGAAAAATCTGATTAAACATTTGCAGTTCCGGGGACAATTTAGAATAATCAATTACTTGTTGTTTTACCTTTTCTTCAAGTCTAGTAAAATATTCTCTAGCTTCTTCTGCTTTTTCGCTATTACCTTTTACCGATAACTTCTTTGCAAAATGAGCAGTAAGTTTGTAGTCCTTAGTAGCCTGCCCTCCCCATTCGTCATTAATGACGAATGCCCAATAATCAACGTTTTCCTCTGCAAATTCATTTCCTGTAATGTTGCTCTTGCACCATCTTGAATAATTGCTAGAATCCAATTCTAAAAAGGCATATAACTTTCTTGCAGTAGTCATTCCCTCTTCATCAATGCCAAGTGCGATTTCGATAGGTGTCTGGCTTGCTGTGTTAATTGTGATTTCGTTCATATATAAAAATCCTCCTGTTGTTAAAAAATCTATTTGCAAACAGGGGATATACAGTGTTATAATTTGCATATCCCCTGTAGGGGGTGTTGTATAAGGGACTGTTTCTTTCCTAGGGAGCCAGTTCCTTATTTTTCGCCTATTTCATCTTCTATTAGACCGATTCCTTTCATAATGGTGTCCGTTCTTGAAATTCCAAGTTCTTCTGCACATTTGTCTATGCGTCCTTTTTCTTCTTTTGTAAGACGAATATTGAGCTTTTCCTTTCTTGATTCACCATTTACAGGTGGTCTACCTGTTCTTGGGGACATTTTGTTCACCTCCTTATTTTGTCCTTGCATAATTCATTATAATTTATGGGCGTACAAAAGTAAAGAGCATTTTCTATTATTTTAGAAAACGTATCAATCAAGGTTCTCGTCATTATGACGAACACCTTTTCGCTAAAATTTTAGTAGAATTGGCTTCCACAAAATAATGGAGCCGAAATTTCGGCGGCTTATTCACTGTCGAATTTTCGACAGTGTGCGTCTCGTCTTTTAGGAAGAGTCGCAGTTAGCCGAAGTAAAATTGACTTTGGTGATTGAAGCATCCACTTTTCCGCATGAATGCGGAGTCACTAGTCATTGTGGCGAACCTAGGACAAATTGTCCGAAATGCTAACCGTCATCAAATTGATGATAGTTCAAAATATCAATCATAGAAGTAGGGTGCATCAAATTAGAAGCACCCCTATTAAAAATAAAAGGTGTCGAAATTTCTACGCCTTTTCGCCATGTATGGCTAAAACCTATATAACCGCTCAAATTCGTGCACCTTGTAAGCATATATAGTCTGCCATAAAGACGAAATATCAATTTTTCTGTTCGTTCCTCCTAGTGAAGAACCATGCTCTTCAATTTTAATGGGCAGTTTTTTTTACTGACGATTCGTCATTTTGATGAATCGTTATTTTTTTCAAATTTCCTATTCCACTATTCATTTTGGAGTGGTAAAATACAGATATCATACTGATTTAGGGAGGAAAACGCATATGAAAAAATCCAAAAAGTTACTGGCAGTTTTGACCATAATGTTACTGATTGTCTGTATGGCAGTTCCAGTATCGGCGGCTGGTAAAATCAACAAGAAAAAAGCCACTTTGAAAGTCGGTCAGACATTACAATTAAAAGTAACTGGAACAAAAGGAAAAGTAAAATGGACAAGTAGCAAGAAGTCTGTGGCAACGGTATCTTCCAAGGGACGTGTAAAGGCGAAAAAGAAAGGTTCCGCTACAATTACTGCAAAGATTGGTAAAAAGAAATATACATGTAAAGTTACTGTGAAAAATGCTTCTAACGGCAATGGTGGATTTAATAGCAATACAAACACTAACACCAGTGGTAAAAAGAATGTCGTAACGTATCATGCAGAATCTACACCGTATGGAGCCGTGGCAATTCTTGAAAACCATTATGATTATATTGTAGATTTAACGGTTGAGTTTGTATATTATTTAAACGGAAGAATGGTTGGTACCGAAAAATCACGTAACTTTGCATTTGCGGCGCATTCAAAATGTGCGCTTCAAGGTTGGGACTATGACAAGACTTGGGACTCTTTTAAAATAAATTTAAAAATTGAAAAAGCAACAAATACAATAACAAATAATTCTGGCATTCATTATTCTTCAAATTTTGGTGATAAAAATGTAATGGTTGAAGTAAAAAATCAAGGAAGAAAAAATTATTCTACTCAAATCGCTGTTGTATTTTATAAGGGTGGAAGAATTGTCGGATATGATTATAATTATGCTCGTGTAGAAAATCCTGGTTCAACTGCTTATCTTGAATTTAGTTTTCCTCATGATAGAAATTATGACACAATAACACCAGATAGATTTGAAATATATGTAAACAACTCATATACATATAGTTGGATGAATTAAGATAAAGGCTAGGGAGAAATCCCTAGCCGATTTTTTTTTTACTTATCGTATGTTCTATGTTCAAACATTACTTTTGTTCCAAATATATCTATATCATTTGCGCCTGTATATAACTCTTCGTATGTTCCATCCTGGTTATCTTCTGTTTCGTAAGTAAACTGAGTTATAAATTTATATGATACGTTATTCAATTCGTATTCTCCGCTGACTTCTGCTAAGCCATTGCAAGCTTTGAATGTGCATTTACTCTCATTTTCAGTTCCAATATTCAATGAAATGGATTTATCCAACTCGCTTTGTAATATTTCTTGCGTTATCCTCATAAGGAAAGTTCGTTCTTCATCAGAAAGTTCGTTTTCGGTTTTTATTATCCAAGGAAATCTCATTGATAAAGGATGATCGCTTAAGCTATTTATTTTCGTTCCACTTTTTGTATCATAGACATTAGTTGACAATAAAGAACCAACATTTGAACTAATACCTATGCTACAAATAGTGGTATAGTCAAACCATTCCTGTGAGGACATATTCGCAAAAATTTCATCCATATCCATAAAGCTGACATTTACTTTAAATAAATCAGTTCTGACGATAAGTGTTTTATATTCCGTCCCTTCCGAATCTTTTCCGCTGTATTCTTCTGTATAAAATGCATTATCATCATTTTCATACTGTTGTAAAAATGTATTTACATCATCAATACTTGCTTTTACTGCGATAGGTGAAAAACACTCACATATTATTGCAGTTGCCGCAACAATAACTCTTTTCACTTTCTTCATACACTCATACCTCCCAATAATTGATACCCATATTGTACCACCTTTGGACGTATTCTGGAAGTCCTATTTCGCTTTTCTATCAATTTCCGCAGTTACGGCAAACAAAAGAGCTTCGGCAAATTTTGCGCCGACCGAATCGGAGTATTTATCGTGAATCCGGCTTGCTTCCATGGTGAGATTTTCCCACTGCGGAATATCGTCCTTTGAGATAAAGGCATACTTCTTGTGGAGGTTCCATATTTCCTGCCAGATGGAAAAGTAAGTCTGTTTAAAGTCCATCAATACCACTTCTCCTTCAGCTGATTAATTGGTGTTCCGGCAACTCCGGCACTCTCTCCGCTATCTGTTGCTTTGAAGTATGCGCCTTGAATTTGAGGATACATAAACTCAAACATCAAATAATTAGCTGCATCGCAAAGATATTCTGTGTTTCCTGTCTCACGATACTTTTTGATGCACATATCGTGGGATTCCAAGGCGTTTACTAACTTCTCCCCAAAGTTATCCTTTGCCGTGCCATATTTGTAAAAGCTTACCTCAGCTCTATTCTGTCGTAATTCATCGAAACGGTCTGAATATTCTGTTGGAAGTTCTGTTCCTATTTGGCTCATATGTTTTAATTCTCCACAATTAGTTGATTTCTTTATTCAAATTTCAATTTTCTTGGCTTATTCCTATATTTTATCGGGTGAGAGATTTTGAAACGGATTTGATTATTTTATCTCAGTAATTCTTTATCAATAATCTGGAAGTTTGCCCTGTGGATATAAAGAGCTTTTCCGTCAATCATTAACTTTGTCATTTTAGGTAGATCGTCCGGGATTTTCCAGAACACCTCGTCACCAGAATATGCGGCTATCGGCTGTCCAAGTTGGGATTTAATTACTACAACCCTAGATTTTCCGAAATAATTTTTATAATAATTTAGAATCCCGGCTATGTATGCGTTCTCTGAAATCTTCCCGGTTGAATGACTGGTAATATCTTCCTGGGTAAAATCAACCTCCGGCTCCAATCCTTTTTGCTCAAAAATACAAGTATCACCACAGCTTTCAATTTCTTTACCGTCAATCAGAATTGTAATAACGGAAGATACGTCATAGCTGGTTGTTTCGTTACCCTCGCTATCGTAGCCCTTAGATTTCGTTTTATTCCCGGAAATATTAATCTTGTCCCCAGTGGTGGTCATAACCTTTTTGCCGTAGTTATCGTAGGTATAGATTGTGTAGCTGTTTCCAGAAAGATTTCCTTTCACGTCATTCATGTAATCGTCATTTGCTGCACAGCCTGTTAGCCCTGTGATAATGCAAATAAAGGTAATTATCGCCAGTAGTGTTTTGATTCTTTTCATGGTTTTTGTCCTCCCTCATATGTCTCATAATCAATCGTCCCCAGATCACCGTACACATCTGGGTAATAGATTCCAACCCAAAAGTTATCTTCCATTGCTTTGTAGTAAGTTACTTTTACATTCCATCTCTGTACCTCGTCAATAATTTCTTTGTTAAGAAGTCCGAATTGATCTCGGCAAGCTTCACTTTCCAGTTTGTAAGTCAATGCTTTGTATTTCTCGGCATTTGCCTGTCTGGTGGCGGTAACATTGGTTTTGGTGAGAAGTAAAATCAATCCGGCTACCAGGAACCATACTACACTGATGAAAGAAATTACCACACCAAAAGACAATATAAATCCACTCACACTTGAATACTCATATTCGTAGCTTAAAGATTCTCCTATTCTATTTGCAATCAGAATAACAACGCCGACTGCAAAAATGATTATTGATAGCCAAAATATCATAGTGTGTCCTCCCTGTCCCATTCTGCGTCAGATTTATCTGACATAATAATATCGTTAGATATTATTCAAAATATAATTCTTTCTCTTTTTCTTAATCTAAATCTATATCTAAATCTATATCTAAATCTAAACCTTTATCTAAACCTTAATCTGAGTGCGTCTACTATGCGTCTTTTGTGCGTCTAAAAAAATAAGAACTCTAAATTCGTCATTTTTATATTATATTTCACCAAAATTCAACTTGTAAAAATACATATTTTATCTGTTATGCTGATTTTTACGGGTTTTTGTGTCGAAATAAAATTCTTATTTATTTCTTATTTAACGCTTATTTTTTCTTATTTGATGCAAAATAAAAAATTATTTTACCTTAAATTAAAACTTGTTTTTCCTTATTTGCTCCCTATTTAATGCTTATTTACTATCATTAATAGTAAAATAAGGTCTTATTTGAGCAATTTAATTTTCAGATAAAGCCTTATTTTACCGAAATTAATTATTCAAACAAGCTAAATACGTCTTTGCAAAATTCCTCATAGTCGATATTCCCGACCAGTGGCATTTTATTTCTCAGCTTTTCCATTGCTTTAAAAAACTTGACTTGATCTTTGTTCCAGATTTTACAGAAAACAAGAAGATACTTCTCTTCCTTATGTCCATATTCTTTTCCAAAATTTACCCGAATTTTCTCATTCTTAAAAAGTTGGTCTGCCAGATACTCTTCTGTATCTGCGAAAATGTATTCGCTACGGAATAAATGCTTTTGGATTAAGATGTAATTTTTATATGACATGATATTCCTCCCTGTGAAAAGGTTCGATTTAAAATCGAACCTTTCCAGACCTCATTTTAAATGCGGGCTGTCTAAAAATTCAAAATTATGCCGCAATTTTATTAATTCCTTTATTCAGAATAAATTCTTTTATTTCGTTATATCCCCAGCCATATCCGACTAATGCACTTACAAGCATTTCAGCATTTTGTATTTTCACAAGATCTTCTTCCGAAAAACAATCTCTCATATTTTCTTTTCTGGAGATTCCAAAATCTTCTCTCAGCTGCTTGGTGTTTTTACCAAATATGGACTTGTAAATAACGTCCGTATATGTAGAATAGGCATGTCCGTGCATTCTTTCATTTTCAGAAGATTGCTGGATTGCCTTTGTCAATGCCTGTCTTACTGCTATTCCTTTAGCTCGTTCAAGTTCTGCTGCACGCTGCTTTTTAAAAGCAATTTTTAAGGATTGTTCGCAACCAATAAAATAGTTTCTTGCTTGTTCTCCTCTTTCAGATTTTGATAGCATTGAAAGTTTTTTGGCGAAATGGGCAGTTATCTTATAATCAACAGTTTTATTACCCTCGACATAAATGTCGAACCCCCAATAGTCTTCATTTTCTACCGCAAATGAATTGTCGATAATATTTGTTTTCGCCCATCTTGAAAATTGTCCCTGTGCAAGTCCTAAAAATGAATATAGTTTTCTTGCAGTAGTCATGCCTTCTTCGTCAATCCCAAGTGCAATCTCAATAGGTGTCTGTTCACTTGTTATCAAAACTTCATTTTCCATTCTCCATTCCTCCTTATATTAATGGATAAAATAAAAAGAGCCGCCAAGTAAGATAAAAATTCCTCACGATTGAGAAATATTAGTTTCTTCTTAGCGGCTCAAAAATTCAAGACCGTGTGTACTTCTTCATTGAGAAAATTATACCACACAATCAGTCAAAAATCAATATGCCGGGGACGGTTTGAAACGGCTATCGGTGTCATTCTGGGCTTTTGTTACGGCTTTCGCAATCTCGCTTCCGTCCAGAATAATACTGTTCATAATGTACTGCGGATTCTTATTTCCGCTGTTCATACTCATTGCCATTGCAACGCCCTGTGCTACTGCTTTTGTCATTTCTTCTTTTGTGAGTCCCATGCTTCCGTCTGAACTGGAAACAATGCTGTCTGCAATCTTCTTCATGGTTCGCGGATTTTCCAGCGGAAGAACGGCTTCGGAACCGGCTTCACCGATACCAATTACCTGTGCGCCATTGAAAAGACCACCTTTGGCGTACCATTCCACATTTGAATTCCATCTCCATTTGTGAGTATTACCCTCTTGCCAGTTAGTATAATTCATTTGCAGATGTGGCGTTTTTATATCAACAGATTCTATTCCACGTTTAAAATCATTCATCGCATTTAGCCCAACAGAATAGAGTCCCGAAAAATTTCCATTAATAGTTTTTCTGATTGAAGAAAAAACTCTTGCAACAGACGACATATTATTTTCGGCATAAGTAAGCATTTTTCCAGTTTCCGTGTCAACTTTGCCAGAAGCCTTTTCCCAAATCTGGTTTGTATTGATCAGAACGGAAGACCAATAGCTTTGAATGGTTGTCATAACCTTTCCCATTACATCTTTGGTATCGGTGTCCATGGTTCCGAGGGCTGTCGATACAGCACTTGCGGAATTTCCCCAGTTTGTTTTAGAGTTGGTTTCAACATCATCATTCGTGTTCTTTATCTTCGACCAAATGGAAGGCATTGTGCTTTCTGTGCTTTTTTTCATTCCAGTCATTGCCGTGCTTACTGCAGTATTGGCGAGACCAAAGCCAGTTTTTGTCTTGGATGATACGGAGCTAGAAGCATTTGCAACAGCGGTAGTAATACCTCCCACTGCTGTTTTCACAGATGTATTCATTCCATCGAAAGAATTCTTTGCACTTGTTTCCATTGTAACAACTGCATCTGGAAAATCTTTTCTGAGTTTTTCATCTAATTCATCTAACGGAACGCCAGCATTTTTTAATGACGTATAAACTGCGTCTAGTGCTTCTTCTGTATTAGCATATGTTCTTCCAGATATTGCACTATCAAGAGCATCTTTAGCAGTTAAGTAGTCTCCACCAAATTGCTCGGAACTAAGACTTAAAAGATAAAGTTCGTCTTTCAAATCAGATATACTGATTTTGGTTGTGTCAAATTTTCCAGCTGATTCAGATACACCATCTCCAAGGGCTACAGATTTATCAGTCATATCTTCCAAAAATCCAGTTGATACACCCGCCTGTGCGCCGTATTTTTCGAGAATTTTTCTTGCATCTTCGGTTGATACGCCAAATTCTCCAAGTTTCTGAATGAAACTATCGTACATTTCAGAATTTGATTTTCCAGCACTTTCATCTGCTTCAATTAACTTCCAGAGCTCTTCTGCTTGGTCTTGTGTTATTTTATGCGCGCTTTCCATCTCGCCTGTATAATCATGGAGATAACCACCTGTTTGTGTGAGAATACCATTTCCACCTTGCGCAGCTTCTGTAATACTTGCAATTCCTTTAGCAAGTTTAACAGATAATGCCGTTGCAACAAATACAATCCCAGCGGTTCCAAATATAGCACCAAGTGTTGAAGAAAACGTTTTAAGTCCGCCTGTTGAAGCTGTTTCCGCTGCTCCACCAATATCACCGATGATAGTAGGAAGAGAAGATGCGGTATCAAGTGGGAAATTTAAAAGTTTTGAAGCTAATGAACCGATTCCACTTGCAAAGGAAAAGATTTTTGTAGCAATATCCTTGGCTATTTTGATCGCAAACAATGTTCCGAATGCAGCACCGACTTGTTTTATAAATTCTGGATCAACTCCGCTTAACTTCTCGGAAAGCCAATTAATAGCATTTGCGATACCGTTGATTAAGTCCGCTCCGATATTAATTACTCCTTCAAGCCCAGTGATTAGCGCATCTGCAAATCCCTCTGCGAAAGGCTGAAACGCATCCCAGAGATTCCCAAGAGCCGTGCCGAGAGCTTCCCAATCAACATTATCTATAAAGCTCTGAAGAGCTGATTTAACCCTGTCAACACTACTCCAAATCCACTCCCAGTCAACATCAATAACTCCGAAATTATCAAGCGCAAGTACAATTCCACCGATGCCAAGTGCCATTGACGCATAAGGATGTTTTGCCAATAAAGCAAGTCCTTTTCCTAATGGGCTGTCTTTTCCGATGATTCCACCAATAAAGGTTAATCCTTTGAATCCAAGGATTGCAATGGAGATTTGTCCAAGTCCTTTTCCAATTGCCTGTGCAGTTTCCGGGCTGATATTCTTTATTGCATCGGCAATTGAGTTCAAGCCTCCAGGAAGCGTTGTATTGATGAAATTTTCTCCAACATCGAGCAAATCTTTGAAGAAGTCAACAATTCCCTGTCCAACATTTTGTGCAAATGGCGCAAGTGCATCCCAGAAGTTTTTCAATGCCGAATTAAGTTCGTCCCAGTGAATGTTGTTTCCGAAATTTGTTAATGCGTCAACAAGTTCCGGGATTGCACTATTCATTGTCCATGTACCTACCGGCACTAAGAATTTCTCATAGAAATCCATAAGACCAGTCCAAACAAATTTTGTTGGCTTTTGAAGCATTGTAAAGAAACCGGAAAGCGAGCTATTCAGTTTACCCCAATTGATTTTATTTAGTAAATCATTCGTAATATTAAAGAATCGAGGAAGCCCGGAATTGTCAGATAACATCCATAATCCAATTGGTTTCAGATAATTATTCCACAAATCTTTCAGAGCTGTAATAGAGAAGTTTCCAAGCTTGCTAAGACCTTCATCATAAAGTTTCTTGATTGATGCAGTTGTTGGTTTAGCCGCTTTACGAATTTTTTTAAATACAGCTACAATCTGATCAGCGGTATTATTTGCCTTATTATTCATTTCTTCAAAAGCTTTATCCCATGCAGCTTGATACTCTGACAGGGCTTTATCTAATGCAGCATCCAGTTCTGGAAGGTGTGCACTCGCACCGCCTCCACTTCCGGAAGAGCCGGAAGAATTGCTAACTTTTGCATCATTTAATTGATTTAATTCATCAAATGAAAGCACAGAAAGAGTTTTTTGTAATTTCTTCGCATTGTCATTTGTTTTGTCAAGCCCGGAAGCTGCATCTTCTGTACTATCTGCAATACTTCCCATATCAACTGCGGCACTTCCTGTGGAAGCAACATAATCGGACATTTTGATACCCAAAAGTCTTCCAACCCACGAAAAAGCTCTCTGAATTGCAATAACAAAGGCGTTTATATATGGAAGAACCTTTGAGATAATCGGAATGAATAATGAACCTATTGTCCTTGAAAGTGCGGAAAAGTTAGATTGTAGTAATCTAAGTTGGTTTGCCGGCTGATTTATCGTATTAGCCAGGTCACCCCATGCATACTTTGAACTATTCAAGATTGTTATAGTTCTCAGAATAGCCTTGTCCGATTGACTTAAACTTGATACAGTAGCGTCAATTCCAAGATTATAAAGTTCCTGTTGTAAATTTGCCACACGGATATTAATGCCGTATTTATCAAGCGCCCTGCTCATTCCAGTTATGCCGGATGCCATATCGTTCCAAACATCATCGAACTCAAGATTTTTTACAGATGCAAGGTCAGCTCCAATTTCTGTTAAAACTTGTGAAACCTTAGTTGATGCATCTGCTGTTGCCCCCATTGATGACGCCATCTGTGCATAAGTAGCTTGATAGTTCATCGTTTGTTTTGGATCAAGTCCAAGGCTCACGCCTTTTGTTCTAGTCAGATCACCTGCATCTGATACTTCAAATCCGGTCATTTTTTTTGTCAGCTCTTTTGCACGCTTTTCAAAGGAACCGACATATTCCTCTGCGGATTTTACTCCTGCATTCTGCCATTTGCTGACATCTAATCCATCAGTAACTTGATCGAACGCAGAATTAAAATAATTAAGTGTTTCAACATAATCTGATGCAGAATTTACAGAATTCCAAAGTGCTTTAATTCCTCTTGTCACCGTGAAGAATTTCGCATATAATCCGGCAAGTTGTGAAGTTAATGAACCAACTTTTTTTGAAGTTGCATTTGCATTATTTCCAAATCCAGTTAAAGCAGAACTTGCAGCTCCAATTATGGAGGATAACCTTCTTCCAGCATTTCCAAGTCCATTTGTGGAATTTGATAATCTCGAAAATGAATTCGAAAGAGAATTTGTGGTTTTATTTATTTTTCCACTTGCATTAGCTAACTGTGCCAAAGCTTCTGTCATTCTTACTGTGTTTTCGCTGATTTTTGGTGCGGTTTTCATTACATTAAAGAATGACAATACTTCATTTGCTAGTGTTCCAAGCTGTCCAGAAGATTGAGAAATTTTACCGCCGGCGCTTGCCAATTGTGCAATTGACTGAACAAACCTATTTACGGAATCTGAAATTCCATCAACACCAATAAAGCTTTCTGTGATAAATTTCAAGCTACTTCCCAATGTAGGCAATTCAGCGGATACATTCGCAATATATTCACCGGAATTGGCTAATCTAGCCATTGAATTAACAAAACGATTAACACCGGAAGATACATCTGGAATCTCTGCCAAATTGCTTAATTTATGGATTATTTCTCCAAGTTTTCCAGAATCAAATCCACTAACATCAACCTGGCTAAGCCTGTTGATTGAGTTGATAACTGCATTCAGACCAGAACCTTTATAATCTACTCCACCCATTGTCTTTATGGAATTTGAGAATTTTCCAATTCCATCAGCAATGCTTGTCATTTTCCCTATATCAAGTTCTTTTAGCTTTCCAAGTTCCCTTACACAACTACGTAATCCGTTTGTATTAACTCCGCTTAATGCGGAATTAACTTCTGTGAGTTTATTTGAAAGATTAGTCAGCGCACGTACTGCTTTTTCTGTACTACTGCTAATTTGTATATCAAGGGTATCTATGGTATTATCAGCCATAAAAACACCTCCTTTTAATCAAAAAAATAAGGGCAGACAAGACTTTTTATTCATCTTGTCCGCCCTTTTCATGGTTAAGCTCAAAGTTTGCCTGCATGAGTTGCAAGCTTGCCAAAAGTGCGTTTCTCTGTTTTTTCTTTTCTTCTTCGGAAAGTATACCTTCCTGTTTACGCTTTTCTTCCTCTGCTGATTCGAGCAAAGGTTTCTTCAAATACTCTGCCTTGGATTTTTTTCCCATTAAAGCATTTGCAACAGCTGTGAATGTGGCTGATGTTTCATAAATGCCCGCTTGCCAAAGCTCAGCGTCTTTTCTATTTTGCCGTATCTTTTCTGCTTCGAGATAAGGCTTTAACTCTGTTGGAGTAGAATCCATAAATTCTTCTTTAGATACACCGATAGAGAGGTATAAAGGAAGAATCTCTTGGTAAACAACTTCTCGAAAAGTTAATTTTTCTTTTTGTGATCCTGTGGGAGCTTCGTTGCATTCTTCTCTACTGCCTGTGCTTCTGCTACTGCATTCAGCAGACCGGATAAAAAACCATTTTTCTCCAATTCTTTATCAAGAAGTTGGTATAAATCAAATCCGCTTTTAGGATTTTCCTCGGTTCCTTCATCTTCGTAATCATCCAAAAGGTCACAGACTTTATCAAGAACAGCTTCTTTTTCAGAATCACTTTCATACCCAAACTCTTCCTTGTGCTTCTTTTGAAGTCCGGCAAGAAGCAGTTCTGGAAGAAGAGAAATCATCTTCTGAAGGCTTCTCTCTTTTCCATCTGTAATTCCCTGTACTTTATCAAGAACATCTGTTTTTGTAAGAAGTCCGTATCCAAATACAACCTTATATTCTTTTCCATGTACATTAAAAGTTACCATTTTATAATCCTCCCATTATTTTTTATAATTCTGATGTAGTTACAACCTTTGTATCGAGTCCTTTGTAATCATTTATAATTAATGATATCGGGATGGTCGCAGCTTCATTTTGACCGATTTCCGGAAGAGGAATTGCTCGTCCTGTTTCGGCCACAATAAAAAATGCTTTTTCAAGATCTGGGAACGCAACTTCGAACCAGGTTGAAAGGCCTTTAGCTTTTGCGTCTTTAGAGTCTTTAAAAAGTTTTTCGATTGCAGTTATAACGTCAGCATTCATGTTAAAAGTAACTTCCCATGCGCCTCCAGTATCCTGCCTTCCTGCCGCATATTGTGTGAAGTAATCTTCCAATGCGGAAACATCAATCTGTTCAGTATCAAGACTTATTCCACCGATTGCGCTACATCTTTTTATTTGAGTAAATGCAGTTGGCTTTGTTCCACTCACTGTTTCTACAGCATAATGGAAAGTTACGCCAAGTGTTGTTAAATCTGTCATTTTAATAGGCCCCTTTCTTTAATTTAAGCTTTATGCACGTAACCCTGTGCCGGGAGATAGCGGATCACCGCCTTTCTACTCTTCTTTTCCTGCTTGCTTGATAAGTTGATTTACATAATTACTTAATCCGGCAACGATAATGCCTTGTGTAATTGCGGTAAACAATGCCATTGCAACTTCCTGTGAACCGGAAACTGTAGATGTTGCAAAAACATAAAGGCCGCAAATTAACACGCCGAGAATCCCTAAGATCATCGGAATAAATTTGTCAGAAATATTTTCTGATTTTTTAATCATTGCCCCGATGAAATAAAGAACTACAACGACAACAAGTAATTCCGGCTTTACATAGCTTAAAATCTGATCCATAATCTCACCTCGCTTTCGTTTTAGGCATAAAAAAAGAACGTCTATGCGTTCATTTGGTTTAAAGTAATTTTCCTGTATATATTCGGCTGTATCGACTCACAAGCTTTTTGATTCCACTGTCACCAAAAAACATAGGTTCCGGGCCATATGTGCGTCGAAATCCCATGCTTACCATAGCTTTGTGACTTATCTTGTCCAGTTCATACACTCTGGTTAATGCTTTGCTACCAGATGTGAAACAATTTACTTGAAATGATGGCATTGTTGCGCATTCATCCCCTTCAAGGTCACCTCTCGTAATTGGATTTCCAAGCATATAAAGCTGTGCATATGCCTTTTTGCCAGAAGCATTTGTTTCGCTTCCGTCCATGGAATAATTGTCTGCGCCAGTAATCTTAGAAACAGCCGCTCCCCACCTTGAAAAAACTTCCAATACAGGAGATTCTATTGTGTCTGGCATATCTGTCACCTCACAATAAAAAATGCGCCCACCTTCATAGTGAACGCATTGCATATCTTGCTACAATTTAACACTGTAATCATAACATAATTGGTTGGTATCATTCAGTATACTTTGGTATCATCTTTAAGAAGAGAACACCTCTTTAGCAATTTTGCGGATATTCTGAATGATTTCTACGCTTGCCTTATACATTGGCATTGTGGCTTCTGTACCGTAAGAACGTACCCATTCGCCAGAATCAGAAACATATACCCAGGAATCGTTTTTTCCTTTTCCTTGTCCGTAAGAACCGATTGTATAACCAAATTCTTCTCCTTTTGGATGTGGGCTAGAACCGGCTGCACCATTGTGGTAAATACCAGCGCCGAATTCAATGAATAAAATGCTTTTGCCTTCGCATATTAAATGGGCTTCTGCATAGTCCCCAAAACTGTTAATTTTGATGTAAGTATTGTGGTTCTTATCAGAATCGCCTTGTGCTGCCAAAATATTTTGGTCAATAACTGGAATCCCTAATTCACATAATCTTTTTATGAAGATTTCATTTTTATTCCTTAAAGTTTTTTGATATTTTTTTATTTCATCAATAGCTTTTTGGATTGATTTCTGTGATAAGGTACACTTTATTTTCTTACCCATCTTCGTTTCCCTTCTTAGAAATTCCGTATCTGGCAATATTGCCTTTTTGTGTGTCTAAAATCTTCTTTAGTGTGTAGTCTGGCAATACTGTGGGCTCTCTATTTTCATCCAAAATAAGGCTTCCATCCTCACTTATTTGTGGGATTCTGTCTATCCAAAATATATCTGCTTCCTGTGGATGGAAATTTCGATTAAAGCTTGTAATGTACCTGTCATAATCTGGCACTATTCCGGCTGCAATTTCTTCTGGTGTTCCGGCTGTAGATGATACAGAAAAAGAGTATAAAACTGGTTTCTCATAAACTTTAATACGGTCTAATCCTTGTGTTTTTTCAGTAATTCGTGACCAATATACTTTTTGCTTTTGACGGACTAATCCTCTCATATTTCCTCTCTTTCTTAAATTTGGTTGCTTAACTAAAGTCCTCTTGAGTTAATTAAACAATTCCGTTCACAAAAGCAGAAATACAATCCCCTAAATGTGGATATCCTATGGAATTGTTGAGGTGTAGTTGGTCTGCATTTGTAGGATACGGTGCAGCATCACTTCCCGCTTCTTTCGTTGCGGTAGGAGATGCGGAATAAATTGTCCATGTATGACGACCAATTCCACTGTTTTCCCACGCATTATAACTAGAACAGTTGTTTAACGCAGCAATTTCAACAATTCTGTCGCACATTTCACGCAATGTATAACCCGCCCAACTGTCACCACCATAACCGTCATAGTCGGCATAACTGTATTTTCCGCAGCAATACGGTGTTACAAGGACGATTTTACACTTTAAATTTTGAGCATAAGATTCATTTCCTTTCAGTAAATCATATATCCAATTAAGCACGAATTGCAGTTGTCCAGTCACGGTATTTTGTCCTGTTCCATCAGTTTTGTATAAATCAGTGATTTCACCGAGTTTAGTACCCCTGTTGTTAAATCCGCCAAAAATAATGATTAAATCTTTGTCATACACATCAATTGCTTTTAATGGTTGTAAAACGCCAGTGTTTCCTGTTTCGTTATCATAATTGCCTTCGTACCCAAGACTACCAACCA
>ERZ834694.180-NODE-180-length-80658-cov-14.323809_pt1 | contig 80658 bp, 83 predicted proteins | sample MGYA00519691_ERZ834694 | MGnify/ENA primary metagenome ERZ834694 (study PRJEB31850, sample SAMEA3708758) | human gut metagenome | biome: human gut; feature: human-associated habitat; material: faeces | place: China | collected 2014 ... | reverse complement strand
GGAGCAGGTTGGAAGGCAGTTGGAGCGATTAAACAGACTGGAGGAATCATTGCTGACGCTCTCAAAGATTGACGCTGGTACACTGCACTTAGAGTTCTCACAGGTGGATATCTACACTGCTTTGAACCTTGCAGCAGAAAACCTGAATGATCTGTTGATGAAAGAGCGTGTTTCTGTGGATATTCCGGATCATGGATGTATGGAAATCTATGGCGACATGGAATGGACGATGGAAGCCCTTATGAATTTGATGAAAAACTGCATGGAACATTCAAAACATGGGGGAACGATACATTGTGATTATTCCAGCAATCCGCTTTATGCGGAAATTTTGATATGGGATGATGGAGAGGGTTTCCAGGCAGAGGACATTCCGCATCTTTTTGAACGGTTTTATCGTGGAAAAGACACTGCCGGAAATGGAATAGGGATTGGATTATCCCTCGCACGTTCTATTTTTGAACTGCAGAATGGCAATATTACTGCCCGGAATCGACCGGAAGGCGGGGCTTGTTTTGAAATAAGAGTGTACAGTCACTGAGATGTCACTTTCCTTTGTTATAATGAAATGGTAGTGAATATCAGCCTATAACAAGAAGGAGAGAACTCATGGAAATACTAAAATGCGAAGGAATCAAAAAAGTATATGGTTCAGGCAATAACCAGGTTGTGGCTTTAGATGGAATTGACCTGTCTGTGGAAAAAGGAGAGGCAGCCGCCCAAAGCCGGATGGAATGGTGGATTTCCCAGATACCGCTTCCGGCTGAACCGGTGACCGTACAAACGGTGTGCAGAGAAAAAGAGATTCAGATAAAAGCAGAAGGAAACATTCTGCCAATCTGGAGCCGGAACGCGTGGGAATATTCGGTTTTGAGTGAAAGCAGGAGAAACAATCCGGTGAAAACGATCCGGAAGATACGGGCAGTAAAACAGATCTGGAACCAGAAGTAAGGACGGAAGCGGAGAAATGCAGATTGATTATAAAAGAGATTTGAACCATACGTATGTTATTTTACAGGAGGAAAAAGAGCCGGACACGGCGTCGTATCAGATTCGTATGCTGCTGACAAACGCAATCCCAGGGCTTTTGGACTGCAAAATCGGGAAAATGGATGATAAAACACTGTTTTACTATGAGGTGACATCAAGGCAGTCGCTTCAGAGTGTGTTTGAACAGCGCTCGATTGGGGCGGAGGCGCTGCGGAAACTGTTTGAACAGCTGCTGGATCTTCTCGAAGAACTGGGGCAGTACCTGCTTGCACCGGACGGCCTCGTTCTGCAGCCGGAGCTGGTTTTTGCAGATGCAAATCTGGAGAACTTTTCCTTCTGTTATCTGCCGGGAAAGCAGGGACACACAGGCTGTTTTCAGAAGCAGATCCGGGAGCTGATGGAATATCTGCTGCCGAAGCTGGATCACCAGGAGCAGGATGCGGTAGTACTCGGGTATGGACTGTATCGGGAGATTTCGGCGGAGATCTTTTCGGTTGAGATGATTCAGGCACTCTTATATCAGACAGGGAAAGAGAAGAAAGAAACGACGGAGCAGGAGGGAAAAGAGCGTCCCAGGGAAGAAAATCCGCCTGTACAGATGGAGGAAACACTTTGGGGAGAACAAGAAGCGGAAGCGGCGGAAAATTTTTTTGTGGAAGCGGAGGAAGAAAAGGATGAGGGACGCTGGAAAAATATTGTGGAAGCAGTGATCTGCATCGGATTTCTGGGAGGTGTGCTGGCACTGCGGTGGACACAGGCCGAAACTGTTTGGTATCTGGTGCTGGGAGGAGCGGCGGCTGTTGTGGGAATTGTAAGTCTGGCATTGGAACTTGTCAGTCGATGGAAAAAGCGGCAGTCGGGAACAGAAACAGGAAGCTATGGGAAGGCCGCAGGAATCCGGAAACAAGGAGAAACAGGAGATGTATTTTCGGAATATCAGAATCGGAAGGGCCTAAAACAGAAAGATGGAACATGGAATCCGAAAAGCGATACAGAACAGCAGGGATGGAAAAGGGATTCCTCAGTCGAAAAAGAGAAAACATGGGAAAAGAATGAAGAACAGGAAAACAGAAAGATGCACAGCCTGATGGAATTGGAGGGGCATGAAGAGGATCTGTTTGGAAAAACGGAACTGCTGACCAGCCCGGAGGATGAGGGAAGGGCATATCTGATTCCGATAGATCCGATTGATCTTCCGCTGATTCCGATTGAACGCGGAAGCACATTGATTGGAAAACTGTCAGCGGCGGCAGATGTAATTCTGCCATACCGTACGGTAAGCCGCCTTCACGCAAAGCTGGTCAGTACAGAAGAGGGAGATTATCTGCTGGATCTGAATTCGCGGAACGGAACAACGGTGAATGGCGTTCCATTGATGGGCGAGACAAAAAAGAAGCTGGAGGATGGAGACGATATCTCATTTGCCGGGAAGAAATACCGGTATAAGGCGGGAGAGAAAAACAGAAATTAGAGAAAAATGACGCATTACACTTTTTCGATTTGGAGAAAGCGCTGGATGCGTTATTTTTAATATGGCAGAATGATCAAAGAAAAAAGTTATGCGAATGAAACAAAAATATTATAGAAAAGAAAATTATGCATAAAATTAAAAAAAGAAATAATGTAAAAAATAATGTCATAAAACGTCGAAAGTCGTCGTGAAGCGTCAATAATTGTCGAAAAACGTTTATCAAAAAAGAAAAAAATTTGACGATTTCTTGCATTTACAAGTGAATTAAATTATAATAAAAAAATAGCACAGATAAGGAAATGATGTAATGGAAGAACAAAGGAAAAACAGTTACGATCCGAACGAAGATATCGTGGACCGTATGTGGAAGAGATCAAAAAACAGCATCAATCTGGTCATCGTTGTATGCAATATTCTGGTATTCCTTGCAGTCACACTGACCGGAGGGACAGAGAGCTCCAGACATATGATGGACTGCGGTGCGGCGTATGCGCCGCTGATTGAGAGCGGAGAATACTATCGCCTGTTTACGAGTATGTTTCTTCACTTTGGCATCCAGCATCTGATCAACAACATGCTGCTTCTTTTGTTCCTTGGGGATTACCTGGAACGCGCAGCTGGAAAGATCCGTTATCTGGTCATCTATATGGGCGGCGGACTCGTCGGAAATCTGTGCTCGTATCTGCATGAACTGTTCCTGATGAAAACAGGGGAAGCACCGGCAGTTTCCGCCGGCGCTTCGGGAGCGATTTTTTCTGCAGTCGGAGCGATGCTTGTTCTTCTGGCATTTCGGAAAGGAAGGCTGGAGGATCTCACCTTCCGGCGGATGGCCGTCATGGCTGTCCTTTCGCTGCTGGTCGGATTCCAGTCTTCAAATGTGGACAACTTCGCACACATCGGCGGTTTTTTGGCAGGTGCAGTCCTGATGGCGGTTCTCTATCCGGGAATGGCAAGGATCAGGAAAAGGGGAAAACGACCGTAAAGGTGCTTCCTTCCCCGGGCACGGAAGAAACGGAAATCGTGCCGTCGTGTGCAGTTACAATTTCCTTGCAGATGGCAAGTCCAAGGCCGGTTCCGTTTTTCTTATGTGTGACAAAAAGGTCAAAGAGAGTCGGCAGATCCTCGGCGGGGATTCCGCAGCCAGTGTCCTGCACACGGATGGTCAGAAAGTCACCGTCGAAACAGAGAGAGATTTTGATCGTTCCGCCGGAAGGCATTGCTTCCGCCGCATTTCGGATCAGGTTCAGAAAAAGCTGACGAAATTGCGTGGTATCAAGGGCAAAGCGCGGAATGGCAGATTCCTTGACAAGTTCAATGGAAACCTGTTGTTTTTCGAGGAGAACGCCGGTATCGGCACAGAGATTCTGGAGCAGAAGATAAGGATTCACGTAAGCGCGTACCGCCCGATATGAATGATTATAGCAGGAGAGCTCATCGAGCAGGGAGTTCAGAAAAGCCATATTTTCCTGGATTTTCTGAAAATAGAGATCGTTGGAAAGCTCCGGATGCGCTAAAAGAAGAAGCTGATGAAAGCTGTGGATAACCGCAACAGGATTTCGAACCTCATGTGAAATCCGGGAAATCATAGCGTGACATTCTTCCGATAAGCCCTGTGAATTGGTTGTTGGTTCTTTTGACATAGCCGTATCCTCCTTATGATGCGTAGGTAATGATTTTTGATTAGGCAAAAGTTTAGCATTGAAAAGGGGGAGCGCGCAACAAAAAGCGTTCTGCATTATTTGACATTTTTCGACAAATAGTGAGAAAATAGAGTTGTTCGGAACCGTGCAGAACGGGATTCTGAACAACAGAAAAATTAAAAAAAGTAAAGGAGAAAAAGATCATGGATTGTATTTTTTGTAAATTAGCAAACGGAGAAATTCCAACCGCGACACTGTATGAGGACGATGAGTTCCGTGTCATTCTGGATCAGGGACCGGCAACGAAAGGACATGCGCTGATTCTTCCAAAACAGCATTTTGCAAACATTTATGAAATTCCGGATGAAACCGCAGCGAAAGCAATGATTCTCGGCAAAAAAATGGCAACAGCCATGACGAAAGCGCTTCATTCCGATGGCTTCAATCTGGTACAGAACAATGGTGAGGCAGCAGGACAGACGGTATTCCACTTCCATATGCATCTGATTCCAAGATATGAAGGTGACAATGCCGGTATTGCTGCATGGAAGCAGGGAACTCTCGAGGATGCGGTAAAAGAGCAGATCATTGAGAGCGTGACGGCAGAGCTGAAGGCCTGAGAAAAGGCTGGCAGCAGCCAGAAAAAGAATCAATGACAGACGAACAGGGGCGGAGAACAATGGACAAAAATAACTTTTCAGAAATATATAAAAAGTATGTAATGACAGCCTATTCAGCCGCAATGCAGGTGGTGCACAATGAAGCCGATGCGGATGATATCGCACAGGAAACGATGGTGAAACTGTACCTGAATATTGATGCGCTGGATGAAGACAGAGTAGAAGGCTGGGTCCGTGTCGCTGCAAAGAATCTGGGAATTGATTATCAAAGAAAAACACAACGTTTTGACTGGAACGAACTGGATGAGGATCTTCGGGCGGAAGAGATGGAACTTCCGACGCTTGCAGAGGAAGAAAAGCAGGAGAGAAATCATTTTTTTCAGGAAGTGATGGATGCACTGAAAGATCATGATGAATCGGGTTATTATATTACGCGTGAAATCAAGGTGCATGAGCGTTCGGAAAAGGAAGTAGCATCCGAAATGGGTATCACCATCGGAAATCTGCGGGTGAAAATGACCCGGACGAAAAAATGGCTTTGCCAGCACTTTGCTGACAAAGCCAGAGAAAGGGGATTTCTGTAGTTACTATTTGCGTTCGCATTCCTGGATCAGGGAAAGGATGCGGCCGATGGAATCGGTGTGGCTGCTCTTCTTCATCGCATTGATGTAGGTCTGACGGTTTTCGTAAACCTCACGGATTGCGGACTGAAGAGTCTGCGCATTCACGGATTCTTCTTCCAGAACTTTACTGTAACCCTGACGCTCAAAGGAACGCGCATTTAAAATCTGGTCTCCGCGGCTGGCATTGGCAGAAAGCGGAATCAGAATGTTTGGTTTTGCCAGAGCACTGATTTCGCAGATCGCATTTGCGCCGGCGCGGGAGATGATCAGATCTGCTGCGGCGAAGAGATCCGGGAGCTCATCTTTGATGTACTCGAACTGAACGTAACCTTCGGTACCATTTAAGGATGCATCCAGTTTATCTTTACCGCAGAGATGAATCACCTGGAAATCTTTCAGAAGTTCTGGTAAAATAGAACGGACCGCATTATTGACAGCGACGGAACCAAGGCTTCCTCCGATGACGAGAATAACCGGTTTTACGGCAGTGAAGCCGCAGAACTTCAGACCTTCCCGTGCATCGCCGGACAGCAGTTCCTGGCGGATGGGCGTTCCGGTCAGAACGGCTTTGTTTTCCGGGAGACATTTGACTGTTTCCGGGAAATTACAGCAGACCTTTGCAGCGGACGGAATACACAGTTTATTTGCCAGACCAGGCGTCATATCCGATTCGTGGATGAGCGCCGGGACTTTACATGCTTTGGCGGCAAGGACAACCGGTACCGAAACGAAGCCGCCTTTGGAGAAGACAACGTTTGGTTTCAGCTTTTTGAGCAGTTTTTTTGCTTCAAAGTAGCCTTTTACGACGCGGAATGGATCGGAAAAGTTTTTCGGATCGAAGTAGCGGCGCAGCTTTCCGGATGAAATTCCGTAATACGGAATGCCGAGATCTTCGATCAGCTTGCGCTCCATACCGTCGTAGGAACCGATATAAGAGATTTTATAACCTGCTTCCTTTAATTTTGGAATCAGGGCAATATTCGGGGTAACATGGCCGGCGGTACCTCCGCCTGTCAGAACAATATGCTTCATGAGAATTCCTCCCTGGAATTTGATAATATCATTTGGCTTTTATTATCCCCTCAAGAAGAAAAAAAGTCAAGAGCGGTTACAACATGGAAAATGCCGAGGAACGGAAGAAGATGAAAAAGATAGAAAAAGAAGAACAGCTGAAAAAGAAACTGGAGCAGACGATGGAAGAAAAAATGGCTGCGGATTCGAAAACGGTGGAAGGGGAATCGGCAGTTGTAAAGGCAGAGGAAGGAAACACAGCAACAGAACAGGAGCCGGAGGCTGCGCCTGCACTTTCAGAGGAAGAACTGAACGCAATGTACGAGCGCTTCCAGCAGCGACTCCAGAAGGAAGGACTCGCGGACGCGGAAGGCAACCCGACAGAAAAAACACTGGAGATCCGCCGCCAGATCGTGGAGAGAAAGGCAGAACGCGAAAAGCAGGCGGAGAGACAGAAGAAGATTGCGAAGAGAGCGAAAACAACAAAACACTGGGTACGGACGGCAAAGGCAGCTGGTGTTGTGTTGGTTGTGGGGGCGTGCGTTTTTGGAGCGAGTATGACGAGCGAGGCGAATCGGATTCGGTTGGTGGAGACGATTAATGGAGTAAGAAATACGGGTGATGTGGCTAAGATGAATAATGGAGAAGATAGAGAATATTCAGCGGGAAGTTTTGAGGAAGCAACTCAAGAGATCAGGAATGTTTTACATATTGCGGTTCCAGAACTTTATTATATTCCAGCGGGAATGGAGTATAGTAGAACATATATATCTAAAGAAACAAAATTAGCAATAATACAATATCATTATCGAGAAAAAGAAATTTATTTTCGATTGTCAGCAAATGATAATGATTTATCACAAAGTGATTGGCAGGATAGAGAAAAGATTCAGGTGGAAACGCTTGATAGTGTATTAGATATTGAAATGGGAACAATCTCTGAAAACGATGAAGAAAATTATTATGCAAAATGGTGTTATAGAGATGCCTACTATGAACTAAGTGGACAAATTGATAAAGAAGAATTGATGAAGATTTTAAATGAAATGCAGTATAATTTGTAATTATTATAAAAAGTGTGCGTATATAAGATGTAGGTGAAGACGAGGGGAAAGAGGAAGTATGAAAAAGGTTATGAATTTAAAAAACTTACTCTTTTGTGCTTTGTTCGCTTTAACCATGTCATTGAATGCTGTAAATGTACAAGCCGAAACACTGGATTATTTAGGTCAGACGATAGATGGATCTATTTTAACGGATAAATTGGAATCGAGTGGAGAATATTTAAGCGTAGCAAGAAGTACGTATTTGCATCAAGGAACTGTAAGAATTACTAACAACGGAGGTGGCTATGTAGGAATATTTGGCGGAACGGAATGCAATGTAAGTTGTAACACTGTAAAGCTGAATGTGTATTTGGAGCGTTCGAATGGAAACGGAAATTTTTACAGTTATCAAAAGTGGGAAAATGTTGAGTATAATACTAATTCAGTGTATATGAGTAAACAGGTCAAAGTGGAAAAAGGTTATTATTATCGTTTGAGAGGCTATCATTCATGTACAAAAAATGGTGTGATCGAAAATGGTGGTAGTGTAACGGACGGTATTTACATTGGCTAGTGAAAGTTTCTACATAACGTAAGTAATTAGCTGCAATATAAGCGCAAAAGAGGTAGCGTAAACGAACGGACAAAATTTCTAACCCAGCTCAGTTTACACTCCCTCATCCCCTTTCGGGGCCAGTCCCCTATAGAAACCTTATAACAATGAATATATTAAGACGAAAACGCAGATCTTTCAGGATTTTCAACGCGTCGAAATTCCTTTTTCCAACCACAACACAGATCTGAGTCATCATGTGTTACTATGTTCAGCGTGTGAGTGATCATACGGAACATCGGCTGGCCCCGATAAGTGAGGCATCGGTATTACTGCAGGAATACCGGTGCCTCTTTTCTGTACGCTTCTACAAGCCGATGCCCATAATTGAACAAAAATATCAAGATTGTTGTGCAATCTGCTTTAAAATTCCGTTGGAATCTGCCAGATATTATGCTATAATAATCAAAAAAGAGAGAATAAGCATAAAACACAAAAGAAATTTCAGATTATTTTCGCGGACAACGCGTCAAAGACCATGCTGGCATGGGAACTTGACGACTGCTGGCCGCGATAACGGGCCAAACGTATAACGCGTGTTTTGACCCACAGTGACAACATTTTGTCCCCGAACAAAACGGGAGAACAGGAGGCATCTTATGCGTCTTACATTTCTTGGAGCAACACATGAAGTGACGGGCAGTTGTTATTATCTGGAGGCTGCCGGAAAGAAGTTTTTAGTGGACTGCGGTATGGAACAGGGACCGAATATTTACGAAAACAAGCCGATTCCGGTCCCGGCATCCCAGCTTGATTTTGTATTGATCACGCACGCGCACATCGACCATACCGGAAATCTGCCGCTGCTGTATGCGCACGGCTTCCGCGGCCCAATCTATATGACTCCGGCGACGGTAGCGCTTTCGGACATCATGCTCCGCGACAGTGCACACATTCAGCTCGCCGAGGCCGAGTGGCGGAACCGCAAGAACCGTCGGGCGGGAAAAGAAGATTACGTCACACCATACACAATGGAGGACGCCCTCGGCGTGATCCGCTTGCTGGAGGGCATTCCGTATCATCAGCGTGTGACACTATCGGACGGCATTCAGATCCGTTTCCTCGATGCCGGTCATCTGCTCGGCTCCGCATCCATTGAGCTGTGGCTGACAGAGGACGGTGTGACGAAAAAACTGCTCTTCTCCGGCGATATCGGAAATATCCATCAGCCGCTGATCAACGACCCGGAGTACCCGGAGAGCGCTGATTACGTGATTATGGAATCCACCTACGGTGACCGGAGCCACGGTCCGAAACCGGATTATGTACCGGAGCTGGCAAAAATCATTCAGGAAACGCTCGACCGCGGCGGCAACCTCGTGATCCCGTCGTTTGCTGTTGGAAGAACGCAGGAGATGCTGTACTTTATTCGTGAAATTAAGGCAGAGCATCTGGTTCACGGTCACGGCGAATTCCCGGTTTACGTGGACAGTCCGCTTGCCGTTGAGGCAACCAATATTTTCCGCGATCACCAGAAAGAGTGTTACGATTCCGATGCTGCAGCGCTCCTTGCACAGGGCATTAACCCGATTCTGTTTCCGGGCTTAAAGCTCTCGATCACATCCGATGAGTCGAAAGCCATCAACTTCAACGAAACCCCGAAGGTCATCATATCCGCGAGCGGCATGTGCGATGCAGGACGAATCAAGCATCACCTGAAACACAACCTCTGGCGGCAGGAGAGTACGGTTCTCTTCGTCGGCTATCAGGCCGTCGGTACACTGGGACGGGCGCTGATCGGAGGCGCGAAGGAGGTGAAACTGTTCCAGGAAGAGGTTCATGTGAACGCGCACATCATCCAGTTCCCGGGCATGAGCGGCCACGCAGATCAGGAAGGACTGCTCAAATGGGCGGGCAGTCTGCGGGCAAAACCGGACCGCGTTTTCGTAACGCACGGCGAAGATAAAGTGACGGAAATTTTTGCAGAAAAACTGTGGGACGAATTCCGCTACCCGGCGATGGCTCCGTTCTCCGGCACGGTATTTGACCTGAAAGAAAATGAATTCATCGAAAAAACCGTTGGCATTCCGATCCAGAAGGAAACAACGGCAAACGCTGGAACACTGCGCACGAGAAGCAGCGGAAATGCCGTCTTCGATCGTCTCGTTGCGGCTGGTCAGCGGCTGCTCACCGTCATTACAAGAAACAAAGGTGGTGCTAACAAAGACCTTTCGAAATTTGCCGATCAGATCAACAGTCTCTGCGACAAATGGGACAGATAAAGCAGTCCGGTGGCTGGAAGAAAGACTGTGCTATTAATATAGAAGAAAAACTGGAAGAAAGCAGGCGGCAGGGAAGCTGTGCTGCATAAGAAAAGAAAAAACAGAAGTGGATAAATTACAAACTCCCCGGGGTGAGCATTCCCCAGGGAGTTATTATAATAAAAAAGAGCAAGCGTAAAAAAAGTTATTTCTGGATAGCCTGTTCCAGTGCTTTTGCAAGCTGGTCTGGACATGATGTTCCGCGTCCGTTGCAGTCGATGCCTTTCATGCGGGAGATGGCTTCGTTTACGTCCATGCCCTCAACGAGTCTTGCAACACCCTGTGTGTTTCCGTTGCATCCGCCTACGAACTGTACGTTGTGTACTTTACCGTCTTCTACCTCAAACAGAATTTTTCTGGAACAGGTACCTTTTGTTGTATATTCCATCGATAAGATCCTCCTTTGTGAATAAAAAATTAGAACATTATCGTGAACTTCAGCCACGATAATTCTTCGGTTCCTGCTATTATATCATAGATTACGAAAACAGCAAAGAAAAAAGATACCACAGATCCAAAATTTATTGTATACTGTAACAGGAATTACAAAGAAACCAGAAGGAAAAGAAAATGGACTCCCGGAGTTTTCCGTTTTTACTTTAGTGGCTGACCGCTGACAAAAATGATTTCATAAAAGCAAGAACAGAAAGAATCGGGGAGTACATGTAAAGTTATTGGAGGATATCATAAACATGAAGTTAATTGGAATTATCGGTGCAATGGAAGTTGAAGTTGCAAGCTTAAAGGAAATGATGACGGATGTTACAATCCGCACGAAAGCATCCATGGAGTTCAACCACGGTTACCTGAACGGAAAAGAAGTGGTTGTTGTGCGTAGCGGAATCGGCAAAGTAAATGCCGGTATCTGCACCCAGATTCTTGTGGATGATTACGGCGTGGACTGTGTCATCAACACCGGAATTGCAGGCTCCCTGCGGAATGAAATCAACATCGGCGATATCGTCATCTCGACCGATGCTGTTCAGCATGACATGGATGTGCGCATCTTCGGATACCCGCTCGGCGAGATTCCGCAGATGGGCGTTTTGAGCTTCCCGGCAGACGAGCATCTCGCAGAGGTGGCAGAGGAAGTCTGCAAGAAAGTCAATCCGGAAATCCAGGTATTCCGCGGACGCGTGGTCAGCGGTGACCAGTTTATTTCCAGCAAAGAAGTGAAAAACCATCTGATCGAGGAATTCAACGGTTCCTGCGCCGAGATGGAGGGCGCTGCGATTGCGCAGGGCGCTTATCTGAACAAGATTCCATACGTCGTACTCCGCGCCATCTCCGACAAAGCAGACGACAGCGCAACAATGGACTACCCGACCTTTGAGAGCGAGGCAGCCCGCCACTGTGTCAACCTGCTGCAGGAAATGGTAAAACGCCTGTAATCTAAAAAAAGCAAGAAGAAAAAATCGACAAACGGGCAGGCGAAAACCAGCGAAACCACGCGAACCGGCACGAAAGCAGTCCCCTGAAGGAACGAAAAATAAAAATTCACGCGAAAAAGCACAGAATCACAAAGAATTTGACGAACGTTTTTTGTTTCCAAATTTTTCCGGCAGTGCTATACTGTGGCACATCGGAGGAGGAGACGTCCTTCTGTCCGATATGCCAGCGGAAGAATCCTGTGCGCGCAAATTCTGCCGCGGCATCCGCCGATGCACCGCAACGGAAGCACCGGCATATGATCATGACAGGCAAATTCAAAAATCATCAGGGGGAATAAGAATGCTGGAGTTTTGTGTGAAACAAAATGTGTTCTTATACGCAATGATAGCAGCAGGAATCGCCGGTGTGTGGTGCCTGTTCTGGAATAACCGTTTCTACACCCGGGCCATCCGCGATCTCGGAAGGCTGAAGGAACCAAAGTCGAAATGGACCAGGTCGGTGCTGGAAACGTGTCAGAGAAAAGCGCATCCCTTTTCGAATGCCGGGGCGTTTATGCGCAGCCAGATTGCACAGGGCAGGTCAGCGGGAATGGCAGTCCCGACGCTTCTGCGCGGAAGCCAGAATATGATCCTCACGGTTCTGGCGCTGTCGATTCTTTCGCTGTGGGCGATCTACCGATACCGTTATGGAGAGACGGAGCTGATGCGCTACCTCGGAACGGGCATCGCGCTCGCCGGAGGCCTTGTCTTTTTCCGGCTCTGTCTGGATTTCGGCGGAAAAGAGGAAATTCTGCTGAACGGCTGGACAGACTATCTGGAAAATGAGTTTGCAGCGACGAAACAGAGTGCGGTGCTGGAAACCGTACAGCAGACCGAATGGCAGCCGGTGCAGGCGGAAACCATGGCACAGGCAGGAACCGGAGCGGCGAAAGCAAAACCGCAGACTGCGGGAAGCGAGTCCGCCAAAGAGCGGAATGAACTGTTCGCAGACCCGGAAAAAGAAGCGAGGATTTCGAAAGTCAGGGAGGGCATCCGCCAGACCGCCGCGGCCGAGAGCAGGTTTGCCGGAATGCTGACGCCCGAGGAAGAGAAGCTGATGAGGGAAATTATCAGCGAATACGTGTAAATACCAGGGGATCAGGCCGGGGAGCATGGCATATCGACATGACCATATTTCCGAATCGGCAGTCCGCAGGTATCTAAGATAAAAATATTTCAGGCAGTGCCGTCTTTCAAAACAGACAGGCGGCACTGCTTTCCCGGATAAAGCAGAATCATCATCTGCAAAAGGAGGAACCAACATGAGACTTGTAATTCTTGAGGCAGAGTCACTGGGAAAGGACATGGATCTGTCCGGCTTTTCCCGTTTTGGAGAAGTGACAGTATATGAAAAAACAACGGAGGAGGAATGCCCGGAGCGTGTGCGGGAGGCGGATATCGTCATCTGCAACAAGGTGCGCATGTGCAGCCGCACCCTGTCCGGCGCGGAGAACCTGAAACTGATCTGCGTCACCGCAACCGGCATCAACAACGTCGATCTCGATTATGTGAAGCGCCACAACATCGCCGTGACGAACGTCGCCGGCTATTCCACCGTCAGCGTGGCCCAGCACACCTTTGCGATGTACTTCTATCTGGCAGAAAAACTCCGTTATTACGATGATTACGTAAAAAACGGCAGCTACGCCGCCAGCCGCCTTTTCACCTGCATGGACAGACCGTTCACCGAGCTGGAGGGCAAGACGTGGGGCATCATCGGCCTTGGCGCGATCGGCAGAAAAGTGGCTTCGATTGCACAGGCATTCGGCTGCCGTGTGATCTATTACTCCACCTCTGGTGCACACGACGATCCGGACTACGAGCGGGTCGATCTCTATCGTCTGCTGAAGGATTCTGATGTGGTTTCCATCCACGCCCCGTTAAATGAGGCGACCGAGAACCTGATGAATATCGAAACGTTTGCCAACATGAAGCGGAACGCAATTCTGATCAACGTCGGCCGCGGCTCGATCGTGAATGAGCGTGACCTCTGCTGTGCCCTGCGCGAAGGCCTGATCGCCGGAGCAGCGCTCGATGTACTTTCCAGCGAGCCGATCCGCAGTGACAGTCCGTTGCTGAAAATGGCGGACGACGACCGCCTGTACATCACGCCGCACATCGCCTGGGCATCGAAGGAAGCCCGCACGCGCCTGATCGGACTGGTGCAGAAAAATATTGCTTCGTACCTGGAAGGCGGCATGGAAAACCGCGTGGTATAAAAGGGATACAAATCCAGGGACAAAATACATAAAAAGAGCCGGACATCCGACGGAACCGCAGAGGGGACTGTAAGAACAGCCGCTCCCAAGTTCCGCCGGATGCCCGGCCTTTGCATTTGCTTTATTCGCTGCAAAAACGAGAGAACATTATTCCTCTGTAATCTGAATTTCCAGATAATCAAACTCCAGCGATTCAATAAAATTATCCTGTGTGAACCGCGTTTTCGATCTCCGTTTAAACTCCGAAATATTCGTATCGAGCCAGATCGGCTTCGCCAGATTCCAGGCATCACAGATTTCATCGAGCGCACGGAAGACCTTGTGCGTTCTGGTATCCTCATCGTCGATGCAGACGGTAAGATCCTGAAGAATATGATTGTTTTCCACTAATTTTCCCCACATCTGAAACATATTAAAAATCCTCCTGAAAAGTACAAAGTGAACAGTGCATTTGGAACGACCGTGTTAATCGCTGGTAACGGTATGCAGTTCTTTAAAATCCTTCGGCGAGATCCCGTACTCTTTTTTAAACGCGCGGTAAAAACTCGAATAGTCGTGAAATCCGAACAGCAGATACACCTTTGTGACCGGTACATCGCCGAGCAGCGCTTCACGGCACCTTGCCAGCCGCTTTTTGGAAATGTACTGGTGGATCGACATGCCGATTTCATCCTTGAAAACGTGTGCAATGTGATATTTGCTCACAAAAAGTTCCGCCGCCAGCCGTTCGAGCGACAGATCCTCGGACAGGTGCTCATCAATATGGAAACAGAGCTGTTCATACAGCGAGAGCTGTGCTTTCCGGGTGAGCGGGTGATGCTGCTCATACACCGTTCGGTTGATCTGCATCAGCAGGTCGCTGACGTAGAGAAAAATCTGCGTCTCTTTTCCAAAATGATCGGACCGCATTTCTTCGATCAGGCGGATGGTGCGGTACTGGATCGTGTTGAACTCGACGGAATCGAGCGGGAACAGATATTTCTGATTTTCGGCAGCGTATTCCATCAGGTAAACGTAGTCGGCGGAACGGGCGCGGAGCTGCTCTGCAAAAGCGGCGCTGACCCAGAACACAAAGCGGCGGTACGGCACAGACAGGTCGTGCATCACCAGATGATGCGGCACGCCGGGCGGAATCAGAAGAAGATCGCCGGGCGTCGGTGTGTAGAGCACTCCGTCGATTTCCAGTGAGATCGCCCCTTCGAGAAAGAGATAGAACTCATAATGCGTATGCGTATGTTCTTTTACGCCGGGCACATCGTCGGTGCTGTAATAGTATAACTCAAACGTATCCGAAATCATGTACTGCCGGGTGGCAAATTTCGTCTGCAGTTTTTCTTTCATAATAAAAGCATCCTTGCAAAAAAATGATATTTTTGAACCATAACAACAATTCCCAGCATATCACAAAACAGCAAGTTTTACAATGTATTCGGCAATTCGCACAATAGAAAAAAACAACTTGTCCGGTTATGATACAAGGGAATAAAATAAAAACAGAATGCAGAATAAATTTCAGATAAAGATCAAAACGGAGGAACAGCTATCATGAATCAGATTCTCGAACAGCTTGGAACATACGGCATTGTGCCGGTTGTCGTTTTACAGGATGCAGCAAAAGCAGAGCCGCTTGCCAAAGCTCTCTGCAAGGGCGGACTTGCCTGCGCCGAGGTGACCTTCCGCACCGATGCGGCAGAAGAATCCATCCGCATTATGAGCGAAAAATTCCCGGAGATGCTGGTGGGAGCCGGAACTGTGCTCACCACCGAGCAGGCGGACCGCGCCGTGAAAGCCGGAGCAAAATTTATCGTCAGCCCGGGCCTCAACCCGGAGGTAGTAAAATGGTGCCAGGCACACGAAGTACCAGTGATCCCGGGCATCGTGACCCCGACTGAGATGGCGCAGGCAATCGGTCTTGGGCTCACCATGGTGAAATTCTTCCCGGCAGAACCAGCAGGCGGACTGAAATACATCCGTGCCATCGCAGCACCGTACACCATGATGAAATTCATGCCGACCGGCGGCATCAACCCGCAGAATGTAAGAGAATACCTGGCATACGACCGCATCGCAGCATGCGGCGGAAGCTGGATGGTAAAAAATACGATGATTGAAAACAACGAATTCGACCGCATCGAAGAGCTGGTGAAAGAGGCGGTTGAGATCGTAAAGGAAAGCCGGACGTGACGACATCCTTCCCGCAGCCGCTGGGCACCGACCATTGACCTCGAGCGTGATCCGAGATGGGGAAGAAACGAGGAGGGCTACGGCGAGGACCCTGTGCTGACCGGAAAAATGGCCGGCGCTTACATCGAGGGAATGCAGGGCGACGATCCAAAATATCTGCGCTGTGCATCAACCCTGAAACACTTCTATGGAAACAACACCGAGGTCGGCCGCGGCTGGAAGAACTCTTCGATTGACCCGCGGAATAAATATGAGCTGTATCTCGAGCCGTTCCGCAGATGTATTGAGGAGAGCGGTGCAGAGGGCATCATGACGGCGTACAACAGAATCAACGGCACCGTCGGCGGAATGGTCCGGGAAAACATGGAAATCTCGGAATCCGTCATCATGAAACAGGCGGACCAGAAGATGTATGAAAATAAAAAAAGTTCACGGTGAATCGCCGCAATGGATTGTCCCCGCGGGTCTTTTCGTGGTACAATGAAACATAACCGATAAAAAGAAAAACGAGGGCAGAACATGAACGAATTATATGAAATGATTGAAAAGAAAATTAAAGAATCCGGCTATCCGCGGCCGATTTCGGGAAGCGATGTTTACGATGACATCTGCGACCAGATCGAGGGAAAAGAGAACGGTTCCTATGTGGTATTATCGAAATTTGATGATGATGTGATTTTCGAGTACCACATCACGGTGATGGATGATGAATTCAACCTCGGCGTGCTGACGATGCGCACCCCGGAGGGCGTGTTTGAGGCTGATTTTGACCAGTAAAAGAGAAAAGAAAGAGGTTGTTACTTATGCCGAATGTTGAAAAAATCACAAAACAGACGGAAAATCCGTTCGTAAATCTTTACCTGGTGGAAGGGACAAACAAAGTAAACCATCACTTCCGCTATTACGTGGCTTCCCGCGCAAAATCCATCGAGCAGATGAAGATTAAAACAAGGAAAAATACGCCGGACGGTGTGCTGATGTACAGTCTGTACGGGGAAAAACGCGACAAAATTGTCCTGGTGCGCCAGTACCGCGTTTCCATTGATGACTACATCTACGAATTCCCGGCAGGCCTGGTGGAACCGGGCGAGGAGTTCCATGAGGCTGCCGTGCGCGAGATGCATGAGGAGACCGGTCTTACGTTTCACCCGTTGAAAGTAGATCCCTGCTACGAGAAACCGTTCTTCACCACAATCGGCCTGACCGATGAAGCATGCTCTGCCGTTTACGGCTGGTGCGAGGGCGAGATCAGCCGCAAATACCTCGAAGAGAGCGAAGTGATCGAAGTTGTCCTTGCTGACCGCGAGGAGGCAAAGAGAATCTTAAAGGAAGAAAATGTAGCAATTATGTGTTCTTATCATCTGATGCATTTTATTCATGATGAGGAGCCGTTTGCATTCCTGAAATAAGTGGAGGGGAGCCAGAAAAACACAACCCCTGGAAGTTCTTAGCACGAACTGCCAGGGGTTGTGTTTTTCTGACTCCCATTTACGTTGTGGGGGACGGGATGGTGAGGACTCAGGTGTAGTATTGGGCCTGGGTTTCGTAAAGATTGGCGTAGATGCCGTGGTTTGCGAGGAGGGTGTCGTGGGTTCCGTCTTCGGCGATGCGGCCGTGGTCGAGGACGATGATGCGGTCGCAGAATTTGCAGCTGCTCATGCGGTGGGAGATGTAGACAGCGGTTTTGCCGGCGGTCATCTGGCTGAACTGTTCGTAGATTTCAGCCTCAGCGATCGGGTCGAGGGCTGCGGTCGGCTCGTCGAGGATGACGAACGGGGCATCCTTGTAGAGGGCGCGGGCGATGGCGGTGCGCTGGGCCTCGCCGCCGGAAAGGTCGACACCGGAGCCGTTGTTGTTGTAAAGGCGGGTGCGGACGCCCTGCGGGAGTTGCTGTACACGGTCGGTGAGACCGACTTTTGCAAGAGAGGATTGCAAAGCAGCTTCATCAATCTCGGTTCCGGCGGCGATGTTTTCGTCGAGCGGGAGGGAAAACAGGTGGAAATCCTGGAAAACGACGGAGAATGCCTGCGTGTACTCTTTGTAGCTATATTTGCGGATGTCAATGCCATTCAGGGTGATGTAACCTGAAGTTGGCTCATACAGGCGGCAGAGCAGCTTGATGAGTGTTGTCTTTCCGGCTCCGTTACGGCCAACGAGGGCGGTTTTTCCGCCGACGGCAAAGGACAGTGTCACATGTTCGAGTACCGGAATATTCGTACCGGGATAAGAGAATGAGACATCGTGGAACGCAAATTCGTACTGGCCGTCGTCGCGTTTCTCAATCGGCAGTGTACCGTCGTAGGCCATAGACGGCTGCGCAATGAAATCCTCATAGGTCGAGAGATAGGAATTGATATAGTCGAACTCCGATCCGGTTGCGAGAAATGTCTGAAGATCACTCATGGCGCGTGTCACGGAACCGGCATACAGAAGAACATCCCCAATGGGGAGAACGCCGTACAGAGCCCTGGCGCCGATCACAAGGTACGCAGCGAAATTGGAAAGGAGCGAAAGCAGCGCGTTTTTTCCGTCTGTGATGGCGGAGAAGCGGGCGAAGTCGAGGTACATCGGCAGAAAGTGTTCCATGGCTTTTCCAAACTGTACGTCGAGAAAATGATCGAGATGACCGATGCGGATATCGTCCGCGCGCCGTTCTTCAAGCATCACATTAACGAGATAATTGGCAACCGAGTTGGAATGGTCGTTGCCCTGGTTCAGCTCTATCTTTTTCTGCGTACTCCTGCGGTTGATGCGGGAGGAAAGTGCAAGCTGCACACCACAGAGCAGGAGCAGTGCAAGCATCGAAAACGACGAGGTGAAAAAGTTATTCCTGCTGCTGTCGGACAGAAGAAACAGACGGAGCAGGAAAAACAGGGCATAGAGAACCGAGAGCAGGGAAGTGATCAGCGTATGAATGACAATGAGCTGGTCACCCACATTTCCCGATCCCATGGAGGAGACGTTGGTGCGCCGGATGGCATCCATCGTCTCTGTTTTTTCGAATTTCTCAAACTCCAGCTCCAGCGCCTTTGCGGTGATTTTCTGTTCCGTGCGTGCAAGACAGAGCTCCTTCTGGCCGTTGAGATACTGGCGGCAGATTTTTTCAAACAATCCCAGCCCATACTGCGTAAGCAGAAAGACGACAACAGTATACAGACAGGCGCGGTACGACTTTGCAAGCAGTAAATTCAAAATTCGCGCCGAGAAAAACAAGGAGAGATACGGCAGCGTTGCAGCTGCAAAAGCGCTTCCGAGAAGCCAGAACAGCACGCGGTGATTGCCCTGGCTCACCATAGTTAAAAAGCGGCAGATGGCATGAAACCGTTCTTTCATTTTCATCAGATATCTTCCTCCGTTTCCTGATAATACTGGCTCTGCACCTCAAACATATGCGCATACGATCCGCCAAGGGCAATCAGCTCATCGTGGGTTCCGCATTCTTTGATCTTTCCGTTTTCGAGAAACAGGATCGTATCGCAGAAGCGTGTCGATGCAAGACGGTGCGAGATGAAAAGCGCAGTCTTATTTTTCAGCAGTGTGCTGTAGGTTTCGTACATTTTATTTTCCGAGATTGCATCGAGCGCAGCCGTCGGCTCATCGAGCAGGAGCAGATGGCAATTTTTATAGAGTGCCCGCGCCATCATCAGTTTTTGCATTTCACCGCCGGAAAGCGTAATGCCGTCGTCCGCCATATCCTTGCCAAGATAGGTTTCTTCTTTCTGCGGCAGACTTGCAATTTTTTCCCAGAGTCCGGCGCGGATGAGTGCTTCTCGGCAACGGTTACGATCGGTCTCTTCCAGTGGGGAGCAGCTCACATTTTCTGCAATCGAAAACGAGAGTGCAAACGGGTCCTGAAAGACCGCCGCGATTGCTTTGTAATACTGTGCCGGATTCAGACTGCCAAGGGGAATGCCGTTGATGGTGATATTCCCTTCCGTTGGCTGATATAGCCCGCAGATCAGCTTGACAATGGTGGATTTTCCGGCGCCGTTGATGCCGACAAGTGCCGTATGCTCGCCCGCATGGAGTGTAAAACTGACATCATCGAGGATCCTTTTATCGCCGCCCGGATGGGAAAACGAGACGTGGGAAAAGCAGATTTCCAGCGGTTTTTCTTCCGCAAGTTCCGGCCGGAACGGCAGCGTGTGGCCTGCAGGGAACGGGAGATCGAAGAATTCCCGCAGCCAGCGGATCTGCTCGAGACAGAGCACGGATTTGGAGAGCGCGGCGGTGATCTCGTTAAAATATGAAGAAAAACCGGAGACGGCACCGAGCGCAAGCACAAAGCCGGATACGGTCATCGTGCCGTGGGATAGACGGTAAATCAGAAAGCCATAGCAGATTCCGTCGCGCAGAAGCTGTAGTGTAAGTGTCAGCAGATCATTTGCAAAGTAGGCGCTGCGGATGCGGAACAGAATTTTCTGATACCGCTTGTTGAGCTGGCGATAAACACCATCGAGCCATCCGTTCAGCTGATACAGACGGATATCCTTTCCGGCGGATGTGTTGTACGACTGTTTCTGGAAATAGCGCTGCGATACTTCAATTTCAGACAGATCGTCTCTGCGGCGGACTTCGTAAGAAGCCGCGCGGCGGTAGCTGAGAAACTGCAGAACCGAGAGCACAAGCAGCAGAAGAATGATAGCCGGATGGACGGTTCCGATCAGTCCTGCGTAGAGAATCAGCCCAAGAAACGAAGAATAAATTGTGACATCGTATCGGAACATGCCTTCCACGCCGACCCAGTTGCTGCAGGTGGCTCCGACGGCTTTTTCGGCGAGCTGCAGCGTTTTTGGTTCTGTCAGAACCGCATAATCTATCTGCATGAAATGACAGAGAAGGCGGCGCGTAAAAAAGCCGGTCCGGAATTCGGTATACTGCCAGGCGTTCCGCGATTGCAGAAAGGTGTGGCTGACAAAAACAACGGCATAGCAAAGAAAGAGAACGAGCGTTCCAAGTGCAAATCCGGAAAAGCCGCTGCTCTGTTCCAGAAACAGGAGAATCCCGGCAGGAAGCAGAATCCCGAAAAAGCCGGTGAGCACCTGTGAGACGATTTCGAGTGCCTGAAAGAGAAACGGCTTTTTGCTGTAATGCCACAGCTCCCGATGAATATAAATGTAGTTAGACCATAATGAATACATAAAGACCTCCTCTGTCACATGTCTTTCGTGAACTGTAGTTATCCTACCATATTCATGCAAAACACGGGGGAAAAGTACGTAAATGGAACAAAAAAGAACGCGAACAGCAAAAAAAGTGTTCACGTTCTGCAAAATTTTTCTGTAGAATCATCGGACAAAATCAAAAAATTCTGGAAAGAGCTTTTTACAGCGGCAGCATAATCTCCGTCACGAAAACGCCGGGCTCGTTCTGCCGGTTGATATATCCTTCGTACTTTTCCACAACAAGATTGATCCGTTTCAGCCCATGCCCGTGATTTCCGCGCTTCGTGGTGATATACTCGCTGTCCAGCTTCCGCACAGTATCCTTTGTTGCATTCGTAACGGAAATATACAGCTGGTTTTTCAGCACACCAATATAAAGCCGGATATAGGGATCCGCAAGGCCCTCGCATGCTTCCACCGCATTGTCAATCAGATTTCCGATCAGCGCGCAGAGATCAATATCACTCACCGTAAGATTGGCCGGGCAGGCTGCCTTGTAATCCACGCGGATGCCGTTCTTTTCGGCGAGTGAAATTTTGGAATTTAAAATCGCATCGAGATTCACATTCCCCGAGTCGCAGAGCTGGTTGACCTGATCGAGATCATTTTCAAGCAGCCCGAGATATTCCTGCAGCTTATCATACTGTCCCATCTCAACATATGCCTTCATTGACTGCAGATGATTGTGGTAATCATGGCGCCAGCCGCGCATTGTCAGATAGATATTCTGCACTTCCTCGACCTGGCGGGCGAGAAGCTGGTTCTGGTATTCGATATTTTTGCGTTCCAGATAATGGGATAAAAATGGAATGTGCGCCATGAAACATCACCTCGGTTCGTTCGGAATTGGAAATTAAAAAATGCAAAACCTTTAAAACGCATTCGGCCGGTAAAACTGCAGGAACGCATGGTTGAGTGATGCATAGCATCCGCGGCTGACCGGAATTTTTGTTCCGTCCGACAAGAGACATTCCGTCCGCGTGATCCGCTCCACATGAGCGAGATTCACAAGATAACTCCGGTGTGCGGCCGCAAAACATTCCCCCGTCTCACCAGAAGCCTGCCATGCGGCAGAAAGTTCTTCGCGGAACTCCGACAGATTTTTCTTAAAAGTTTCCATTCCGGCGGCTGTATGCAGCGTCAGATAATGATTATCGGATTCCACAAAAAGCAGGTCGGAGAGAAACAGCTTCTGCGTCTCCCCGCCAAGTGAAAGCAGCAGATGCGGCTTTTCCTGTCCGCGCATCGCCTGCAGCTCCTCGAGCAGCGGAAACAGTGTATCCTCTGTCACCGGCTTTAAGAGATACCGGAACGCCTGCACCTCATATCCTTCGAAAACATATTCTTTATGATTCGTCAGAAAGAGAATCGGCACCTCACTGTCCGTTTCACGGATTTTCCGCGCCAGCGCCATGCCGTCCATTCCGCCGAGATCAATATCGAGAAAGATGAGATCAAACGGATACGAGCCGGGATACTGGAACAGAAAAGCGGCGGAGTCTGAAAAGGCTTCCACGGTCAGAGGAAGCCTTTTTCGCTCCGCAAAGGTGCGGAGCAGCAGTTCCATCCGGGAACGCTGCGCCGGTTCATCTTCGCAGTAAGCAATTCTCATGTTATTCACCCAAACATTTTTTGAAGAAGTTATCGTAAACGGTAATCATTTCCTCGGTCCAGAATGCGGCACCGCCGTGGTCTGCGCCGCGAAGAAGATACAGCTGTACATCTTTTCCGGCATCCTTTAATGCGTGGTAGAGATCGACACTCTGCTGGCAGAACACCATCGTGTCCTTGGTGCCGTGTGCGATCAGCATCGGCGGGAAATCCTCGTTCACGTATGTTTTGGAGCAGGCTGCCTTAGCCTCCTCAAGATGCTCGGTAATGTCATAGCCCATCAGCATGCCCTCCGGGCTGTCTGGTTTCTGATGGTTCAGCGTTATCGGATAGCCGTACGGCAGTGTCACATCAACAGCTCCGTACAGATCGATAATACCGCATACCTCGCAGCTTTCCTCATTGATCGGCTCGTCAAGTTTTCCGCTCTTTGCGGTCATGCCGGCAACGGAAGAAACCTGTCCGCCGGAAGAATCTCCCATCAGGAACATCTGCGATGGATTCAGCTTGTATTCCTCCGCATGCGCACGCAGAAAACGTACCGCATTTTTTGCGTCGATGATCTGCGCTGGGAAATGTGCGATTCCGCTGTGACGGTATTCGACGATTGCAACAACGTAGCCGCGCTGCGCCAGACGGGCGATCATGCCGACCTTCTGGTAGACATACTGTTTCATCCAGGCGGATCCCTGAATAAATGTGATGCACGGCCAAGTGCGCTCCGGGTGCGCCATCTGGAATGGTGTGAAAATTTCCAGATGAAGATTGTGCGCCTCGTCGTAGACAACTTCATGCGCATAGCGGATCTCAATTTCCTCTCCGGTCACCGGAATTTCCACGGCGCCGTCTACCGCGTCTGTGTAGTCCGGCATTGTCTCATACGTGTAGTTTGATGGTTCAATGATCATGTGTAAAAACCTCCTTTTTCAAAAACCCATTTTTCGGTCCGAAACAGCAATCCACAGGATTTACGATTTCTTCGACTCCTCATATGATTTTAACTCGGAAAGCGCCTCACCTGCAAGTGGATACAGTGCAATAATGTTGAAAATTGTCATCAGCCCGATGCCGACATCACCAAGATCCCACACAAAAGTGTATGCGGCAATACCGCCGATAAACAGCATTACAAGTGCAAGAACCTTGTAAGCGGTCTGGAAACACCACTTGTCACCGAACAGGTAGGCAACGTTGCTTCTGGCATAGAACAAAATGCCGAGGAACGTGGAAAAGCTGAACAAAAACAGCGTAAGTGCAATGAAAATCACACCGAATTTTCCCAGATGATACTGCATGGCGGTCTGCAAGAGATCCATGCCGGAAAGGCCATTAATCAGATCCTTTGGTGCAAGCAGCATAATCATTGCGGTGCAGCTGCAGATGACGATTGTGTCAACAAAAACGCCGAGCGCCTGTACAAGGCCTGCTTTGGCCGGGCGGTCACATTCTGCGGCGGCAGCGGCGCATGGAGCGGAGCCGGAACCGGCTTCATTCGAAAACAGACCACGCTTTACACCGTTCATCAGAACAGCACCAAAACCGCCGGCTGCCATCTGACGAAGTCCGAAGGCTTCCTCAAAAATGCGTGCAAACACAGAAGGAATCTGACGGAGGTTGACTGCGATGATAAACAGTGTGATAAAGAAATAGCAGACTGCCATGACAGGAACTATAAAATCCAGCACCTTTACGGTTGCATTTTTCCGCAGTACGATGATTGCAGAAAGAATCACCAGCATGATACTGGTGTAAAGCGGCGGAATGGAAAATGCATTTTTAAAAGAAGAAGCCACGGAGTTGCTGATTACCTGACTGATACCGCACCAGCAGATCAGACCGGCAATGGCAAACAGAACAGCCGGCAGAACGTATCGTTTTTTCTTCTTGAGGTGGTCTTCAACCAGATCGTGAATGTAGTAGGCAGGACCGCCGCGGTAGCCGCCGTACAGAGGATCTTCTTCTTTGTGAAGCTGTGCGAGCGTAGCTTCGATAAACGCGGTAGACGAGCCGATGATAGCCGTCACCCACATCCAGAACACAGCACCTGCGCCTCCGGCGGAGACTGCAGCGACAACGCCGACCAGATTTCCCATACCGACACGCGTTGCGGTGGAAACGATCAGTGTCTGAAAAGAAGAAAGGCTGCTTTTTTCATTTTTCTTTTCCGACAGGGCACGGATCATGTCCGGGAACAGACGGATAGGAAGAAAACGTGTCCGGATCGTAAAATAGATGCCGGTTGGGATCAGCAGAAGAATCAAAAGGGAGATTCCGAGACTGCCGCCGCCCGGGAGCGGAATCGTAAAAAGATCGCCCCAGAGAAAGTTGTAGACTGTGGTGATGAGATTGACAATCATGTTTTCAAAAACCCTCATTTCAAAATATTTGCGGCACTGTGAAACGTCAAAGCATAAAAGCACCGTTACCTGCTATTATATCGGTTTCTGTTTGGAATGTAAAGAAGGGAAGAGAAAAGATAAGAGGCAAATATCAGCTTTTTCCGAAACCAGAAAAAGTTGATATCTGCCTCTTAAAAATTTTTCAGTCGTATCAAAAGATCAGCCTGCGAGATGCAGCATCTCGATCAGGAACAGCCAGCTCAGGCCATAGAATGTAACGACAGCGACAAGGTCGTTGACCGTCGTGATGAGCGGACCGGAAGCAACCGCCGGATCGATGTGGATCTTTTTGAAGAACAGCGGAATGCAGGTGCCGACGGCACTGGAAATCAGCATTGCCAGCAGCAGTGCGATGCCGATGCAGGCGGAAACGGAAAATGCGAACATCATGGTCTTTCCCTTGAATAAGAAGATGAAAAGTCCGATGACAGCAAAGGACAGAACACCAAGCAGAAGACCATTGCAGAAACCGATGCGCATTTCCTTGAAAACAAGCTGTAATTTCTGTTTTCCGGTCAGGGACTCATCCATCAGGACACGGATGGTAACAGCCAGGGACTGGGTACCAACGTTTCCGGCCATGTCAAGGATCAGGGACTGGAAGGTCATGATGATCGGAAGGGTTGTGACAACCTGTTCGAAAATACCGACTACAGAAGAAACCAGCATGCCAAGACCGAGCAGGATGATCAGCCATGGAAGACGTTTTTTCATACTGTCTTTTAACGGCTCTTTTAAATCCTCCTCTGCGGTCAGACCTGCGAACATCGCGTAGTCCTCACCCATCTCATCATCAACCAGGTCGATGATGTTTGATGATGTGATGACACCGAGTAGGCGGTTGTCATTGTCGAGGACCGGAATAGAATCCTCGGAATAATCCTTCAGTTCTTCGATACACTCGTTGATCGGCTCCTCTGCATATACGTACGGGTAAGAAGTTACGGTCAGATCCTCGAGCGTCTCGTCGCGTCTTGCGATGATCAGGTTTTTCAGATCGATCGCTCCGTAAAATTTCTGCTGCGCATTGACAACAAAGATGGTAGAGATGTTGTCGTTCTTTGCGGCCTGATCGATCAGGCTGCTCATCGCCTGTTTGACATTCAGATCCTCGCGGATGATGATGCAGTTTGTCGTCATGCGGCTACCGATTTCATCTTCATCGAAGGAGGCGATCATCTCAATATCGTGGCGTACTTCCGGATCGAGCAGTTCGATCAGAAGTTTTTTCTTTGCTTTGTCGAGTTTCTGCAGAACCTCGGCCAGTGCATCGGTCTCCATTTTGGAGAGGATGGAAGCGGCTTTTTTGACATCCATCTCTTCGAGGTACTCGGCTACGTTGTCGGATTCAGCATACTCAAAAATATCGGACAGCATGTCCGTGTCCAGAATGCGGTACAGTTTGCATCGCTCCGGAACCGTTAAAAGCGGCAGAACATCTGCCAGGTCATTTTCGTGGTAATCTTCCAGGCGGCTGCCCATGACAGCCGGAGAAGAGTTACTGCGGATTGTATCCAGGATCTCCTGGGTATAATCCTGTACTCGTTTTTCCATTTTTTCGTTATCCTCCATTCTTTTTTTGACAGCAGAAAAAAACATGCGTGCTGTCGGTGCGAAAAAGCATGTTGGAACCCTCACAGGGCAGTAAAAGCACACGAAAAAAGAACCAGAGAATTACGTTTCAAAACTGGTTTGGATCATGTGTCTTACTTCGGGTTTTCATAGGATAAGAAGGGAAAATATTTAAGATTAAAGCAGGACAGAAGGATGGCCGTCATCCTGCATATTTTCCGGTTCCCGTCCTATGCTGGTACTTCGCCCATGAGAATCACAACTATCCATTCTGTTCACCTGCCTTTTTTTAGAAATTTTTTGATCAAACAGCCGTTTTTGCCGGTCTGTTTCGCTTGAAATACGGGATTCAAAAATCATCCCTCAAGTATTCTAACTGCTTTCCAGAAAAAAATCAATTCCTATTTTGGTAAAATTTTCGCAACATTCTTATCTCGTTTCTGTTTCTCCTCGTAAAGCATTGCATCCGCATGCGCGAGCATCTCCGGAAGTGTGGAATCCATGTCTTTCGGAAGCAGATAAAAGCCGGTGGAAACGGTAATATTATATGCTTTTTCGCTCGTTCTATTAAAAATGTCGAATGCGGAGTGCAGCGTCCGGTACAGATCCCTGGACATTGTTTCGTCGGAACACGGAACAAGACATGCGAATTCATTGCCGCCGATGCGTCCGCAGACACCGCGTTTGCCGATGGAATCCTGCAGAAACTGTCCGACAAGGCGGATGGAGAAGTCCCCTTCTTCATGCCCGTACCGGTCGTTGATGATCTTTAAATTATTGCGATCCGCATAGACGGCAAGCAGGGATGTGCTAAGAAAATAATTGCAATTGTCTAAAAAATGTTTGAGCTCTGAATTCACAGACAAAACTTTATAGAAACTTAAGATTTTCCTTTGCGGACCTAAAGATTCCTTTGGTACAGTAAGGATGAAAACAAAAGACATCTGGCAACTTGAGGGAATTTGCGGTACAATCATCTTTGAATCATGTGGGAGGTCCGGCGCGGAAAAAAAGTGCCGGAAAAGAAAAAATGAAAGGTGGAGAAAGAAGAAATGTACAACATTTTAGTATGTGATGATGATAGAGAGATTGTAGACGCCATTGAGATTTATCTGACCCAGGAGGGCTATCATGTGCTGAAAGCATATGACGGCATGCAGGCCATCCAGATGCTCGAGAGGGAGGAGATTCAGCTGCTGATTATCGACGTCATGATGCCGAAACTGGACGGCATCCGTGCGACGCTGAAAATCAGGGAAAAGAGCAGTATTCCGATCATTATTCTGTCCGCAAAATCAGAGGATGTGGACAAAATTCTGGGACTGAACATCGGCGCGGATGATTACGTGACGAAGCCGTTTAACCCGCTCGAGCTGGTGGCGAGGGTGAAATCTCAGCTGCGGCGCTACACGAAACTTGGAAATCTTCCGGCGGACGACGGAGAAAATGTGTATCAGGTCGGCGGGCTTCTCGTCAATGACGATTTAAAAGAAGTCAGCGTCGAGGGCGAACCAGTCAAACTGACCCCGATCGAATACAACATTCTCCTGCTGCTGGTAAAAAATCCAGGCAAGGTATTTTCGATTGAACAGATCTACGAGAGCATCTGGAACGAGGAGGCGATCGGTGCGGACAACACCGTTGCGGTCCACATTCGTCACATCCGTGAGAAAATCGAAATCAACCCGAAGGAGCCGCGCTATCTGAAAGTTGTATGGGGAATTGGGTATAAGATTGAGAAACAATAATAAGGAGTGAATAATTGTGAAAGAACGAAAACTCTACAGCCTGACGGGGAAGCTGATCGTTTTTCTTCTGCTGATCGTTTTTGCCGCCAGTGCGCTGTTCGGGGGCATTCAGACACTGATGCTTTCCAGCGTCGGCCTGACGCCGAATGCGGCAGCAAAAAAGTATGCGTTTGAAGAAACCACCGCATGCGGCACACTGGTGCAGCGGCAGCTTCATAACGTCATGAGCTACTATAATGATATGAGTAAATTCAGCACAAACGGTCGATACGACGGAACAAAAGAGATTGATTACCGTGCCTTTGCAACCGATGGAGAGGGAAGCGGCGGGATAAGTACAACGTACACCATTGACCAGCTTGTCAAGATGTACGATGACGGCAGCAGCGCAGACCTCAATGAGGTGGCAGCGTATACTGCGGACAATTATGCGACGAACGATGCCGGAATTGACAAAGAAGCCTATCTTGCATACGAAGATGGAACTGACGTGAGCCAGGAAACAGAAGAGACGGATGTAGCCGCACTCACCGAAGAAGTGAGCGCGGCAGATGCAGAGACGTTTGACAGCTTTTCCCCGGACGGCGAGGTCTACTTTCCTTCCGATAATGCAGTGAAAAGCCTGAAAGAGAAAAAAATTGATCCTGCTGATGTTTCCTCCCAGTTTTTGTATCTATACGATCAGGGAATGAGCCTGGAAACGCAGAAAACGAAAGCGGGAACGTACCTCTATGAGTACGCGGCGGCAAATCTGAAAAAGGTATCCATCCGCGATCTGTATATGACACTTTCCGGGGTCACGGAAGAAGTTGCTGCTTTTAAAAACCAGGAGAGCGGCATCAGCGTCGATGCGGACGATGACAATCTCTGGTACTGTCTGGAGGATAAAGAAGGAAATATCTATACGAATGTGGATTCCTGGAAAAATAGTTACACAACAGCCATTGCGCAGAAATCGCCCTATCCGTTCGCCTTTGCTGTTGACCGGACCGGCGGTGCCGACAAAGTCCGTTCTTATGCAACAAGAAAAAACAGCCCGGCCGTGGAAGCAGCGAGAAGCTATCTACTGAACAATCAGATTGCAGATAATTATCAGAAGATCTTTGTTGCACTGGATCCGGATCTGGCAGCAAGCGACTATTTCTCCCAGTACAGTGAGATCTACAGCCAGTGGCTTCCGAAAATGCAGCTCCTTCTTCTGATGATTGCAGTTGGCGGAATCGGAACGCTGGTCTGCCTGGTCCTGTTCACACTGCAGGCAGGAAGAAATGGAAAAAACAAAGAAATCCGCCTTTACTTTTTCGATCAGTGGTACACGGAAATCGCAGCTGCAGCCGCCATCCTGATTGTGATGGGAGCAGTTGGAATCGTTGCTGTCTGCATCGAACTTTCCTACGGCGGCGTTCATTATATCCAGAATTTTGACGGAAACTACATCTACAGCGGATCCTATGGAAATGAAGCAGATACATGGCGAAGCCTGGTGGCCGCATCGGGCATCCTCGCCGGATTTCTGATCACACTGATTCCGTACTGCTCACTGGTGCGCCGGATCAAAGCACGCAACGTCTGGAAACAGTCGTTTTTGTACTGCGTCGGCCACCGGATCGTGTCTGCCGGAAGAACCTTCTATGAAGGCAGACAGGAGTCGGAGCGAACGATCCTTATGTTCTGCGTTTTCTGCGGCGTGCAGATCATTCTCTGCTGCGGCTTCGGAATGTTCGGCGTATTCCTTACCCTGGTGATGGATGCCGCAGTGCTGCTTCTTCTGCTGCGCGAGGCATCCGGAAGAAAACAGATTGAACATGGCTTAAAAGAGATTGCTGCGGGCGATCTGGATTACAAGATTGACCTGACGGAGCTGCAGGGGGAAGACGACCTTCAGCTTGCCGGAATTGTCAATTCGCTCGGAGAGGGAATGAAAGCGGCAGTGCAGGAGCAGATGAAGAGCGAGCGCTTAAAAGCGGATCTGATCACCAACGTATCCCACGATATCAAGACACCGCTTACTTCTATTATTAATTATGTCGATCTGCTGAAACGGGAAAATATTGAAAACGAGAAAGCGAAAGATTATATCCGCGTACTCGACGAAAAATCACAGCGCCTGAAACAGCTGACGGAGGACCTTGTCGAGGCATCGAAGATCAGTTCCGGAAATATTAAACTGGAATTCATGAACCTGAACCTGAATGAACTGGTACAGCAGGTGAACGGAGAATTTGCGGAGCGGTTCGAAGGCCGCAATCTCGACCTGATCTGTATTCTCCAGCCGGAACCGCTTCTGATCCGTGCGGACAGCCGCCGCATCTGGCGCGTGCTTGAGAACCTGTACGTAAATGTCTGCAAATATGCCATGCCGGGAACACGGGTTTATGTGGATGCCATCAAAAAAGACGGAAAGATTCAGCTCTCGATCAAGAACATTTCCGAGAACCCGCTGAACTTCCAGGCAGATGAACTGACGGAGCGTTTTATCCGCGGCGATGTCAGCCGGAGCACCGAGGGCAGCGGCCTGGGTCTTTCAATCGCAAAGAACCTAACGGTATTGCAGCATGGAAGCTTCAACATTTATCTGGACGGCGACCTGTTCAAGGTTACGATTACGTTTGATGAAGCTGTAAAGGAGAAAAAACCGATGCCTCCGATGATCGTACCGGAAGCGGTACAGGAGGAAGCACAGCAGGATGCCTGAGAAGTGTTGAAAAATAAAAGAGAATAGAAAACGACAACTCCCCGCCGGGAAACACGCAGCAGATGCGGTTCCCGGCGGGGAGTTGTTTATGAAATGCAGTTTATTTATTCGTTTGTTTCGTCTGTTTCTGTCTGTTCAGCCGGGCTTGCAGATTCCTCTTCCGAAGCAGTTTCTGCAGCATCGGTAGTTTCAGCCGGAGCAGCGTCATCGGAACGTTCAGTCAGCGGGCTTGGTCTGTCCATTGCTTCGAGTGCCCGTAAGGATTCTTCTTCCGGTGTCAGAACCTCGTTTTCTTCCTCAGGCATATAGAATGGGAAGATTTTGTTTACGAAGAACCAGGAGCATCCAAGCGCTACCGTGGAAAAGCCCAGAAGGAACATCAGAAGAATCAGATAGCTGACAATCTTTGTCGTGGAGAATACATAGATCAGCAGCGGACAGAGATTGACGAGCAGGATCATGATGGTCCACGGCAGGTGGCGGATTGCCATCAGGATGGAGTTCTTGATCGTGTTTTTTACAGTATTGTCAAAGCGGCTCAGTACCGGAAATACATAGGAAAGTACCATGGCCTCGAAAAAGATCAGTACCAGGAAAACAAAACGCAGGTAGGTGATGGTACCCGGCATTCTCATGACCAGCAGAAGATCAAGAATCAGAACAATCAGAACCGCCAGCAGGATGAGCCAGATGGCAGTTGCCTGCTTGAAGTTTTCGCGGAAGGATTTCCAGTAGGTACGGAAGATATACGTCTCCTCATTTTTGATCATCTTCAGCGTGACGTAGTACATTGCTGTGAAATTGGCGCCGATTGTCACAATCGGGATACACATAATAAGGAAAATAATGTTCAGCATCATCAGGTCGAAGACACGGCCCATAATCTGCGAGAACTTACTGTCCAGGCTGAAAAAACTCATAATTTGTTCCTCTTTTCTGTTGAATTAAGTGTGCCGCCGATTAACGTTCCGGCTGGCAGACATCATAGAAAAGTATAGCGAATTTTTCAGAAAAATGCAATGAAGAGAATATAAACTTTTCGTTTCGTCATTTTGTATAAGAGTGAACATTTTGTTTGTGCAAAGTGGACAGAAGAGAACGGTTCGAGAAAATCCGAAAGCAGAATTGCCAATCTGCCGGAGGAAAGTTTGTGTAATTGTGGCATGGTCGAATGCGGGTAGAAAAGGTATACTAATCCCATAAGCAAGAGAGATGCAAATGCAAAACTCATAATAAAACGCATGATGTTCATTTAGGGAGGATTCAAAAATGGCAAGTTTATCTTTACAGCACATTACAAAAAGATATCCGAACGGTTTTGAAGCAGTAAAAGACTTCAACCTGGAAATCGCTGACAAAGAGTTTATCATCTTCGTAGGACCATCTGGATGTGGTAAATCTACAACACTTCGTATGATCGCAGGTCTTGAGGAGATCTCCGATGGTACTCTGAAAATTGACGATAAAGTAGTAAACGATGTAGAGCCGAAAGACCGTGATATCGCAATGGTATTCCAGAACTACGCTCTGTATCCACACATGACCGTATATGATAACATGGCATTCGGTCTGAAACTGAGAAAAGTTCCGAAAGATCAGATCGACAAACAGGTTAAAGAAGCAGCTAAAATCCTTGACCTGGAGAAACTGCTTGACCGTAAACCGAAAGCTCTTTCCGGTGGTCAGAGACAGCGTGTTGCTATGGGACGTGCAATCGTACGTGATCCTAAAGTATTCCTTATGGACGAGCCTCTGTCAAACCTGGATGCAAAACTTCGTGTACAGATGCGTACCGAGATTTCCAAACTGCATGAGAGACTGGGCGCTACCATCATCTACGTAACACATGACCAGACCGAGGCTATGACACTTGGTACCAGAATCGTTGTTATGAAAGACGGAGTTGTTCAGCAGGTAGATACCCCGCAGAACCTGTACAACGCACCGGGCAACCTGTTCGTTGCAGGATTCATCGGATCTCCGCAGATGAACTTCCTGGATGCAAAAGTAAAAGTTAACGGAAACGACGTTACTCTTACTGTTGGTAAATACAACATGAAACTGCCGGCTTCCAAAGCAAAAGCTGTTATCGACGGCGGATATGACGGAAAGACCGTTGTTATGGGTATCCGTCCTGAGAACGTACATGATTCTCAGATGTTCATCGAAACTTCCAAAGACAGCGTAGTTGAGTGCAAGATCAACGTATACGAGCTGTTAGGTGCAGAAGTTTACCTGTACTTCGATTGCGAAGGCTTCCCAATGACAGCCCGCGTAGATCCTCGTACAACTGCAAGAAGCGGTGATACCGTTAAATTTGCTCTGGATATGGAGAAAGTTCATCTGTTCGACAAAGAGACAGAGATCACCATTACCAACTAATCCATATGAACATCAGCGCGTATGCGCAAACATAGAGAAAAGGATCGGCATCCGTTCGGATGCCGGTCCTTTTTGCATATGCACCGCCCTCCTTTTGCGAAGCAAAAAATAGTTGCCAATGAGAAAAAAATAAGCTATAGTTATAGATAAGACGCACCCTGGAGTAAAATACGCCAGGAGAAAGGAAGTGGCAGATTTGGTATCAAGTCAGGTATTACAGAAAACCCTTGATGAATTAAGAAATATTACGAGAATTGATTTATGTGTGACGAATACGGATGGTGTTCTGCTGGTGACCACATTCCCGGAAACCGCGATTGATGCAGAAAGCATCCGTTCTTTTGTATTATCCGCTGCGGACAGCCAGATTGTACAGGAATATCATTATTTTAAAGTATATGACAACCAGAATGTGGAGTATATTCTGATTTCTAAAGGAAGTAGCGACGATGCATATATGATCGGAAAGGTTGCCGTATGTGAGATTCAGAATCTTATCATTGCATACAAAGAGCGTCTGGACAAAAACAACTTTATCCAGAACCTTCTTCTCGACAATCTTCTTCTGGTGGATGTCTACAACCGCGCGAAAAAGCTTCGCATCGACACAGATGTGCGCCGCGTTGTTTACATGGTAGAGACGAAGCTGGAAAAAGACATCAGCGCACAGGAGACAGTAAAGAGCCTCTTTGCTTCAAGACCGAGAGATTTCATCACCGCAGTCGATGAGAAGAGCATTATCATTGTAAAAGAACTGAAGGATACCGACACCTTCGAGGATATGAACCAGACCGCAAGAATGCTGGTTGATATGCTGAATGCAGAGGCAATGTCCCAGGTACGTGTTTCTTACGGAAATCCGGTCAGCGAGATTAAGAGTGTTTCGCGTTCCTACAAAGAAGCGAAGATGGCGCTTGAGGTAGGAAAAATTTTCTACGCAGACAAAAACGTGGTACCATACAACAACCTCGGCATCGGCCGTCTGATCTATCAGCTCCCGATTCCGCTGTGCGAAATGTTTATGACCGAAGTCTTCGGCGAAAATCTGCCGGATACGTTCGATGAGGAAACACTGACCACAATCAATAAATTTTTTGAAAATAACCTGAATGTGTCCGAGACATCCCGTCAGCTCTATGTACACAGAAATACTCTGGTGTACCGTCTGGAGAAGCTCGAGAAGAGCACAGGACTCGACATTCGTAAATTTGACGATGCGCTGACCTTTAAAATTGCCATGATGGTCGTAAGCTACATGACGTATATGAACAACAGCGAAAATCTGTAAAACCGTTCAGAGCCGTACAGGATTGCGGGAGTGCAAAGCACGGAGCAATCCGGGTATCGAAGGGGTCAAAAGACTTTTTGACCCTGACATTTTATCAACAACAAGAGGAGAGGAACGACATGATTGAATTACTGAACACAGGTGCATACCTTGTCAACGGAATCGACATCATCCCGGATACAGAAGAAGGCCGCGCGGAACTCAAAGCGCGTACCGGCGCTGTGCCGTGTCCAGCGGATGCTGCAAAAGAAACCATTGCCTATGGAATCTTAAAAGACCACAATGTTTCCGGCAACATGGAAAATCTGCAGATCAAATTTGACAAACTTACATCGCATGACATTACTTTTGTTGGAATCATTCAGACCGCGCGCGCGTCAGGACTGGAAAAATTCCCGGTACCGTACGTGCTGACCAACTGCCACAACTCCCTTTGCGCAGTCGGCGGAACCATCAACGAAGATGACCACATGTTTGGTCTTACCTGTGCGAAAAAGTACGGCGGCGTCTATGTACCGCCTCATCAGGCAGTAATTCATCAGTTTGCCCGCGAGATGCTTGCCGGCGGCGGAAAAATGATCCTCGGATCCGACTCCCACACCCGTTACGGTGCACTCGGAACCATGGCCATGGGCGAGGGCGGACCGGAACTGGTAAAACAGCTTCTCTCCAAAACATATGATATCGCTATGCCGGGAGTGATCGCAATTTACATGACAGGCGCACCGCAGCCGGGCGTAGGACCGCAGGATATTGCACTTGCCATCATCGGTGCAGTCTTTGCAAATGGTTACGTAAAGAACAAAGTTATGGAGTTCGTAGGACCTGGCGTATCTTCCTTAAGCGCAGATTACCGGATCGGTGTGGACGTTATGACAACCGAGACAACGTGTCTGTCCTCCATCTGGAGAACCGATGAGAAGATCAGCGAGTTCTATCAGATCCACGGCAGAAGCGCAGATTACAAAGAGCTGAATCCTGGCGCGGTTGCTTACTATGACGGCGTTGTAAAAGTAGAACTCGACAAGATCAAACCGATGATCGCGATGCCGTTCCATCCGAGCAATGTTTATACCATTGAAGAGCTGAAAGCAAACCTCGATGACATCCTGAACGATGTAGAGAAGAAAGCAGCCGTCAGCCTCGACGGAAAAGTTCCGTTCACTCTGAAAAATAAAGTACACGACGGAAAACTCCTGGTAGACCAGGGAATCATCGCAGGATGCGCCGGCGGCGGATTTGAGAACATCTGCGACGCAGCCGATATCCTGAAAGGCCACAGCATTGGCGACGATGCGTTCACCTTAAGTGTTTACCCGGCAAGTACCCCGATCTATATGGAGCTGGCAAGAAACGGAAAACTGGCAGACCTTTTGGAAACCGGTGCGATCGTAAAAACCGCATTCTGCGGACCGTGCTTCGGCGCAGGCGATACTCCGGCAAACAATGCGTTCTCAATCCGTCACTCCACCAGAAACTTCCCGAACCGCGAGGGATCCAAGATCCAGAACGGTCAGATTTCTTCCGTTGCCCTGATGGATGCACGTTCCATTGCAGCAACCGCAGCAAACAAGGGATTCCTGACCGCAGCAGACGAGTTCACCGGAACATACACGAAACCGGCATACCATTTCGACAAGAAGATTTACGAGAACCGTGTCTTCGACAGCAAGGGTGTGGCAGATCCGTCTGTAGAAATCCAGTTCGGACCGAACATCAAAGACTGGCCGGCTATGCCGCAGCTTGCCGAGAACCTGATTCTGAAGGTTGTTTCCGAGATCCACGATCCGGTTACGACAACCGACGAGCTGATTCCATCCGGCGAGACTTCTTCCTTCCGTTCCAACCCGCTCGGACTGGCAGAGTTCACCCTGTCAAGAAAAGATCCGGCTTACGTGGGACGTGCAAAAGAAGTACAGGTCGCAGAGAAAGCCATCCAGGAAGGAAACTGCCCGGCAGAGGCACTTCCGGAACTGAAACCGGTCTTCGCAGCCATCCATACCCAGTACCCGGATATCGACAAGACAAACGTCGGTGTCGGATCCACCATCTTCGCTGTAAAACCGGGCGACGGCTCTGCGCGTGAGCAGGCAGCTTCCTGCCAGAAGGTATTAGGCGGCTGGGCAAACATCGCCAACGAGTATGCAACGAAGCGCTACCGCTCCAACCTGATCAACTGGGGCATGCTTCCATTCCTGATCCCGGAGAGAGATCTGCCGTTTACAAACGGAGATTACATCTTTGTACCGGAGATCCGCAAGGCAGTGGAAGAGAAAGCCGATGTGATCAAAGCGTACGTTGTAAAAGACGGAGCACTTGTTCCGTTCGAGATGACGTTAGGCGCGCTGACCGATGATGAGAGAGAAATCATCCGCAAGGGATGCCTGATCAACTATTATAGAGGATAAGTATTTGAGAAAGAGCTGTGTGGCAGGAGAAAAGTCTGTTTCATAGCTCTTTTTCTGCGCACTTATTTGAAATAAAATATCAGAAAACAATATAAAATTCAGAAAATAAACACAATAATTAAGAAAAGGAAAAGCGATATAAAAAAACAGTAAAAATATTTTAAAAATGTGTTGACAAATGCTGGCGAATCTGTTATATTAAAATCACAAAGAAACAAGAAAACAAAAACCTAACCAAGAGGTACAAAGAGAAAGACTTGGGACCCCCTTTTCAAGAGAACAAACCATTTTCATAGAAAGAGACGAGAAATCTTCTATAGAAGAATGGAAAAAAAGGGAAAAGGAAGATGTTCTTAAGATGAGAGACTTCCGAAAGGAAAGAAAACCTGAGATAAAGATCCATACAAAAGAAGTTCGAAAGAAAACCTTTTGATAAACATGAGATCAGAGCAGATCTTAGGAAATCCTAAGGAAAAGATTTTCGGAGTGGAAATCTTAACCGCAAAGGAAAAGCCTCTGAAAAAGAACATCTTCCCGAAAAAAAGAAAATCTACAACAGGGAAATGGAAGAGAAACGATCTTTGAAATATCAAACGAAAGCGAAAACAAAGATCACAGATCGGTAAAGAAAGAAAACCAGTGAAAATCCTTGAAAGTAGAGAAAAAACTGAATATGGAAAATAAAGAAAAAGCGGTCGCTGTATCAGAAAAAATGATTGGTATGGCGATCGCTTTCTGTGTTGTGTAATTCGTCCGCCGGGCATGTTTTTCTTGACAGATGCGGCGGAAATGGTGCATACTTCTTAAAGCATAACAGCGGAGAAATCCGTGTATCGAAAATAAGAAGTCAGGACAGGAGAAGAAAGTGGCTGGATTTTGCAGAGAAGATATTTTAATGGAAGATAACGATATTCTTGTTGTTCACAAGCACGCGGGTATGGCAGTGCAGAATGCGCGGATGGGACAGATGGATCTGGAGCATGCGCTGCTGAATTATTTGGCGAAGCAGGCAAGGGCGGAAACACCGGGTCAGGCGCGGACTCAGATTCCATATCTGGCGGTCGTTCACCGGCTCGATCAGCCGGTTGAGGGCGTGCTGGTGTTTGCGAAAAACAAAGACGCCGCAGGAAAACTGGGACGGCAGGTGAAGGACGGGACGATGAAGAAAGAGTATCTCGCCGTCTGTGAGGGAAAAATCGAAAAACAGGGCGTGCAGAAGTTTGAGGATTTCCTTGTAAAAGACGGACGGAGCAACACATCCCGCGTCGTACAGCCAGGCACCGCCGGAGCGAAAAAAGCGGTGCTGGAATATGAAGTGATAAGGACACAGGAGAACCGAACCCTGGTGCAGATCCACCTCGGAACGGGCCGCCACCACCAGATCCGCGTCCAGTTTTCCCATGCGGGATATCCGCTGGCGGGTGATGCAAAATATGGGGCGAAGGAGAAAGGATCTCTGGCGCTGTGCGCGCATCATCTCGAGCTGAAGCATCCGCGGACAGGCAAACGGCTTTCGTTTACCGTAAAACCAGAAGGTGAAATCTTCCACAGCTTTGTGTAACTATTCAGAACTATGTGAAATTGCAAAAAAGTTCAGAAAATCATAAGAAAACAGGACTGGACTATTTTTACGGTTTGTGTATAATAGAGAAAGGTTATGTAACAAAACTGTAAAAAGTAATGGAAAATGATTCATCAGGCAAAGCAGAAAGGGAGAATTATGAAACGCAGAATGATTGCAGTACTGCTTTCCGGAATCCTGCTGTGCTCGGCAGCTGGATGCGGAAAAGAAGCAGTGACAGACAAGAGCACCGCAGCATCGTCGTCTCAGGAAGTGACAGAAACTCCGGCGGCAGAAGAAAGCCCGGAGGCCTCATCGTCCAGCGCAGATTCTACAGCAGAGTCAGCCAGTGCATCCACATCTTCTGAAAGCTCTGGAGATGAAGGAAAAGAAGCAGACAAAAAACGAATAGAAATCACCGTTCCGCACAAAGACGGCATGGAAGCATTGTACGACACCGTGGATGGACTTACCGTTGAAAAAGGCTCTTACATCGCCGTGGTTGCAAAAGACTTAAGTGCCGGTTTTTGGAAAGCCGTAAAAGCCGGTGCGCAGCAGGCACTTGACGATCTGAACGCCTCGCTTGGCTACACCGGAAACGACAAAGTTTATATGACATTTGAAGGCCCGGAAAATGAAAGTGACACCAACTCTCAGATCAATATCATCGACTCTGTCATTTCGGAAAATCCGGACGCGCTGATCCTTGGTATCATTGACCAGCAGTCGGGACAGGCACAGATGGAAGAGGCTTCCGACAGCCAGATTCCAGTCATCATCGCGGATTCCGGTATCGAGAGTGATCTGATCACCTCGACATGTGCGACTGATCACGCAGCGGCAGCAAAGCTTGCGGCAGATCATCTCTGTGAGGCCATCGGCAACAGCGGAGAGGTTGCGATTGTTGCACATCAGTACAACACCGAGAGCAGCGTAGAGCGCGTGGAAGCATTTAAAAAAGAGATCGAAGAAAAATATACCGATGTGAAAGTGGTTCAGGTGAATTACGGAGATGGAGAAGAATCCATCGCGGACATGCTGAAAAATACACTTGAAACCTACCCGGCTCTGAAGGGCATCTTCTGTACGAACGAAGACATGGCAGACCAGACGCTGGATGCGCTGGCAGATATGGAAAATACTGAGCAGATTCAGATTGTCGGTTTTGATTCCGGTGAAAAACAGCAGAAAGCGATCCAGGAGGGACGCGAGTACGGTACCGTAACGCAGAATCCGTACGGTCTTGGCTATGCGGCAATCGTGGCGGCCGTCCGCGCGATTCAGGGACTTCCGGTAGATCAGAAGATCGATACGGGATATCAGTGGCTCGACAAAGACACGATCGATCTGGAGACAAATCAGAAGTATCTTTATAACTGAAAATCAGGATAAAAAATGAACCCGGCAGACAAGGGAATGTTCCTTTGCCTGCCGGGTTTTCTGCGCTGCAGTGCGGATTACGAGTTCTGATCGTTTTCGTAAATTCTCTGTACCTCTTCGGAAATCTGCTGCCGGATCGCGGAGAGATCGACATCCGGGATGCCGTCCTCGGTGATCTGCGGTTTGGAAGGAGAGGTATACGGCTTCGTGTCGCCCATGGAAGCTTTTGGGGATGTTTCTTCTTCGTCAAACTCCTCCGGAGCGGCCGGCTTTGCGGATGGCCGGCGGCGGATGATTTTCGGAAGATCTTTCTCATCGTCGTCATCGTCAGGTTCTTCCGGAACAAAACGGAAATCGTACATGGTGTTTTGCGAAACACGGGTACGGTTCGACGGTTTCTGATAGCTGCGGTACGGATCTCTTGCGTTGCCGGAAGAAGAGGAAGAGGAGCCGCGGCGTTTCTTTTTCTTCTTTCTGGATGGAAGAGGATCGAAACCGGATCTGCGCTTCCGTCTGGCGCGCACTTTTGCACGGTGTTCGCGTTCTTCTTCGTCGTCATCCTCCCAGTAGTCCGCCTCTTTCCACGGTTTAAACTGGAAGAGCATGCCTGCTGCGGCGAGAATGGCAGAGACAATCCAGAACATCATGTTCAGATCGAGGTCCTTGAAGAAATATGCCATGCGGATCGTTGTGAGGGCGCCGCAGATGGAGGTGACCAGGATTACGGAAATGCGTTCGAACGGAACGCAGATCAGGCCGATCACGAAAGCAACGAGGGCGACGAGTCCATAACCTGTGATATCGTTTGGATTGACGAGATGCCAGAGGCAAAAGCCGACGAGCCCGCAGATCAGAAGAAAAAGTCCGATCCGGTAGAGGACGAAGGCAATGATTGCGGTCAGAAGACCGGTGCCGACGGCAAGCGCCAGGGTGATCGTCGTGGTCTGATTCGTGTAGGTACCCGCTGCATAACCGGCGGCCGCGCCGAGAAAAAATCCGGGAATGACGCTCCAGAGCTTGCGGAGCGCATAGCCGAAGAAACAGTTCAGCAGGGCAAAAACAATCACAATCAGAAGAAGCTGCTGCTGGTAAACACCCATGACGTCCCGGACTTTATCGAGACCGCCAAGCAGCGTGTTGATGTTGAAAGCTTGCATATTCAGATTCATGATATTCACTCCTATATGATGTATCGGAAAAATAGATACAGGTTGTATTTTAGTACGGAACGGCGGTTTTGGCAAGTGAAATTGTGTTTGAGATCTGGGAAACGGCAGAATGGCGGCGGTGTGCATATGGTATAAGGAAGAGCAAAAAGGAAATAAAACAGGCATGAATCAGGATAGAGTGTATGAAAATAGAAGAAATTCCTATCAGGGAAATCCGATGGAGCGGCCGGAGCCGTTTTTTGCGGCACAGCCCTTATGGGGAAGAAGTATGGAGGAGCAGCAGGAAGCGCGGGAACGGCAGCGGATGCAGTCGTATTATTCCCGGACGGCATCTGATCTGCAGCGGCTGGTGGAGGCAGAGTGTGACCGCATGGATTACCGCGGCAGCATGATGTACGACGAATTCCCGGACCGGCTCATGATGGAGCACACCTGCCGGAATATCGCACGTCAGTACGGCAGGGAAAACGGCGGGAAGGATGAGAAAACGGCAGAAGAGGAACTGCTCGATTTGATCGGCGTTCTTTTTTATAATGAAATGTTCCGGAGGCGGAGCAGGAGGAAACATTATTACAATCTGTGGCTTTAAACTGCGCCATAAAGTAATAAGAGGGTAACACATTTTTAATAATTTTTCTGTTGTGGTTTTGCGGAAAACAGATTACAATATTAGCGAGGTTGTAAGGGGCTTTATTACACATGTTTACAAACGATTCAGGAAGTTTGGAGAGTATAAATGGAATTACAGAAATTATTACAGGATGAAATCCGGGAAGGGCTGTATCGTATCACGATCAGCGGCCCAAGAGGGGACAGTGAAGTGTCCAAAGTGAGAATACGCCCGGTTGAAATAAAAGGAAAACTGCTCTTTCAGTGCCAGGAGACTGTCGGCACGAAGGAGTTTCATAAAAATATGACAAAAGACGACGTGATCACCCGGATCAGCGACTGGATGAACGGAACCTTCAAGCAGATGCAGCTCGAATCCGACACCTGCACAGCATCCGTTCTGGTCAGCAAAAAGGGAACGATGACGATCAAAAAGAAACCGCATATGAAAGGAACCGGCAAACCCGTCAATCTGGCGCACAACCGGAAGAAACGGTATATTCTGGAAGAAGGAATCCCGGTTCCTTTTTTACAGGATCTCGGTGTTATGACAAAAGAAGGCAAAATCGTGCGGACCCGCTACGACAAGTTCCGCCAGATCAACCGCTTTCTGGAGTTCATCGAAGATATCCTGCCGCAGCTCCCATCGGACCGCGAGATCACGATTCTCGATTTCGGCTGCGGAAAATCGTATCTGACGTTTGCGATGTATTATTACTTCCGCGAACTGAAAAAACTGGATGTCAATATCATCGGACTTGACTTGAAAGAGGATGTCATCGCGATCTGCAACGGACTGGCGGAGAAATACGGCTATGAAAAGCTGCATTTCTATCAGGGCGACATCGCTTCTTATACCGGCCGCGACGAGGTCGATATGGTGGTGACGCTGCACGCGTGCGACACGGCGACTGACTATGCGCTGGAAAAGGCCGTCAAATGGAATGCAAAAGTTATTCTTTCCGTTCCGTGCTGCCAGCATGAGCTGAACCGCCAGATTGCAAACAAAGAACTGTATCCGATCATGGATTACGGCATCTTAAAAGAGCGCATGGCGGCGCTTCTGACCGACGGAATCCGGGCAAAGCTTCTGGAGAATGCAGGCTATGAGACACAGATTCTCGAATTCATCGACATGGAGCACACGCCGAAGAACCTTCTCATCCGCGCGGTAAAACGCCAGGAAGGCTCGAAAAAACTGCCGGAAGAACTGAAAGCGTGCATGGAAGCGTACCATGTGAAGCCGACACTGGCAGACCTCCTCACAGAAAAGGAGGAGCCGTGATGAATAAAAGAGCAGCAAGGATTCTGATCCTTTTTCTTGTTTTTGCCGCATCAGTCGGTGTGTTCACACACCTGATGAGCCACGAGACGACGGAGAATGCGACCGATCTGGACGCAGCGAGTCTTCCGGTGCTGTACATGAAGACCGCGGACATGACAGTGAACCGCATGTACGGATACTGCCAGGAGATGAACGGCGTAACGACAAGAGAAAACCTGACACCGCTGCCGATGGACCGTTCGCTTACGCTGGAAATTGATGCGAAGGGACAGAAAATTAAAAACGTGACCTATACGGTGGAAAGCACAGACGGCGGAGCGCTGATTGAAAACTCGGTGCTGAAATCGTTTGACGAGGACGGAAGCTATCTGAAAGCAGACTTCCAGTTAGAGACCGCGATTCTGATGAATCAGGAATATACGCTGAAGCTCGAGGTTGCCTACGGAAACGGCCAGTCTGCCTGGTATTACACCCGCATTGTACAGCGCAACGGCGTGGAGGTCGGCGATTATCTGGCCTACACGCAGATGTTTGCGCAGACATGCCTGGATAAAACGCAGGCGGAAGCGCTCGTTCCGCAGCTTGAGCCGGATGAGACGGGGGATAATTCTTCGTTCCTCAATGTCAACATTCATTCCAGCCTCGACCAGATTTCCTGGGGAAGCCTCGCACCGACGATCGTACAGCAGCCGGTGCAGCAGATCAAAGAAGCGAATGAGACGACGACCAGCATCACACAGGAGTACATGATCAGTGCGCAGGATGAGAACGGACAGACGGAGTATTATACCGTAAGCGAGTTCTACCGGATGCGAGAGTCCGACGGAGAGATTATTCTGCTGGACTTCGAGCGGAGCGTACAGCAGATCTTTGATCCGGAGCTTGGTGTTCTGACGAAATCCGGCATCAACCTCGGTGTGACCGGCGAGGATACCGAGTATGTGACGAATACGGCAGGTGATATTGTCGCATTTGTAGTAAACGGTGATCTCTGGTGCTACAACCGCAGCGCCAACAAGACGATCCGCGTTTTCAGCTTCCGTGAGAACGGCAGCATGGATGACCGGGAACAGCACGGAGAGCATGATGTCAACATTGTGCGTGTGGATGATGCGGGCGATGTGACGTTTGTTGTTTATGGCTATATGAACCGCGGAAACCACGAGGGTGAAGTGGGAGCAGCCGTTTACTATTATCGCGCCGAGCGGAATGTGGCAACCGAGGAGATTTTCGTTCCGGCGGATATTTCCTACGAGATGCTGAAAAAACAGCTCGACCGCCTCTCCTACGTCAACAAGCAGAGAGAGATGTATCTCTATCTGAATGAGAACCTGTGCAAGGTTGATATTGGAACCGGCACGACGACGGTGGTCCGGGAAAGTATCCCGGAGGACTGCTTTGTAGTATCGGAAAGCCAGGAGAGCATCGCGTGGATGGATGCGGACAATGCAAGCAGTGCGATGAACATCACCGTGATGAATCTGGAGAGCGGGGAAACGCAGCGCTTTGCGGCGGATGACGGACAGAAGATCCGGGCACTTGGCTTTATCAATGAAGACTTTGTCTATGGTATGGCAAACGACAGCGATATTTTAAAAGATATTTCCGGCAATGAAGTTTTCGCTATGCATACGGTGCGGATTGTCAGCATCGACGGAACCGTGAAAAAAGAGTATCACCAGAACGGCTATTATGTGACAGGCGTGTCGATTTCGGACGGCCTTCTGGAGCTGGACCGCGTGGTACGCCAGGAAAACGGCTATGCGGATGCGCCGGAGGATCACATCATGAACGGCGAGCAGCAGAGCCAGGAACTGGTGACGGGCCGCCTGGCAACGGTGGACGACAGAAGAGAGCAGCAGTTCCTTCTGGAATTCTCGACGAGCGGCAAAACACAGTCGCTTCTGACACTGACACCGAAATATATCTATTCAACCTTACGGACCGATCTTACGATGTCGTACGAAACAGGCAGCGCAGAGCTTTACTATGTATATGGAAAAGGAAAACTGATCGCCATTTTAAGCTCCCCGGCCGAGGCCGTACAGCTTGCCGATGAGAATGTCGGCGTTGTGCTGAACAGCAGCCAGTCCTATGTGTGGGAGCGCGGAAACCGCCAGCAGGGCATGCGCCTCGACGAGACAACGATGCCGTCGGGATTCCAGAGTGCATCTTTGGACGAAAACGTGCTGAAGGAGTCACTCGGTGATGATTACGAACTGCTGAACCTGACGGGCTGCACAAGAGAAGAAATTCTCTACATGATCAGCAGCGGCTACGGCGTTGTTGTAAAGACCGGCGAGAACGAGAGTCTGCTTCTGACCGGATACGATATTTTCGGAAATTCCTGGCTGTATAACCCGGCAACGGGCGAGACAACTGCACTTTCTGACGATGACAGCGATGCATTGTTCGCACAGAACGGCAATGTCTTCATCAGTTATATTAAAAAAGTAAAGATCGAGTGATTTGCGGGGTTTTCTAATGACGCAAAAAGTGCTAGAATAAAGAAAGCACTATGAATATTTAGGGAGAAAAAAGACAATGAAACTTACAACCATCCGAGAGATTTATAAAAACCGGGAAGCATACCTGGACAAAGAAGTAACCGTAGGCGGCTGGGTGCGCAGCGTACGTGATTCCAAAACCTTTGGTTTCATCGTTCTGCACGACGGAAGCTATTTCGAAACCCTGCAGATCGTATACCACGATGAGATGGAAAACTTCGCTGAGATTTCCAAAATGAACGTCGGCGCAGCCATCATCGTAAAAGGTACCCTCGTTGCTACCCCGCAGGCAAAACAGCCGTTTGAGATTCAGGCGGCAGAAGTTACCGTAGAGGGCGTTTCCGCACCGGATTACCCGCTGCAGAAAAAACGCCACTCCATGGAATACCTTCGTACCATTTCCCATCTGCGTCCGAGAACCAACACCTTCCAGGCAGTATTCCGTGTTCGTTCCCTCTGCGCCTATGCGATCCATCAGTTCTTCCAGGAGAGAGACTTCGTTTATGTCAACACCCCGCTGATCACCGGAAGCGACTGCGAGGGAGCCGGCGAGATGTTCCAGGTAACCACCATGGATCTTGACAATATTCCGAAAACCGAGGACGGCGCTGTTGATTTCACACAGGACTTCTTCGGAAAGAAGACAAGCCTTACCGTAAGCGGACAGTTAAACGGCGAGACCTTTGCACAGGCATTCCGCAATATCTACACCTTCGGACCGACCTTCCGTGCAGAGAATTCCAACACCACCCGCCATGCAGCAGAGTTCTGGATGATCGAGCCGGAAATCGCTTTCGCTGATTTGGAGGATGATATGGAGCTTGCTGAGGCAATGCTGAAATATGTCATCCGCTACGTTATGGAGCATGCACCGGAAGAAATGCAGTTCTTCAACAGTTTCGTGGACAAGGGACTGATCGAGCGTCTGAACCATGTCGTAAATTCTGAGTTCGGCCGTGTAACCTACACCGAGGCTATCGAGCTTCTGGAGAAAAACAACGACAAATTCGATTACAAAGTATACTGGGGATGCGATCTGCAGACCGAGCATGAGCGTTATCTGACCGAGCAGATCTTCAAGAGACCGGTTTTCGTTACCGATTATCCGAAGGAGATCAAAGCGTTCTACATGAAGCTGAACGATGACAACAAGACAGTTGCCGCTATGGACTGTCTGGTTCCTGGCATCGGAGAGATCATCGGCGGAAGCCAGCGTGAGGACGACTACGAGAAACTGCTTGGCCGTATGAAAGAGCTGGGACTTGCTGAGGAAGATTACGGATTCTATCTGGACCTCAGAAAATATGGTTCTACCCACCATGCAGGATTCGGACTGGGATTTGAAAGATGCGTCATGTATCTGACCGGAATGGGCAATATCCGCGACGTCATCCCGTTCCCGAGAACAGTAAACAACTGCGAGCTGTAATTACGAAAAGTGATATAGAAACTTAAAAAATACGGATGCCGGGTGCAGTGGAATCCAATGTGGATTTGGTGTGCCTGACGTCCGTATTGTAGTAATGGAGAAAATGAATCCAGAAAGGGGTATGCGCCTATGCGGTTTATTCATATTGCGGATGTGCATCTCGGCATGCAGCCGGATGCGGGATTTCCCTGGAGCGAGGAGCGAGGGGAGGCCATCTGGGAGAGCTTCCGGCGGATCATCCGCCTGGCCGGTCGGGAAAAGACGGACTTTCTGCTGATTGCGGGAGATCTGTTTCAGTGCCAGCCGCTTCTGCGGGAACTGAAAGAGGTTAATGATCTCTTTGCTTCCATCCCGGAGACGATCGTCGTGCTGATTGCCGGAAACCACGATTATGTGAAACGGGAGAGCTTTTACCGCGGTTTCGACTGGGCAGACAACGTGGTAATGCTCCTGTCGCCGGAGCCGGAGTGTGTTGAAGTCCCGGAGAAGAAGACGGCGGTGTACGGATGCAGTTACGACAAAAAAGAGATTCTGGAAAACCGGCTGGACGGCGTGCGGCCGGAGGGAAAAATGAAATATCATCTGCTGCTCGCGCACGGCGGCGATGCCCGCCACATGCCGTGGAATCCGGGCCGCATGGCGCAGGCTGGGTTTGATTATATTGCGTGCGGGCACATTCATAAGCCGGGGATTCTTATTCCCGACAAAATGGCATACGCAGGCGCACTCGAACCGACGGATGAGACGCAGTTGGGGCCGCACGGCTACATCCGCGGAACGGTGGACGAGCACGGCACGCGGATTCAGTTTGTGCCGTTTGCCAGATATGAGTACGAAGATCTGGTGTTGAACGTGACGGAGGATCTGACACAGTATGCGCTGGAGACGAAGCTGAAACAGGAGCTGGCGCTGCGGGAGGATGGGAAGATCCGAAAAATCATCCGCCTGAAACTTGTGGGACACCGTGCCGCCGAGCTGGAATTTTCTCCGAAACGGCTGCTGGACTGCGGCAGAGTCATCTCCGTGGAGGATGAAACACGTCCGGCGTACGATCTGGAACAGCTGAAGAAAACGTATGGCGCTAGTCTGATCAGCGCCTATATTGAAGCATTTGAAACAAAGACGGATGCGCAGTCACAGAAGGCGCTCGACTATGGTCTCGAGGCGCTGCTGGCGGCACGCAGGAACGGCTGAAAAAAAGATTGCGGGAGGTATAGAAGATGAAAATAGAAAAACTGGAAATCCGCAATTTTGGAAAAATGCAGAACCGCACGCTGGAATTTTCCGATGGGATTCAGCTCATCAGCGGGGAAAATGAGAGCGGAAAATCGACCGTCCATACCTTCATCCGCAGCATGCTGTTCGGCATGACACGCGGCCGGGGGCGGGCGGCAAAAAATGATGTCTACAGTCGTTATGAGCCATGGGAAAATCCGGCATACTATGCGGGAGAGATGGTGCTTGAAAGCGGCGGCAAACGGTTCCGTCTGACCCGGAATTTCGGGCGGCAGAACGCCAATGCAAAGCTGGTGTGCCTGACGGACGGCGAGGTGCTCTCCGTGGAGGACGGCGATCTTTCCATGCTGCTCGGCGGTGTCAGTGAGATTGTGTATGATAATACGGCTTCGATCGGGCAGTTAAAAGGAAGAACCGAGGAAGGGCTTGCGGATGAGCTGCGGAACTATATGGCAAATTACCAGGGGAGCAGCGATGGAGAGCTCGATGTGGCGGCGGCGCTGGATCTGCTGAAGCAGAAGAGAAAGCGCCTAGAGCAGGAACAGAAAAAGACGCTGGCGGGACTGGAAAAACGGAAGGAAGAACTTGAGACGAAAATTTCCGTTTTTACGGAGGAGTGCCGTCAGAGCGAGGAGAATCTGCAGCAGGCGAAAGAGCAGATGAAGCGGGATATTTATCAGAAGGATGTGCCGATCGAACGGGTGCGGAAGATGAAAAAAGAATCTCGGAAGAGCCGCAAATGGGGTGCCGCGTGCGTGGCGCTGGCTGGATTTCTCTTGTTCTTATGCATTCTGCAGTTCTTCCATATTGATTCGCTGCTGACGAGAACGGGACTCGGGCTTGCGATTGCGGCGCTCTTGTATCTGGCGTACAGTCTGTTCCGTCACCGGAAAACGGAGGTCGAGCAGGTCGTGACGGAGCCGGAGGAGCAGGCGATCCGCCGCCAGCAGTGGAATGTGGACCGCCTGAAGCAGGAGCTGGGGCAGAAACAGACGGTGCTGTCGAACCTGCAGAGTGAATACGAAGAGCTCTGCATTTTCATGACGGAAAAAGATCATCTGCAGGAAGAACTCGATGCGCTTTCCCTGGCGGGGGAGACGATCCAGAGTCTCTCCGTACAGATGCAGAGCCGGATCGGCGACCGCTTAAAACAGCAGATGTCAAAAACGCTGTCATCGCTGACGAATGGCCGCTATCTGCAGGTGAATATGGATGAGAATCTGCGGATCGGCCTTCACACCGCAGACGAATATGTGCCGCTTGAACAGGTCAGCCGCGGCACGATCGAGCAGGCGTACTTTGCGCTCCGCATGGCGGCGATGGATGTGCTCTGCGGCGAGGAGGAGCTGCCGGTGATTCTCGATGAATCGTTTGCGTTTTACGATGAAAACCGGCTGAAAGAAACTTTGAAATGGCTGGCGGAAAACCGGACGCAGGTGCTGCTCTTTACGTGTCAGAAGCGGGAGGAGGAAGCACTCTCGGAGATGGGAATTCCGTACCGGAAAATTGTGCTTTAAGTAATGCGGCTCGCAGAGAATCGGTGAGTTGTGGTTTGGAAATAAAGGAGAATAAAAGTTATGCTGACAATAGGATGTCATTTATCATCGTCCAAAGGATATCTTGCCATGGGAAAAGAGGCGGTGTCCATCGGGGCGAATACCTTTCAGTTTTTTACAAGAAACCCGAGAGGAAGCAAGGCGAAAGCCATCGACGAGGCGGATGTCGCAGCGTTTCTTTCTTACAGTAAGGAGCATGGAATCGAGCGCATTTTGGCACATGCGCCGTACACGCTGAATCCGTGCTCGAAGGATGCGCACACGAGAGAGTTTGCATGGATGACGATGGCGGATGATCTGAAACGGATGGAGTATACGCCGGGAAACTGCTACAATTTCCACCCGGGCAGCCATACCGGACAGGGGGCGGAAGAGGGAATCCGTCTGATTTCGGAGATGCTGAATGAAATTTTAAAACCGGAGCAGACGACCACGGTGCTGCTCGAGACGATGGCAGGAAAAGGAACCGAAGTCGGCCGCTCGTTTGAGGAGCTGGCGGCGATTCTGGAGCGCGTGGAATTAAAAGACCACATGGGTGTCTGCCTGGATACGTGCCATGTGTACGATGCGGGATACGATATTGTGGATCACCTCGATGATGTGCTTGAGAGGTTCGACCGCGTGGTAGGACTTTCGAAGCTGAAAGCGGTTCATCTGAACGACAGCAAGAATCCGTTTGAGAGCCATAAGGACCGCCATGAGAAGATCGGCGAGGGATCGCTGGGACTTGCGGCATTTGAGCGGATTGTGACACATCCGGCGCTGGCGGGACTGCCGTTCTATCTGGAAACACCGAATGAGCTGGACGGATATGCAAAAGAGATCGCGCTGCTGCGCGGGTTTGCGAAATAGAGGAAGAAGGTAAGAGAAAGTGGAAAACACGAGAGAGAAGAATAAAAGATCTGACGGAAGAAAAAAGACGTATTTCGACAGGGAAAATAAAAAGAAAGCTGTTCGTATCGAGAAAACAAAGAGCGTGGCACCGGAAAAAGGAAAGCAGAAAAAGAGTTCATCATCGTCGAAATGTCCTTATCAGAAAAAATGCGGCGGATGCACATATCTGAACCTCTCCTACGAAGAGCAGCTCGCGAAAAAAGAGCAGTTCCTGAAGAAGACTCTGAAGGGCATCGTCCCGGTCAAAGGCATGGTTGGCATGGAAAATCCTTATCATTACCGGAATAAAGTCAATTCCGCCTTTGCACGCAAAAAAGACGGAACGATCATATCCGGCATTTATGAAAAGGGCACACACAAAGTGGTCCCGGTCGATGAGTGCCTGCTCGAGGATCAGCGTGCCGATGCCATCATCCGCGATATCCGCAGTCTGCTGAAGAGCTTCAAAATCATGATCTACAACGAGGACAGCGGCTACGGCCTCCTGCGCCACGTCATGGTGCGCACCGGCTTTGCTTCCGGCGAGATCATGGTCGTCCTCGTCTGCGTATCACCAGTCTTCCCGTCAAAAAACAACTTCGTAAAGGCCCTGCGCAAATTCCACCCGGAGATCACCACGATCGTACTGAACGTCAACGACCGCACCGACAGCATGGTACTCGGAAAACGCGACATTGTCCTCTTCGGACGCGGCTACATCGAGGATGAACTCTGCGGCTGCACCTTCCGCATCTCCCCGCAGTCCTTCTACCAGGTCAACCCGGTTCAGACGAAAAAACTGTACGAAAAAGCCATCTCCCTGGCCGGCCTCACCGGAAACGAACGCGTCCTGGACGCCTACTGCGGAATCGGAACCATCGGCCTCATCGCATCCCGCGATGCCAGAGAAGTCATCAGCGTCGAACTGAACCCGGACGCCGTCCGCGATGCCGTAACAAACGCCAAACGAAACCAAATCAAAAACGTCTCCTTCTACCAGAACGACGCCGGCGCCTTCATGGTCTCCATGGCCGAAAAAGGCGAAAAAGCCGACATCGTCTTCATGGACCCGCCAAGAGCCGGCAGTGATGAAGCCTTTCTGTCCTCTGTCGTAACCCTTTCACCGAAAAAAGTGGTCTACGTCTCCTGCAATCCGGAGACATTGGCGAGAGACCTGCGGTATCTGACAAAACACGGATATAAGGCAGAAGAGGCATGGGGGTATGATATGTTCGCGTGGTCGGAGCATGTGGAGACGGTAGTCTTGATGTCAAAGAAAGAGAAATAAATAGCGAAAAGTAGCGTATTTACGGGCTTTTTTTGAGATTAGGCAATAGCTCATGAAAGTCCGTATTTCTTATATTGAAACATATCTACTGAAAAAACGGTCAAAGGGTTTAGGCTGTGGATTAGATGTTATGAAAAAGCGTTAAGCATGAATCAGTAAATACAAGGAGGAATTAATATGGATTGGGCTATATTGATATTTGAAATTTTATTGACAGTTGCAGTGTTTTTAATTGGTTTGTTTGTCAAAAATTATCTTCCTTCATACATGGATGAAAAAGGTAAGAATTTAGCAACTAAAGAAGACATAGAAGAAATTACAAGAAAGACCGAGGAAGTCCAGCAAGAGTTCCGTGAAGGATTTGAACTTTTTTCAAATGATGTAAAGTTCAAATATGATTTCTTTTATAAACAGTACTCTGAGTTATACTGCAAATTGTATGCGATTATTATTCAGTCTGAGTATGTTAGGCATTTTATAGAACTGACAGATAAAAGAAATATACCTTTTGAAGAGGCTCCTTTTTTAGAAATTACGCCAACACACAAGGAAACTACTACTTTCAATATAAGCAAAGCAAATGGTTCATCTGTTACAAGAAAAACAGAAGAGATTGAAACACCGATATCGCAGTTTAACAAGAAAGAGTTGTGTGATTACATAATAAGCAATGGCAGTTTGGCTTCACAAAAACTGTTAAAGCTTGCGGTTGCATATAGATTTGCGGCAGACCATTATTCGGGAAATAGTTCAGGTGGAAGTATTGATGTTAAAGATATTGCTGATGAAGAAGAATTCAGAATGATAAAAGATATAGTCGTTGCAATTGTGCAGGACTATAATCTGTTAAGAAAAGAATTGAAATTGGATTATAATGAAAACGAAATAAAGACTGGTATTCCAGAATTATAAGTTAAAACCCTCTCAACCATCATGGCTGGGAGGGTTTCGTGCGTGTATGATGTTAATATAAACTTCACAATTTAATACTACATTTATTCTTGTAATACTACATTTGTTGTGATACATTATTACTACAAGGAGGGAGCTTGATGGATACTTATAGTGTTAAGGAAATAGCAGATATGCTAAATACAAATCCAGAAACCGTAAGAAGATGGATTCGTTCAGGTAAGCTAGAAGCAATTCAAGAATCGAGAAAAGGCGGAAATGTAGTAACAAAATCAATGCTTGATGCTTTTCTTAAAACCTCTCCAAAGTATGCCGGTATTGCTACAGGGTTATTGGCTTCGCCAGTCGGCTTAACAACAGCTACAGCTGCGATTGTTGGAGGCATTCTTGCTCAACAGCTTATAAAGAATGATGAGATAAAAAATGCTCACGTTAATACTTCAGAAATACGTAAGTTGTTGTTAGGCAATATCCAATCTTCCAAAGAAATTATTGCTAGAAAGAAAAAGAGTATCAAGCATCTTCAGGAAGAGATTGACGAAGAACAACAGCGTATTAATGAAGCAGAAAGACTTATAAGAGAGCTAGATGAAAAGACTAAAAGTCAAGAGGAGGAATAGTATGGCTCAGAATTGGGATTATGCAGAATTATCAAAAGCTGCAAAAGCAGCAGGAGGCCCAGAAAAGTATGTTGAAATGCTGGAGCTTGTAAGCAAAGAGGCAGGTAAAATGGAGATGCTGCCTTGGCTTGGAGTAGCGGCAGTTGGTGCTTCATTATTGGCTGCGGCAACTATTAAAGTTGTTGACTATTTCAAATCGAGAAAGAAGAACAACGAAACCGAAATAGAAAAAGCAAAAGCAGAAACCATAAATGGTATTAAAGAGTATGATGCTGCACATTCAGATGAAAAAGGAGGTAGCGAAGATGAGTGAAAGATTTCCGGGAATTGATTGGTACTGTGACCGTTGTAATGCTTATTTGAATGACCAACCGGGATTTGATGACCATCATTATGTGTGGAAGTGTACCGAATGCGGTCATAAGAATAGTATTTCCGCTGATGATATTTATGAATCAGAAGAAGACTTTAGAAACTATAACAAATAATTTAAGGGAGCGAAAAGATGACTAGAGAAGAGTTAAAAGAACAGATTGATGAGCTTATGCGACAGTATGCTGATGAAGAAATTGATGGAGCTACATACGCACAAAAGATGATGGAGTTAACTTCATCTGCTCAGAACGATAACGATTAAACTTGATTATTCGATAATGTGCTGAGGTGGTGAAATTATGGCATCCGCAGCCTCGGATGCAGAGAACTTGGTCTTCGCACCCATCTCACGAGCCTTTGCACGGAGCTTATCGAAGTCCTCTCCGGTTGCACCAGATACGGCGGCTATCTGGCTCATAGAAGAATCGAAATCGGACCGATGCTAATAAACTTCTATTCTATTGAGATTTACAAACAGGAATTTAGTTTTGCGTGAGTTTTACATACTCCGCAACCAAAAAGATGTTTTTCAAATCTTCCTCATCTAATCCACGGTAGACAAACAAATCATCGTGCAGTGGCATTACTTCCTCGATATTTTTGCTTTCAATATGAAATTCTCCTGTGCTTAAATCAATGCCGACAAGAGCATTGCCTGTCTTATAGCTTTTTATATTAGGAAGCACACCTTTGGGCAATTTGTTGCGAGAGAATGCATTCTCTGTGATATTGAGTGCAACTATTTCTTGAAAAGCTGCATCGTTAAATACTTGATGGGCATATTTATTTCTGAAATATTGGTCTACTTCTGTTCCTGTTTTTCGGTTTGGCTTCATCGCTGCATGGTGTGCTTCAAAAATTCGTTTCCACTCTGCAAGCATTTCTGCTGTTGGTTTAACGGTTAGCATTTTGTTTCCTCCTCTACAACTTCCGATTTGTACTTATTTCTTAAACAGCTCAGAATGTGAACCAAGGCGATAAAGCATCAAAACAAGAACATCTCCACAAATCTCATAAATAAGCAGCCAGTCCGGTTCAATGTGACACTCACGCGTACCTTTGTAGTTTCCTGTAAGGTCATGATCCCTGTATTTTGCATCCAGCGTACCGCCATTCGCCAGAATATCGATTACCTCAAACAGCTTATCAAGATTTTTATTTTGCTTTTTGGCAAGCTTCAAATCCTTTTTAAACTGATTGGTAAACTGAATGTCGTATTTCATACGTCGAGAGCTGCCTTAAGCGCATCCATACTGGAATAACGCGGAGCAGAAGGATCCTTCATCATTTTTCTGCCTTCCTCAATGGCAGCGGCTGTCGTATCATTCGGTACTTCCAGTTTTAATTCAAAAGGAATACCATGCTCACGGATAGCGGTTCTCAGGAATATATTTACAGCAGTTGTCATATTCAGACCAAGCTCATTGAAGATTTCCTCCGCCTGGTCCTTGATTGCCTTGTCTGTACGAATATTTAAATTAGTTGTTGCCATACAGAACACCTCCATTCAAGTATAGTATATGCAGAAATTCGGGCGATGTCAACACAATGTCATTATACAAGCTGTGGATTTTCTGTTAAAATGCATCGAAATCCAATTCAGCAGTCGCCCTTTTTTCGTCGGATAATTCATTTCTTTACGTTTCTATACTCTGTAGGAGTTAAGGAATACATTCTCTTAAATGTTTTACAGAAATAATCTGTATTACTGAATCCAGTTTCTATTGAAATGGCACTTACTTTTTTTCCTGTATTGGTAAGAAGTTCAAGCAGTTCACACAGTCCGTTCATATTATGCTATAATGTGTTATGCGATTTTGCTTCCCTTATTTTTTCCCTTACGAGGGTTCGTAAAGCCTTGTGAAACGATATAACACAAGGGAATACCTAAGGGAAAACTCACCTACAGAAAAGTTAGTGTTTATAAGGGTTAGCGGGGAGTTTATTAATAAAATTTAACAGCTAATGAAACCCTTAAATTAAGTGATTATACAATCGGGATTGCCCGAGTTCTTTGAGTGAGATACACTTCTTGGGCGAAGGGAAGGAAGAAGGAAAAGTACTTTAGAGGTATTATGGAATGAGTAATAAATTGGTTGAGCACAAAGAATCAAAAGAAATATTAACTGGAAATCAAAAGAAAATTTTGTTTTGGATTTGTTTCATTATTTTAAGTATAGCTTTCATTACAGTCTGGATAAATATACTTTTGACATCTAAAGCATTTAATACACAAATGGAAGAGATGGTACTGGGAGAAGATTACTATATGGAGGATATTGTGATTACAGGTAAAAGGGCTGAAGATGCCTCGGCTGATACGATATCTCAGAATTATTTCTTCTACTACAACAATGGAAAAGTGAATGATTATCACAAGCGAATGCAAGTACCGGGATTTGTATATTCGGAATATAATGTAGGAGATTCCATAGCTGCATATACCACAGACCATGTTAGTTATTCTTATTACAAGTATGGGATTCTTCCGGATACAGAGTATACAAACAATGAATTAATGAAAGTAGCTGGCGTATTGCTTGGAATTGGAATATTTTTATTGGCTTTGTTTGGGGTATTAAGTAAGAAAATGAATTACAAGAAGTAACCAACTTCCCGTTTATTGGGAAGGCGCAGAGAGCGAAAAATCGGGATTTGAGGAGGTGTTGAGTATGAAAAGGTGGCTATCTATTTTAGCAGTATTTGGCTGTATAGTAGCGTTATCTGGATGCAAAAATGAAAATGAAAAGAGACAAGCATATTTTAATGCAAAAGTTTTGGAAATAAATAAAGAATATGTTGATGTTAGGTGTATAGAAGCATTTAATAGTGGGATTTCTGTTGATGAGGAATTTTCTGTTACAAAAGATGTGGTATCAGCAGAAGGAGTACCAGAATTGAATGTAGATGATAATATCCGTGTTGTATTTAATGGTGATGTAATGGAAAGTGATCCATTGCAGATAGGAACGGTTTATGCAATCTATCTTTTAGATGAAAATGGAGAAGTGATTCCAAACAACTAACAACTTCTTATTTATGGAGGTATATATTATGAGAGTAATCATTTCAATCATTCTTATGGTAATTGCAGCGTTGGTCGGTTTTTTCTTTGGTGCTGGAATGAACGAAGCAATGGGTGGAGCAATACTACTTTCAATGATTACAGGTTTTGCTTGCACTATTAATGCTATTGAAAAGAACAAGAAGGACTGACAACTTCCTGTTTTGAGAATTGAGAAAATCGATACTTGTAGATGGAGGTAATCAAAATGAAAGAATATCAATATTTGATTGGAAAAATTATTGTCGCAGTGACAATTATAGTTGCCGCAATCATTATAGCACAGGCTATTGGTGGAGCTGGAGAAAGTATCCGTAGTAGCTTGTTGCAATTAAGGGATGCTCTTCGATAACTTCCGGTTTTTGAAACTGAGAAATCGCAATTTAAGGAGGCAAAGTACAATGAAAAAAGCTATTATTATGATGATTGTGGTATTTGCTTTAGTTGTTTGGCCGTTCAGCGGTGTGTGGCAGCTCTTGTCTGGCATCATTGGCGGTGGAGTCCGAGAATCCTTTATTTATCCGATTTATGGTGGAATTATTCTTCTTTCAGGTATTATAGTTGTTTGTACTGAACTCATTCTGGAAGAAATCAAATCGTTAAAAGACGATATAAAAGATAAAAAAGAAGGATGCTGACAACTTCAAGTTTGTAGAAATATCTTTCTAATTTTCCCTATTTTACAGGCTTTCCAGTCCGTTCATTAGTGAAATGATATGTATTTTCCCTTATTTTTGCCCTTATGAGATAATCGTAAGGCAAATATCTTATAATGATAACGAAAGGACTATAATTCATGAGTAGAATACTTTTGGTAGAAGATGACACAATGATTGCTTCGGGGATTCTGTATGCACTTGAGACAGAAGGTTATGAAACAAATCATGCCACAGGTATAAAAGATGCCGGAAGTTTAATTCAACATTATAATTTTGACCTGGCAATTATAGATATGCAGCTTCCGGATGGAACTGGATTTGATGTAAGTGAGATATTCAAAAATAATGCTACATCTGTGATTTTCCTGACAGTTGTGGATGATGAAAATACAATTGTGAGGGCATTTGATGAAGGAGCGCAGGATTATATTGTAAAACCTTTCAGAATCAGGGAACTTTTGGCGAGAGTTCGGCGCATTTTATCTGCCAATATCAAAAATGGAGAGAAGGATAATATAATCTATATGGGTCATGCAGCCATCCATACAGATGAGGCAAAAGTTTATGTGAATGATAAAAGCATAGAACTTACAGCATTGGAATATCGGTTGCTGCTTATTTTTGCGAGTAATAAAGGAATCCTTTTGACAAGGCAGCAGATTCTTGACAAAATATGGGACGCAGATGGCAACTTTGTTGAGGATAATACACTTACCGTTTATGTGAAACGGCTGAGGGAGAAACTTGGAGAGGCAATACATATTGAGACTGTGAGAGGAATGGGATATCGTGTGGATTAAGAAAAAAGAGATAGAACAGTTGGCGGAGTTTGTGAAAGGCTATAGTTCTGGCGAGGAACTGGATATTCGAGAGAATAAGGAAGGCTCTTTTAACATATTAAAAAATGATATTTATGCTCTTGTGAACACGAAAAATGAACAGATAAAGGCAGTTGAGGCAGAAAGAGATAGTCTCTCTGATTATATGGCAGATATTTCCCATCAGTTAAAAACACCGATTACTTCCATGATGATTATGGCAGATTTACTGGAGGAGGCAGAGCCGGAAAAACAGGAAGAGTTCATTCATAACATTCAGGTTTCGCTAAACAAAATGGAGTGGCTTGTAGGGGCACTTCTTAAGATGGCAAAGCTTGATGCCCATGCAATTGATTTTATCAAAAATGACATTCGCACGTCAGAACTTTTAGAGGCGGTAAAACCATCAGTGGAAATCCTTTTGGATATCCACAATCTGACCATAGAGCTGAAACAGGATTGCATCATACATTGTGATAAACGCTGGACCACAGAAGCACTTACGAACATTATCAAAAATGCGATCGAATATTCACCGGATGGAAGTGTGATTGAGATTGACAGCGGAGAAAATCCCATGTATAGCTGGATTTCGGTCAGGGACAGCGGTATGGGAATGGACAAAACAGAGTATGCTGCTCTTTTTAAACGGTTTGAAAATTCTACCAATGAGAATGGATTCGGAATCGGAATGCCGCTTGCACTCTCTATTCTGAAAGGACAGGGTGGCGACATTGATGTTGATTTTGGAGGCAGGGGAGAGGGAACGACTTTTATTTTAAAATTTTTTAAGTGAATTGTTTCTAAGTGACAAAATTGTCACAATAATAATTTCTTTTGTCACAGAACAGTCATTTTGCATTGCTAGGATGGTATTTGAAAAAGGAGGACTACAATGGCTGTTTTAGAAGTAAAGGAATTAACAAAGAAATATGGTGAAGGCGAATCGGAAGTGATTGCGCTTGATCATGTGTCTTTTTCGGTAGAAAGAGGAGAATTTGTTGCAATCATCGGAGCATCCGGTTCCGGGAAATCGACACTTATGAATATGATTGGCGGAATTGATTATCCAACAAGCGGTTCTATTATCATTGATGGAAATGAGATACAAGCAATGAGTGAGGATGAACTTGCAATTTTCCGCAGAAGAAATCTGGGAATTGTTTATCAGTTTTATAATCTGATACCCACTCTTACTGCGGAGGAAAATATTGCGCTGCCATGGAAATTAGATGGAAGAAAAGAGAATAAGGAACGGCTTTCTGAGATTGTGAATATGCTGGGTCTTGAGAAAAGGGCAAAACATCTGCCGGGACAAATGTCAGGAGGTCAGCAGCAAAGAGTATCCATAGGAAGGGCGCTTATAAACGAGCCGGCATTTATTCTTGCAGATGAGCCGACGGGAAATCTTGATAGTAAAACAAGCAGAGAGATTCTGGATATTTTGAAGTTCACCAATCAGAAATATAAGCAGACTATTCTTCTTGTCACACATGACGAAAAGATAGCGCTGCAGGCGAACCGAATCATCACGATCGGAGATGGAAAAATCATAAAAGACGAGGTGATGAAGTAATGAAAATAACAGCACAACTCGCCTTAAGCCAGATGAAAGTGAATAAAAAAAGAACGATTGCAGGAATTTTTGCGATCGCACTTGCAACATCACTTATTACAACTGTAATGTGCTTTGTGACAAGCGCAAATAAGATGCTTACGGATTTCCTTGGCTCGGATTATGGAGAATATGGAGGAGCATACTCTCTCATGCTTGCAATACCGGCACTGCTTTTAGGTCTTCTTATTGCAGCAATGTCGATTACTGTAATATCCAATATATTTTCTGCCAGTGCCAATAAGCGGATTCAGGAGTTTGGTATTTTAAAATGTGTTGGTGCTACAGGCAGACAGATAAGGGCAAGTGTTATCTATGAGAGTTTATGGCTTAGTCTGACAGCCATTCCGCTTGGACTCATTGCAGGAACTATACTTGGTTATATTAGTGTGAAATTTACAGGACATTTTATTTCCGATATCAATGATGCTGCAAAAGAAATTATTATGAGACCTTTTACCTTTTCCCTGCCCTTTCATATATCTGTGTGGACATATTTGTTTGCAGGTGTATTTTCGTTTTGCATTGTATTATTCTCTGCATACAGACCAGCTAAAAAGGTTGGTAAATTTACTGCTATCCAGTGTGTAAAAGTGATTGGAGCAGGCACAGTTTTGAAAGAGATCCAGGTAAAAGACAGCTTTATCCAAAAAATATTTGGATGTGAGTCTGCAATTGCCTATAAAAACATGAAAAGAAACAAATACGGCTATAAGGCAACGATACGTGCATTGTCACTTGGAATTTTACTTTTTCTGTTAACCGGAGGATTATCCGGTCAGGCAAAGGAATTCCAAGAATGGATGACACCAAAATCAAAAGAAATGATGGTGGATTATTCTTCCAATTACGATATCGAGGTAAATGCGAAAACAGGGAAAGAAGAGAGAAAAATCAGCCGGCCTGTTACATCAGACCAATATAATGAAATTACACAAAAGCTGGAAAAGTACGGGATAGACGTATATGGTGTTGGAGCAGATACTTTTACCTACAATGCGCTATTAGATAAAAATACATTAACAGAGGATATGCTGCAGGTTCCGAAATTTTCTGATGATAATGGGGAAACAAGGACAGAAATCGTGTCCGTTGATGATGAACTCTATAAAAAATTGTGTGACAGGGCAGGAGCAGAATATGGAAGTATCCTTTTGCTGAACACTTACCAATATAATGACAATGGAGAGTATGTGTCGATAAAACCTTTTAAAGATGATGTGACACAGATTTCCCTGATAAACGCAGCCAATGAGAAGAACACACTTACAATTGGTGGTATTTTAGAACAGTCCGATTTAAAGGAATATGGTTTTTTGGAAATGACACCATATCCGGTCAGAATTGTCGTACCTGATGCGGATGCGAGGAGTTTTGACTGGTTTAGTATGCCATCAGATGAAGATGATTATACAGAATATGCCAGAAGTGTCATGGATGAATATTATCCGATTGCGGCAGAGGATTCTTATGTAGAGCAGGGATATACCGTGAGAATTGCCCGCACAGATGCTATGGTTAAAATGCTCAATATAGCTATAGTTCTTGCTGAAATTGTGATGTATGGCTTTGTTATCCTGCTCATTCTCATGGGATTTACAAGTGTAATTAGTACACTGACGACAAATATCAGAATTAGAAGCCGTGAGTTTGCTGTGTTAAAGAGTGTTGGAATGACAAATAAATCACTTTGCAGGATGTTATATAGTGAAAGTGTTTTTTGTGTTGTAAATGCACTTGTTCCGGGAGTTATACTTGGAATTGCCATTCCATTTTTAATTAATTTATCTATTCGGAAGGCTTTCCCGGTATTGTATCATATTCCGTGGGCGGCATTATTTGGTGGTATATTTGTTTTGATAGGAATTGTGTTTTTTATCACACGAGCTGAAATTCACAAGTTAAGAGATAAAAGTATTATTGATGAAATAAGAATGGATATTGTATAAATGTCAATGCTGTTGTGTTCCCTTATCAGAGTTCGTAAATCCATATGGGAAGATATAACATAAGGGAAAGTCTACGGGAAAGCTCACCTGTGATAAACTTAGTGTTTTCAAGGGATTGAGAGATATTTGATAATAAAATATAACAATTATTAAATTCCTTGGAATATATGAAATCTCAATTCAAGTTTGCAGAACTGACCAAAAATACAAACAGTTCGTAAAAGCATATTTTTACGAACTGTTTTTTTTTCGTATTTACGGCATTCTTTTTCTCAATAATAAAATAGGCAATGGCAATTCTTACCAGTATTTGATATTGTAAAGTTACCACACAAAACAATTCAATACAGAAAGACACCACCGCCCATGAAAAGACTACCATTTGAACGCTTTTCTGACAAGCGGTTTTATTATGCTAATGCACCTCCATGTAAGCAGGGTTTTTCATTAACTACTGATATTTCGCCCTGCTTATTCTTGTAGTAGCCAATCGGCTATATTGTGAATTTCGATTCCTTCATAACTATATTGGGGATGTTTGGTTCTGGCAATAATAATTTTCGGATAAGCATCTCGAACCTGAAGCAGAGGAGAGTATTCTCTCCCAAATGTTTCCTGCCCGGAAATGTTGTCGCTGACCTGAATATAAATCTTCTCACTGCCTCTCTGGGCAACAAAGTCGATTTTCTTTTGATAGAGCTTGCCGACATAAACATCGTATCCACGGCGAAGAAGCTCGATGCAAACGATGTTTTCATATAGTCATCCGCTTTCAAAAACACAATTATTAACTCGACTTTTTGACAGGCAGTGTATCAACAATGATTTTTCCGATATATCAATATAAATATAGTTGAGTTATTAAAAAGATATTATATTAGTCGAATTTCGAATGATCAATTCTGTTTCATATTGACAGAAAACATGAGGGCAATTAGGATGCTGAATTCTTTCAAGAATTTGTCTTGCAGCAGCAATACCTAGATATTTCTGAGGAGTGCTTATGGTTGTCAATGACGGTGAAATTCTGGAAGCAGCAGGGATGTTATCAAATCCAACAACACATATATCTTTGGGAATCTGGAAACCAAGGAACTGCAGTGCGTATATCAACTGGATAGCAGTCCAGTCATTTCCGCAGATGAATACATCTGGCAGTGATATCATAGCTTGCAAATTATTAACTGTGGTCTGAAAATTCCGAAAATCCTCCGGCGTTTGATGAAGAAGGCAATTCTTCTGATTAAGTGGAAGCTGATGTTCAGCAAGACACTCGGATAAGGCATTATAACGTTCCTGGAATCCACGGCTTACATTAGGGGAATAGAGGTCTCCAACAAAACCAAAGCTTTCAGCTCCTTTTTCTATAAGTTGATTAATTATTTTTTTTAGATTCTTTTTACTTTCCATTGTGACTACATCTATTCCATTTAGTTCTTCAAACGGAACATTTGGCATATCTACAGATACAATTGGAAGATTAAATTGTGAGAGAGCATCGCATACAACTTTATCACAGATCTCAACAAGAATAATTCCTTTGATAGAAGAATCGGAAATAGTTTGTGGGAAATTGAGTTGTTTTAGATCACTGTCGGACATGATACTGATTGCCAGATGATAATTCGCATTTGAAAGAATCGATTCAATTCCTCGTAAAACGGTGGTCCAAAATTCGGAGTCGGAAGCGTAAGTTCTGGTAAGGAAAAGAATCGTCCCATTGCTGTCTGTTTCGGAGGCAGGTATGACAGGGGTGGCGAAAGTGGCATTTTTATAACCAAGCTTAGAAGCGGTCTTTATAACCAGATTTCTTGTATTTTCAGATACCTCAGAACTGTTTTTTAAGGCTTTTGAAACAGTATTTCTGGAAAGCCCCAGATGATCAGCAATATTTTGAATGGTACATTTCATAGTAAACTCCTTTTATATTGTATTTATATGCTTTAGATATAGTATAACACAAAATGCACGAATTGCAAACAATACAACGTAAAAACAAAATGCACAAAATGCACGGAAAAAGAAGAGAATAATATAAATAATGCACAAAAAATGTGAGGCTAAAATATAGAAAAGAGGGAAAAGGAGAAAATACTGTGCAAAAACTTGAAATAATGCAAGGAATATGATAATGTAAATGCATGAAATGAAATGTGCAAATGGTGCAAAAAGGAGGGTAAAAATGAGGCGATTATTTTATAAACAAAAGGAGGGTAAAAATGGGGCGATTATTTTATAAACCAGAAAATGCCTGGGTTGGTGATTTGATTCCATATTATGAAAACGGAACCTATTATGGATTTTATCTTCATGATCCAAGAATACGTGATAAAGAATATGCCGAAGAGACTACATGGCATCTGATTGAGACCAAAGATTTTGTTAATCTGGATTATAAAGGTGAATCAATTGCAAGAGGTGGTATTCATGATGCCAACAAGAACGCATATACAGGATCGGTTATCAAATGTGAAAAAGATGGATTGTATCATGTTTTTTATACCGCTTATAATGAGGATTTTAAACTTCGCGGTAAAACAATTCAATCTGTAATGCAGGCCACAGGGAAAAATCTGGAAAATTTGGAGACAGTAAAAGATTTTTTGTTTGTCTCAGATGGAAAACAGTATGAAGAGTTTGACTGGAGAGACCCTTTTGTTTTTTGGAATGACGAAGACCAATGCTATTATATGCTGTTGGCGTCAAGAGTGACGAACAGAGGAGATCTCAGGGGTGGATGCATTGCATTGTGTAAGTCCGAAGATTTAATAAACTGGACTTATGAGAAACCTTTTTATGATCCTAAAATGTATATTACGATGGAATGTCCTGAACTGTTTAAAATGGGCGAATATTGGTATCTGGTATTTTCAACATTTTCAGATCAGTTTACAACACATTATCGTATTTCGAAAAACTGGAATGGCCCATGGGAAATACCTGATGATGATGTTTTTGATACAAGAGCTGATTATGCAATCAAGACTGCTTCTGATGGCAAAAGACGATTTGCTTTCGGATGGATAGCGAGCAAATATGGAAATACTGATTTTGGTCCATGGGAATGGGGCGGAACAATGAATTTTCATGAAATAATTCAGAATTCGAAAAACGGAGAACTTAGAATTAAAGCTATTCCGGAAGTGCTGGATTATTTTTCGAAAGAGATTGAATTGAAAAAAGAAACTTTATATAACTGCAAGATGGTACAGGCGCAGGATGGAGTCAGCGTTGAAAGTGATACGCTGGGGGCTCTTTTATATCCTTTAGAAGGTGATACTTTTGCGTTGGATATGGTAATAAAGCCTGAGAGATACCATGAATTTGGAATTGCGTTACATGTGGATAAAGAACTCGAAACGGGTTATTTCTTACGTATGAACCCTAAAAATCAATTAGTTGCATGGGATATGTGGCCAAGAGGAGAACAGGGAAGATATCAGTGGCAGATAAAGGGAGATGTTCCTTATCAGATAGAAACTGCAAGAAAACTGCCAAAAGCGGAAGAATATCGAGTTCACATCATAAAAGAAAAAGATATCTGCGTAGTGTATATTAATGATGAAATTGTTCTTTCGACCAGGATGTATAATCATAAAGATGGTTATGCAGGTATTTATGTAGTACAAGGCGATGTAAAATTAATTCAATATAAAGAAAAAAGGAGCGAGTAATATGAGGAAAAAGATAATTAGTGCTATGTTGGCATTGTGTATGGCTGGTAGCTTATTAACAGGATGTGGGACGTCTGCTGATGCAGAAAAGAAAAGTAAAGACAGCGGGGACGTTACTACCGTAAAATGGTTTACGTCAAGACCGGTTGACGGAGCGATTGATCAGGTAATGCATGAAATCGCAGATGAATACAGTGAGAAGATGGGTGGAAAATGGAAGATTGAATTTGAAACTACATCTGATAGACCATCATATTTGCAGAAACTGAAAACATTGATTGCAGGTGGAAATATGCCGGATATCATTGATATTGACGCAGATCCGTATTGCCAGGAACTGGTTGATGCAGGAATGCTTGTAGATGTAAAAAAATTCCTGAAGGATAATGGTAAATATGATAGTTTTTATCCGACTGCTCTGAAATATCAGGAATTTACAGACGGATCCATGTATACACTTCCATTGGAATATCATGTTGAAATGACCTGGTATAATAAGGAAATTTTTGACAAATATGGTTTATCAGTACCGAAAACTATGGATGAGTGGCTGGATGTATGTAAAACGTTGAAGGAAAATGGAGTAACACCAATTTCAGTAGATGGTGTTGACAGATGGCCGGTACAGAGATATCTGGCAATGATGCCGTTTAGAGAATCTGGTAACGATTATATTATCAATCTTCGTGATGGAAAAGAAAAAATGGCCGGAGATGAAGGTAAAGAGGCAGCAACATTCATGAAGAATATTGGACAGTATTTTAATGATGGATTTGCAGCAACGGATTATGCAACTGCACAGTCGATGTTCCTGGATGGAAAATCCGCAATGTACTACATTGGTGATTGGGAGATTGCAGCTATGCAGGACGCTTATAAAGCTGGAAAAATAGATTATTTCTATCTTCCAACTATCGAAAACGGAAAAACAGATGCAAGTGAATTTTGCGTAAACTCTGGAATCGGAATGGCATTCAATGCAAAAACATTTGATGCAAAAACCAAAGACTTTATACTTTACGTACTGGATAACTATGGTGAAAAATATGCAGCAAAACAGCAGATGTCACCAATCAAAACAGAACTTCCGTCAGATGTAGAATTCTCAGATCTGTATCTTAGAATTCGTGATGATATGGATAAAACAGGTGCGCAGTTCCTGAAACCATGGGATACATATCTGGATGCAGATACTAATACAACTATGCAGGATAATTTATTGCTTCTTGCATCCGGGGATATGTCAGTTGATGATTTCTGCAAACTGATAGATGATTCTATTGCAACCAACGCGAAAAACTAAGGATGTTTGATGTCTGGGAGAAGACTCTCCCAGACATCCTGTATTTAAAACCATGGAGGGCAATATGGGCGTAATTAAGAACAAAAAATGGTTTTTTATATTTTTATTACCTGGACTGTTATTTTATATTTTGTCAGTTTTTTATCCAATTGAAGAGTCTATTAGGCTAAGCTTTATGGAATGGAACGGAATTGGTGATAAAACTTTTGCAGGTCTGCAAAATTATGTTACAATGTTTCATGATCCAACATTTTATAAATCATTTTTAAACAATCTGATTTATCTTCTTATTGTGGTAGTTATGCAGCTTGGAATCGGACTTGTTTTTGCTGTATTACTGACTTTTATGAAAAAACATGTGACATTTGTTAAGACTTTATACTATGTTCCTTGTATTATCACAACTGTAGCTATCGCACAGCTGTTCAGAAGTATGTATGCAACAGAACCTATGGGGCTGATTAATCAGTTTTTTCAGGCTATAGGAATGGAAGGAATGGTTACTTCCTGGCTGGCAAATATTCACACTGCACTTATGGCAGTGTCAGTGCCAGAAGGCTGGAGATTTACAGGAATGTATATGGTTATTTTTTATGCAGCGTTAATTTCGCTTGATCCATCTGTATACGAAGCAGCAAAAGTCGATGGTGCAACAGATTTCCAAATTCTGTTAAAAATAAAACTTCCATTGATTAAGGATATTATTCTTCTGACTCTTACTATGTGTTTGACAGGTGCGCTGAGAGGATTTGATATTCCATTTCTTCTTACAAGTGGAGGACCGGGAAATGCAAGCGAGCTGCTCTCTACATACATGTATAAGAAAGCATTTTCCAATAACCAATATGGTTATGGTAGTGCTCTGGCAGTGTTTATCATTATTGAAAGTATGTTGGTGGTATTTATACTTCGTAAAATATTTTCAGAGCGGAAGGAGTGTAAAGAATCATGAAAAAGAAAATTGGAAAAATTGTATTTGCGATAGTTATTCTTGCCTTTCTGCTTATTCAGGTTTATCCTATAATATGGCTTTTTATGGCAAGTGTTAAGCCGACGATAGAATTGTCTACAACGCCGTTTGCTTTGCCGAAAGTGGTGACATTTGAAAACTTTATAAAGGTATTTTCAGATGGAAAAATAGGCATTTATATGTGGAATAGTTTAAAAGTAACGGGAATCTCACTGATTCTGATTATTTTTCTCAGTTCGACAGTAGGCTATGCATTGTCAAAATTCAGAATACGTGGAAAAAAACAAATTTATAAATTTTTTACGTTCGGAATCATGGTGCCAGTACAGATTACATTGATTCCACTGTTTATTTTCTATAGTAAAATGGGAATCTTGAATACAAGTTTTTCACTGATTTTACCACAGGTTGGATTTGCTCTTCCTCTGGCTGTGATGATGTTTGTAAGTTTCTATGATTTTGTTCCGGATGAGCTGGTTGAGGCGGCTATTGTAGATGGATGTAATCCAGGTGTTACATTTATAAAAATTGTGTTTCCATTGGCACGAAATACAATAATTACAATTGCATCCATGTATAGTATTCTTATATGGAATGATTTTATTTTTGCAAATACATTTATCAGTGACAGTAATGCAAAAACAGTTGCAATGGGATTGAAGGATTATGTGGGAGCATTTGGTAATGTAGACTGGGGTTTAACATTTGCAGCTATCGTTATATCTATACTTCCACCACTTATTATTTATTTTGCACTTAATAAATGGGTTACTGCAGGTATGACAATGGGAGCAACTAAAGGTTGATAAATAGAATGATATTAGGAGGATATGAAATGATATTTCCGGGAGATATCTCAAAGATGCCCTATCTGACACATGGGAAAAGCAGAGCAATTAATGCTGAGAACAGGACAGGAGAAAAAGGAAAAGGCGGGATGGCAGCCAGCCCGCTTGGACCTTCACGTAAGGGAAGCCCGTGTTTGAATAATATTCAACCGGGACAGGAAGAATTTTTGGCAGATATTGAGGGACCAGGTGTGATACAGCATATATGGATAACTGTTGACAGTAAGACCTCGGAAGGTGACTGTTTTGTACTGAGGGATCTGATTATGCGAATGTACTGGGATGGAGAAGAGAATCCGTCGGTAGAAGTGCCATTGGGTGATTTCTTCTGTTGTGGATTTGGACAGGAATGTATTGTGAATTCTGCTATTATAACTGTTGTTCCATCGCGAGGACTTAATTCTTATTTTGCAATGCCATTTCATAAACATGCTCGCATTACTATTGAGAATCAGCATAAAAATCCAATACCGGCTTTTTTTTATCAGATTGATTACTGCCTGTATGATTCGCTTCCAGAAGACACTTCTTATTTTCATGCTCAGTGGAGAAGGCAGGCAATCACTGAAATTGGAAAAGATTATGTTATTCTTGATAATGTAAAAGGAAGTGGCCATTATGTAGGTACTTATCTGGGACTTTCAGCTTTGCAGAGGTACTGGTGGGGAGAGGGTGAAGTTAAATTCTACATTGATGGAGATGAAAAATATCCAACAATATGTGGAACAGGAATGGAAGACTATTTCGGAGGTTCCTGGAGTTTCGCATCAAATGAAAATGGCAGAATTGTAGAACAGAATTATTCTACCCCATATTTGGGATATCCATTTTATTCCAGACATGATTCACTTGTTTGGAATCAATATCATAATGATGATTGTCCGCCAATGCGTGGATTTTACAGATGGCATATCCCTGATCCTGTATTTTTTGAGGAAAATCTGAAAGTAACGGTACAGCAAATAGGGGTTAGTCATAATGGATTGTTTGAGCGACAAGACGATCTTTCAAGTGTGGCATACTGGTATCAGAGTGAACCTCATCAGAAGTTTAAAGAACTACTACCGGTAGAGAAGAGATGGCCAAGATAAATGTTATAGGAAAAGTCCTGCATTACTTTTTACGAGTGAGGCGGGACTTTTGTGAGTGTTATTTGATCGGTTCAAAATCAACAGCGAGAGTGTAATATAAAGTGCGGTATCTTTAAGAAAGAAGTTTCAGGATTAAATATGGCAGAAATAAAGAACTCGGAATCAGATATGAGCACTCAGCAGAAAGCTGAGCTGGACAAAGAGAAAAGAAGAGAAGAAAGAGGCAAAAAGAGCAAAAAGACAGCACTACAGGGAACTGAATGAGCCACCAAAACTCACCGTGCTTGAGGAAGTGGGAAATGCAGTCACCCATGGAATAGGAGCAGGACTGATTCAACATTGCTGCTGTGAATTGAGATTCCAAAGCGTTTTTGAAGGATATACATTTGACAAATTACAGATTTATTTTCAGCTACGATGGCACCCGCTATCACGGCTGGGAGAGCCAATAAAAGTTATAAAAAAGATGAAACAGACTGATAACTTCAAGTTTGCAGAACTTGACCAAAATAAAACCAGTTCGTAAAATGACATTTTTACGAACTGGTTTTTGCGTTGCATTTTCAAATGATATTTATCTATTTTGTAATTAGCCAAAATATCTGTCAAGAAGTCCCTTAAGGGCTCTTCCGTGTCTAGCCTCGTCACGAGCCATCTCATGAACTGTATCATGGATTGCATCAAGGTTGTTCTTCTTAGCACATTTAGCAAGGTCAGTCTTTCCTGCTGTAGCACCGAACTCACAGTCAACTCTCCAAGCGAGGTTGTCCTTTGTAGTAGCCTTCATGTTAGGCTCAAGGTCCTCACCGAGCATCTCTGCAAACTTAGCTGCATGCTCAGCCTCTTCGTAAGCTGCCTTCTCCCAGTAGAGACCAATCTCAGGATATCCCTCGCGATGAGCTACACGAGCCATGCAAAGATACATACCTACCTCAGAGCACTCGCCCTCGAAGTTAGCCTTTAACTGCTCAAAGATGTATTTCTTATCTTCATCAGAGATTTCAGGATTGTTCTTAACAGTTGAAGCGTATACTCCAAACTCATGCTCTGCAGCAAGTGTTAAATCTCCCTCAACCTTCTTGAATTTATCTGCGCCAACGTGGCATACCGGACACTCTGCCGGTGGATTCTCTCCCTCATAAACGTATCCACAAACTGTACAAACCCATTTTGCCATAATAATGTTCCTCCTTTTAAAGATAGTAAATAAATGTTTAATTGTTGTAAAAATTGTCAGGCTCTAGGAAAGCTCATTCTCACAATCAGGACAAAGTCCCGTAAACGAAACTGAGCAGCTCTCAATAGCTAAATCAGTGGATTCCTGCACCTGTGTCATCAGCTCATCGGCGAAGTCCAAATCAATATCCATCACGCGTCCGCAGCCTCTGCATATAAAGTGATAATGAGGCGCTGTGTTGTAGTCGTAATGGTCAGGACCGACTCCTGTCGAAATCTTGATGATCTCACCAATTTCCTCAAGCAAGGAAAGGTTTCTGTAAACAGTTCCAAGACTGATGTTGGGAAATTCTTTTTTGATATTCTGATAGATAGTTTCAGCAGTCGGATGATCGGTCCGGCTCGCCAGAAAGTTGACTATCGACTCTCTTTGACGACTATACTTAATCATGCGAATCTCCTTTCAAATGAAATCAGGAATTGTTACTGATATCAATATACACCATAGTACTATAAATGTCAAGAGAAAAATAAGAATAATTCCTAAAATTAAAATCTCACACATAATATCACTGCCATATTCATAGAATAGTACAAAACGCGCAGGCGGGTAAATAAGCATGAAGAGATTCATTACATACCTGTATTTATATGATGGCAGAATAAAAGGAAATAATGCAGGCTTTATAAAAGTAGAAATAAACGGAGAAAAAAGTGCATTTCTCGTACAGATAAAAAATCTCGGAAAATACTCCGGAAAAGGAAAAGTGTATCTGGTATATGAAGCGGAAGCGGCCATAGAGGCAGGAGAGCTTACGGTAAAAAACGGTGAAGCGCGAGAGATATATAATGTAGATACCGAAAACGTAAAGGACAGTGGAAAGACATTTTTGCAGGTGCTCGGTGTAAGGATAGAACTGGAAAATGCAGATGAAAAATTTCTGGCAAGCTGCTGGACGGATAACACGGAAGCAGTTATAGGAAGACCTATCAAGGTACAAGCAGATTTATCAAATAAGAAAAACCCTGTATCGGCTCCTAAGCCTGAACCGGGCTGCCAGAAAGAGGTCCATAGTCAAAATATTGATGACGGTCAGGACAAAATCAGGCGCATAGACATATCAGAGCTTCGCACACTTCCGGCCAAAAACTGGTACATAGTCAACAACAGCTTTCTTATACACGGCTACGCTAACTATAAGCATCTCGTCATCAAAACGGATACAGATGGCAGGCAATATCTCGGAGTGCCGGGCGTGAGCGAGCCACAGGAGCGCATGCTGGCAGGGATATTCGGCTTCACGGAATTTGAGCCGGCCGCACCGGCAAATGCAGCGGATGTCGATGGCGGAGTGTTCGGATACTGGTTCTGCCAGCTGTAGTTTTTATAAAAGAAAATGTCCTTTCATCTGCACAAAACCACAGAAATTGTGTATAATTAAAGCTAACAAAAGAAAAACTGTGGGAGGTGGCATTACATGAAAAATTATTCAAAGGATCCTGACAGACAGTATCATATCCAGGTCGCAAAGGGAGAGGTCGGCAGATATGTTATCATGCCGGGAGACCCGAAGAGGTGTGTTAAAATAGCTCAGTACCTTGACAATCCGGTCCTGATAGCTGACAACAGGGAGTTTATCACATATACCGGCACATTGGATGGAGTGAAGGTCAGCGTAACATCGACAGGCATCGGCGGACCATCCGCATCCATCGCGATGGAGGAGCTGTACAGATGCGGGGCAGATACCTTCGTGAGGATCGGAACATGCGGAGGCATGCAGACAGACGTGAAAAGCGGTGACATCGTGATTGCGACAGGCGCCATCCGCATGGAGGGAACATCAAAGGAGTATGCGCCGATAGAGTTTCCGGCTGTGGCGGATTTAGATGTCACAAATGCGCTTGTTGCGGCAGCAAAGCAGAAAAACTTTACACATCACACAGGCGTGGTGCAGTGCAAGGATGCATTTTACGGACAGCACGAGCCTGAAAAAATGCCGGCAGGCTATGAGCTTATCAACAAATGGAATGCATGGAGGATGCTTGGCTGTCTTGCGTCAGAGATGGAGTCTGCCGCGCTTTTTGTCGTTGCGGCAAAGCTTGGAGTCAGGGCAGGCTCATGCTTCCTTGTAGTTGCAAATCAGGAGCGGGAAAAGCTCGGGCTTGAGAATCCTGTGGTACGCGATACGGACATGGCAGTTCAGGTGGCAGTTTCGGCAGTGCGAAACCTCATTCGTGAGGATTGTGCCACAGAATAAGTCAGATATAAATACAGAAACGGAGAAAAGACATTGGATATAAATGAAATTTTAAAACACGTTGACCATACACTTTTATCCCCACAGGCTACATGGGACGAAATCAGGCAGATATGTGATGATGCAGTAAAATATCACACAGCATCAGTCTGCATACCGCCGAGCTATGTAAGTCAGGCAGCAAAGTACCTGGGTGAAAGGGTAAAGGTCTGCACAGTGATAGGCTTCCCTAACGGATATTCGACCACTGCGGTAAAGGCCTTTGAGACAGAGGATGCCCTTGCAAACGGAGCGAAGGAGATAGATATGGTCATCAATATCGGCTGGCTCAAGGATAAAAGGTATGAGCTGATAGAGGATGAAATAAAGAAGCTTAAGTCCATATGCAAGGACAAGGTGCTTAAAGTCATCATAGAGACCTGCTTTCTCACAGATGATGAGAAAATCAGGATGTGCAATATTGTGACGAGCGCAGGGGCAGATTACATCAAGACATCTACAGGCTTTGGCACGGCAGGTGCGACCTTTGACGATATAAAGCTGTTTTCAGAGCATATCGGAGAGGGTGTGAAGATGAAGGCTGCCGGAGGCATTTCTTCATTAGATGATGCAGAAAGGTTTCTTGAGCTTGGCGCTGACAGGCTTGGGACAAGCCGTGTGGTGAAGCTCATTAAGGCTATGGACTGAATTTTCGTATACAATAAATAACCGGGGAATTATATATGGATAAAAAAACAATTGAAAAACTGATTGATACAGCCCTTGAGCAGCTTGATTTTTCATATGCGCCGTACTCAGGCTTCAATGTCGGTGCGGCTCTTTTAGCAAAAAATCAGGCAGTCTACACCGGCTGCAATATAGAAAATGCAGCCTACACACCGACAAACTGTGCGGAAAGGACAGCATTTTTCAAGGCAGTGAGTGAAGGCGTGCGGGATTTTGAGGCAATCTGTATAGTGGGCGGAAAGAACAAAAAAGCGACAGGTTATACAGCGCCATGCGGAGTATGCCGCCAGGTTATGATGGAGTTTTGCAATCCGAAGACCTTTAAAATAATACTGGCAATTGACAGGGAAAATTATAGGATTTTTACACTGGAGGATATGCTTCCGCAAGGGTTCGGACCTGCGAACCTTGAGTAGAGCGACCTGTAGCTGTACCTTTAATAGGCTGTATAATGGGCTGTAATAGCTGTTGATTATATGGTAGTGTGAACATTAGCCGCCTAAACAGGAAGTGGGAAACCGGAAATGGGGGAAATATGGAGAGAGAAGAGAATATAAGAGACAATATAATAAAGCTGCCGAAAATCGAGCTTCACTGCCATCTGGATGGCTCATTAAGCCGTGAGTTTATTGAGAAAAGGCTTGGCAGGATGGTGCAGGAGGCAGAGCTTAGCGTGTCGGATGACTGCACAAGTCTGGCACAGTATCTGGAGAAATTTGATTTGCCGGGGCAGTGCATCCAGGATGAAAAGGGGCTTGAGGGAGCCGCCTATGATGTGCTTAAGGGCATGCACCGGGAAAACGTCGTATACGCGGAAATCCGTTTTGCACCGCTGCTTTCAGAGAATGAGCGCATGAGCTGCGAGCGAGTGATAGAGGCTGCACTTAAGGGACTTGAGAGAGGGAAAAAGGATTTTGGCATAGAATATGGGCTTATTGTGTGCGCCATGAGGCATCACAGCGAGGAACAAAACAGACGCATGCTGCACACCGCAAGGGAATTTTTGGGCGCGGGTGTGTGCGCGGCAGACCTTGCAGGTGCTGAGGTGCCTTACCCTATGTCAGGCTTCATGGAGCTTTTCAAATATGCCAAGCAGCTCGGGCTGCCTTTTACAATCCATGCGGGAGAGTGTGGAAATGCACAGAATATCATAGATGCAGTGGAGGCCGGCGCAGCCAGGATAGGCCATGGAATAGCCATGAGAGGCCACAGAGAACTTGAAAGGCAGCTTTCGGCAAAGGGCATAGGCATTGAGCTTTGTCCGATAAGCAATCTGCAGACAAAGGCGGTGGCATCTACAGACGAATATCCCATCAGGGAGTTTTTGGATGCGGGATTAAAGGTCACAATAAATACAGACAACCGCACCGTAAGCAACACAACTTTATCTAAAGAGCTTGAGTTCATAGAAAGAACCTATGGCATACGCGAAGAGGAGCTGCCGCTTATGATGAGAAATGCACTGGATGTGGCATTTGCAGATGATGCCGTGAAGGAGCGGATTTTAAGACAGCTGCCGTGAGACTTATGGAGATTTAACAGCTCCACGCTGTGCAAATTTACGGACCGGAAAATGGAGGTATGACACCATGAAGAAATATAACAGAATTTTTGTGATAGTCCTGGACTCTCTGGGAATCGGCGCGATGCCGGACTCGGAAAGGTTTGGAGACATAGATGTAGACACCTTTGGACATATACTTGAGAGGATGCAGACTATCGACATCCCAAATCTTACAAGGCTTGGAATGCTCAATCTGCACTGTGGCGGTCAGATGAAGCCGGCTGCTGAGCCAATCGGCAGATTTACGAGGCTGGCAGAGGTGAGCAACGGCAAGGACACGATGACAGGCCACTGGGAGATGATGGGCATAAAAACCGAAAAGCCGTTCAAGACCTTCACAGAGCACGGATTTCCACCGGAGCTCATCGCTGAGCTTGAGAAGCAGTGCGGAAAAAAGGTAATAGGCAACAAGAGCGCCAGCGGCACTGAGATAATCGAGGAGCTTGGAGAGGAAGAGATAAAGAACGGTTCGATGATTGTATACACGTCAGCGGATTCGGTGCTTCAGATTTGCGGTAATGAGGAGACCTTTGATTTACAGAATCTCTACCGTTGCTGTGAGATAGCCAGAAAAATAACACTCAAGGACGAGTGGAGAGTAGGGCGCGTCATTGCAAGGCCATATGTGGGAAAGAAAAAGGGTGAGTTCGTGCGAACCTCAAACAGGCACGACTATGCGCTTAAGCCTACAGGTCTTACTGCATTAAATGCATTAAAGGACAGTGGACTGGATGTCATTTCAGTCGGCAAAATCAATGATATTTTCTGTGGAGAGGGCATTACAGAGGCATTCCGCTCAAAAAGCTCGGTTCATGGAATGGAGCAGACCATTGATATTTGTGAGAAGGATTTTAAAGGGCTGTGCTTTGTGAATCTGGTCGATTTCGACGCACTGTGGGGACACCGCAGAAATGTGACAGGCTACGGAGAGGAAATTGAAAAATTTGACAAAAACCTGGGCATTTTAATGGAAAAGCTAAGGGATGATGATCTACTCATACTGACCGCAGACCACGGAAACGACCCTACCTACAAGGGAACGGACCACACACGCGAGTATGTGCCGTTTATCGCGTATTCAAAGAGCATGAAGGGTGGCGGCGCAATTGATGAGGAAGCTACCTTTGCGGTGATTGGAGCCACAATTGCTGACAACTTCGGCGTAAAAATGCCGGAGGGTACCATCGGACATTCTATTCTTGAAGAACTTTAAGGGGTAACATCTTAGGAATTTTTTTTAACTTAAACAGAAAATATATGGAGAAAAAAATGAACAGTATATATGAAAAACTCACCACATGCCTTGCAAGTGTGCGTGAAAAAACAGATTTTGTACCCGAGACAGCCATAGTTTTGGGGTCGGGACTTGGAGACTATGCAGAGCAGATTAAGATAGAGACAACCATAGATTACAAGGATATCAAGGGCTTTCCAACATCCACAGTTCCCGGGCACAAGGGCAGATTTGTATTTGGATATGTGGATAGTGTGCCTGTTGTCATCATGCAGGGCAGAGTACATTATTATGAGGGGTATCCGATAACAGACGTTGTGCTCCCGACACGCCTCATGGGAATGATGGGCGCAAAAAAGCTGATACTCACAAATGCGGCAGGCGGCCTCAATACTGATTTTAATCCGGGAGACTTTATGCTGATTTCGGACCATATCGCGACTGCCATACCAAGTCCACTGATCGGAGCCAATATTGATGAGCTGGGCGAGCGTTTTCCGGATATGAGCGAGGTATACAGCCACAGAATGAGGGAGATCGTAAAAGAAAAGGCAGATAAGCTTGGCATAGAGCTGAGAGAAGGAGTCTATGTACAGCTCACAGGTCCGCAGTATGAGACACCGGCCGAGGTCAGGATGTGTAAAATCCTCGGAGGAGATGCCGTCGGAATGAGTACAGCCTGTGAGGCACTTGCAGCGCGTCATATGGGGCTTGAGGTTTGCGGAATCTCATGTATCACAAACCTTGCAGCAGGACTATCCGACAAAAAGCTCAGCCACAAGGAAGTGCAGGAAACCGCAGACCGCGTGGCAAAGCAGTTTACAGAACTGATTACTGCTGTGGTGAGAGCAGTGTAAATGGGCTCATTTATTAACAAGCCCATAAATATAGTGATTACACCACTGCCCATGCAGCATCAGATAATCCCTAAGCAGCCCCTCCTGCACGAAGCCGAGCCTATTAAGAAGCTTCATCGAAGGCACATTTCCCGGGTGGACAACCGCCGTTACCTTGTGCATGCGAAGCTCATTAAAGGCAAGCTTGGTGCAGAAGCCGACTGCCTCAGTGGCATACCCCATGTGGTGAAACTCGCTGGAAAATTTATAGCCAATTTCACAGCTTCCGTAGAAAGCCGGAGCGATATTATGTATACACACAGTGCCGATAATCCGGCACGGATTTTCTTTCTCAAAAACATAAAATCTGAAAAGCTGTGATTTGACAGCCATATTGTATTCATATCTGAGCACCTTCTGCAGGTGCTTCACAGTATAAAAGTCCGGCACGCGGTCTATTTCATACATTTCAAAAAGCTCTTTATCCCTATTGTAAAAATCCAAAACCTGCGGGGCACAATCAGCGCGCAATACCTTAAGAAGCAGGCGTGGGGTTTCATATTGAAAAAACATATTTTCCTTCTTTCACATTTGGTGTATCATGATAAATAGATTATAACACATGGAGCAGACAAATATGACACAAGATGAAAAATATATGAAACAGGCAATAAAACAGGCAAAAAAAGCATATGCACTTGATGAGGTACCGATAGGCTGCGTAATTGTAGCCGGTGACAAAATCATCGCACGTGGCTACAACCGCAGAAATACCGACAAAAATCCGCTCGCTCACGCTGAGCTCTCTGCCATCCGCAAAGCCAGCAAAAAGACCGGAGATTGGCGTCTTGAGGAATGCACCATGTACGTCACCCTTGAGCCTTGCCAAATGTGTGCCGGAGCAATAGTACAGGCACGCATTCCCAGAGTGGTAATAGGTGCCATGAATCCGAAAGCAGGCTGTGCAGGCTCAATCATCAATCTACTGCAGATGCAGCAGTTCAACCATCAGGTGCAGACAGATATAGGCATCTGCGGTGACGAATGCAGCACTATGCTCTCTACCTTTTTCAAGGAACTGCGAAATAAGCGCAAGCTTCAAGGACAGTAAAGACGGCTATATGGATGGAACTTGCTTCTACATAATATACGTTATATACATTTTCTTATGAAAAAAATATCTACAGGTGTCAGAAATGGGATAAGAAATTGTGTATATAAGTGAAAGGAGGAAGTGAGCATGGATGATAGCGCAATAGTTGAATTGTTCTGGAAGCGTGATGAACAGGCAATTGCTGCAACAACAGAAAAATATAATGCATATTGTTTATCAATTGCGATGAATATTTTGGGAAACATTGAGGATGCAGAGGAATGTGTGAATGATGCATATCTGAATACATGGAATTCTATTCCGCCAAACAAACCTAAAATGTTATCGACTTATCTTGGAAAGATAGTCAGAAATATGTCATTCAATTTGTATAAGAAAAACAGAGCTAAGAAGCGCACAAATGGAAGCTTCACGTTAATATTGGATGAATTATCTGAGATAATCACTGATTCGAAAAATATTGAAGATGAGGGCAATGCCAGGTTCCTGTTAGAGAACATTAATTCTTTTCTTAAGGAAATACCGGCTGAGAAAAGACAAATTTTTGTGTGTCGTTACTGGTATTCTGACAGTGTCAGGGACATAGCAAATAGATATGGCATGACTGAAAACAATGTTTCAGTTACATTAAAGAGGGTAAGAAAAAAATTACATGATTACCTTGTTGAAAGGGGCGTTGATTTATGAATGCAGAGAAGATATTTGATGTAATGGAAAACATAGACGAACAATATATTATAGAAGCTCATCAAAAAAATGTTATCAAAAATAAAAAAAAGACAATTCGTAAAATAGTAGTATTTGCTGCGTGTTTTTCTTTAATAATAAGTATAACAGCAGTTGTTGGAATTGGCATAAAACGAAATTCTACATGTACTGTTTCGGCAGCGGAAATAGGGAAAGAGGAGGTACAGCTTGAGGCGACCATGCCAAGTATAATCTATTATGATCAGGATAAGGTGATAATGTATGATTATATTGGAATATGGGTTTATAATCTAAAAAAAGAAAAGCTAGTGGGATTTTGTGATTTCAGACCAATAGATATGACACAGATACAAGGTTATCCGTGTGTTTTCGTTGAAGCATCATCAGATGGCAGATACGTAAGATTTTACAAATCAGATGATTCTGTGAAGTTTTTGTACAATGTGGAGAAAGACACATATAAAGAAGTCAAAAGCTATGATAAAAAATTGAAATGGCCATTTAGCTTAAAGGATGTAACCACTCAATATTCGATATCAGATTATTCAGAGACATATGAAGTGGCAAAGAAAGAATATTTATCATACTCCTTAGACATTAGCCCGGATTCGAATGAGGCGGTCAGGTATAAGGACTTGGTTATTGTAGTTGAAAAAAATGGTCAAAAAACAGAGTATAAGCCATTTGTCGTTAAAACCACAACGTAAGGCACGTAAGCCCCGGGTACTACTGACTCACACGTACTCTCCCGAAGCGCGAATAGCGAAGTGGTTTAGATACTGTAGAAATTATACCCATGAGACACAGAAACGCCCCGGCATGGACGCAGGGGCGAGGAGAACCGCGCCATGGACGGCGCGTTTCGACGGTTT
>ERZ834694.142-NODE-142-length-88621-cov-7.781530_pt1 | contig 88621 bp, 80 predicted proteins | sample MGYA00519691_ERZ834694 | MGnify/ENA primary metagenome ERZ834694 (study PRJEB31850, sample SAMEA3708758) | human gut metagenome | biome: human gut; feature: human-associated habitat; material: faeces | place: China | collected 2014 ... | reverse complement strand
GGACTCCTAATGGAATGGATAAAAAAATAGCCGGGGGACTCCCCCGGCACTTGGAGGTAGCTTAATGAGCCACCAATAACCTTATAGCATGTGCTGACGGTGAATACAAGAGAGAGAACGGAATGAAGCTGCATTGATAGTGCCCCTGAAATAGATTCGCAGCTTCTTCAAGATTGCGGAACACGAGAATTGATCGTCAGGGCTGACTTGCGATAACAACCCGGTTTCGAAACAGTTTGCGGATTTGTCTCAGGATTTGTCCCAAACGCCTACGCGAAGACACACGGCGGGATTCGGCGGCAAGACGGCCAAAATCGACGACCCAATTGGAGTTGACTGGAATGCCGCCACGGCAAACGAGCGTGAAAGAGTGGGAATAAAGTCTCGCCCGTTTTTCGTTAGACTGGCTTCTTGCGCTGCCGCATCTTTGCTGAACAAGGCCCTTTGAAGTTGTCGGCTCAATTTGTTATGGTTACCCATAAACGTGTTGCACTCGCTGCGTAAATCCAGTTTGAGTGCGGCACGTTTTTTTGTTTTTGATAGAGAGGAGATTGCCGTATGCCCAAGATGAAAGCCCAGGGGATTGTCTTCGGAATCATCATGTCGTATGCGATGGCGTTTGGGATGGAGGTCTACAACACGGCCATCAACCAGGGGTTCCATCTCGCGGGAGCTGGGTTCAGCGCCATGACGAACCTCGTCTTCGCGCATGCGCTCAAGGAGACGGCCTTCATGGGGCTGATCGTCATCCTGTTCTCGAGCCTTTGGGGCAACCGCGCGGGCGCCGCCTTCGCCGCCCGGCACTGCGACCCGCAAAAGGACAACCCCTACGTCTGCCGGGTCATTCGGCAGGCGGGGACCGTCGTCGTCATGTGCCCCACCATGAGCTTGGTCGCTTCTGTTCTATTCAACGTGGTCATGGCGGGGATGCCTGCGGCTCAGCTGCCCGCCATCTGGGTGGGGGACCGTCATCAAGAACTTCCCGATGGCCTTTTTCTGGAACATGTTCGCCGCAGCACCCTTTACGCACTGGCTCTTCAACCGCCTATTCCCAAGCTCCCGATAAGCACCCAATTGCGTTGATGCTTCTTGTATGGTTTACCGGCATCCGGCTGTTCGGACGCGTGAATCCATGTTGAGTGCATTGCGGGGTCGACAAATGAGCAGACAGAACGCGAAATCGTAATCATATCAACCGCTCTGCCTGCGGTGACATATATTGAGTGGGAGTGACCTTTTCAAGCCTTTGACCTACGGTTTTCCGTCCGTGACGTTCCACAACATGTCTCGATGACGTTAAAATGTGTGAAACCACCAGCGATGTGACAAGAGTAAAACTCATCCGACACCCCCTGGAATTATCCGATTCAAGGGGTCTTCTATGCGTTCTGATCTGCATATATTCGCATCATTTACTCTGGCCTCGCGCACGCCGCGGACACTGCGACAGCTGGCGAATGGAGAGTAAAGAAATAACCGAAGAATAATTTGTCCCAGTAGGCTGTTCCAACTAACGAAAATGCAGGTGTCCACTTCAAAGAGGACGACTTAGCGCCTATTGGGACAATTTGTCCCAATCCAACATGCCATTCAAATCCCAGCATGGACGAGGCACGGAGTCCACGATGCACACCGTTCTCTTCTATGGACCATGAATCTGATGCAGAACCGCTTTCTCATTTCGAAAAATTTCGATTAATGGTTTACACTTCGAAAAAAATCGATATATTGTTCTTAGTAGAACAAATCGAAATTTTTCGAAGTGAAAGGAAGGCGGCCATGGAGGCAATAGGATCGTTCCTCATGGATCAAGTCCTGAAAATGGAATGGCTGAGTGCACTCGTCACGGGCCTGCTCACGTCAGCCGGAATCGACACGACCACGCAATGGGGAGGCAGCCTGCAGTTCTTCCTTTACGACACCGTAAAGATCGTTATCTTGCTTTGCGTGATGATCTTCATCATCAGCTACGTCCAGAGCTTCTTCCCTCCTGAGCGAAGCAAGCGCATGCTCGGGCGTTTCAAGGGAATCTCGGGTAATGTGATCGGTGCGCTGCTCGGAACCGTCACGCCCTTCTGCGCTTGCAGCTCCATTCCTCTTTTTATCGCATTCACTCGTGCGGGGCTGCCCCTAGGCGTCACCTTTTCGTTCCTCATTTCCTCGCCCATGGTCGACCTGGCATCGCTCGTGCTGGTTATGGGCATCTTCGGAGCACGGGTCGCGGTCATCTACACCATCGTTGGCCTTGTCATCGCGATTGTCGGCGGAACGGTCATTGACCGTCTCGGTATGGAGGGGCAGATCCAGGACTTTGTGCGTGGCGAAGCCACGGCGATCACTGAAGACTTGACTATGACGATCCAAGAACGCATCGCGTTCGCCGCCTCATCGACCGCCGCTACCTTCAAGAAGGTGTTCCCCTTCATTCTCGCAGGCGTGGCAATAGGGGCGCTGATCCACAACTGGATCCCTCAGGAACTCATCGAGGCCATTCTTGGCGATGGCAATCCCTTCGCTGTGATCCTTGCGGCTCTCGTGGGGGCCCCTATTTACGCAGACATCTTTGGGACCCTGCCCATCGCGGAAGCGCTCTACGCGAAGGGAGTTGGGCTCGGCACCTTACTTGCGTTCATGATGAGCGTGACCGTGCTCTCCATCCCCTCGCTCACCATGCTCGCCCGCGTAGTCAAGCCGAAGCTGCTGGGAATATTCGTCGGGGTCTGCCTCACGGGTATGATCGCAAGCGGATACCTGTTCAACGCGCTGCAGCCCATGTTTGCATAAAGGGTCCAGCTGCCGCTGGCGAACAGAAATTTCAAGATACCCACGGCGGCGCGTTCGCGCCCTGCGCGCCCTCCGTCACCACCGCGATGGCCCTACGCACTTCCTATCGCACAATTATGGACGCTGAAAAGGTGCCTGACAACAGAGAGAAAGGAATAGAAATGACGCTCTTTGGAAATCTCTTCGGAAACAAGGACAAGGCCATGGAAGAGCCAGCCTGCGACTGCGGCGGCGCTTGTGATTCCACTCCATCAGAAAACAATGACGCGATTATCGTCAAGGTGATGGGCACCGGCTGTAAGAAGTGCCGTCAATTGCATGAGAATGCTCTCGCAGCGGCAGAGTATGTCGGCAAGGCCGTGAAGGTCGAATACGTGACCGACATCGCCGAGATCGCGGCTGCGGGAGTCATGTCTACCCCCGCGCTCCTAGTGGACAACAAGGTGGTCTCGACTGGCAAGGTGCTCTCGGCAGAGGAAGTAGGGGATCTACTGCGATAGGAACGGAGTGGCACGCCCTCTGAGCCAAATGCAGGCCCCAGCAACAGTAGGCTTCGGTCAGTGCGCCCGATCCGGCGGATGGTAAGATGGCAGAAATATCAAATGTAAAAAGGAATCCCCATGGACCACAATGAGATGCTGAACAAAACCCCGCAGGATCAAAGCTTCTCCGATAACGCTGTCATGTTCAAGGCACTTGGAGACGAGAGGCGCCTTCGGATTATGCACCAGATTGCCGATAAGCCAGGCATCTGCTCATGCAAGGTACTTGAAGCGTACGATATGTCCCAGTCGACACTATCCCACCACATGAAGCTTCTCTGTGATGCGGGTCTGGTCAGATGTGAAAAGGATGGGAAATGGGTGCACTATTCGCTTAATTCGGAAGGTATAGAGAAGGCTATTAAAGCGCTTCGGAAGCTCGCAAGTGTTGCCCAATAACAAGAATAGCGAAGGGCCTTCCCAGACGGGAAGGCCCTTCGGGTCTGTAGGATGCTCCCACAGAATCAGCGACAGTGGTTTTGCATCGAACGAATCGCCGCAACCGGAGTGGATGACCCTCGATGAGCGCAAGCTCATGGACGAGATGAGCCGGAGCATCCTGATGACCCGCGCGGAGATCGGGCTCCGGAGCGGTTTCAGCAAAGACAAGACCACGCGCATCCTGAACGCCCTCGCGTCGCGCGGCCTCGTTGCGAGGGAGGGATCTGGCAGGGGGACGCGGTACCGCAGGGTGTAGCGTATTCCCGTACGCGCGCGCCGCATGCTTGCGGATTGCGCCTGCAGTTCTTTCCGACTGAATTTCTCCAAACTTGGCTATCTTACGTCCTTATTTTCGCCAATAGCATTGCGTCCGGTGCCCGTGCGAGTAACTATCAATATTGGATGAGGAACGTTCCATTGAGTGAGATGTCGAGTATGGAGCTGTGGGGATAGGAAATCTGGCGGTTGTGGGGGGTATGGCTCCTATTGCTTGCAAGATATGCACCCATAAACATGTAAATTGAATACGATTCAGAGCCCCGGCCGAAGTCTGCCGATTCTTCGGAGTTCCATCAAGCCGCATCATCGTGAGTAGATGCGGAGGAGTGGAGGCGCAGACCGCTCGGCCATATCAGGGGTGGGTATCCGCGTCACCTTTTCAGGCTTGACCCGCTGCTGCAGGAGAGGGACGGATTCTTTCGTTTCTTGGTGCATCCCGAGATAGACTCTTTGCTCGGCTTGTGGCATGAGGTTGCAATGCTCCTAAAAGTGAAATCAAATCTAAGTTTTAGGAGTACTATTTGAAAAGCATTACGCTGAAGAACCGCATCCGATACCTTGAGGAGGCGATGCTGTTTCGCGACACCGACCTCATCAAGGTAATCACGGGCGTGCGTAGATGCGGCAAGTCGAGTCTCCTCGACCTTATCAGGATGATCATCGAGTCCGAAGAAGTCGTTGGCCGCGGTTTCGTGAACGTCAACCTGGTAAGCAAGAGTACGGGCATCAAGGCTGAGGACCAACTGTACAACCATGTTCGCGGTCGCTTGTCGGATAGGGGCCGAACCTATGTCTTCATAGACGAGCCTCAGAGAATCGAAGGCTGGCAGGATGCGGTCAATGCGATGAGGGTTGACTTTGACTGCGACATCTACCTCACGGGCTCGAACGCATATCTTCTCTCGAGCGAGCTCTCTACCTACTTGTCCGGGCGCTACGTAGAGGTAAAGATGCTGCCCCTGTCATTCTCCGAATTCACCGACTTCTGCGGTATCGAATTCGAATCGGGAAAGTCTGTTGGGGTCGCTCTCGGCGGGGAGCCCGTCCTCTTCGATGAGATGTTGACTCGCTACCTCGAGTACGGGGGTATGCCTGCTATTGCATCCCTGGCGACGACCTAGGCGCAACACTCGGCGTACATGTCCGGCGTCTATGAGGCAATGGCCGTGCGCGACATCATAAACCGCGAACGCGGTAAGGGTAAAAGCGTGGTGACCGATCCCTCTTTATTGCGTCATGTTGCCGAATTCCCGGCAGACAACATCGGAAACGAGTGCTCGTCGAACCGAATCGCCGGCGCGTTGACCTCTGCGGGGTCGAAGACCACGAACAAGACCGTTTCCTCGTACGTGGGCGCGCTCGAGGAGGCCTTCCTGTTCTATCGTGCCACGCGTTACGATCTGCACGGCAAGGCGCTTCTCAAGACGAATCCGAAGGAGTATATCGTCGACACCGGCTTTAGGACATGGATGGCCGGCTATAGGGTCACGGATATTGGCCGCCTGTTCGAGAATGCCGTATATTTCCAGCTGCTCTACGAAGGATGGAGCGTGCATGTGGGCAAGCTCTACGGAAAGGAGGTCGACTTCGTCGCAACGAAGGACGGGCGCGTGCTCTACGTGCAGGCGACGGACGAGATGTTCGCGAGTGAGACCAGGGAACGCGAGATTGCCCCTCTGAAGTCGATACGAGACAACCACGAGAAGATTGTGGTCGTGAGGCAGGGTTCCTACGACACGGACATCGACGGCATTCGCATCGTGAGCGCGAGGGACTTTTTCCTCTAGGGCCATGAAGCCCGTCGCGAGGCAATCGGGTCAAGTCGGGAACATAAAGTTTTTGAAGCTAGCCCAGCTTTTGTCCCCGAAGCCGACGAAACACGACATGATGTCACCTGGCGGCACTCGGCTCGAGACGGCACCGAAAACTGGGGACAACTGGAATGACGGGACAGCAGAACTGAGGCCACTGAGTGGGAATAGCGATATTCGTTGATTTCAAGCCCCTGACCTACGACAATGAACCGCCTCCCATTTCTTGGACACGAGAAATGGGAGGCGGTTCAGACAACAGGCTGGGGCTTTTCGTTTAGCAGCCTTTGTGGTTCCGTGTCCCTTGAAATGTCTATGCTTGCATTGATGCAACCTTTGCGACAATGCAAGCATGAAACCGATTGAGACTACGGTGAACAGGGGACATAGCCCTGTTCACGCCAGGACCCATGTCGACGCCGATCAATGCCCGCGATGCTTCTGTTTGCGCTTCAGCTTTCGCTGCTCGAAGCGCGCCTCCGTCTCGTTCGCGCGACGTTGGCTTCTTGCGCGGACCGACTCCTGTTTTACTGTCTCCCGCTGACTCGCGAGAGCCTGCTGCGCCTTGGTTTCCATCGCCGGCCGCTATGTAGATGACCGTACAGAGAAGGGACAACCAGGGAGGCAGGTTACTGATGCGGACTCCCGCACGCCCACGACTACCCGACGGGGACTGTGTTTTCATCTCTGGTGCCCGCATTGTAGCACGCGCGGATTTACGATGTTGATCGCCGGCGCCTAGACGGAGATGAAGGCGGTTCGATCTAGGTCAAGCCGGTCGCTCGTTCATGAAGCGGCCGATTCCCTGAAAATAAAAGGCGCCCACGAGGACACCTGCAGGCTATCTTCGAACTACTTGGTTTGGGGCAGACGGAGGAAAAAATAGGGCAGAATCGCTCTCACGATCCCGCCCCGCAAACCCGAGGGTTTCTAACTGGCTCCATTATTCCGGGCTTCTCAGTTCTGTCATTGACCCAGGTATCACCCGTCTCCTATAGCGAGTGAATATAAAAATAGGGCAGAGTCGCTTGCGCAAGTCCGCCCCTAAAACCGTGAAGGTTTTGCTATCTGCAGGCTATTCTACCAACCCGAGCGATTCTGTCAACCTGCGAAGGAACTCGAGCGCGGAGCGAGCTGCGGCGTCGGGCCCCTTGTCGGGCAGCGCCTCGGTTCCGCCGTCGGCCCTGGCGAACATCTCGGCGAGCTCGGATGCGGCGCGCGAGCGCGAGGAGCCTTCGGGTACCAAGCCGGAGTGCGCCACGAGCACGGTCGCGACCTCCTGCATGGCCGTATTCCCCATCCACTTCCTCCTGGTCGCCTTGGGAATTCCCACGGCGGCGACCCTTCGGGAGACACCGCTGGACGCCGAGCCCCGGGCGGCGCCCCTCTCGGCGAAGCAGTTGATCAGGCACGAGCCGTGCGCGGCGCAGTTGCGGACGGACTTCACGCGCTTGAGGTCGTAGTGGGAGGCCTCGAGGCGCCTGTCGTCCCATCGCCTGGCGTAGAAGCGCACGAAGTCGATGAGGGTGCCGAACGAGGTGAGCTCAAGGAAGACCCAGGCGGGCATGTCGCCGGAGTACTTCGCGTAGAGGCTCGAGCTGTAGGGGCTGCGGCCGCTCATCTTGAGCTCGCGCAGGCGGTACTCCCTGTTTGCAGTGGTAAGCGATGCCATGTAGTCGGCCACGATGGCGTAGCCGTCCTCTCCGCGGTCCTCCATCTCGCGAAGCAGTGTCACCTTCTGGAAATGCTCGATGTTGAGCGTCATGCCGAGCAGGGCGTGGCGCAGCTCCTGGTCGAGCGCCGCGAGCAGGCGCAGCTGGCCGAAGTCGAGGTCTACGTAGCGGCCGTCGCGCGGGCCTCCCTCGTATTTCGAGAAGAGTTTGCGGTAGGATGCGAGCTTGAAGAAGTTGCACTTGTCACGCAGGTAGTCCGCGGCCTCTTCCTCGGAACACAGCTCGAAGGCTACGCCCTTCTGCTTGAGGTGCTCTATCTGCTGCTCGATCGTGAGGATCGGCTTCCTATCGTGGGGTTCGGCCATGCTCGGTCTCCTGTCATAAAAAGGTATCTTCAGCAAATAACTGACAGATGTGAAAATGATTAATCAGTGAGTGATATATCAAATATTTTGCTCAAAATCAGTAAATGCCACGCAAAGTAGCAGGAAAATTCCGAATGTCATCTCTGCTTGCTTGTAATGCAAAGCACGGTTTTCGATACTTGGCGTATCAACATAAGGAGGTCACGAGAATGACATTTGCAGAAAAACTAAAATCTATCCGCAAGAAGGCAGGACTTTCGCAGGAACAGCTTGCGGAGAAGTTAGGCGTGTCAAGGCAGGCGGTTACAAAATGGGAAACTGAAACAGGCATTCCCGACATTGAAAATATGATGGCTATCTCTGCCCTGTTTGACATTTCCATTGACGAGCTGCTTTCCAATGAAAGAGGAATGAAAAAATCAGACGAGTATCTTTTTGAAAGCGTTACGGAATACGATATTGACGAGCCGAAACGCTATGATATGAAATTCGGTGGAGCAAAGCAATTCGTATTGTCTGGTTATGAGGGAGAGAAAATCCGTGTCCGTCTGGTATCTAATACCCTCTCCACGCTCCAGAACGATTTTAAGGTTAAAATTGACGACATCCGAAAACGGATTGATGTAGATGTAATCCGTAAAAACGGTATATCTGAAGCAACGGCAAAAGAAACTGTCAGTATTTTCGTTCAAATTCCTATGCCCTATGTGGGAAAAATTGAGGGTGCTGTCAATGCGGAAACCGTAGAAATCCGTTCTTTAGATTGCGACAGTATTGAGCTTGATGTAAAGACGCCGAATATCATTCTAAACGATGTCGGCGGCACAGTAGAAATTAACTGCAATCTGGATATGAGTGTGGTTTGCAATTCCTTAAAGGGATACCTTGCAATCAATCAGGTGTCGGCAACTTCCAAAATCCATATTCCAGAGGGTGAAGTATTTACTGCCGTTACGAAAGGTATTGGAACGAGCATTTCCTATGAAAAGGACGGCAGACAGACGGAACGCTTTGACACGCCCGATGCGGAAAATGTCATAGAACTGAACGGCATTAAAAGTGAGCTTGTTATTTGCAACGATTAAAAACGAAGGAGTGTAAAAAATGAATAATCTTGAAAAAATCCAAAAGACAATGAAGGTCTTTCAAACACTAACGAAGATTGTAATGGTATCTAGTTTTGTGGCGATTGCCTTTACATTAGTGGCTGGCAGCGTAAGTTTGATGGCAGATAAACTTCCATTTGGCGAGCTTCTGCAAAGGTTGCTCATAGAAGCTGACAGAACGATTGACAATCGTGAAATAGGAATAGCCCTGCTCTGTGAAAGCGTGGTTTTGATTTTCGGAGCGATTGAAGCTATTTGTGTTTGCAGATATTTTAAGTTGGAACTGAGCGAGGGAACACCTTTTACTGAAACAGGAGCAAAAAGCATAACGAAGCTCGGAATACTCTTTATTGTTGTAGATGTTTTATCAGCAGCATTTTCCTCTGCGATGGAAAAGTTTGCATTTATATCAGAACGGATGGATAACGGCGGTGGCATTGGTATCGGCATTTGCTTGATTTTACTTGCAATGGTTGTTCGCTACGGTGCGGAATTGGAGCAACGAGGCAGAGCAAAGTAACGCAGGAGGATTTCTATGAGGCGAGCATGGCCTTGCCGCCGCGGTCGCCGCTCTCGTCGACGAAGGTGCTGAGCTCCTTGGCCAATGGGGACTCCTAATGGAATGGATAAAAAAATAGCCGGGGGACTCCCCCGGCACTTGGAAATGGTACCCATCCGTTAGGGCATGGCCTGCCATGGCCGGCGTTTCGGATGCGAGTCGTCGGGCAAACGGCTCTGCTCTGAGTGAAATTCAATTCGGACGTTTAGCGAGTTCAGCTGCGGTGCACCCGACGCTCTTTCGCGGATCCTGGCTATGCGTTTACGCAAAGCCAGGACCGAGTGTAGATGGCCGATATAATGGGCGGGGTCCTCAGGGTCGCTTCTCGCGCCCCCTCTTGCACGCCTGTCCACATATAGAAAAACCGAGCACCCTGGATCGGAACGGCATTCCGGTTCAAGGGGCTCGCCTGTCTGTGACCGTTCACCAGCGCGGTCTCACCTAATTCACGGAGCAGGCCATTCCGGTTTTCCGCCGCAGACCTCTTCGATTGGGAGCCTGCGGCGAAAAGCGGCCAACGAGAGCCCCGTGAGGGCGAGCGCCGCGGCTATCACGAGTGAAATGTTTGAAAGCGAAAGCACCCCGATTAGCGTGTTCGCCAACGCATGGAGAAGGCAGCAGGAGAAAGCGCACCCGCCCGCGCGATAGAGCGCCGACAGCCAGAACGAGAGGAGCACGGCGAGGGCTACGAACGCAAGAAACGGGGTCGTCTCCCTCCCGGCGCCCTGCGTGAACCACAGTGGCAGATGCCACAGGCCCCAAATCGCCCCGGTGGCAAGACAGGCCGCGAAAAAGGGAATTCTTCGCTCAAGCTCAGGCTCCAGGACCGCTCGCCAACCCAGTTCCTCGTTACCGCCGCTCACCATGAGGGCAGCAAGGAAGACCCCCATGGCGGAGATTGGGCTGAAGCCTTCCGCGAGGCCATCGGAGGCGGCGGTGAGAAGAACCAGCGGCACGACGAGGAACGCCGAGGTCCAAGGGAGCGAGCGTCTCAGCCCGCCGAACGTAAACGCGAGGCCGCGCTTCAGGGTAAAGCCTCCCGGGATCAACGAGAGCCCGGCGATGGTGGGCCCAAAGACGCCGGCGGTGTGGATCGCCGTTCCGATGGGACTTGAATAATCGATGATGCCCGCTGAGGTCAGGACCGCATTCAGCCACCATGCGGGCCAAGTGATGAGGAAGGTTATCAGGAGAAATCTGGTGCTGGTGCGCAACTCTGAATAATGCCTCGGCAGCTTCATGCGATAACTCACTCTCGACCGTCTATGATTAGGGCTAGCTTCTACTACCGAAATGTAGATGACCATGCAGAGAAGGGACAACCAAGGAGACAGGTTACTGATGCGGGCTCCCGCACGCCCACGACTACCCGACGGGGGCTGTGTTTTCATCTCTGGTGCTCGCATTGTAGCACGAGCGGTTATCGCTGGCGCACCGCGTGACCTCGAGAGGGGCGCTGCGGGTTGAGTTGGATTGAAAAGCTTGGGTTCTCGGATGCGCGCGGCTTTCTGCCCCTATTGCGGCGCCAAGGCGACCGGTGACGCAGCGTTCTGCTCTTCCTGCGGGGTCAAGCTGCCGCACGTGCCGAAGAGGCCGTAGCTGGGTTTGCCCGGGGTATCTGACGGCGGGGAGAGCTAGGCGTCTCCGAAGAAGCACTCCCATTGGGGACGCTTCTCGGGTTCTTGGGTTTCTTCCTTTGGGACCATTTCCTTTTCGCGCTTCCGACGATCGCCGTGAGCTCCATGGTGCAGATGTAGTCCGCCGCCTGCGAAAGTCGGTACTCGGAGGGCTGCGCCGACCGGTAGACGACGGCGTCCTTCGACAGCGCGTACTCGACCGCGCGATGGAGGGACTCGGCGATGGAGTGCTGGCCGTTGTCGTAGTAGACCTTGGCCATATCGTAGGATTGCAGCTCCGCGAGGTTGTCGAACAGGAAGTTCACGAGGTCCCTCCGCATCGTCCCCGCAAGCTCGTCGAGCGAGGCGAACTGTTTGGTCGCGTATGCGAAGGTATGGTACTTCACGGGCATGTGGCGGAAGAAAACTCGGAACGAACCGAGCAGCATCTTGCGCGTTCTCAGATCGAGTCCGGAGTACTGGTCCTTGCCGTTCATGAGCGGCGACGCATGGAAGGGTATGTCCAGGAGCCCCTTGGCGCGAAGGGCGCCCTCCTGTCTGAAAACTCAAGGGAGCTCGAAGCGTTTCAGGACGTCAGCGGAATCTCAAAGCCCGTTCGTCAACTCATAGGCAAGCCACCTGAGATTGCTCACTTTGCCTACCGATGGCGAAGACATGCGACCTGCGGTTTTGCGAACGGCGCGAAAGCCGCCCGCGCTAATTCACTTGCGATTGCAGTTGGCGGCTTGCAGGCAACAGAGCGATTGGGTTTCAAAACGGGCGTTTTCGGCGCTATCGAGCCTCCAAAGGCGGTCCAGCGAGCCCTTTGGGACATAAACAAAAACTCAACCCCCCTGAGTTTGAAATGAGTTTTTGAAGTTGTCCCAGCTTTTGTCCCCGAAGCCGGCGAAACGCGACATCGCGTCATTCGGCGGCACTCGGCTTGAGACGGCACCGAAAACTTGATGCAACTGGAATGACGGGGCGGCAGAACCAGAACCATAGAGTTGGAATAATAAATTCATTAGTTATGGGGGTACAAATCATACATTTGATAAACTATACCCCCATAAACATATGATTTGATATACCGGCTCCAATGAAGATTGGAGCCGGTATGCGTTTATTCCCTCGTGAAAACTATCTGAAGAAGATCCGCGGCTTCTACCATGACGATGGGATGATCAAGGTCATCACCGGCGTCCGCCGCTGCGGCAAGTCCTGCCTCATGCAGTGCATCGCCGAAGAGCTGAGGGCCGAAGGCGTCGATGACGAGCACATCGTCTTTTTCGACCTTGACCGATACGGGTACCGATCCGTCAAGGCCCCGGAACAGCTTGAGGCCCTCATCGAGCCCCTGCTCGCTGTCTCGGGGACGAAGTACCTTTTCATCGACGAGGTGCAGAACGTCGAGGGTTTCGAAGACGTGCTCAACGGGTTTCGCACCGAAGGCGGCTTCTCCATCTTCATCACCGGGTCGAACTCCTATCTGCTTTCAGGCGAGCTGGCCACGAAGCTAACCGGCCGATACATCGAGTTCGAGATGCAGACGCTGGACTTTGGCGAGTATTGCCAGATGAAACGCTTCTTGGGGCTGCCCGTGAACCCGAACCCGGTCGCGGAATTCGATGCCTACATCCTCGAGGGAGGCTTCCCGAAGGCAATGGATTACCCTGGGCTCGCCGACAAGCGCGCTTACGTCGCGGCGGTAATCCAGAAGATCTTCGAAAAGGACATCCGCAGGCGCGTGAAGATCAAGAACGTCTCCGTGTTCAACCAGGTGCGCGACTACGTCATCAACAACTTCGGCGCCACCACTTCGCTTGCGAACATCCAGTCCGACTTCGAGAACAAGCAGGGCGTGAAGATCAAGCGCGAGACTCTTGCGCGATACCTCCAGATCCTCGAGGACGCGAAGATCGTCAGCAAGTGCGTCCGCTTCGACCTGAAGTCGCGAAAATCGCTGCGAGGTGAGCAGAAGTACTACCTGGCGGACCTGGGCTTCTACTTCGCCCTCAACACCGACAACCGCATCAACTACGGGCCCGTCCTCGAGAACATCGTTTATCGCTACGCTCGCGCGCAGGGTCGCAAGGTCAGCGTCGGGCGCATCGGAAAGCTGGAGTGCGATTTCATCTTGTGGAACCCTCAAATGGGATACACATACGTCCAGGTCGCCATGACCATCATGGCCGACAGGGCAACGGAGGAGCGCGAATACCGTCCGTTCCAACAGATCAGGGACAACTACCCCAAGTACCTGTTGACGCGAAGCGATCCCATCCAGCAGCGCGATGGCATCATCCATGCCAACATCCCTGAGTTCATGCAGGAAGGGAGGACCTTCTGAGCGGGATGGAGATTGTGCTTAAAAGCCTTCGACACCTCGCGGGCGCGGCGCTTAGGGTTTTCGCGGACTTGTTTACCTCGGCGGGATCGTCACCGAAGAACGAGAGCTTCGCCCATTTGTTGACAACGAATCGCAGGATCTCCTCATTGGACGGTTCTGCGCCGAAGACGATGCGGGCGGCGCCGTACCTTCCGTCCTCGACATGCTCCGCCAGCCCGACCCAGAATTGGCCGTCGTGATACACGGTCAGGGCGGACGACACGCTGATCTGCATGGCTGGTTCCTCCTTTATGTAGATGACCATGCAGAGAAGGGACAAGCAAGGAGGCAGGTTGCTGATGCGGGCTCCCGCACGCCCACGACTACCCGACGGGGACTGTGTTTTCATCTCTGGTGCCCGCATTGTAGCACGCGCGGATTTACGATGTTGATCGCCGGCGCCTAGACGGATATGAAGGCGGTTCGATCTAGGTCAAGCCGGTCGCTCGCTCATAAAGCGGCCGATGGCCGCGTTCATGAACGAGCGACTGATTCTCTGAAAAGTAAAAGGCGCCCATGCGGGCGCCTGCCTAGTAGCTGGAATTGTTCGGTTGTGGTCGGAATGCTCGTCTTCCGCGGTGCTGTCGTCCGGGGTCCGGCATCTGTCGTTCGCCTCTTCTGTCGTGTTTGATGTTGCGTGTTATGCGAGCGACCTTTCGCGGGCCTGACGGCCCGTTGCCCCAGGTGCACCCGGGTAAATGGTACCCATCCGTTGGGACACGGCTTATCGAAATCGAGCTGCATGGGAGCAAGCGGATGGGTGAACGGCCTAAGGTGTAATCAAGATAGCGCTTCTCGTATCGTTTCCTCCAGAGGAACGCCAGCCTGAGTTACATCAATGAATCTACACCGAGTTGTTGAGAAGATCTTCCAGCATCGGGTCTACTCCGCTGGAAATAATATCCTTGATCAGGTGTTGAGCATGGAAACGATTGATTCGCCATGCTATATATGAAAGCGTTTGGCATGCACGTTCCTTGATGTCATATGGTGCCTTGCTTAAAATAATAGAATTTGCGATGTCGGCAAATGCATCGTGGTCTTTCCATCTCTTGCAGGCTTGCGTCATGCCCTGGTCGATAGCGTCCATAACAAAGGTCGCGTTGCCGTTGTCAATCTCCGTAAAATTGACAACCGTTTTAGCGAACGCCGGGTTTGACACTACCCGTGAGCACAGCTGCTCATCGGTCATTTCGAGAATCCATTCGGCAACCTCTCCGTCGAGGATTCCCCGTGCCGATTTTTCCGCAAGTTTCGTTTCCCGGTCCGCATCTGCTATCGAAGACAACCTTCGCTTTATCGCGCTCAAAAATTCTGCCGCATCCTGGTATCTTTTCGACGGATCGTCTGCAGTTGCTTTTTCTACCAGCGGTCGAAAACGATGGTTCGTTTTTGTCGGATGTCCGGCGAGCACGAAGTTGATAATCCTGCCCAGGGAAAAGACATCGCTCCTTTTGTCTCCATCTTTTAGATAGACAAGTTGTTCGGGCGAACAGTAGAACCATTGTCCGTAATTGTTTGTGTTGGTGGTTTGGTAGGATGAAAGTGTGTTCAAGTTCTTTCCGAGACCGAAATCGGCAATCTTCAGTTGGCCACCCAGCAGAAAAATATTCGTGGGGCTCAGATCTCGGTGAATGTATCCGCGCGAGTGAATGGCGGCCATGGTGCCAATTATCTGCTCGATTATGGACATCTTGACTTGCTCGGATAGAGGATTGCCCATGAACTCTAGTAGCGTGGTCTCGCCAGCCTCCATCGTGTAGGAGCAATTGCTCTCGTCGTAATCAAAGACACGGAGAACCCCTGGCAGCTCCGAAAGATCCTTCATTATCTCGTATTCGCGCTTGAAACGATGGCGATTCCTTGCATCAAGGGCCACTTCGGGCATGAGCTTTTTCAGGACCTTGCCTGTTGATTTTTGTCTAAATACCTCGGCAAAGCCGCCTTTTCCAATCGGGATTAGATCCGAATCGAGCACGACAAGCTTCATCTCGCCGTCCGTTCCGACTATCTCGAGCTCGTCGGAGATTAGCACTCGATTGAACCGTTTCCTCGCTTTATCTGCCCTTTCTCGGGCTTCGATTTCATCGCAACCGAAAGTACTGACCATGTACCTGAACCCAAGAACGATTGAGAAAAAACGATCGAGCCGGCCGCTCGATGCAACGCTGGCTATCTTTCCAGCGGCGTATCTCCATCTAGTAGGTGCGTTTCCGCCTTGATAGATATCTCGGAAGCCGAAATGGTCATTGAAGAATGACACTATTTGAGGGCCTGACAAGTAGTGGAATAGCTCTCCCTCGTCGCCCACGAACATCTTTGCAATAGATTCTAACGACCGTTCGCTGAGTGATGGCATCGCCCTGTCCTCCTCGTTCATTTGTCGTCATCCTAGTCACCGGGGCACCATCTGCCAAGGATCATTGCCTTACAGAGCTACTTTTTGCACTCTCCGCTCATATGGTCATCCGACATTGCCTGGTTAATAATGCAACAGCAAAATCGGCTACCCTGTAGCTGATATCCTCATTAGCTCAAAGGAGATTTTGGCAGCGGAGCAATCTCGAAGCAAGCGACGTCATTCGCGTAATAAGTCTTGTCACGTCTCGGGTTTTCATCAACTCATAAGCAAGCCGCCCGAGACTTCTCACTTTCTTTGTCGATAGCGAAGACCTGCGAGCTGCGGTTTTTCGAACGGCGCGCAAGCCGCTTGCATTGAGTCACTTACGATTGCAGCTGGCTGCTTGCAAGTTGAAGGGCGGTTGAGTTTCAAAACGGGTGTTTTCGTCTCTAACGAGCCTCCAAAGGCAGCCTGCTGGGCCTTTTGGGATAAAAACAAAAAATCAAACCCCTGAGTTTGAAAAAGTTATTGAAGTTGCCCCAGCTTTTGTCCACGAAGCTGACGAAACATGACATGGTGTTAACTGGCGACACCCGGCTTGAGACGGCGCCGAAAACTAGGTGCAACTGGAATGGCGGGACGGCAGAACCAGAACCGTTGAGTGGGGATAACAAATTCCTTAGTTATGGGGGTATAGATTTGATTTCCTTTAGGATACACCCCCATAACTATATGAATTGACCTGCTGACTCCAATGAAGATTGGAGGGTAACTGCCAGGGGTGACGGCCCAGCGAGTGTTATTTTGCGAGCTATGCGCATTGAAAGCAACCTTTCGTGGTATAAACTACTTGCCGGAAGCCGCGGCTTTCAGAGTACGGCTTACGTGTACGTTTAACCTCCGTGGGCGACGGGGTGCCGCAAGGCGTAGAATATCGCCCACCTGTAGGGGCCTGCAGCGATGCGGGCCCCGCTTCGTATGAAGGGGGCGTTACCGATGAAGATCGTATCCATCTCCCAGGACTTCTTCGACCTCGTCGAGGGCGACCGCGAGCTCATGCTTAAGCACAATCGCCCCTGCATCGTGGTGGTGAGACTGCGTTTCCGCGGGAAGCGCAGGGACTTCGCCGTGCCGCTGCGTTCCAACATCGCCCCTAACGTGCCCAAAGACCAGTACTTTGCGTTGCCACCCCGCCCCACGACACGCCCCGGCTGCCGCCACGGCATCCACTACATCAAGATGTTCCCCATAACCAAGGCCTACCAGCGCCGCTTCAGGACCCAGGGCTCGGCCTACTACGAGACGCTCCAGCGCATCATCGACGGCAACACCAAGCGCATCGTCTCCGAGTGCCAGGCATACCTCGACCGCTACGAGCGCGAGGGAAGGCCCCGCTTTGCCGTCGACATCGACCGCATCGTGGGGCTGCTGGAGGGCGAGAAGTAGGGCACCTCGGCTCAGTCTCGAGCCATGCGGAATCGCTCCGCATTTTTGAACGCCGCGTGTGCGTCCCAAATACTTGAGAAACAAGCTGTGAAGTGCGGCGGCGCGCCCGTGTCCGTGCATAGCCATCGCCATCAGCGTCTGCGGTGCGCTACAACATCACGAGCAAGCCGCCCGGCAAGTCGGAAGCTGCCGCCAAGAAGAAGCTGGACTTCTCGGCAGTTGAGCTGCTGGGGGTCGACGAGGGCTTATGCGTTCAATGCATGCACGCCGGGCCTTACGACGACGAACCGGCGACCATAAGCGCCATGCGCGCATTTGCGGCGGAACAGGGATATGCGCCCGACTTCTCCGAATCCCGCCTCCATCACGAGATTTACCTCTCCGACCCGCGCAAGTGCGTGCCAGAGAAGCTCAAGACCGTGATCCGCCATCCCATCAAGTCTATTTAGCAAAACGAGCGGCGCCGCGTGTTCCAGGCTCCCGCAATTGCGGGCCGGCGACGATTGCGCAACCTGTCCAGCCTTCTGGCGCTTACCTGTGCAGACCGATGGCACATTGCCCTCTCGGTTTCGAAACTTCATAAAAATTCGAGTTTCGAAACCGAGAAGGAGCTGATGATGGCTTGGGTAGACCGCAATCGTACATGGAGCGGCTTTGGGCGCTCGAGGGTACCTGGGACATCAAGGTGATTACGGGGACGCGCCGCTCCGGCAAGTCCGAGCTCATGAAGGCGTTCTCCGCCTCCGTTGCTCGGAAGGGCCCTTCCTCTAACAACGTCTACATCGACCTGCTGGACCTCGACAACGAGCCGCTGCTCGAGTACCCCGCGCTGCATCGCGAAATCATAGAGCGGCACAAAGAGGGCGCCCGCAACCGCCTCTTCATCGACGAGGTGCAGCTGTTCGAGGGTTTCGAGAAGGCAGTTAACAGCATTCACGCGCGTGGCGGATGGGATGTCTACCTTGCGGGATCGAACGCGTTCCTCCCGAGTTCGGACCTGGCGACCCTGTTCACAGGGCGCCACAGGGAGGTTCACATCCCCCCTCGGCTTCGGCGAATACCGCTCCTACTTCGGCGAGCAGGGGACCGACGACTTCGACGGGTTCATCAGGCGCGGCGGGCTCGCCGGGTCCTACGATTACGATGGCATTTCGGAGTCGTACGGCTACATCCGCGACGTCTACAAGACCATCCTCACGCGCGACCTCGTCCAGAAGTTCTCGCTGCCCGACTCCGCCGTGTTGGAGAGGCTGGCCGAGTACATGATGGGCAATTCCGGCAACCTCAACTCGCCCAACAACATCGCCAACGTCCTCGACGCCAACAGGGTTCCCATCAACCACGTCACTGTCGGGCGCTACATCTCCTATCTCCGCGACGCCTTCGTTTTCTATGAGGCGAGGCGCTACGACATCAAGGGGAAGAGGCGCGTGGGCACGCAGGCGAAGCATTACGCATGCGACTCGGGAATGCGCTATGCGGTCCTGGGGACGCGCGACATGGACTGGGGCCGCATGTACGAGAACGCGGCCTTCCTCGAGATGATGGGGCGAGGCTACGAGGCCTACGTCGGGAAGCTGTACCAAAAGGAGGTCGACTTCGTCGCGAAGAGGGGGTCGGAGCTCGTCTACATCCAGGTAAGTGACGACATCAGCTCCGAATCGACGCTCGAGAGGGAGCTCGTGCCGCTGCTGTCCGTCAGGGATGCGTTCCCGAAGGTTCTCGTCGCCCGTACGAGGCACGAGCCTTATGCCCGGGAGGGCGTGCTCGTATTGGACTTCACGAGGTGGCTGCTCGGCGAGCAGGGGTTCTGAGCGTCATACGGGGATATCGCTCGATAGGGCACGCAGGGCCGTTCGCGCCCGCACGGGAAACGCCGTCGCCGTATGGGCGGCCGAAAGCGACCGATTGGACTTTTGCTAAACAAGCTTATCGAGCGCGCGCGAAGCGATCGCGCCAACAACGAAGCCCCAACCCGTTCGCCAACTCATGGGCAAGCCACCTGAGACTGCTCATTTCCCCTACTAGCAATGAAGACCTGCGACCTGCAGTTTTGCAAACTGCTTGAAAGCCACCTGCGTTGATTCACTTCCTATTGTAGCTGGCGGCTCGCACGCGAAAAGGCACTTGAGTTTCAGAACGGGCGTTTTCGGTGCTATTGAGTTTGCGGGGGCCATCCGTCATGCCCTTTGGGATAAAAACAAAAAATCAACGTCCTGAGTTTGAAAAAAGTTTTTGAAGTTGTCCCAGCTTTTGTCCCCGAGGCCGACGAAGCACGACATGGCGTTACCTGGCGGAACTCGATTCGAGACGGCACCGAAAACTGGATGCAACTGGAATGACGGGACGGCAGAACTGAAGCCATCGAGTGGGAGTAGGCTGACAGGGTTCTGACCTGCATTTTTGAGTGCCGCAGTGTGCTGTTGAGTTTCGTTTCGTACGAGAGTCACGGCAAAGCCACCAGCGACGGCGGTGAGTAAATACGATGATCTAGCCTCTGTTCCCGCGTCGGAACGGAGGCTTTTTCTTTGGCTATTTACTCCCTTTCACCTGCGATTTCGCGATTTACTCCCCCGTGTCTCAAGACGGCAAGGCACGGGGCGGTATTCGGGGGAATGGGAGTAAGGATTTATCCCAAGTGAGTAGACGCGCGGTTTTTGTCCCCGAGTGCGAAAGGGGGCCGTTTCGGGGCCCATGAAACTCAAATCGGGTTGCAGTGATTAAAGCCGCTGCTCACCACTTGCAGTAATTCCGCGAAACGGTCAATGGCGGCGAGCGCGTCTTCCTTGTCGATTTCCTTGGACTCTTAGTTCTTTTCGAGCGTTATGCCGTAGCGCCCCTCGCTTCAAATCCGTTTCCTATGGCGACAGCCGTAGCAATCCGCTTTGTCAGAATTGAAGTCGTGGCGTTGACGCGTCTAAGATGAATGCCATCTTGAATACAAGCAAGGGGCGCGCCATTCCTCGTTCCGCCAGACCTGGTTGTATCGCTTCCAGGCTTTCACCGGGGCCGCGCCCTTCTTTCAGTCCCTGAAGGGCGCGTAGAATACGATGAGATCGTCGTGCAGGTCCGCATACCACCAGCTGCGGAACCTTCCGTTCTCATGGCTGAATATTTGTTCTTCCATCATACGGCAAGTGAACAGCGGTCCTCTGTCCGGCTCTCCGCTCGATTCGTGCTTGCGGCCAACGAGCCAATCCAGCATGTCAGCCCAAGTGCGCTATGCTGCGGGCATCGATTTCGGCATGGCCGTAACCAGCTGGTAGGGTGCAGCCTCCATCAAAGTAACGCCGACGAGGTTTGACCGTTCATTCTGCCCCTTGATAGAATCGGGCAAAAAACCAGGCAGGAGGAAGAAATGATTGGGCAGGTTTATCACGTCGGGTTGACTGTCAGCGACTTGGATCGTTCGGTAGCTTTTTACCGCGACATCTTGGGGCTTCGCTACGAGGGCGAGCTGTTGATGGAAGGCGGAGAGACCGAGGCGATGTTCCAACGGGGAAGCTGCAGGGCTCGTGTCGCGTACCTGAACGGGTCGGACCAGCTGAATATGCCGCCCGTGGAGCTGATCCAGTTCGTCGGCGACGAGGTTGCCCACAAAGCAGCCGACCTCTTCACCACCTCCATCTCGGAGCTTTGCTTTTACGCCGACGACGCCGACGCGGTGTATCAAAAGCTGATGGAGCAGGGCGTGGAGTGCCTCTCCTCGCCACAGGAGTTCGATTTTCGCCACGATGGCTTTGGCCGCAGCCGTGCTTTCTATTTCCGCGATCCTGATGGGATCATCCTAGAGATCATGCAGCCACTGGACGATTAATAGGCGAACTGCCTCCCATTTCTCGGTGCCTGGGAAATGGGAGGTTTTCTCATGCTCATCGATCTCAGGGCGAAGCACGATGTCGGGGCGTGGGGACATCCCGTCGTTCTATTCGATTCCGGCATGGGCTGCTGGGTTGTCTCGTGCGCCAACAGCCTCCGAATTCTCATCGCTCGCACGAGGCATGAGCCCTATACCCGGGAGGGCGTTCTTGTGCTGGACCTCGCGAGGTGGCTGCTCGGCGAGCAGGTGTTCTGAGCGTCATGCGGGGATATCGCGCGATAGGGCACGCGGGGCCGTTCGCGCCCGCACGGGAAACGCCGTCACCGTATGGGCGGCCAGTCGCATCCGATAGGCCTTTTGTTAAACAGGCCTATCGGATGCGCACGAAGCGATCGCGCCAACAACGAAGCTCCAACCTGCTCGCCAACTCATGGGCAAGCAACCTGAGACTACTCATTTCTCCTACTGGCAATGAAGGCCCGCGACCTGCAGTTTTGCAAACTGCTTGAAAGCCCACCCCCCGCGCTGATTCACTTACGGTTGCAGCTGGCGGCTAGCAGGCAAAAGGGTGCTTGAGTTTCAAAACGGGCGTTCTCGGCGCTATCGAGTCTCCAAAGGCGGCCCGCCGCACCCTTTGGGACAAAAACAAAAACTCAAAGCCTTGAGTTTGAAAAAAGTTTTTGAAGTTGTCCCGATTTTCTACCCCGAAGCCGACGAAACACGACACGGCGTTACCTGACGGCGCTCGATTCGAGACGGCACCGAAAACTGGATGCAACTGGAATGACGGGACGTCAGAACCGATGCCATCGAGTGGGAGTGAGGGTTAAGAAACAAACTTTTGCAAAATCGAAAAAATAAGTGTCTTAACTGACGATTATGGGGGCATAAGCCAGCGGATTGGGAAGATATGCCCTCATACCGGGACATATCCACGTCACGAGCAAACCGTCCTGCGCAGGTCGTTGACACCGGGCTCGGCGCTTGCAAAAATTGAATCTGATAACGCCCGCACGGTATGTATTTTACCCTCCGCGGGCGTCTTGCCCTTCTGCCTCCATTTGCCCGCATGCCTGCGGCTTGGCGTTGGGTGCCATCGAAATGCGCCCAGTTAGGAGCTCATATGTCCTCGCAAGCACCGGGTGTCGAGTTTAGCTGCGTGATCAGCTTTCTCAAGCGCCGTTACCCCGGCTTCGCGGAGACGGCGTATCAGGAGTTCATCGCTCACGTCGAGCCTGATTTTGATGAGCTGTCATATGAGCATGCCGAGCGTCTCCATGAGCTGGCGTTGGAGTGGGCCATTTTCGACAAGCCCTTGGAGGGCGGGCTCTCGGGCATCGAGCTGTACTGCGTGGAGAATCCCGACCAGCGCGGAAACGGCTACTTGAGCCAGCTTCGCGAGGCAGTGAATAATCAATTCAGCAGTATGTTTTCCGTCGAGCATGTCGATATTGCCGCGCATCGTCTCGAGTTGCTGGATGTTTACACGGGTGAGATGTTTTGGGTGCGTGACTACTCGCTTTCTGAAGGGCTTTTCCGCGAGGGCGAGCAGGGGCCATGCGGGGTCATCGTGGCACGCCTTACAAAGACGGGCGGCGCATGGTTCTTTCCGGGTAACGTGGTCGCCTTCTATCCGGTTGTTATGGCGGACCATATGAAAGAGGTTCTTAGGGAAGAAGGCGGAGAGCGACCTTCGTTCCTGGAGCTGGCGCGCCAGACGTACGGGCCCCGTGGGGGCGTGATGAGCGAATCGCTCGAGGTGCAGTTCCCCGACGTGGACTTCGAAGATCCAGAGCAGCTTGCCGATTTCCGCGTCCAGCTGGCAGATCGGTACCGCGAGCTCGCGGACCGTTTCGCCCTCAAGGCGACATGGGAGAGCGTCGTGTTCGACATTGTCCATGAGGATGGGAAGATCACGCCCACCGAGCTGATGAAGCGCTCCCTCGGGGATTTGGGGGAGACGCGCGTGAGTACGATGGAAGACCTCGACGAGATCCTGGGCGTCTGGATGGCCGCATGGAACGTCATGCCGCATAACGCGCTGGGCGGTCGCGCGCCGGCGGAGTCATGACGTCCCTGCGGCCATGCGGAGTTCGGTGGGTGCCTTGCGCTTGTCGGGAGTGCGGGTGGGGCCATAATGCAGCGCACCTTTGGCAAGCCCTCCGTCTGAGATGCCTGGCCACCAGGTTTTCGTGCGGATGGGGCAGTACGAGTGGACGAGCAAGAGCGCATCCTCAGCTTGAGGCAGATGGCGTAGGCGAAGCCGTCGTGCCAAAGAATCTGAGAGAGCAGCTCGCAAGGGGAACCGTCGCTGCTCATGATGCGTTCGAAGACTAGGTCTTACCCGCAGGAGAGATGGCAGGTCTTGCCGTCAATCCTGTCTGACATGGAAAGGGAGAACCCCGTGAAGGCCGCCCCTTTGCATCAAGGGCTGCCCATCGGGAGCCGTCCTTAGCGATACAGCTCCTCGATGCTGAATAGCCTCAGCTGCTTGCTCGGATCGACATCTCCGTCAAAGCCGGAACGCGAGAAGAACCCGTAGGCGTAGCAGTCGAGCCCCGTTGAACGGATCTGCTCGATCTCCTCGTCGATCATCTCCTGCGTGACGGGCGTATCTCGGAACTTCGCCTCATAGAATACGTAGCCATGCGGGTCGTGCGTCACCACGTCGAATTCGCCGTTCGTCTTGTTGGCGGGGTCGTCGTACCAATAGCGGCCAATATCGTCGAACAGTTCGGGCAGTTCTCCCGATCGATTCTTTCGGATGAGGAACTGCCTGCACACCTCCGCGAAGGCATGGGGAACGTAGTTCGTCTCAAAATCCTGAGAGATGTACCGGTCGTAAAAGAGCTGTGGGTCGAGGAAGGTGCGCTGCGAGGCGTATCGAAAGACATAGCGGTAGTAGAACAGCGACAGCCCGTCGATGATCCGGTAGCTCGATTTCTTCTTGTTGAGCGGATCGTTGATGGGGGCTTGTTTTTGCACGAGTTCCATGCGGATGAGCCGGTCGAGGACATCGACCATGGTGGGCCCGCTGGATACGTGCGACTGGGAGAGGATATCCCGATACTTAGAGTATCCGTCGGCAAGCGCCCCGAAGACCTCGTTGGCGTTCACGATTTTCGAGATCTCCGAGTTGAGGTACATCGAGACCTCGTTTTCCAGACGCGCCCCCGGTTCTGATATGAGCTCGATAATGTTCTCCCGTACAGAGAGCTTCGGGTTGATAAGGCGTGTGTAGTACGGGATGCCGCCGAACACGCTGTATAGACGCACTTTGTCTTCGGCGGAAAAATCGGGGTAGAAACGCGCCGCGTCGTAATAATCCATCGGTTTGAGGTCGATGGTGAGGTTGATTCGCCCATACAGAGGATTCTCGCGCTCAAGTAGCGATTTCATGACCTCGACGAACGATCCACAGAGGATGAGCGTGAGGTGGGATGAATCGCGATGGCGGTCCAGCAACGACTGCAGGACGCTGTCGAGCCCTTTGACCGTTTTGCGCAGGTACGGGTATTCATCGAGGACAAGCGTAAGGGGTTCCTTGACGGACAGAGTAAAGAGGTGGTTGAGAAGCGCCTCGAGATTGCCGAAGCCCAAGGGTGGGAGGTCGAAGACCTCGGATACGAGGGCGGAGAGGCTCTCGAGGTTGTTCTGCTCGGAGGTCTCCTTGCATTCGTAATAAATGCTGCGGCAGTTGGTTGTCGACAGCGACTGCTTGATGAGCTCGCTTTTGCCCACGCGTCGGCGTCCGTACACGAGTATGGCGCTCTGGCCGTCCGATTTGATTTCACGCTCAATGCGGGCGAGCTCACGCTCGCGACCAAAGAAATCCATACTCGATCCTTTCCGACTCGGTTTCAACCGAGTAAAAGTTTAATGATATAGGGCGGCTATTTCAATAATCGGCCAGTCGGGTGGTCCGCTCTCTCGATTTCGCTGCCCCATGCCCTGCTGTGCCGCCGCTCCTGCGCGATGATGTGGTTCGCTCGCTCGCCCTCGTCGTTCTATCAGGGGTTATGGGGCCTCGTGTAAGTGAGTCGGGCTTCGCGTGGCAGCAGATTGCGTAGCTGCGCAAGTTCGCTTCGAGTGGGCTCGATGCGTCTGTTGGGAGGTTTGTCGGTCGTGATTCCCCAATCGCCTCTGCCGAGAAGCTTGGCGCCTAATCGAGCGCACCTGGCTCAACGACCGTCTCCTCATATGTGACGGCATTCGAGGAGGCATTCCTGTTCTACCGCGCCGCACGCTACGACCTGCATGGCAAGGCGCTTCTCAAGACGAACCCCAAAGAGTACATCGTCGACACCGGTTTCAGGACTTGGATGGCAGGATACAGGGTCACGGATATTGGTCGCCTGTTCGAGAATGCCGTATATTTCCAGCTGCTCTACGAAGGATGGAGTGTGCATGTGGGCAAGCTCTACGGCAAGGAGGTCGACTTCGTCGCAACGAAAGATGGGCGCGCGCTCTACGTGCAGGCGACAGACGAGATGTTCGCCAGTGAGATCGGGGAACGCGAGATTGCTCCTCTGAAGGCGATACGGGACAATCATGAGAAGATTGCGGTCGTGAGGCAGGGTTCCTATGATACTGACATTGACGGCATTCGCATTGTGAGTGCGAGGGACTTTTTCCTTTAGAGGGAGGAAAGCAGCTAAAACGGTATGGCCGCAGCTCCCGCGGAGGGATGCACGGAAGCTGCGGCTGGAGGTGCCGTCCCTAGTCGAACAGACTTGGCATGTCGTCGTCCTTCATGAGGGCGCCGGCGGAGGGCAGGCTTTGAGCGGTGAACTTCTCCGCGGAGACGCCGGCACCCAGCACCTCCTCGGTGGTGCTCACGGTGGTGATGGCGCGGCCCTTCTTTGCCGTGAAGGCCTGGACGCCCTGGGTGTTTGTGGTCGTCTTGGTCTTTAGTAGCGACGTGTTGAAGTTCATCAGGCGATAGTCGCTCGAGACCAGCGCGATGTCACGGTCCTCTTTGAGCACCTGGGCGTACAGCAGCTTGGACCCGCCGTAGATGGCGTTCTTGAGGCGCTTGCGGTTGGTCTTAGTGACGTAGCCGGCAAGCGCGACGCGCACCGCGCGGCCGTTCTCGAAGATGAACAACGCGTCGGCCTTGTAATCCTCGGGATCGATGACCCAGATCACGCTCTCATCCGGATCCATCTCGAGGTCGGTTGCCAGATACGATCCCAGCTGGGCGGACTTGGTGTCCTCGAACGCCGCAACCTTGCATTTGTACACCTGGCTCTTGTTGGTGAAGACCAAGAGCTCATGCGTGTTGGCGGACGGGAACTCGATAAAGGGCTCGTCGCCGTCCTTGTATTTGAGCTCCGCGGCCTTGCGCAGAACGCGGTCCGTCATCTTCTTGAGGTAGCCCTCGCGCGAGAGCATGATGGTGACCGGGTACTCCTCGACCTCGGGCTCCAGGCTTACCTCGATGACGTCGGAGGGCTCGATGCGGCCCGTGCGACGCGGCATGACGTATTTCTTGTTGACCGCCGCCAGCTCGTCGCTGATGACTTTCTTGATGTTCTCCTCGCTCGAGAGGATCTCCTCGAGTTCGGCAATCTCGCCCTCGAGCTTCGCGATGTCCTTGGTGCGGTTGAGGATGTACTCCTCGTTGATGTTGCGCAGCTTGAGCTCGGCGACGAACTCGGCCTGGGTCTCGTCGATATCAAATCCGCGCATCAGGTTGGGGACTACCTCGGCCTCGAGTTTGGTGCCGCGGATGATGGCGATGGCCTTGTCGATGTCGAGCAAGATCGCTTCGAGACCGTGCAACAGGTGCAGGCGCTCGGACTTCTTGCCCAGGTCGAAGTTCACGCGACGGCGCGTGGATTGGACGCGCCATGCGACCCACTCGTGCAGGATCTGGCGCACGCCCATCACGCGGGGGTACCCGTCGACCAACACGTTGAAGTTGCACGAGAACGAATCCTGCAGCGTGGTGATGCGATAGAGCTTTGCCATGAGCTTCTCGGGATCGACGCCGCGCTTCAGGTCGATGGCGATGCGCAGGCCGGAGAGGTCGGTCTCGTCGCGGATGTCGGCGATCTCGCGCACCTTGCCCTCCTTGGAGAGCTTGACGATGCGGTCGATGATCACGTCGGTCTTGGTGGTATAGGGGATCTCGTAGACCTCGATGATGCGCTCTTCGGGGACCCAGCGCCACCGCGAGCGGATCTGGAAGCTGCCCAGGCCCGTCTCGATGATGCGCTCCATCTCCTCGCGGCGGTAGATGATCTCGCCGCCGGTGGAGAAGTCGGGCATGGGTAAGTACTCGAGCAGATCACAGTCGGGGTCCTCGAGATAGTGCATGGTAGCGGTGCAGACCTCGTTGAGGTTGAAGCCGCAGATATCGGACGCCATGGCGACGCCGATGCCCTTATTGGCCGACACCAGGATGTTGGGGAACGTGGTGGGCAGCAGGCGCGGTTCCTTCATGGCGCCGTCGTAGCTGTCCACGAAGTCGACCGGGTCCTTGTCGATGTCCTTGAAGATCTCGGCGCAGATGGGGGAGAGCTTGGCCTCGGTGTAACGCGAGGCGGCGTAGGTCAGGTCGCCCGAGTAGTACTTGCCGAAGTTGCCCTTGGACTCCACGAACGGCGCGAGCAGCGCCTCGTTGCCCGTGGCGAGGCGGACCATCGTCTCGTAGATGGCGCCGTCGCCGTGTGGGTTGAGCTTCATGGTCTGGCCCACGATGTTGGCGCTCTTCTGGCGCTCGCCCTTGAGCAGGCCCATCTTGTACATGGTGTAGAGCAGCTTGCGGTGCGAGGGCTTGAAGCCATCGATCTCGGGGAAGGCACGAGAGACGTTGGTGCTCATGGCGTACGGCATGTAGTTGGCCTCGAGCGTTTCCGTGATGGGCTGCGCCGTGACCTCCGAATGCAGGCCGATGACGTTATCGGCGTTGACCTGCTTCTTCTTGCTCTGGGTGTTGGTTTTCTTCTTAGCCACGTTTTCCTCTTGATGCTTCCTGGGGGAGGGTTCGTTATCTTGATGCGGTCGGGGCCGCGCAACGGCGGCCGCCAGCCCTTACTGCAGGTCCAGCTGGTCGAGATACTCCTTGCCGTGCTCGGCGATATGGCGCTTGCGGCCCGCTTCGTCGTTGCCCAGCAGCAGGTTGAACATGTTCTCCACCCTGGCCACGTCCTCGGGCTCCACCTTGATCAGGCGGCGCGTCTCGGGGTTCATGGTGGTGAGCCACATCATGTCGGGGTCGTTCTCACCAAGACCCTTGGAGCGGTTGATGGAGCACTTCTGGTCGCCGATCTCGGCCAGGATGGCGTTCTTCTCGAGCTCGGTGTAGGCGAAGTAGGTCTTCTCCTTGCAGTTGATCTCGTAGAGCGGCGACTCGGCGATGTAGACGTAGCCCTCGTCGATAAGCGTGGGCACCAGGCGGTAGAGCATCGTCAAGATGAGCGTACGGATGTGGTAGCCGTCGACGTCGGCGTCCGTACAGATGATGACCTTGCTCCAGTTGAGGTTATCAAGATCGAAGGCGCCCAGGTTCTTGATGCGCTTATCCTTGATCTCCACGCCGCAGCCCAGCACCCGCATGAGGTCCATGATGACGTCGGACTTGAAGATGCGCGGATAGTCCTCCTTCAGGCAGTTGAGGATCTTGCCGCGGACGGGCATGACGCCTTGGAACTCGGCGTCGCGCGAGGTACGGATGGCGCCCGCCGCCGAGTCGCCCTCTACGATGTAGACTTCGCGGCGGGTCTTGTCCTTGGAGCGGCAGTCGATGAATTTCTGCACGCGGTTGGCCATGTCGGTCTTCTGCTGCAGGTTGGTCTTGATGCTCTGACGGGTTTTCTCGGCGTTCTCGCGCGAGCGCTTGTTGATGAGCACCTGCTCCATAATCTTGTTGGCGGCGTCTTTGTTCTCAATCAGATAGGTTGAGAGGCGCTCCTTGAAGAACGCCGTCATGGCCTGCTGGATAAAGCGGTTGTTGATGGCCTTCTTGGTCTGGTTCTCGTACGAGGTCTGGGTGGAGAAGCAGTTGGTCACCAGCACCAGGCAGTCCTGGACGTCCTGCCACTTGATGCCGCTCTCGTTTTTGTTGTACTTGCCCTGTTGCTTGATGTAGGCGTCGATTGCGCTGGTCAGCGCGCTGCGGGCGGCCTTCTCGGGCGAGCCGCCGTTCTCGAGCCACGAGGAGTTGTGGTAGTACTCCTGCATCTGGAAGGTGCGCGAGAAGCACAGGCACGCCGTGATCTTGACGTTGTAGTCGGGCAGGTCCTCGCGGTCGCGGCCGCGGCGCTCCGCCTCGATGAAGAAGGGCTCGGTGAGGTAGTCGGCGCCCACCTTCTCGAGCACGTAGTCCTCGATGCCCTTGGGGTAGCAGAAGTCCTCTTCGGTGAACTCGCCGTCGTCGCCCTCGATGCGCAGGCGGAAGGTCACGTTGGCGTTGACCACGGCCTGGCGGCGCATGGTCTCGCGGTACCACTCGTGCGGGATGCTGATCGAGGTGAAGACCTCCAGGTCCGGGCGCCACTTGATAGTGGTGCCGGTACGGTCCTCGTCGGTGGGCTCGATCTCGAGCGCCTTCTTCTTGGCGCCCACGACCTTGCCCTTCTTGAAGTGGAGGGAGTACTTGTTGCCGTCGCGCCAGACCGTGACGTCCATGTACTCGGACGCGTACTGGGTCGCGCAGGAGCCCAGGCCGTTGGTGCCCAGCGAGAAGTCGTAGTCGCCGCCCTCGTTGTTGTTGTACTTGCCGCCGGCGTAGAGCTCGCAGAAGACGAGTTCCCAGTTGAAGCGCTTCTCGGAGGGGTTCCAATCGAGCGGGCAGCCGCGGCCGTTGTCCTCGACCTGGATGGAGCCATCGCGGAAGGCGGTGAGGGTGATGAGCTTGCCGTAGCCCTGGCGCGCCTCGTCGACGGCGTTGGACAGGATCTCGAAGGCGGCGTGCGCGCAGCCGTCGAGCCCGTCCGAGCCGAAGATGACGGCGGGGCGCAGACGAACGCGTTCCTCGTCCTTGAGCTGACGGATGCTGTCGTTGCCATAGTTTGCGTTGTTCTTTGCCATGCTCGCTCTCTCGGTGGTTCCCTTTTGCGTCTATGTAGTCATAGATGAATACCGTAGCATAGCCCGGCCTATTTATGGTTTCATCCAATCTAAAACCATCGAACGGATGTTTGTATGCTCAACGGCGTATCGAATGGACCCTGCGGAGGGCGCATGTGCGAGGGAGATGGGATGGAGCGTCGACCGGCTTTGCTGGAGTGTATTGGCACATCAGAAGGCGTCCCAACGAATTCCATGAGGCGGGTCGTCAACAACCTCGTCAAAGACCGCGACTTTGGCGGCATCGATGGACTTCTCAACCTCTGCTGGCAGATCGTGAGTTGAAGAATGTCCGCAATTCGGCGGCTGTAATTGCTGAACATACCTGCGAGTCGCACAGCTTCCAAACGGACGGGGCGTTCTCGGAGAATGCCTTAAGCGAAGTAGCGCGGGCGCCACTGCGGCAGGGTTCTCACTACATCGGCTCCCCATCTTCGGCTCGTTGACATATGGGTGCCAAAGAGTTGATACTAAGAACAGATGGAAAAACCTCTTGGTTTTGTAAGGGCGTGTCCGCAGCAAATGCGGATGCGCTCTAGTTTTTTCGATCGGGTTTGTCGCCGCGTATTTGCTCGTTGGATGAGGCGGAAGTGTCGTACTCTCCGATGAGTTCGTGGGCGACTTCGGCACTATGGAATCTCACTGAGCAATCGTCTTTCTTTGGGAACGCGAGCGGCGGGATCGACCCAAACCAAACCAGTTCTTGGTCGATGACCAGATAGCTTGCGGGGCGCAATTCGTGGCACTCAAGCGTGCAACCGTGCGATGCGAGCGATTCGATCGCGGCGGGCAGCTTCGATGAATCGGGTTTTTCGGGATTCCCGCTACCAGGAGTTTTCGTAGTGATGCGCACCTCTATCCCGCGCTGGCAGGCATCTTCCAGTACGGCGCGAACCTGCTCGACGCGGCGCTCCATGATATAGGGCGATGACATTACGATGGAGTGTTTCGCCGCCGCCAGGTCGTGCTTGATGAGGTCGAGAGCCGTCTTGGCATCGACTATTCCGTCCGTTGCCTGCTCGATATCCGCAGCGTTGTTGCTGGCGACTTCATAGCAGAGTTTCTTGTACGTCCTCAGGCGTTTTTCATACATGCGATCGATTGTGGGCACGTTTGCATCGATGTAGTCGTATACCATAACCTCGCGTTTGCCTTCATGTTCCCTATGGAGGCGGCCCGAATACTGGGTGAGAACGCTTTCGTAGGATGATGGGGCTGCGAGCAGCAAGGTGTCGAGGCGGGGCTCGTCAAACCCCTCCCCAATATAGCTTCCCGTTGCGACCACGGCGAAGCGTTCCGCCTGTTTGAGCGAGTGCAAAAGCTCAATTGCCTGGCGTCGTTCCTTTGTGGGGCCAGACCCGCATAGCAAGATGACGCGACACGGACATGCGGGGTCGACGTCCAGCGTTTCTTGCAGACTATGGGCGAGCAAGCGCGCATGGTCGACTCTCGAGGTGATGATGAGGGGCGTCCTGCCTGCTCGGATAGCGCCGGCCGCATCTTCAACAATCATCTGGTTCCGCTTTTGGTTCTCCAGAAGCTCGGAAACGACCGTTGTATAGGGAGTGTCCTTAGTGATAAGGGGAAGCCGGATGCGCGTAAACCTTGGCATGAGGATACGGGCGAAGCCCTGTTGGGCGGCTTGCTCTTTGGGGTCAATGGCGCAGCGAATGGGTCCTAGGTGCAGGTAGGTAATGCGTTCAAGTCGATCTTCTCGCTTGGGCGTTGCCGACAATCCGTAGATGTAACGCGGATTAACCTGGCCGAGCACGCGTTCAAGCTGCGGCGCCGCTCCGTGATGGCATTCATCGCATATGACTAGTCCGTAATTTCGTGCAAAGTCGACGACGCGCGAAACCCCTGCCACATCACTCTCCTCAAAAAGAGATTGATAGGTGGCTACATCGATGATTCCGCTTAGCTTGTGCTTACTGCCGCCGTATTGGCCGATGACGGGATTTTTCCGCCTGCTGGGCTTGCCACTTTTTGTCAATAGGGTCGGCGGCTGCTCTTGAATGTCGAGGAAGTGTTCCAGGCTCGCTCTCCATTGGGTAAGAAGTTCGTTTCTAGGGACGATGACCAAGGTGCGCTGCTTGAAGCGGGAGATAATCCATGATCCTATGACGGTTTTGCCAAATCCCGTAGGGGCGGACAGTATGCCCGAGTCATGCTGCACAAGCTGCGCGGCGGCAGATTCCTGTTCCGGCCTAAGGGTGCCCGTGAACTCGACGCGTATGGTAGCCCCCTCATATCGCTTGTCAGATATGTGGTAGGAAACGCCGTGCGCTTCGAGCAGCTTTTTTACCGATGGCTCGCATCCGCGGGGCAGTTTGAGCCATCCGTCTTCAAGGCTGCTCAAATCGATGTATGCCGGGGTGTTGCGAACGCTTTGGCGCATCGCCTGCTTTTTAAAGAACTCCGGATTGCCAAAGGCGGCCAACCTGCGGATTTGATCCGTGGCCTTGGCGCTCAAGTCTTCTAGGGGGACATAGAGCATATTGGCGCGAACAATCTCCATGTGCTGCGGAAAGTCGCTTGGAGACAGCGTGTCGCGAGCGTTTGCTGCCCAGGGCTGTTGGACGAGGGAGGGCTGGGCGCGGTGAGAATCCTTATTAGGGGACGAGGGGAGCGAGGAGAGGATGGTGTCAACGTGCTCTTGCGTTGTTTTTCGAATGCCAGAGAGATAGAGCCACTGGTCGGGGTAGGGCGACATGTCATCGTCCACAAACACCGTATTGCCGTGGTTACGCGCCCATCCTTGGAATGGCAGCGCAATAAGGTTCCCAAATCCGCCCTTTGCGACGGAATCTTGTGCGGGGAAGAAGCGGTCGTAGGCTTTGAATGACATGCCGGAGGTGTGCGCCATGGCAAAGTCTATCATTGCAAAGCCGAGGCGCCGGGCAAGCGATGCGGGAACGGCGGTATCGAAAAACACCCAGACGTGCGCGCCGTTGCCCGATCGCGAGCGTTCGATAGCGGCGTCGATATCATGTTCACGGCAGGCGCGGGCGAAGGCAAGTGCCTCTTGCTGCCATCCAGCCTTGTCAAAGTCGCCCACCAACACGTGCGTGCGTGATTCCTCGTCCATAACATACATGCCAAGCACGTCGCGGAATGGATGGGCTCGGTTGGAAAAGTGCGCTAACAGCGTGGTTTTGTCTAGCGGAGGGAAGTCCTGATGAGTGCAGTCAACGCACTTGAAGCCGCTTTTGCGCTTTTTGGGACACGCTGTAGTTTTGCGGTTGAGGCAGATGGGGTAGTAGCCAATTTTGCCGCCATCAACGGGAAAGCCCTTGGCGAACATCCTCCGGCCCTGGAACAGCGATTGGAATAGCGCGATCTTATCTGCGGCGGGGCTGTGCGACGTAACGGCATGTGAGGGAGCGACGGCTTTGATCCAGTCGTCGAGCGTGACGTATCTGCGCTTTCCCGACTCGTCAGCGTATATGCACGCAGCGGCGCCCGTCCCACCGTGCTCGACGAGCTCGATGAGGGCGACCTCGTGTTCGTTGATGCGCGAGGTAGGTGGAATTATGTAACCACTGCTTTCCATGTCTACATTATATGCGGACGAGATGAATGCGCCTTTGGGCATCATTTTTGTTTTCAGTGGATGTCCATGCTTGTGCGTCGCGGTCCGATATACAGCTTAGTGGTGGGGCGCGTTGCGACGCGGATTGTCTCGTAAGACTCGAGAAGCCTCTGCGGGCGCGGGGGCTTGACACGGCTCCCGCACCCGCCGCTGTTCATCTCCTAGTTTCCCGAACCGCGGAGCTTGGCTTTGCGCTCCTCAACCATCTGCGCGAACCATTGGACCATTTTGGGGTCCGCATGGCTGAAGAAACTTGAGGTCTTGGTGTCGAGTGCGGCGATCGCACTCATCTGCTCATCGGTGAGTTCGAAGTCGAATATATCGAGATTCTCGACCATGCGCTCGCGATGGACGGACTTGGGGATTACCGCAACCCCGCGCTGCAGGTTCCACCTCAGCATGACCTGGGCGGTGGTCTTGTCGTGCGAGGCGGCAATGTCGACAAGTACGTGGTTGCCAAACAATCCGCCTCTGCCCTCGCCAAACGGGGCCCAAGCTTCCGACACGATGCCGTACTTCTTCTCCCATTCCATCAGTTCACTGTTCTGATTGAGGGGATGGCGTTCCATCTGGTTCACCATGGGTTTGACATCGTTGAACTCGCAGAACTCCACCATTCGGTCGGCGTAGAAGTTGGAGATGCCAATAGCGCGCACCTTGCCTTCCCCGTACAGCTCGACCAGGTCTCGCCATGCTCCAAATACGTCACCAAAGGGCTGGTGTAACAGCATGAGGTCGATATAGTCGGTCTTGAGCTTACGTAGCGATTCTTCCACGGAGGCGCGGGTTGCGCCCTCGCCAAAGTGCTCGAGCCAGACCTTGCTGGTGAGGAAGATCTCGCCACGGTCTATGCCGGACGCGGCGATCGCCGTGCCCATCTGCTCCTCGTTATGGTAGCTTTGCGCCGTGTCGATGTGCCGGTAGCCGACCTCCAGCGCGTCGCGCACGCAGCGCTCGCAATCATCTTGCGACACCTGGTAGACGCCATAGCCCAGCATGGGCATCTTGACGCCGTTGGAAAGCGTGGCGAACATCATGTTTCTTGAGTCAAAAGTCATTTCCGCTCCTTTGTCTTGCCTGAAATGGATGACGATACGGTTATAGCAACCGATAGTTACAATCGGTAAAGGGGTTTTCGGAACTTTTTGGAGCGATGATGCAATACACCATGATGCAGGCCTGTCGTGAGACGGGGATGACCTACCAGACCCTCAAGTTTTATTGCAACAAGGGGCTTGTCCCCAACGTCAAGCGCGACAAGAACAACCGCCGCGTGTTCGATGAGCGTGACGTGGAATGGATCCGCAGGCTTGGCTGTCTTAAGCGTTGCGGCATGAGCATTGAGGAAATGCAGCATTACGTAACGCTTTGTCTGCAGGGTGAGCGGAGTATCCCCGAGCGAAAAGAGATCCTTGCTTCCAGAAGGGCGCGCCTTGTCGAGCAGGCAAGAGAGATCCAGGCGAGCATCGACTATATCGATTGGAAGCGGCAATTCTACGACGGCGTCCTTGCTGGAGAGATCGGGTATAGCAGCAACCTTATCGATGTCAGCCAGGGCGAACGTGTTTGCGCTGTGGGCGAAGATCTTCGCTAAGCCCAACCCAACCTGTCGGCGGAGGCCTTGCTTGTTACGAGGACGAGCCTGCGCGAAAGCTGCAATACTAAACTAGTTCTTACCAAATATAGGAAGAATAGAGATGCATCATGCCCAAGATCATTTCGAGCTCCACGCTGCGCAACGGATACAACGAGGTTTCGGCATGGTGCCGGGAACCTTGCAGCATCGCCTCGTACCTGGTGTGGAAGAAGTACCGCCTTCGCTCCCGCGCTTGCGACGAGTTTTTGCGGCGCATGTGCGAGGCCCTGGGCTAATCGTCTATATCGATCGGGCTATCGCTCGACATCGTATGGCCAGCTGTTGATGCCTCCGAACTCAACCACGTTTGTGTAGCCGAGGTCCGCCAACGTCTGAGACGCCTGTTTGCTGCGGTTTCCGCTGCGGCAGTACACCAAGATGGGCTGGTCCTTGTTGGGCAGGGCGCCTTCGGCGGCGTCCACCACCGTGTCGTGCGGCATCAGGATGGAGCTCGGGATGTGGCCCTGATCGTATTCTGCCTGCGTGCGCGCATCGAGGATGGCGTAATCCTCTTCCTCGTCCATCATTTTCTTGGCAGCCTCCGCGTCTACCTGTTGATATGAGGACGAGCTTTCGCTATGGATGGCTGGCGTGCTGGCGCAACCGGAGAGGCCGACGAGGCCGGGGGCGGCGATTGCCGGCGTTGCGGTGATGTTGTTGCTTTTCGGCATGGTCTGGCGCGGGCGGACCGCGTGCTTTAGTGTTGTTCTTCTGCATCCCGTCAAGGCACGCAAGAAAGAGGGGCCTCGCGTGCGGCTCACGCACGGCGCGCGGCACGCCCGCGCCCCCGCGTTGCGCGGCGCGCATGCGAGCGGGTGCGCTAGCACTAGGTTCTACCTGCTGATATTTACTTGATGTTTGGTTGAGGAGACTAGATGATCTTATCGCTGGCCCCCATGGAGGGGCTTACCGGATATATGTTCCGCAGTGTGCACGCGGAATGCTTTGGTCCGCTAGACCGCTACTACACGCCGTTTCTCGCCCCGCCGCATGTGGGTTCCGGCTTTGGCAAAAAGGCGTTTAAAGAGATCGATCCCAAAAACAACCAGGGGCTCAACGTGGTACCCCAGCTGCTCACCAGAAACGCGGACGAATTTGTGTGGGCGGCGCAGGTCCTCGCGGAGCTTGGCTACGCGGAGGTCAACCTCAACCTGGGCTGTCCGTCTGGAACGGTGGTGGCCAAGGGCCGCGGATCGGGCTTTCTGCGCGACCCCGGCGAGCTGGAGGAATTCTTGCAAGACGTGTGCGAGCGCTCGCCCATAGCCGTCTCCGTCAAAACCAGGTTGGGGCTCGTTGAAGACCGTGAGTACCGGCAGATCCTCGATCTGTACTGCCGCTTGCCCCTGGCAGAGCTCATCGTCCACCCGCGCGTGCAAAAGGACCGCTATCAAGGAGCCCCGCGCCAGGAGGCCTATGGCGAGACGCTGCGCCGCGCGCCTTTCGCCGTGGCGTACAACGGCGACGTCTTTAGCGTGGACGAGTATAACGCCCTGTGTACGGCGTATCCGCAGACGCGCCACGTGATGCTGGGGCGCGGGCTGTTGGCAAACCCCGCCCTGGCGCGCATGGTGCGTGGCGGCGCGCCCGCTACGGCGGCGGAGCTCAAGCGCTTTCATGACAAGCTGTTCTCAGCGTATTTGGACGAGATGGGTGGTAACGCGGTTTTTCGCATGAAGGAGTGGTGGTTCTACGCCAAGTTCGCGTTCGCCGACCCGCTGGCGGTGCATCGCACGGTGCGCAAGGTCCGCCGCGTGGACGAGTACGAGCATGCAGCGGCAGGGGTCTTCAGCAGGGAGGCCTTCGCAGCCGTGCCGGTGTTTAGGGCGTAGGACGCACGGTCGGCATTGGGCGGCGCCAGGCGGTGTGGGGCCGCACGGCCCGCACCGGGCGCGAACGCTTACACGTGTCTAAACGCTTCTTTACAATGCGCCGGGCACGCAGGGGTTCCCGGCGAGTCGCACGGTCCTCTGACGTGTCGCCTTGCCGTTTGGCACGGCATGTCAACCGCTTGGGCATGGGGTTACGCAGGCATGACAATCCGATGTCACTTGTCGCTTAAAGTAGGCAAGGATTGCATTCGCCAACCATTTAAGGAAGGACTGCGCATGAGTAAGCCGATTGTTCGGAGGGCCCTGTTCTCGCTGGGTGCCGCGGCACTGATCGCCGGTGCCGTGACGGTGGCGCCCGCGGGAGCCTACGCTGCCGGGGTTGCCGGCGCTGACGGCGCGTCAAAAGACGGCGCTGTTTCCATTGTCTTTACCAACGACGTTCACTGCGCTATCGACCAGCAGGTTGATAAGGACGGCAACGTGACCGGCATTGGCTATGCCGGCGTCGCGGCGTATACCAACGCGCAAAAGGGCCTGTACGGCGCGGGCAACGTGACCCTGGTCGACGCGGGCGACGCTATCCAGGGCGGTCCCGTGGGAACGCTCACCAAGGGCGCGGCGCTGGTCCAGATTATGAACGCCGTGGGATACGACTACGCAATCCCCGGCAACCATGAGTTCGACTACGGCATGGACCAGTTCAACGCGCTGGTAAAGCAGGCGGGCACCACGTACCTCTCCTGCAACTTCACCAAGCTTAACGCTGATGGTTCCAAGGCGAGCGTGTTCGCGCCCTTCGCCATCGAGACTTACAAGGATGCAGATGTCGCCGCAGATGACGCGGACGGCGTGCTCAAGGTCGCTTACGTTGGCATCTCCACTCCCGAGACGCTCACCAAGTCTTCGCCCGCATACTTCCAGGACGCTGCCGGCAACTACATCTACGGCTTCTGCCAAGATGAAACCGGCGAGGCCCTATACGCCGCGGTGCAGAGCGCTGTGGACGAGGCTCGCGCCCAGGGTGCCGATTACGTGGTAGCCGTGGGCCATCTGGGCATCGAGGGTACAACCTCGCGCTGGACTAGCGAGGCCGTTATCAAGCACACCACTGGCATCGACGCCCTGATCGACGGCCACTCGCATGAGGCCTATGACAAGACGGTTGGTTCCGAGGTCGCGGCGGGTGCCATCCAGACGCTTGCCAACAGCGATGGCGACAAGGTGGTGCTGGTGCAGACCGGTACCAAGCTTGCCAACGTGGGCAACCTGGTGATCGATGCGGACGCGGCGGACGGCCAGGACGTTACCGCGCAGCTGGTCCCGGCGTCTGAGTGCAAGGACGAGGACGCCGCGGTCAAGAAGGTCGTCGACCAGGTGAACGGCGAGCTTGCTGACGTCCTCAACAAGGTTGTGGGCAAGACCGACGTGGCCCTTACCATTGTGGATGCCGACGGCGTGCGCCAGGTTCGCCACCATGAGACCAATATGGGCGACCTGGTCGCGGACGCTTACCGTGCCGCGGTTGGAGCCGACATCGCGCTGGCTAACGGCGGCGGCGTGCGCGCATCCATCGCTGCCGGCGACATTACCAACAACGACCTGCTCTCCGTTCAGCCTTACGGCAACGAGCTATGCCTGATCGAGGCGACCGGCCAGGAGATTCTGGATGCGCTCGAGATGGGCGCTTCCAACGCGCCGGAGGAGTTTGGCGGCTTTTTGCAGGTGTCCGGCCTTAGCTACAAGATCGACGCCTCCATCCCCTCGTCCGTAAAGACGGATGAGAACGGCAACTTTGTCAGCGTGGACGGAGAGCGCCGCGTGTTCGATGTCAAGGTGGGCGACCAGGCAATCGATGCCACCAAGACGTACAAGGTCGCATCCCACGGATACATGCTGCTTGAAGGCGGCGACGGCCTCACCATGTTCAAGGACAACAAGGTGCTGCAGGAGAACGTGATTCTGGATAACCAGGCGCTTATCAACTACATCACCAACGACCTCAAGGGCGTGGTGGGCGAGCGCTATGCCAACGCCACCGGCGAGGGCCGCATCACGTACGCGACCAAGCCCGGCACCGACTTTAAGGACGTTGCCGCCACCGATTGGTTCGCCGGCGTGGTGGGCCAGGCGGTCGACGCCGAGCTGATGAAGGGGTATTCAGACGATTCGGGCGCTTCCACCGGCTTCTTTGGGCCTTATGACAACATGACGCGCGCGCAGGTTGTGACGGTGCTCTATCGTATTTCCGGCGATGCGACGCCGGGTGAGAAACCGGGTGCCAACAAGACGCCGTTTACCGATGTTGAAGACGGGGCGTACTACATCAACGCGCTCAACTGGGCGTATGAGAACGGACTTACCAGCGGATATACCAAGGCGAACGGCGAGATGGCCAACCTGTTTGGCCCCCACGACACGGTGACGCGCGAGCAGCTTGTCACGTTGGTCTGGCGCGCTGCCGGAGCGCCCGTAGCGACCAGCGACGATGCTTACCGTTCTTGCAAGGACGCCGGCAAGGAGTCCGTCTTCGCCGTCGATGCTCTTAAGTGGGCTGCCTCCAAGGGCATTTTGACCGGTTCGGTCGAGGCGGATGGGTCCTATCTCAAGCCTACGGCTTCCACCCTGCGCTGCGAGGGTGCGAAGGTATTTGTGCTCGCCAAGGACCTCATCAAGGACGGCGTTAAGTAATCGGTTGCGGCGATCGTCTTAGGGCGACCCTGGTCAAGCGGACGCAAACCATCCGTGGGCCGTAATCGTCCAAAAACAAGGGCGCTCCCGCCGTCGCATGCGGGAGCGCCCTTTCTGCAACGGTTAGCTGCGCAAAGAAGGAGCGCTGGCTGTGGGGCTGGCATCGTTGCGCCTGCGCCTGCGAACGGTCCATATGCCAATGAACGCCATGGCGCCGCAGCCTACCAGCGTGAGGAGAAGGCCGGCGGTGAAGCCGGGAGAGCGGTAGGTGAGCTCGATGGTGTGGCTGCCGGTAGAGACGGGGATGGAGCTCATGCCTTTGTCGAACGCGGGCGATATAGGAACCTCGCTGCCGTCCACGCGGGCTTGCCAGCCTTTGTCGTAGGGTATGGAGAGCAGCAGGGTGGTGTCGCGCGCGGCCGTGTATATGCCACAGACGTGGCCGTCTTCAAACACGTTGGGGACAAACTGTGCCTGCGAAAGGCTGTCATGGATGTGGGTGAACTCGTCCATATTAAGCGCGTAGAACAAGCAGCCCGTGCCAGCGGGGACGGCGCCGCCCTCATAGAACGGGTCGATGTTTACGGTATGGGTTGTGGCGCTCTCCACAATCTGGCTGTTGACCTCGCGTACGTTGTTGGAGAAACGCCAGCCTTCCTTTATGAGGGGGCCTCCGTCGACACTGAATGAGACGGGGGAGTAGCTTCCCGCGTTTTCGCCGCGTACCACATAGGCATAGCCAATGCTGTTGGCCGGAACATCGACGGTCCAGCTTAGGCGTCCATCTGCATCGTGTTGCGCGGCATCGATTTTTTGGTAGAGCTCAACCGTGGAGCCCGTGATTGCTGAGAACAGAGCGTTTTGGCGCTCGAATGGATTGCCCCCATTGGGGATGGCGAGGCTGTAGTTTGCATCGACGCTTATGCCTAGGGAAAGCGCGTATGGGTTGTACGAAATGGAGGCGCCGTTACTTGGGGTTTCGATTTGGCTAAACTGGCCATATACCGCCGCATGTAAGCTCGGGCGTCTCGGTTGCATGGGCGGGATACAATAAATGGGTTGCAAAACCGCCGCGGGCAGCCGTGGCCTGCATAGATAGGAGCGCCCATGTCCCAGGCCGTGATAGGTCTTGTCGCCCACGTCGATGCGGGCAAGACCACGTTGGCGGAGGCCCTTCTGTACCGCGCGGGCGCCATTCGCCGGCAGGGGCGCGTGGACAAGGGCGATGCGCACCTCGACACGGACGCCATGGAACGCGAGCGCGGTATCACGATTTTTTCGAAGCAGACCTCGCTGGATTGGGCGGGTGCGCACGTAATGCTGCTCGACACGCCGGGCCACGTCGACTTCTCCGCAGAGGCGGAGCGCACGCTGCAGGCGCTGGACTACGCGGTGCTTATTGTAGGGGCCAACGACGGGGTGGAGGGCCATACCGAGACCCTGTGGAGCCTGCTCGCCAGATATAACGTTCCTACCTTTGTTTTTGTAAACAAGCTCGATCTTGCCGCGGACGGCCTCGGTCCCGTTATGGACGAGATGCATCGCCGCCTGTCACCTTCGGTTATGGACGGCGACGCGTTGGCGGCGTTGGCCGCTTCGACTGGCGGGGCGGGGGAGGGCGCTGCCGCGCTTTTAGAAGACGTCGCGGCGACCGATGAAGACGCGTTGGATGAGTATTTGGAGAGCGGCTCGTTGTCTGCCGGGACGATTCGTCGGCTTATCGTCCAAAGAAAGGTCTTTCCGTGCTTTGCGGGATCCGCGTTGCGCATGGAAGGTATCGAGGAGTTCTTGGACGGCGTGGTCGCGCTGATGCAGGAGAAGGCGTGGCCGGATGAGTTCGCCGCGCGCGTGTACCGCGTGAGTCGCGGGGCGCATGGCGAGCGCCTGGCCTGGGTCAAGGTCACCGGCGGCGTGCTGCGCGCCAAGGAGCAGTTGAGCGGCTTTGACCGTGGTGCGGCATGGAACGAGAAGGTCGACCAGGTGCGCATCTATGATGCCGACTCGTTTGAGATCGCGCGCGAGGTGCCGGCGGGGCGCGTGTGCGCGGTGACCGGATTGTCCCAGGTTCTGCCGGGGAGTGCTTTGGGCGCGGAGGCGCGTCTGGCCGAGCCCGCTCTGGCACCCGTGCTCTCCTATAGCGTGGGCGCGGCGGGTGCGGACGCTACCACGCTGGTGCAGGCGCTGCGAGAGCTTGCGGACGAGGATCCCCTGCTGGGCGTTGCGTGGCACGAGCAGCTGCAAGAGGTGCACGTGCAGCTTATGGGAGAGGTTCAGCGCGAGGTGGTGGCGCGTCAGCTGTTGGATCGCTTTGGGCTCGAGGTGACCTTTGGCGCCGGAGGCATCCTGTATCGCGAGACCGTGACCGCGCCGGTGCGCGGGGCGGGTCATTTTGAGCCGCTGCGCCATTACGCGGAGGTTCAGTTGCTGGTGGAGCCGGCGGAGCGCGGAGCGGGCGTTGAGGCGGGTACCCGCGTCCTCGAGGATGACCTGGACCGCAACTGGCAGCGGCTCATCCTTACCCACGTGCTAGAGCGCGAACACCCCGGTGTGCTGACCGGTGCTCCGTTGACGGATGTACGCATTACCTTGCTGGGCGGTCGTGCGCATCTGAAACATACCGAGGGCGGCGATTTTAGGCAGGCAACCTACCGCGCTATTCGTCAGGCGCTGATGACGGCACGCGAGCAGGGGGCTTGCCAGCTGTTGGAACCGTGGTACCGCTTTAGACTGGGCGTTCCGGTGGACAAGGTGGGTCGCGCGCTTGCTGACTTGCAACGTATGGGTGCCGATTTCGATGCGCCGGTCGCCGAGGGTGATCGCGCGGAGATTGCTGGCTCGGCGCCGGCTTCTGAGATCGGCTCCTACGCGCTGGAGGTGAGCGCGTACTCGGGAGGTCGCGGAAGGTTGTTTTTGGAGTATGCGGGTTACCGGCCCTGCCATAACGCCGAGCAGGTTATCGCTGACGCCGCCTACGATCCCGTGGCGGATCTTGCCAACACGCCCGACTCCGTTTTTTGCAGCCACGGCGCTGGTTACAACGTGTCGTGGGATCAGGTTCCCGCGCAAGCGCACGTCGAGATCGACTTTGATCGGCTGCGCCCGTGGCGAAAGGCGGATGCGAGTTTCTTTGCGGGATAGGGCTGAGACGGATGGTGCGCGATGGTAAAAAAGACGGGTGGGTTTAGCGCGAAAGGAGGGCTTGTAGTGATTGGCGAGGACGGCCTCATATCTTCAGTACGCGAATTATCTTCAGGCGACATGTCGAAGTTCTTGAACTTGTGTCTTGGCAATCCGCAGTACTATCGCCCTCTGGGCTATGCTCCAACAATCGATTCGCTCTCAGATGAGCTGGCCGAGCTACCTCCCGGGTGCAGTCCAAAGCAAAAGCAGTGCCTTGGATACTATTCGGATTCGGGGGAGTTAATTGCAGTGCTTGACGTGGTACGCGGGTATCCAGATGTGGCGTCCGTGTTTATAGGGTTCTTTATGGTCGATGCCACATATCAGGGAATTGGTTTGGGTCGCGGTATCATTTCGCGTCTATGCCATTCTCTGCGTCTTGAGGGATATCATCGCGTGCGTCTTGGTTACGTTGATGGAAATGCTCAATCGCAAGGTTTTTGGACGCGGTGCGGTTTTACGACTTCGGGTGAAACTGTCAATTGTGGGACTTATCAAGTCGTTCCCATGGAAAAGCGGCTGTGAAAACGGGTCCTGACTGGTGCGCCCGCGCAGTTCTGAAGGATAATTGCGTCGTTTTCAGAAAAGTGCGTGTATACCTGTTTTGCGGGTTGGCTCTACCGATAGTTTCTTCGGAGCTGTGCGGCTGTCTACTTGGGGAAAATCAAAATCGATGCAATTATCCTTTAGAATTGCGCGCGGTTTCCCGGAATGAGTCGCACGTGGGCGTCTGGCAAGCGGGGAAGAACGCAAGAAAAGTCCGTTGCAGTCTCGAAGCACGCTTTGAAACAGGAGGAGCCACCATGAAGCCCGTCGCGCATATTCATACAGACCTGCCGCAGAAGTTCGGCATTCCCCGCAACAGCTTCCTTGCTCCCCATCTGCAGGGACGTATCATTTTCGAGCCGGAGTTCGCGCTGGACGCGGCGGTGGAGGGGCTCGATGAGTTCTCGCATCTATGGTTGCTTTGGGAGTTCCAAAACGGCACGCCGGGCGGGGCCGCGGCAGATATCGCCGCAGACCTAGCGACTAAGGATAAGAGCGGTGCTACGTCCAAGTGGGCACCTTCCGTGCGTCCGCCGCGCTTGGGCGGTGTCGAGAGGCGCGGCGTCTTCGCCACGCGCAGCCCGTTCCGCCCCAATCCTATAGGTCTTACCTGCGTAAAGCTTGATCATGTGGAATTGACGCCGCAGGGTCCCGTGATCCATGTGCTTGCGGCGGACCTGCGTGACGGTACGCCCATTTATGACATCAAGCCCTACATTCCCTTTGCGGACTGCCATCCGGAGGCCACGGGAGGATGGATCGAGGACGCACCCTGGCATGAGCTCGAAGTCGATTTTCCCGATCAGCTGCGCGCGCGTTTTGTAGCGCTTGCGGAGGCATCTAAGCTCGAAGGTCTTATCGAAGTTCTGCGCCAGGATCCGCGCCGTGCCGGAAGCAAGCATGAGCCCGATCGCGTCTATCATCTGGCATATGCCGGGCTTGATGTCGCGTTCACCGTGGATCGAGACGTTCTGCTCGTGGTTGCGGTTGACTAACGTCTCAGCGCGTCTGCAATCTTTTGGGCGACAAATTGCGATCCAGCGGGCGAGGGGTGCACGCCGTCGGCTGCGTAAAACCAATCGGCGTCCTTCATCTGCGCCACGGCTTTTGCCATATCGACAAAGATAGCGCCATGGGCAGCGGCGCGCAGGGACCCCTCATGCATGAGCTGGCCCATCTGTGCGGCGCTCATGCCCAGATTCTTCAGTTTGGCCGAGCCCTCTCGGTATCCCCAGGTTCCGTAGAGCACGGGCGCCGCGTTGTGGTCGCGTGCCAGCTCGCACATTTTGGCCACCGCTCGCTCGTGTGCAGATGGGTTGGTTGCGGGCAGATGGCTCATATCCTGCGCGATCACGTAGTCAAAGCGCCCGTGCTCTGTCTGCGTTCCATCGCCGTCCAGCGCTTGCATAACGCGCGATCCCGTTTTGGTGAGAGGGTTGGAGAACTCTGCGAGCCGAGCGCCCCCACGGGTGATGGCGACTACCTGCGCGTCGAGGAGACTTGCGAGCATGGTTGGCATGGCGTTTGCCTCGGTGAGGCTGTTGCCCACCATAAGTATGGAGAGACTCATGAGATCCTTTCTTTAAATAGCGGAATGCCGGCGGTGGTTGAGGGGCCGGCGGTGCGCAGCGCGTTGAATAGTTGCAGCCTAAACGGAAAAGGGCGCAGGCGCAATTATCGTTGCCGCCCAAAAAATAGGCGCGCGGGCGATGGCAGCCGCTTTGCTACAGTTAGGTAATAGACTCATCGCTGGGCATACGGAATGGGGGTGCCATGGACTTGTACAAGGCAATCGATCTTTACACGCCCTTCAACGCGCAGGAGAAGGTGGACCGTCATGTGATGCTGCGTGCGCTCGACTGCGGTCCCGCGTGCTTCGAGCGCACGGCTCCCGCCCACATGACGTGCTCCATCTGGACCGTCGACCCGACGGCTCGCCAAACCTTGCTGGTCTACCACAACATCTATAACTCGTGGAGCTGGATCGGGGGCCATGCGGACGGTGAGCGCAACCTTGCCGCCGTCGCCCTTCGTGAGCTGCGGGAAGAGACGGGCGTTACGGGCGCGCACCTGATCGAGTGCGGGTCCGGCGCCATCTTCTCGCTCGAGGTGCTTCCCGTCGCCGGTCATGAGAAGCGCGGGCGCTACGTAAGCTCGCATACCCATCTTAACGTTACCTATCTGGCGGTTGCGGACCCGGCGGACCCCTTGCGCATTTGTGCGGACGAGAATTCCGCGGTGCGCTGGGTGCCTATGGAAGACGCCATCGCCCTTTCGAACGAGCCTTGGATTCGCGAGCGCATCTACCGCAAGCTTATCGACAAACTCCGGCAACATGCAGATTGGGTAGCATAGACTCAATGGACCAGCTAGGTTTCCAGCTTGGCCTATCGGCCGGCTGATGGCGGGGACGGAGCGCGCATGGACGAGAAGCGGAGCCTGGGCGAGGAGATCGGCCGTCGCTCTTTTGGGGTTATGTGGATGGACGAGGAAGAGCGTCTTATGCAGGAGCTGGATGATGCTCGCAACGCCGCAGATTCCTCGTCCGCAAATCGAAGGCGCGCCAAGGGAGCCGGCAGCTATGGCGGAGTCGATACTCCCGGCGGCGCGCTAGTGGTTGCCATTCTGCTGTTTGTAGTCGCCGCGGTGATAATCAACTTCTTTGTAGGGGAGTAGCCATGATGGTTTCGCCCGAGTCTTATATCGCTCAATTTGAGGATGCTCCTTATAGTGAGCTCATTAGGGCCCGCGCAAAGCTTGTGGCAGAGCTCGCGGAGCTCGAGAGTTATTTTGAGCTCGGCCAGCAAGAGGAGCCGTACATCGCCGTTTCCCCTTCTGAGGACACCAGCTACAAGATGGGGCTTGAATACCTTGCAGCCTTAATCGGCCTCATGATCGAGCGCGCTCCCGAGCTAACCGGGGAGGAATTTGCTGCGCACGAGGACGATAACAAGGAAAAGGGCGATTAGTCTAAGGGCTGCGCGTGGCTGGGGCTGTCAGTTGGGCATCGATCCTGTTTGGCTTGGACCGTCGCGCGGTTTGCAACGCCCGGCGTCCGCAGCTTCGTCCATATACCACAGGCGCCGTTGCTCGCTGTCCACGCGCATAGGCAGGCGGCAGTGGGACCAGTTCAATTCGGCGCGCAGTGTGTGCCGAATTGGAAACGTAAGGTAAAACTGGCGCATGGCACGCAGGTTGCGTTGCGTAAGTTCTTTGCAACCAACTCAATTCGCTACGCAGCGCGTAGCGAATGGGGAATACCTGGTAGAACTGGCGCATGTTACGCAGGCTGGCAACGGTAAAACCCTTGCCAAAATCATCTGTCAAACGCTTGGAGAGGTATGAGAGCAGATGCTTGCCATATTCGGCGCGCTCGCCAATCGTCTCGTTAATCTGCCGCCCAATCTCCCAATAGGCGTTCACCATGGCGCTGTTCACGGCTCGCGTGACAGATGGGCGCGCTTGCGCAAGGACATCGTGGACGTTGGGGCAGATCGATTCGTCGTTCAGGGCCGAGTCGCCAGCTTGCTGTTCGCCGGCTGCGATGCTCGCGGTTTTCTCAAGGGGGCTAGGACTGGTTGGATGATTCATGGCTGTCTGTTCTTTCCGGTGCTCGAGCAGGTGGTTCTGGGAGGTTGATCGCTGCAGACGAGGGTTATGTGGACGATGATGGCGGCTGGTTGCTCCCTTCTTGTTGATGTATCGAACCTGTGTTCTATTTCATTGTGGCTATACTAAACTTTCGTCCGGACATAAAAAGACCCCCAATTGAAGTCGGGGGTCACAATTGTTTTATGAATCACTTTTGATGCTTGATGCTGAGTAGGAGCACTCTTTGATTACCGGTAGATCTTATTGGATTACGCTCTGGAATCCAGCGCGCATGATCAGAAGTGTTTGCGCGATTTTTCCGTAGAGCGTTTCCCAGCTTTCCTCCTCAAAGTCTGCTTGGTACTTAATGCTAACGGTGCGGCTTTTCTTATCCTCATCTAGAGAATTCCACAGCAGATTGGGCTGCAAAGAAGAAAAAATGCCGGCGTTCAGTTCGTCTTTATGGACAAAGAACTTCTCATAGGCGTCCCGATTGTTGAAGTAGAGTTCAACGCCGCAATAATGGTCCCGCCTTCCAACAAGAGCGGTAAGGCTAACTCTGGAATCTCCCACTCCAAATGATGCTGCAGAACCTATCTTGCTTGCCCTGCTATATGGGCTGCCGAATGCTTCGGCAAAACCAGGGACCTCTGCGCAGAATTCGAAGAAGCCGCTCCACCATTCAGAGAGAAACTCTGGTCGGCTAGCGGTGGCGTATGCTTTCAAGTGTGCGCTTCTTATCTCAGCGAGCGTCTCTCCGCCTTCGGTCTTCCAGAATTTCCAGCCGCTTTTTGTCCCTATGCTTTGGCCGCTCAGCTCGACCACTCTGTTTGCCGCGGCGGACGGGCTTGAGAATTCCTCGCTGTTCTGAAGTTGGATAAGCCCTTTATCAGAGACCGTTGCGCGTGCGTCAACGCCGTCAATGGCGGATAGGAGCACTTCCCCTTCTTTGAGTAGGCCATTTTTTGTGAGGGATCTAAGCGTGAACTGTCTATTTGTTGATGGCGTGGTTTCAGATTGGCAAAGCGATGCTGCCTTTTGAACGTCAATGGAAGGAAAGGGCCACCGATCCAGTGCGTCTTTTGCGAGCATCTTGCAACGGCTCGCGATGGCTGCTGGGGTCCAAGTGGATGCTTCGGCAATGGGCTTGGAGATGACGAGGCACTCTTTGTCGTATCCTCCCACTATTCGCGCCTGCTTCTCTTCAAACGTGCCGTCTGAGAGCTCGGAGTTGTATGCGGTAAGCGTGAGATTGCCAAGGTTGTTGCAAATGCTCTCGAACTCATTCTCCTCGTCTTGAGAAAGAGCATCACGCCATTCGGCATGGGCGAGGGCGTTTTGAGGCATTACATGTTCAATGGTATAGATTGACTGGTCGAGCTCCCAGCTATCCTTTGGATGGTGCATGCGTTCGAGTTCCCGAAGCAGGAAGAAGCAACGGCGGAAGTGATAGCAATCGCGCGTAAGAAGAGCATTGCTAAATTCTTCATTTGTGGGGAACCGGCGGGTTGTTCCAGCCTCGAGCGCGAGGCACGCTTCAAACGAATCAAGATAGCTGTCGCCTTCTTGCAGGCTATTGAGAGTAACGATGATTTTGCTAAAAGCTGATTCAAGGGAGTTTGCCGGCACGCCTGCAACGCCGCGGCGAAGAATATAGCTTTCTATGAGGTTCGCTATACGAATGAAGTCTTCGATAGGAAGATGACCGTCGGCGTATTTGTTGTAGAGAAAGAGCAGCAGGGGATTTGCCATGTCTGCTTGGAGCGCGGCAATGTTATCCAAAGAGCGCCTTAGCTGCGCATTTGGTTCTTTCCCGCTTGTTATGCATGAATAATAGCTGGCGTTGGCTTCAAGCTGCTTAAGAAGGTCGGTGATGCGCCCGTTCTTGTTGTAACCGTTCTCGATGACGTGTTTCTTGAACGATGAGTAGACCTCGCGTTTGTTTACGTGGCGGGGGGCATAGAGACACCGAAGGTAATCGCGCATGAAGTTGTCGAACAGTGTCTCATAGGAATTTGCGCCCAGGGAGTCCTCAATGGCGCGCCAGTGATTGGCATATAGCTTTTCTTGTTCTGCTCGAGGAAGCCCCATCAATACATAGTTTCTAATCAAGTCGGTGCTCGATAGGTCTTTCCCCGTTGAGTTCATAGATTCGAATATAAGTTGAGGATTATCTTTTCCTGCGTCTAACGAAATGCTGACTACGTCAAGCCGTTGAATGCCGTCCCAGATAACGCTGGGGTTTTCCATGGCTTCAATCTTCCTACGGAAGAGATTGTAGTTGTCGATTATTCTGGGCGAGGACTTTACTATCTTTGCGTCTTGATCAATAAGGTTTTCAAGCAGGCTCGCCAACGTTTCTCTATCTCCTTGCGAGAGGGTCAGCTTGTACCTGCTTTCGCCCGTTCTGAACTCGTCGATCAAATAACCTCGTGACGTAATTTCTCGATGGCTGAAAGTAAGCTGCCTGCCTGGATGGCTGCGGGAGTAGTCGGCGAGCGCGGCGATCATGAGCGCTAGCGTTGTCATGCGCTGCTGTCCGTCAATTAGGAGGAGCGGGGTTATGCCGGAGGCATCCATTACGCCGTCTTGGACCCATACGACAGACCCAGTGAAATGCCTATCTTCTTTGTTTTCTCCCACGGATCTTACGTCATCCCAGAGTTGGAGACACTGCTCTTCATCCCAGCTATAGGGGCGCTGGTAAACGGGGATGACAAATCGAAGGTTCGCCCCCGTTATGAGCGCGACGAGCGACTGTGCAGAAGCATTCATTGTCATGGGGCTCTCCAAAAGTGTGGAATGCAAAGATTATCCTGTAAAAGTATAGTTCAAAGGCGTATCTGAACCTTAGCTAGCAGCTAAGGCGTTGGGCCATAGTTTGACTGGGCTGGGCGAGAAGCCTGATGATGGTAGGCGAAGGTGTTTGCTTTTGGCTTTGATTGCATGGGCCTGTGACACCGGAAGAGCAGTTATTGCTTGGAGAAGGGAGCGCATGTGGCCTCGCCGTTTGAACATTACCTCTACGTGTTGCGCTGCGGTGACGGCAGCCTCTACACCGGCTATGCGGTTGATGTCGCGGCGCGCGTTGCGGCCCATCAAGCCGGGCACGGCGCCAAGTACACCAAGTCGCACGCACCGGTGAGCCTGGTGGCGCAGGCACGTTTCTACTCCAAGCAACGTGCCATGAGCGCGGAGGCCCTATTCAAGAAGCTGCCGCGTGAGCGCAAAGATGAGTTGCTGGCCAAGGCGGCGACCGGACCGCTTGAGGACGTGCTCTGCCGCGAGCTGCCCGGTTTTGGCGATGACTCCGCCTGCGAATTCGTCGCCCGCAGCCTGTGCGAGCAGGTCGATCCCGCATACAGGGACTTCATGGCCAGGCTCACGCCCACGGTGGACCCTAAGCGCATGGTCGGCGTGCGCACGCCCGCCCTACGTGCAATCGCCAAGGGACTCGTTCGCCGCGATGATGCCGCGACGTTTTTGCGCGCCTTGCCGCATCGCTTGTTCGAAGAGAACCAGGTGCACGCCTTCACCATTGGGCTGGAGTGCGACTACGCACGCGCGCTCAAGCTGTACAACCGCTTTTTGCCCTATGTGGATAATTGGGCAACGTGCGACCAGCTACCGGTGAAGGTACTTGCAAAAGATCCTTCGCGCACGCTTGAGCAGGTCGATGCCTGGCTTGCTTCCGGCAGCTGCTACACCATTAGGTTTGGCATCGGCGTGCTCATGCGTCTGTTTTTGGACGAGTTATTCGACCCGCGGTTTCTCGATATGGTCGCCGCCACCCGCATGCCGCAGACGGCTGCGGACGGCCTGCCTGCCTCTAAGGACGATGTCTACTACGTGGACATGATGCGCGCGTGGTACTTTGCCGAAGCGCTCGCGAAGCAGGAGGCGGCTGCGTTGCCGTATCTGCAACGCAGGGGCGACAGTGCGCTTTTGGACGAATGGACCCGTCGCAAGGCTATCCAGAAAGCGATTGAAAGCCGCCGCATCTCGTCCACTATGAAGGAGCGGCTCCGCGCGGCGAAGTGATGGTGACTCCCGATGGGGGTTAGAAATCACTTTTAAGTTTCGTTTTTGCCTGCGATCACAATGGGGTCATCTGGCAGACATCGCTGTGGGAAGCGAGCAATGCATTATGGGAAATGGAAAAGCTGCCGCTTGGCGATAATACTGCTTAAAAAGGAACAAATAAATTGACTCTAAATTACTCACGTGTACGCTTTAGCTTAGCTGCAGTTGTGTTGTAAGTGGAAGGAGACTGCAATGGTTAAGAGTGGTTCGATTGCTGCTGCGGTTGCGCTTGGGTCGATTTTGGCTTTTGGAGGCATGGCGGGCTGTTCTTCTGAATCTTCGACTGGTGATGGGTCTGCGCCCATCGAAAGCAAAGAAGATGTAAGCGGTGGCGGAGAGTCGAGTGAGAACAAAAAGCCAGAAGGTATGACTCCGTCGCAGGAGCAGGCCTATGAGAAGGCGCTTACATACCTTTCCACCATGCCCTTTTCCCATGATGGTTTGGTAAAGCAGCTCGAGTATGAGCAGTTCTCAACGGAAGATGCTGTTTTTGCTGCCGACAATTGTGGTGCGGATTGGGGTGAACAGGCATTGCTTAAGGCAAAGCAATACCTTTCCACTATGCCCTTTTCCCAAACGGGTTTATCTTCGCAACTTCAATTTGATGGCTTTGCCGTGGAGGATTCTGACAACGCCGCCGCAAACGTTGGGGCAGACTGGACAGAACAGGCTACAAAGAAAGCGAAATCGTACTTGGATACCATGGCGTTTTCTCATAGCCAGCTTGTTGATCAGCTTGTATTCGACGGCTTTACTTCAGAGCAGGCGGAGGCGGGCGTTGTGGCGAACGGTCTGTAGAGAAGTGCACTAACGTCTGCCGGATGAGCTTGTCTTATCGGGGTTGTCGCGTGTGCGACGGCCCCGATTTTTGATGTCTCAGCATGCTCTTTTCGTGGGACTAGCGATGGAGATCTTTAAGACGACTTCACATAAAACGCCGGTTTGACCTGCAGTTCCTTTATTGGAGAATGGGTCGTGATTGATCGTTGCCTTAGGGCGAACATATCTGTACGCATTCCCATGAAGGTAAGCCTGCGGCGCAATGCGTGGTGCCGAAAAGGAGAAGGATTGCTGGGGTCCAGAGGCTCTCCATTGAGAGCAGCATATCATTTGCTCGAGGGTAGAAAACGGTATAAGTTGGTATAAGGTAGTGTAAAGTGCAGTTTACACATTGATGGGTGATCGATATGGCCAAAACCCCTAATCCTTTTAAACCAACTGCGGGCAAGGTTCCGCCCGTGCTTATTGGCAGGCAAGACGTGCTCGATGGATTTGAGTCGGGGCTTGCGGACGGTGCTGGAGCCCCGGGCCGCCTTATGCTCATCACGGGCCAGCGCGGGTTTGGCAAAACCGTCATGCTTTCAAAGATCCGCTCCATTGCAGAGCGCGAGGGTTGGTTTGTTGTTGCCGATAACGCTTCGGTGGGAATGTGCGATCGCTTGGTGCGTGCCATTAGGCCCAGGGGCATGCGGATGAGAGAGGTGAGCATCGCTCCTTCCGTAGGGGTCGCCGGTTTGGCGACGGCGACGTTTGGCGGCATGACGCTCGAGACGCCCCTGGTTGATGCCCGCACGCTTAGGGATGCCGTGACCGAGCGCCTGGAAAAGATGCCGCGCGGCAAGGGCGTGCTCATTGCGATCGACGAGACCCAGGGCGTTTCGATGGGGGACGTTGTTGCGCTTGCGGAAACCTTTCAGCATGTGCAGGCAGATCAGGACCAAACAGGCTTGCCGGACGCCCAAAAGAAGGGCATCGCGTTTGTCTTTGCGGGGCTTCCGTCGCTTGTGGACGATATTCTCAACAACAAGGTCAGTACGTTTCTGCAACGCGCCGAGCGGCATACGCTTGCCGAGGTTCCGCTGGTAGAAACGCGCGACGCATACGTCGATGTGGTTGAAAGTTCGGGAAAGGCAATCGATGACGAGCTGGCGCTGCGGGCCGCTAAGGCTGCCGGGGGGCATCCGTACATGATTCAGCTTATTGGCTACCATATGTGGCGCTCGGCAGACCGGAGAGGGTCAAAAGTGATTGATTCCGTCGATGTGGATGCGGGCGTTCGCGATGCGCTCCATGCGTTCTACGAGGCGGTCTGCGCGCCCACGTATTACGGGCTGCGTTCCCCGCAGCGCCTGTTTCTCGAGGCAATGGCGAGGGATAACGAGGGCGTGACGCGCGTTGCGGATATTGGAGCGCGCGTGGAGCGAACGGACAGTTGGGTCCACAAGTATCGCGCAAGCCTCATCCGTGAGCGCGTTATCGAAGCGGCGGGGTACGGGCTGGCCCGTTGCTGCATTCCTCATTTGTGCGAGTACATTCGCGATGAGGTATTTTGGCATGAGCGCGAATAGGGGCCGCTGCCTCGGTTACCCTGTTGTGCAATGTACGCACCAACAGGAGGTCTCGCATGGAGCTTGGCATCACTAATCCACTTCAAAAGTTTCTCAAGCTCAAGCAGCCGCCGTACGGAACCTGCCCCGATCCCTTGTTTTGTTGGGACGTTCACCGTGTCAAGATCGCTAACGGCAAGGTTTTGATGATCGTTTCGAATGCTTCAACCTACTTTGTCGCCATCACTCGTATGACGGCGGCCACGTGGAAGCGTTGGGAGGGCGAAGCGGTGGGGGCCATTGCGGATTCCATGGCGGTGTCTGGTTTTGATGAGGCCACAATCAGGGCGTACCTCGATGCCGCGGGAGTGAGTGCCGGCGAGAGTTTCTATCGCCTCACGGGTGGCGTGGAGGTTACCAAAACGCATGGCCGCATCTCCGTTGGGCACATGAACCAGTCGGTCGATATGATTTGGTTCGAGAACGTCGATAGTCAATGCTCGGTTCAGTCCGACATGTGCTACCTGCTAAATAACAAGTTGATTCGCAACTGCTCGCTGCGCAAATCCTATATATTTCCGGCGGAGGCCTTTGCGGAGAGCCTGGCGGAGCATGGGATTTTGCACGGCAAGGTCACGCTGAACTAGATCGAGCTTGCAGGGACTAGCTTTCCATAGGGGCTAGAGATGAAAATCACCCGGATAACCTCGAACAAAAAGCGCTATCTCGACCTGTTGCTTCTTGCGGACGAGCGGGAGGGCATGATCGACCGCTACCTCGAGCGCGGCGACATGTACCTGCTCACCTGCGATGGCCAACCCGCGGCGCAGTGCGTGGTGACCGATGAGGGCGAGGGACTTCTGGAACTCAAGAGCCTTTCGGTTGAGCCGCGCTTTCAAGGCCGGGGCTTTGGCAAGGCCCTTATCTCCTTTATCGAGCGTAACTATCGCAGCTCCCACAACGCGCTGCAGGTTGGTACGGGCGATGTCCCTTCGACCGTCGACTTCTACAAACACTGCGGTTTTGCGCTCTCGCATAGGGTGGCGAACTTCTTTATCGACAACTACGACCATGCCATCATCGAGGACGGACGGCAGCTTATCGATATGGTGTACCTACAAAAATCGCTGGTAGCAACTACAAAAGAAGAACTGCTGAGGCAGGAAGAGTCGCGCGATCTTCTGGTGTGTGGCCGCCCTCTTTCCGCATGTGCGGACGATGGCTGCTGGGATGACTCCATCCGCGCGGATTATTGCGCGCATGAGCCCACGCCCACGCCATATTTCATCCTCGAAGACCTCTTTAGCCGTATTCATCTGGACGAGGATTCACACCTGCTCGATGTGGGCTGCGGCGCGGGGCGCGTGTTGGCCTATGCGGTAGAGGCGGGATTACCGGGGCATTTCACTGGCGTGGAGCTTGATCCGGCGCTGGCGGCGCGGGCGCGGTCATGGACGGGGCCGTTTGACCAGGTCGACGTGGTCTGCGGCAGCGCGCTCGATATGCCGCTGGAAAGCTTCACCCATTTCTACCTGTTCAACCCTTTTGACAACAACGTGCTGCTGGCGTTTTTGGACAAGCTGGAAGCTCGGGCGCGGCGCCGGGTGGTGCTCGTCCATATGTCTGACAACGGTGAAAACTACTCCTACATGGGCCGTCCCGGCTGGACGCTGCGAGAGCAAGGCGAGTTCTGGCGTTATCCGCATGGGGACAAACGAGGCTTTACGATGTTTGGCTGCCCACAGCACTACTCGATCTGGTGTTTCGACCCTGCTCGAACGGAGTAGGCAACGGTTGCGGGTGGGGCTTCGACCATGCATGGTGGCGGCCGACCGTGCCGTCGCGCGACTTTTCTCGCACGCGTATTGAGAGGACCGCGCTTCTTTGCCACCATAGGATTGGTCTTGTAAGGAGGTGCGGAGATGACGCAGCTAGAAAACCTCAATCGCGCTCTCGCGGTTATAGAGGCATCGCTTGAGGGCGATGTCGACTACGGGGCAGCGGCGCGTGCAGCGGGGTGCTCGCGCTACCAGCTCGAGCGCATGTTTCCCTATTTGGCGAATGAGAGCCTGGCGGAGTACGTTCGTCGTCGCAAGATGACCAGGGCGGCGTCCGACTTGCTTGATCGCGACGCCAGGGTGATAGACGTCGCCCTGCGCTACGGGTATGACTCTCCCACGGCGTTTGCCCGCGCGTTCAGGCGCGTGCACGGCATTTCGCCCAGCGAAGCGAAAAGCGAGGGCGTTAAGCTCGCGTCATATCCGCGCCTTGTGTTCACCTTGTCCGTAAAAGGGGAGGAACCAATGGATTACAAGATTGTAGAGATGCCCGCCTTTCGCGTGGTGGGCGTGCCGTCCACGGGCGAATGGGAGCTTGAGGATGCGGGCGAGAAGGCGGTGCAGTACTGGGTTGATGTGGAGCCGCAAGTCGATGCGCTGCTTGGTCTATCGGATGGGGAGCCGGCGGGCCTGCTAGGCGTGCAGTTTTGCCGCGACGGCGCATTCGACGGCTATATGGCATGCGTGGCTACGCAAGCGCCCTGCCCGGACGGTATGGCGGTGCGCGTTGTTCCGGCGGCGACCTATGCTGTCTTCGAGTGCACGGGCGATGTTTCGAGCGCTATGGGCGAGCTGTGGCACCGCGTGTTGAGCGAATGGCTGCCGTCGAGCGGTTTTTCATGGGAGAGCGGTTCTGATGTGGAGCGCTATCTTTCCAGGGATATGCACGCGGCAGACAGCAGAAGCGAGCTGTGGCTGCCCGTGGTCCGTGCGGAATAGGGCCGCTTGCAACCTATATCGATGGTTCGCGGCTCTTTTCCATTTGATGAACAGCCCCCGTTTTATAAGGTGCCTGTGGTGTAAACACGCTGCAGCGGACACACTTTTATCGCCGCTAGCAAGCATATAGATCTCCGGTCCCACGGCGGCGTTCGCCACCATCGTCGCCGGTATCGTGGCGACCGACGGCATGAGCGGACTGGTGGCGGCTACCATCATCGCGGGCGTGCTGCTGATAGTTATGGGCGTCATGCGCCTGGGCACGCTCATCCGCTTTGCGCCGCATGCCATTACCACGGGCTTTACCGCTGGCATGGTCGTCACCATCGTCCTCTTTATGAAGATGGTGAGCCAAGAGACCGAGGTGCGCGGTTGGCGTTACTACTGCGATGAGGATTCCGAGGTCACGCACCTGCGCGAGCTGCCGCGCGCCGGCTTTGTTGACCAGGTTGGCCGCGAGAACTTCTTGCCCAACATCGACGCCGCCATCGCCCGCGCCGCCGTTTTGGTGGACGAGAAGTAGCGAGGACGGCGCCGCGCGCGTTTGCCGCTACAATGGCAAGGTTCAACCTTTGCGCAAAAGAACAGGAATCAAACCCCATGGCATCTCTTGCTGACCAGATCTCCTCGCGCCGCACGTTCGCGATCATCTCGCACCCGGACGCCGGCAAGACCACCCTTACCGAGAAGCTGCTGCTCTACACCGGCACCATCCAGTCCGCCGGCTCCGTCAAGGGCAAGCAGAACGCGCGCCACGCGGTGTCCGACTGGATGGACATCGAGAAGCAGCGCGGCATCTCCGTTACCTCGTCCGTATTGCAGCTCACCTATGGCGGCTGCTGCGTCAATATTCTGGACACCCCCGGCCACCAGGACTTCTCCGAGGATACCTACCGTACCCTGATGGCCGCCGACGCCGCGGTCATGGTGATCGACGGCGCCAAGGGCGTCGAGGCCCAGACCAAGAAGCTCTTCCGCGTCTGCGCCCTGCGCGGTATTCCCATCTTCACGTTCGTCAACAAGATGGACCGCGAGACCCGCGACCCCTTCGACCTTATGGAAGAGGTCGAGAACGTCCTGGGCATCCGCACGTACCCCATGAACTGGCCCATCGGCAACGGTCGCGATTTCCGCGGCGTCTTCGATCGCGCCAGCCGCCATGTTTTGGCCTTTGAGGGCGACGGCCGCGCCAACGGCACCAAGAAGGTCGAGGAGGTCGAGGCGACGCTGGGCGACGCCGCCCTCAACGAGCTGATCGGCGAGAACAACCATAAGAACCTTATGGACGATATCGAGCTGCTGGACGGCGCCGACTCCGAGTTCGACTTGGACGCGGTGCTTTCCGGCAAGCTCTCGCCCGTATTCTTTGGTTCCGCCCTCACTAACTTTGGCGTTGAGCCCTTCCTTAAGGACTTCCTGCGCCTGGCACCCGGCCCCTCCACGCATGTGGACTCGCTTACCGGCGAGGTTGTGGAGCCCACCCGCGAGGAGTTCTCCGGCTTTGTCTTCAAGATCCAGGCCAACATGGATAAGAACCATCGCGATCGCATCGCCTTCGTCCGCATCTGCTCGGGCAAGTTCGAGCGCGGCATGGAGGCCTACCATATGCAAGGCGGCCGTAAGATCAAACTGGCCACCGGCACCACTATGATGGCCGATGACCGCGCGATCGTGGACGAGGCGTACGCCGGCGACATCGTGGGCCTGTTCGATCCGGGTATCTTCAGCATCGGCGACACCCTGTGCGCCGGCAAGAAGCACGTGCAGTTCGCGGGCATCCCCACCTTCGCTCCCGAGCACTTCGCCCGCATCACCCAGGTGGACACCCTAAAGCGCAAGCAGTTTGTGAAGGGTATGGAGCAGCTCGCCATGGAGGGCGCGGTGCAGATCTTCCGCGAGTTGGGCGCCGGCATGGAAAGCGTTATCGTCGGCGTGGTTGGCACCCTGCAGTTCGAGGTGCTGGAGCAGCGCCTGAAGAGCGAGTACCACGTTGAGGTGCGCCGCCAGCCGCTGCCCTACACGGATATCCGCTGGATCTTGAACGAACCCGGCAGCATCGATATCGCCGGCTTGTCCCTCACCCGCGACACCCTGCGCGTCGAGGACATGCGCGGCGGCAAGCTGCTGCTGTTCACCAGCCCGTGGAACGTCGACTGGGCTACCGACCACAACAAGGAGCTCAAGCTCTCCGAGTTTGGCAACGTGGAGTTCTAACGCGCGCCTTCAGCTGGCGCTTCGAAGGCCCTGGTGGGACCCCGGTCGCAATCTCATTTGAAGAGAAGCTAAAAAGAGGACGTCTTCCAAGCGGATTGACTGCTTGGAAGACGTCCTTTTGTTCGTCGCATGAAAACGGATCGCATGGGGCGCATCGGGCCACACCGGGGCATACCCGACACTCCCCAAAGGGCCGCCTCTACCCCAGCATGCCGCTGGCGACGGAGACCAGGGCGATGATGACGCCGACGATGGACTCGCCGCCCAGGATACCGGATGCCACGATGACGCCGGATTCCTCATGCGTGGTCTCGGCGTCTGCGGCGGTGGCGCGTCGTGCACCGATGCGGTCGTAGACCGCCTTGATGAGGGCTCCCACCGCGGCGGTGAGCGACATGTAGAACGGCAGGTAGATGCCAAGGCCCAGCATCATCGAGGGAATGCCCAAGCAGTACAGGGCGATGCCCGCGATAATGCCGATGCCGAACGCCGCGATGCTGGGGATGCCGGAGACCATGGTGGCGACCACGCTGGCCTGTGCGGAAACGAAGAGCTTGCCGGGGCCGAAGGCGTCGGCACCGTACGCGCCCAGCAGCGCCGCCATGACGGCGACGGAGACGATGCAGCCCAGCAGCGAGCCGATCGCCTGGCCGCGCCACAGGTCGCGCGGGTTGGTGCCGATGATGGCGCCGGTCTTGAAATCGCTCATGACGTCGCCGGCAAGACCGCATGCGATGGCGATGATTGCCGCGACGAAGAACAGCTTCACCTGGTTATGCTCGCCCATGGCGGCGATTACCAGAAGGACGATGAGGCCGAAGATCTCCATGGGGTCGATGCCGGTCTGGCCCACGGATTGCGCGCTCATGATGGTGGTGACAAAGGCGAGCGCTACAACCACAACGGCGGCGATAGGGGAGAGTCCCAGCACCAAACAGGCCAGGCAGGCGGCGGCTGCCGTGAGGAGGCCCAACGCGCCGGCGTCCATGCGGGAGAGGCTGCCCAGCATCCCGGGTTTATCGTCCGCGTCTTGCGCGGCGCCCGTCCCGGTGGCGCGGCCGCGCTTAAGGTAGCCCGCGGCCTTGGGCAGGATGTCCTTGATCACCACGCCCAGGCCGGATCCCATCATGAGACCCATGCCCAAACTTGAGACAATGCCCTGCGCCGTCGCGACGTCCCACAGTCCGGCGGCGCTGCCGCCTACGACGATGCCGAAGTTGCCAATGAGCGCTCCCGCGAACCAGAAGGCTACCGCGGCTCCACCCACCAGAAAGCCCACGGAGCACAGCATGGGCGAGTTGTAGAGCGCGAAGTTCACGCCGGGAATGGGCAGCGCTGCGATCATGGCGGGGACCACGCCCGCCACGTCGCGCAGGGCGCACCAGATTCCCGCCAGCGCCATGGAGCCAAAGAGCTTCTTGCCCGTGGCCCCTCCCGCGCTGCTGGCCAGCAGGGTCTGCGCCGCGGCGGTGCCAATGGGATATTCCAGGTCGGATTCCTCCACAAAGCGACGGCGGATCAGGGCGGTGCATACCAGGCCCAAAAGCGTGCCGGCGAGCGCCACGGCCAAAAGCTGCGGCAGGCCTACTTGCTCGTCGAGCCCCAGCATCCAGATGCCGGGGATGGTGAAGGCCAGCCCGCCCGCCACCATGGAGCCGGCGGACATTATGACCTGGGTGATATTCGCTTCGTTGAGGCTTTTCCTGCCAAGCGCCCGCAGCACCACCAGGGCGGTGATAGAGGTGAAGATGGTGGGCCAGGGCAGCGCTCCCATCTTAAGGGCGGTGTACACGGACGACGCCGTGATGATGACGCAGCCCACGCATCCGACAACAATGCCGGCAGGCTTAAGCTGCTCGCGCGATTCCGCGCGACCGTTCGATGTATTCATCTGTTCTCCTTCGTATATCCGCTTCCCCTGCAGCGGGAAGTCGGGTTACGGCTTTAAGGACCGCTATAGTATAGACGTCGACCCCTCGCGCGGCGCCGTTATTCGGCCCCCGCGTCGATATATGTTTGGAGGCCCCATATGGAGCACATAACGGGTGCGTCTAGGGATGCGTCGCGCCCCTGCACCCTGCTGGCCGTTGACCTTGGCAACACCACCACGCGTTTGGGCGCGTTTTTGGACGAGGAGCTCCTGGGTACTTGGGACATCACCACGCCTGCGGCGCTTACCGCGGACGAGGCGTTCTCGCATATCTCCCACGCCCTGGCGATGTTGGGCGTCGCTGCTCCTTCCGAGGCCATCCTTGCCAGCGTGGTGCCGTCGCTTACGGACGCGTGGCGCACGGCGCTGTCCCGCGTTTGCGAGGGCCGCGTCTACGTGGTGGGGCCCGGTCTCAAGAGCGGGCTTCGCATGCGTATCGACGATCCGTCCGAGGTGGGCGCCGACCGCGTGGCGGACGCCGTGGCGGCCCGCGACGCCTACGGTTCGCCCGTGGTTGTGGTGGACCTTGGCACCACAACCAACATCGAGGTCATCGATGGGGACGGTGCCTTTGCGGGCGGCGTGATCGCCCCGGGCGTCGCTTTGGGCGCGCGGTCGCTCGCGGCAGCGGCGGCCCGCCTGCCGGTGATCGAGCTGCGGGCCCCGGCGAGCGTTATAGGTCGCAACACCCGTGCCGCGATGCAGTCCGGCGTGGTGCTGGGAGAGGTCGCTCGTGTGGACGGGTTGCTTGACGCGGTTATGGCGGAGCTGGGGCAGGAGGCGCCGGTGGCTATCACCGGAGACGGCGCGTCCGGTTTGGCGCCGCTGCTGGCCCATGCGGTGGTTGTGGACAACACCCTGACCCTGCGCGGGCTTTACCGTATCTGGGCGCATGGCGCTGTCCCGCGCTCGCGGAAGCGATGCGATTGAGATATGACGGAGATGCATATGGAAAATAACGACGAGCTTGCAGCTGCCCCGACTGCGCCCTTCGCGCCTTCCGTGCGCGAGCATGCTAAGACGGTCGGCGTGGTGCTCGAGGGCGGCGGCTTTCGCGGCATGTATACCGCGGGCGTGCTCGATGTGTGGATGGAGCACGGCCTTGAGGTCGATGCCATGGTGGGCGTTTCCGCAGGTGCGGCGTTTGGCTGCAACTACAAATCCCGCCAGATAGGCCGTGCGGTTCGCTATAACAAGCGCTTCTGCACAGATCCGCGCTACGCGGGCCTGCGCGTGCTGCTCAAGACGGGCGACCTTTACAGCCGTGACTTCGCTTATCGCGAGGTGCCGCTGAAGCTCGACGTATTCGACACCAAGACCTTCTCGTCCAACCCCATGCGCTTCACCGTGGTGTGCACGGATGTGGAAACCGGGCGTCCCGTTTACCGCGATCTCCATAGCGGCGACGTGGTCGATATCGATTGGATCCGCGCGTCCGCCTCCATCCCCGTGGTGTCCCGCCCCGTGGAGCTTGAATACGAGGGGCGCATGTTGCGGTTGCTCGACGGCGGCGCGGCGGATCCCATCCCCGTGGCATGGATGGCGTCGCAGGGTTACGCCAAGCAGGTTGCCGTGCTCACCCAGCCTAAGGGTTTTCGCAAACAGCCCCAAAAGCTCATGCCGGTGATCCGCCGCGCACTGCGGGGCTGTCCCCGCGTGGTCGAGCTGCTCGAGGGACGCCACGAGCGCTATAACGCGCAGCTTGACGACATCGCCGAGCGCGAGGCGGCAGGGGATCTCTTTGTCATCAGGCCCAGCGAGTCCGTCAAGGCGCCGGCGGTGATCAAGGACCCGCAGGAGCTCGAGGACATCTACCAGGTGGGGCGCCGCGACGGCGAGGCGACCTACGGGGACCTGCTGGCGTATCTCGCACGCTAGTCCCATGCGCACCATGAAAGGACGATGATGATCGAAACTCTCCAGGTACCGCTTCTGCTGGTCGCGTCCAAAGGGGCCGATCCAGGGCGCGTCGCCTCCGTTGCCGCGGCGACCGGGGCCAAGATCGCTGAAGGCGCTCCGGACGGCGCCTTGGCGCTGCGGTTGGACGAGGACGGCCTTTCGCTCGAACGCGACGGAATGGTGCTGCGGGGCGACTTTGCCGATATGCTTCCGCGCCTCAAACAAGCGAACCTGTCGCGCGAGCTTTTGGTGCGCGCCGCCAAGATCAAAGGCGCCGTCTCGCCCACGGCGGTCGATGCGACGGCGGGCATGGGACAAGATTCCCTGCTCCTGGCCGCCGCGGGCTTTACCGTCACCATGTTCGAGAGCGACCCGGTGATCGCGGCGTTGCTGCAAGACGCCCTGGACCGCGCCGCAACCGATCCCCGCCTGGAGGGGTTCGTCGCCCGCATGACGCTGGTGCGCGCGGACAGCATCGCGGCGCTTCCCATGATCTCCCCCGCGCCCGATGTGGTCTATCTCGACCCCATGTTCCCCGAGCGCACCAAGAGCGCCGCGGTTAAGAAGAAGTTTCAGCTGCTCCATCATCTTGAAAGTCCATGCGAGGACCAGGAAGCGCTGCTCCGCGCGGCCCTGCTGGCGCATCCGCGCAAGGTCGTCGTCAAGCGCCCGGTCAAGGGCCCGCATCTTGCCGGCGTCAAGCCCAGCCATACGGTTGCCGGCAAGGCCGTGCGCTACGACTGCATCGTGCCCCCGCGCCCTTAAACTCGTCCCCTTAATCTGCTTGCCCTATGGATAGGCGCCGCGGAGGGCGTACGCGGGCGGGGCGGGGGTACATATCCATGCAGGCTTTGGTTTGCCGCGCGCCCGCGGGCGCGATCGAGTGAGAGGACTATCCCCATGTGCACGGGTATGCGGTTCAACGATACCGAAGGCAACATGTTCTTCGGCAGAAACCTCGATTGGACGTTTGATTACGGTGAGCGCGTGCTGGTGGTGCCCCGTGGTTTCAAGCCGGCGTCCCCCTTTGGGGCGACGGCAGAATGCTCCCATGCGCTCATAGGCATGGGTTTGGTGGAACAAGGGCAGCCCATGCTGTTCGATGCCGGCAACGATGCCGGGCTCGCGGTCGCCGGCCTCAACTTCCCCGGGTACGTCAGGTATGAAAGCGCGCCGCAGGAGGGGAAGACCAACGTATCCGCCTGGGAGTTCCCGCTTTGGGTCTGCGCCAACTTCGAAAGCGTCGATCAGGTCGTCGATGCCCTGCGGACCGCGGCGATCGTGGACGAGCCCATCGCTTCCCAGTGGCCTTCCGCCCTGCTGCATTGGATCGTTGCGGATCGCACGCGTTCGGTCGTGGTGGAGTATACCGATGCGGGCATGCAGGTCTTCGATAATCCTGTGGATGTTTTGGCGAACCAGCCCGGTTACAGCTGGCATGCCGAGAACCTTCGCAACTATCTCAACGTTTCCAACGCGTGGGGCGGCGAGGGGTCCTTTGGGCGCCCGCTCGCCCCGTTTGGCGCGGGTGCCGCCCAGCGCGGGCTTCCCGGCGACTACACGTCCCCTTCGCGCTTTGTCCGCGCCGCGTACGTAAACGCCAATTATCCTCAAAAGGAGCGGGAGGCCGCCAACGTGAGCCGCATGTTCCATTCGCTTTCCCAGGTAGCGATGGTCGAGGGTAGCGCGATGGCACGTGACGGCAAGACCGAGAAGACGCTCTATACCGGATGCTTCTCGTCGGCTACCCGTACGTATTACTTCAATACGTACGAGGACGTATCGATTCGCTCTTACTGTTTGGACGAGTATCCCCAGACGGGCGATGCCGTCATCGAGGCGTAGGTCCCCGCGCTGCTACATCGTCCGCCTGAGATACAGGACGCCGTAGGGAAGTAGCGTCAGCGATCCCTCAAGTTCCAAAAGGTCTCCCGTTTGCGGATAATCCGGCGCGGCGTTGGAGTCGTCGGCGCACGGTGCGCTTGCCAGAAGTACCTCAAAGCGTCCGTTGAGCGCTCCATCGATCAGGGTGAACGGAACGTCCTCGGCGTTGACGGCGACAAGCACGCATTCGGCGTCGCGCCCCGCGCTCGCAGGGGCATCGCGCTCAAATAGCAGCTGCTTGTTGGTGATCACCACGTTGCGATAAGAGCCGTGGCACAGCGCCCGCGATGCGCGGCGAACATGGTTGAGCTCGCTGATGTATCCGGTGAGCTGGTTGGGGGCGCCGCCTCCTTCCCAGCCGTCGGCTAGATGCTCCAGGGCGTCTGCCGCCGGCGCGTCAAGCTGGGGGCGAATCTCCACGTCTGCCAGGTAGCCGGTACCCTTCTGCCCAAGCTGGCCCCATTCGCTGCCGTAGTACAGGCACGGGATGCCCGGCATGCCAAAAAGCACGCCATAGGCTCCGCGGAGGTGCTCTTTGCAGGTGAGGATGCTTGCCAGGCGCGTTACATCGTGGTTGTCCGCAAAGCTCACCAGGTGCTTGCCGCGGTATATGCACCAGGGATCGCCGCCAAACTGGCGGTGCAGCGAGTGGGCGATCTCAAACATGTTCATGGAGTTGAAGCTGGAATACAGGCCCTTATAGCATTCGTAGTTGGTGCACGAGTCCAGCATCTCGTCGTTAACGATAAGGTTGTAGTCGCCGTGCAGCACCTCGCCGATCAGCGGAAAGCCGTCTCCCGCCTCGCCATCGAAGCGGGGCTCTGCCCCCAGCTCTCCCGCTACTTGGTGCAGGCGCTTCACAAAGTCGCGGTCCAGACTGTAGGCGACATCAAGGCGCAGGCCGTCCACGCCCAGCTCGCGCTTCCACATGCGCACGGCGTCGAGCAGGTAATCGATGACGGCGGGGTTGCGCAGGTTGAGCTTCACCAGGTCCTGGTTGCCCTCCCAGCCCTCGTACCAAAAGCCGTCGCCAAAGTGGGTGTCGCCGTCAAAGCTGATGTTGAACCAGTCTTTATAGGGTGACTCCCAGCGCTTCTCCCGCACGTCTCGAAAGGCCCAAAAGCCGCGTCCCACGTGGTTGAATACCGCGTCCAGAACCACGCGCACCCCGCAGGCGTGCAGCGCGTCGACCGTCTCTTTAAAGTCTTGGTTGGTACCCAGTCGGCAGTCGATGGTCAGCATGTCGCGGGTGTTGTATCCGTGCGTGTCAGAGGAGAAGACCGGGTTGAGCAGAATGGCGCCCACGCCCAGCTTGCCCAGATAGGGCGCCCAGTCAATCAGGTGCCGTACTCGATGCAGCGCCGCCTGTTCTTGTTGTGCGGCGTCATCATCGATGGCGGGGGCGTCAAAGGGGCAGCCGAGCATGCCCAGCGGATAGATCTGATACAAGGTGGTGTCGAATGCCCACATAAGAAGTCTCCCTAGAGTCGCCGGGGCGCAATGCGCGGCATGGCTTTCGCTTGCTGGCCCGGGCCGGTGGTGCCTGCATGCTTAAGGATAGTTCGCCCGCACGGGCGCGGACGGCGCATATCGCCCAGCGGCGCAATAGGTGGTACCGTTACAGGGCATGGCGGCGCATCGACGCGGAGGACGGTGGCGGCGCGGCGGATAAGGTGGACGAGAAGGGCGAGGGTTCATGGCAAAGGCATTCGACCAAAGGCAGATGCAGGCGCTGGCAGCCAAGAAGGCGGCGTTTCGTGCGGCGCCGCTCCACAACGTGCGCGCCTCCAAGGGTATGGGTCCCAACAAGGCGTGCGGCCACAAGGGCGGCATCTGCCGCCAGGGATCAAAGCGCGGCTAAGACGGCTTCGGGCTGGATGCAGGGTGCGCCGGGGCGTCGGCGTTCTAGAGTCTGCCCGCTATAGCGTGCATAACTTTCCCACAACGCCCTATTGGCAGGAGCATCCCGTGCCGGATGCGTCGGCGGGCGAGTCGGCGGTGTCCAGGCCCGCTTCTATCTCGCGGTCGCGCACAAGCTCAAGGGCGGCGATCGCGCATTCGAGCATGCCCTGGTCCGCTACGTTGGTGGTGATGCGCTGCATCTGCATGCCGGGCCATAGCACAATCTTGACCAGAGGGCTATCGGGGTGCGCGCCGGCCCATTTCACGGTGACTTCGTAGGATGCGCCGGCGACTAGGGGCAGCATCACCAAACGCGACGCGAAGATAAAAAGGTTGCGGGCAATCCCCTGGATGCCCCACGCGTCCGCCAGCTGCGCCACGGGCACCAATGAGTGGACGATGATGGCGATGGTGACGGTCATGACAAGGAAGGCGGTGCCGCAACGCACGTGCAGGCGCGAGTAGCGCGCGGCGTTTTGGGGCGTGAGGGCGTCGCCGTGCTCGTAGCAGTGGATGGTCTGGTGCTCGGCACCATGGTAGCCAAAGACGCGAGCCATCTCCGGAAAACGGCCGCACAGCCAGATATAGCCAACCAGCAAGGCGATGCGCGCCAGCGCCTCGACCAGATTCCAGGCAACGGAGTTTTCCGGCGTGAGCTCGCCCATGATGAGGTTCGATAAAAAGACCGGCAGCGCTAAAAAGACGCCCACGCCCACCACGGCGCCCACCGCGCTTGCGATGAGAACATCCAGATGCATGCCATCGTCCGTATCATCCTTGGCGCATGCGCCGGCATCGTCGGCTCCGTCCTCATCCGGATACGCGTGCTCCGCGGCGATGTTCATGGCTTTCAGCGAGAGCTGCATGGACTGAACAAAAGAGACGCAGCCGCGCACCAGCGGCCAGGACCACCAACCAGGGCGGCCGGCGGGGTCGGGAAGGTCATGCGCTTCGGTGTAGATCTGCCCGTTGTCCTGGCGCACGGCGACGGCCCAGTTGAGCTTGCCCCGCATCATGACGCCCTCGATCACGGCAGAGCCTCCAATGTGGGTGCGAAACAGCTCGCCGTCTTCTGCTGTGCCCTCGTTGGTGCGTGCGCTCATGGTGGTCTCCATACTCTTGCATATCAACGCGCATATGCGTTGGCGGTCAGGGTGGCTTTGGCGTTGCGGAGCCAAAGCGGTGCCATCAACCATACCGCAACTAGGGGTGGGTGCGGCTAGAACAGGGCGAAGAGAACCGCAACCACCACGGCGGGCAATAAGTTGGCAACTTTGAAGGTCCGCTCCCAGATGAGGTTTACACCCACGCAGAAGATGAGGATTGCGCCCACGGTGGAGAGGTTGGCAATAGCCGCTGCGGACATGATGGGCTGGATCAGGCGCGCGAGCAGGGTGAGCGACCCCTCGAATATAAAGACGGGTATGGCGGAGAAGATGCAGCCCTTGCCCATAGACGCCGTCATGATGCAGACAAGCAGCGCGTCGATGGCGCCTTTGAGGATGAGGGTGGAAGGGTCGGCGTTGATGCCGTCTTGGATGGATCCCACAATCGCCATGGCGCCTATGCTCACCGTGAGCGACGCCGTGACAAAGGCGTCTACAAATGAGGAATCTCCCGCGCTGCCCGTCTTATATTTGAGCCATTCGCCAAAGCGGCCAATCTGGTGCTCCAGGTTGATCCACTCGCCCACAAGCGCTCCGGCAGCCAGCGACACCACGATCATGGCGGTGCCGCCGCTTACCAGCTTGCCGTCGGCAACGGAGAGCATGCCGCCAAGAGCGCCGGCGAGTCCCACAAAAAGCACGCTCAAGGCCGTCGCCTTCATAAGGCCGTCTTGCAAGCGCGGGGTGATGAACCTGCCAAAAAGCATGCCGGCGATGCCGCCGGCGACAACCAAGGCGGTGTTGATAAGCGTGCCAAGACCGATCATGTGCGGACTGCTCCCATCCAAATGGAGCGCCGCTGCCAAACGTTGGTGCGGCGCCCGTATTCATTCAATGAGATGGTAGCAAACTCGAGCCGGGCTAGCGCAGTCTCGAGGCCGCCCGCACTGCTTGGAGGGCGGCTTTCTGCGCGCCGGCTGGGGACGGCACGCCGCGGCCGGTCTGCGCCCGCTCTATCGCCTTGGCAAGAAGCCCGGGGTCATCGAGTTGGTTTGCAGTGACGTGGATGGTGGTGAGGCCCGGAAACGCGCTGGCGTCAACGGGCGCGCTGGCGGGGTCATCGGTCACTTCAAAGGCAACGTGTAGATCGGGCAGGTAGAGCGCCATGATTTCTCCCATCGGTTGGCGTGGCGGGGCTATGGTCGCCCCCGGTGCGGAATACCCTACCTGTCCCCGCGCGCGGTAAATCTCCCCCAAACCTCGTCCAAATCTGCACAGGGCAGCATGGCACCCCCTGGGGGTGTGACGTCGCGGGTGGAACGCACATAAAACATGCGCAATCCGCCCTTCTCCTTTGGTGGGGCCGTGTGAGTTCACGTGCTTGACATAATCCGTCGCGCGTGCGCGCGGCGCCCGGGGTTCAGGCATAATTGCTGGATGCACTCTATCGAGATAAAGGCAAAAGAACGGGGGATGAGCCGCGCATGCAGCAAATACAAGCGTTTGGTGCGGATTATGACGAGTACCGCCGTGACGAATCGCGCACCCAGGGCGAGGCGGAGAGCATCTCGTTTCCGACGACTGAGGATGAGGTCTCCGCGATTCTCTCCAAGCTGGCGGCTTCCGGCACCGCCGTGACCGTGCAGGGGGCTCGCACGGGCCTGGCCGCGGGCGCGGTGCCGCACGGTGGGCACGTGATGAACCTGTCCCACATGAACCGCTGCCTGGGCGCGCGCCGCGGTGGGGACGGCGCGTTCTACCTCACGGTGCAGCCCGGCGTCATCTTGTCGGAGCTGCGCAAGTACCTGGCAAATAAAACCGTTCCCTGCACGGGTTGGGCGGATGAGGACCTGGAGGTGCTCGAGCAGCTCTACGCCGCGCCCACCCAGTTTTTCCCAACGGATCCCACGGAGGCCTCCGCCTGCCTGGGCGGCATGGCGGCGTGCAACGCCTCCGGTGCGCGCAGCTACCGCTACGGTCCCATGCGTCCGCACGTGAGCGCGTTGCGCGTGGTGCTGGCTGATGGCGACGTGGTGGCGCTCAAGCGGGGCGAGGTCCACGCGCGCGGACGTGCGCTTACGCTTGAAACCGTGGGCGGGCGCTGCATTTCGGTGCCCCTGCCCGCCTATACCATGCCGGCGAGCAAGAATGCTTCTGGCTATTACGCGGAGGACAACATGGACGCCGTCGACCTGTTCATAGGGTCGGACGGTACCCTGGGCGTCATTACCCAGTTGGAGCTGCGTCTATCCGCGTTGCCGGCACTTACCTGGGGCGTCAACTGCTTTTTTATGGACGAGCGGTCCGCGCTCGACGCAACCATCGCTATGCGCGACCGGCTGCCTCGCGCCGCGGCGCTGGAGTATTTCGATGGCGACGCGCTCGATGTGCTGCGTTCCCAGCGCGAGCGCTCCGCTGCCTTCTCGTCCCTGCCCGCGGTGCCCAAGTCCTATGCCGCCTGCGTGTACGTGGAGCTCGAGTGCGATGATGCCGGCCAAGCGGCTGCGGACCTGCGCCTGTTGGGCGATCTTTTGGACCAGTGCGGGTCGAGTCCCGCTTATACCTGGGTCGCCCGTACGGACGTGGACCGCGAGCGCCAGCGCTTCTTCCGCCATGCCGTGCCGGAGAGCGTCAACATGCTGATCGACGAGCGCAGGCGTACCGACCCCTCGATTACCAAGCTCGGTTCCGATATGTCCGTTCCCAACGAGCGGCTGCATGAGGTGGTGGCGCTGTACCGCGGCACGCTTGCTCAGGCGGGCCTGCAGTCCGCGGCGTGGGGCCACATTGGAAACAACCACCTGCACGTGAACATCTTGCCGCGCAGCGCGCAGGAGTACGCGGCGGGCAAGCGCCTATTCGCCCGGTGGGCGCGCGAGGTGACCGCGATGGGCGGCGCCGTTTCCGCAGAGCACGGCGTGGGCAAGATCAAGCGGGACTTCTTGCGCATCATGTACGGCGACCAGGCGATCGCGCAGATGGCCGACACCAAGGCGGCGCTGGACCCCCAGGGGATCTTGGGCCGCGGCAACCTGTTTGATGAGGACGAGCTCGACGCGGCCGTCGCCCGCGCGAAGGGAGGCGAGCTGTGATGCATATCGTTGTGTGCGTCAAAGCGGTGCCCGGCAGCACCGAGGTCAAGATGGATCCCAAGACCAATACCATCGTCCGCGACGGAGGGCAGGCGGTTATCAACCCGTTCGACGCCTCCGCGCTGGAGACGGCCCTTCGCATCAAGGATGCCGCCGCGGAGCCGGCGGACGTGCGAGTGAGCGTCCTGTCCATGGGCATTCCCGCCACGGCGGATTTGCTGCGCGATTGCATCGCCCGCGGCGCGGACGATGGATTGCTGCTGAGCGACCGCGCCTTTGCCGGGGCGGATACGCTGGCGACTACCTACGCGCTGTCGCGCGGTATCGAGGCGTTGGGCGGCGCCGATCTCATCTTGTGCGGCAAGATGGCCGTCGACGGCGATACGGCCCAGATCGGTCCCGAACTTGCAGGCACGTTTGAGTGGCCGTGCGCGACCGATGTAGTCGAGGTCCGCGGGCTGGAACCGACGTGCGCGTGCGTGCGCGCCAACACCGATTGCGGCGCGGCGTCGCTGACAGTGCCGCTTCCCGCCGTGCTGACGGTGTCCAAGGACATCGCCGATTTGCGTATGCCCAGCATCGCCGGCATCATGGCGGCGGAGGGGGTCTCGATCGAGGTTCTCGACGCGAAGCGCTCCGCGGCGGATGCGCGCCGCATCGGTTTGAGCGGGTCTCCCACGCAGGTGGTGAGGTCGTTTGTTCCCGATCGCGCCGACGGCGCCGTGACCGTTCCGGGCGATGCGGCCGAGCAGGCATGCGCCTTGGCCCAGCTGATTGAGGGGATGTCGCTATGAGTGGCTTGCTGGTAGATAAAGACCTGTGCATAGGCTGCGGGCTGTGCGTCAAGGCGTGCGGCAACGCCGGTATCGTTGTGGAGGGCGAGCGCCCCAACCGCCTCGCACGCGCCACCGATGGGTGCATCCTATGCGGCGCGTGCGTGCAGGCATGCCCCAAGAAGGCGATTTCCATCGCGCGCGATGAGGATGGGGACGAGACCCCGCAGCAGCGCGCAAGCCGTCTGGCGGCTTATAGGGATGTTTGGGTGTTCGCGCAGGTCGACCAGACGGGCCGCGCGCTTCCCGTGGCGTTCGAACTGCTGGGCCGCGCCCGCGAGCTCGCGGCTGTTCGCGGCTGCCGTGTTGTCGCCCTGCTGGGCCAGGGCGCCGCCGCCCCGCAAGACCAGGCTCCCGCGCTGCTCACGGCGGGTGCGGACGAGGTTTTGCTGTGCCGCGACGACCGTCTGGCAACCTTGGATGCGCTGGTCTACGCGCATTGGATCTGCGATATGGCGGGCGAGCGCAAGCCGGAGATCATCTTGTACGGCGCCACCGCATTTGGACGAGAGCTCGCGCCGGGCGTGGCCGTCCGGCTGCAAACGGGCCTTACCGCGGACTGCACGGTTCTCGACATCGATCCCGCCTCGGGCCTGTTGCAGCAGACGCGCCCTGCTTTTGGCGGCAACCTCATGGCCACTATCGAATGCCCGCAGCATCGCCCCCAGATGGCCACCGTTCGCCCGGGCATCTTCGCTGCTCCCCAAGCAGATACTTTGCATGCCGAGCGCGGCCGCATCACCCAAGTCGCCCTGGCCGACGCCTGGCGGCCGAGCGTGCGCGTGGATGCCATCGAGCATGCCGGCGCGACGGACGTCATCACGGACGCCGACGTGTTGGTGGTAGCGGGTCGCGGCATCGGTTCCAAAAAGAACCTAGCGGTGGCTCAGCGGCTGGCAGATGCCCTGGGTGGCAAGCTTGGCTGCACGCGCCCCTTGGTGGAGTCCGGTTGGTTGGAGTACTGGCACCAAGTGGGACAGACCGGTGTGTCCGTATCTCCCAAGCTCCTCATCAGCCTGGGCGTCTCCGGCGCTATCCAGCATGTGGCGGGAACGGGCGGCGCGCAGACCGTGATCGCTGTCAACGAGGATCCGGACGCCCCCATCTTTGGATCCGCCACCTATCGCGTGGTGGGCGATTGCGTGGAGGTCGCCCGCGAGCTGACGGCGAGGCTTCAGGCCTAGGCGTGGCGCCGGGCCCGGATAGGGTAGGGCGAAGGTCCTGCGGTACAAATAAGATCATCAAGGGCGGTCGAGTTTTTCGTCCGCCCTTTCTATGCGGTGGCGAAGGTCCGTTTGGGCACCCGGTTTTGACGCGGGTGCCCAAACGGACCTCTTGGTGCGCCGGGGCGTCCGCCTCGGCCCCCAGTTTGGATGCGGATGCCGAGGCGAACATCTTGGAGCGATGGGATGTCCCTTTGGGCACCCGGTTTCAAATCGGGTGCCGAGACGGGCGTTCCCGAGCACGCAGGCGTCCGTTCCATCCCCGAGTTTGAGATCGGGTGCCGAGACGAACGCACCCGATTCTCTTGCATGGCCGCTCCGGCACCGATTATTAATCTCGGTGCCGAAAAAGCAATACGACCCGTATTAACATCCGGCTCGAGTCCCCGCTCTTTTGCTCGATACCGTTGGCGCGTGAAATCTGCTCGTTTGCAGGAAAGATGACGGCGCCCAGTACTTGCTCGCCCTTGATTCTGTATAAAGGTAATACCTAATACCTACTACCTATCAACAATGAATGGGGAGGAGACCGACCATGTACCAGTCCCACGAGTTTTACCTTCGCCGCTGCATCGAGATTTCCAAGGATTCCCGCGCCCACGGCAACACGCCGTTTGGCGCCCTGCTGGTCGATAAGGACGGCAACATCTTGATGGAGCAGGAGAACATCGAGATCACCGAGAAGGTCTGCACCGGCCATGCCGAGGCGACGCTCGCGGCGCGCACGTCCCATGAGTACTCCAAGGCGTTTTTGTGGGATTGCACCCTGTACACCACCGCGGAGCCGTGCGCTATGTGCGCCGGCGCCATCTACTGGGCGAACATCGGCCGCGTGGTATACGGCATGACGGAGCGTCGCCTGCTCGAGCTCACCGGTTCTAACGAGCAGAACCCCACGTTCGACCTGCCGTGTCGCAACGTCTTCGCATGCGGTCAGAAAAAGATCGAGGTCGTGGGACCCTTCCCCGAGGTCGAGGTCGAGGCTGCCGCCGTGCACGAGGGCTATTGGGACTAGCTTGAATGGCCCGGCGCATGCTTGCCCGCGCGCCGGGTTTTTGTCCGCTTTCCAGAAGGGAGGCCCTTGTGTTCGAGGAGAACATCTCTAAGGGCAAAATGCTCGTAATCGCGTTCCAGCACGTTCTCACCATGACGCCGGGCACCATCGCCGTGCCCCTGCTGCTGGCCAGCGGCCTGGGGCTTGATGCCCAGACCACCAGCTTCCTTGTCGCGGCGAACTTCTTCACCAGCGGTATCACCACGCTGTTGCAGGTTATTGGCATCGGTAAGCTTATCGGTTCGCGCTATCCCATCATCTTGGGATCATCCTTCGCGCCTTTGGCGCCCATGATCATGATCGGCACGCGCTACGGTTTGCCCACGCTCTTTGGCTCTATCATCGCTTCGGGCGCGATCATCTTCTTGCTATCGTTCTTCATGGACAAGGTTATGAAGTTGTTCCCGCAGGTAGTGGTGGGTACCTTTGTTACGCTCATCGGCGTGAGCCTGGCTCCTTCCGCCCTGCGCGACCTTGCGGGCGGAGAGGGAAGCGCCGCCTTCGCCTCCGTTCCCAACCTCGCCCTCGGCTTTGGCGTGCTGGTTTTCGTCCTGTTGGTCGAGCGCTATGGCAAGGGCATCTGGCGCAGCATGTCTCTGCTGCTGGGCATCGTATTCGGCACGGTGGTGGGCGCCTTCCTGGGTATGGTCGACCCCACGCCCGTTCTGGAGGCGGCGCCCTTCCAGGCGGTAACCCCGTTTGCCTTCGGCATGCCGGAGTTCCATATCGTCCCTATCCTGTTTATGGTGGTGTTCTGCGTCATCAATACGCTGCAGTGCATCGGCGTCTATTCGGTGGTGGACGAAATCACGGGCACCACGTCCACGCCTCAGATCGAGTCGCGCGGCATCCGCGCCCAGGCGTTGGGCCAGATGGTTTCCGGAGCCTTCAATTCCATTCCCTCCACTATGTTCAACGAGAACGCCGGCTTGGTCGATTTGACCCGCATCAAGGATCGTAAGGTCTTCATCGCTGCCGGCATCATGTTGATTGTCGTGGGCGTATGCCCGCCAATCGCCGCGGTCATAGTCGCCGTACCCAAGTGCGTGCTGGGAGGCGCCACCATGGCGCTGTTCGGCATCATCACCTCGTCCGGCATCTCGATTCTGTCGCGTCTCGATTTTGGCAAGAACAATAACTTCAAGATCGTCGGCACCAGCATCGCCATCGGCGTGGGTTCGCTGTATGCCTCCGAGGTGTACGCCAACCTGCCCGAAGCCATCTCGATGGTCATGAGCAACGGCCTGTTCATGGTGACGCTCAGCGCCGTGGTTCTCAATCTGCTGCTCAACGGTAAAAAGGCCTTGAGCGTGGACGAGTAGGAGGCTGGGGCGGTTCCGGTGGTCAGCCGCCTCTCTATAAAGAACCCTTCCTATAAGGCGCTCGGCAATGTGATCGTTAGCGGTTGCTGGCCGGGCGCCTTTTCGAACCCGTCTTTCTTAACAGCCTCCGTGATTTGCGCTACGATGGACGCCGACTAAAAGGAAGGCGGCTTGGGGATATGGACCCGTTGAAGACAACATCGCTTTCTGCCCGTGCGCAGGAGGCAATCATGCAGATCATCGAGGGCATGGACCTCGCCCAGGACAACAAGCTGCCTCGCGAGGAGCTGCTCGCATCCCAGCTGGGCGTCAGCCGCACAACCATTCGGCAGGCGCTGAACAACCTGGCAGCCGAGGGCGTGGTATCGCGGCGCCAGGGCAAGGGCACGTTTGTAAACGTCGATTCGATCGGCATCCGTGTGACGTTCTCTCCCTGCATAGAGCTTATGCAGGCGATTCGCAACAGCGGTTTCGAGCCTTCTGTTCGCCTCTTAAGCGCCCATGCCGCCGACGAGAGCTCCGGGTTCTCGTCCGGTAGGTACTCCATGGATGACGTGCGCCGCATGTTGGAGCTCGAAGCGGGCGATCGGCTGATAGAGCATGACAAGGTATTCTTTGCGGACGGTGAGCCGTGTGCGTTTTGCCGCGATTACTTTGGAGCGAGCGTGGCGGGTGGCGAGGCCGGCCTGGACGAGCTCGAGCGCTACGATGACTCGCTGTACCGGTTTGTCTATAACCGCAGCGGTCGCCGGGTTGAATGGGATAAGGTCGAGATCGATGTCGCCGCACCCGATGACCTTCCCGCGGCGTTCACTTCGCAGACGCCGCGCGGTGCGAGCCGTCCGCTGCTGTGCATACGCTCGGTCAACTACGACCAGGACAGCAGGCCGGTCGTTTGCGCCGTGGAGTACGTGGACACGTCGGTCATTCGCTATAACCTGGTAAGGCAAAAAGCCGTCGACTACCAAAGGCAATAAGGATGCATCCGCGCCGGCGGCCCCTCTCGGGGTGCCGGCGCGACTCATACGCGTATCGAATGCGGGGGAATGGCTATGGTTTGCATCGATCGAAAACGAGCTCGCGCGGCGTTTCTGGCATATGTGGACGCCTACGATGTTTCCAACAAGCGCATCGCCCTCAAGATCGCCCACACGTATCGCGTCGCGAACCTGTGCGAGCAGATCGCGAAGGGCGAGGGTATGGACGAGGAAGACGTCGAGCTGGCATGGCTCTGCGGCTTGCTTCATGATTTGGGACGCTTTGAGCAGCTGCGCCTGTGGGATACCTTTAGCGACGGGGCGTCTGCCGAGCATGCTGCCATTGGCACCGCCGTGTTACGAGCACTTTCTGCCAGCTCCGTTCCCGCCCGCGTCGCGCCCGCGGAGCACCCTTGGGATGCTCCCCATCCACCGGCGCCCGCCGTAGGCAGCGGCGCCATCGAGTCCTTTCTTCAAGACCGCGCGTTCGACGATATGATTCTCGCTTCGGTTGAGTGCCACAGCTTGCTGCGTGTTCCGCAAGGGCTGGACAACCGCACTCGCATGTTAGTGGATATTGTTCGTGACGCCGATAAGATCGATATCCTTCGGGTCAATTGCGAGAACTCGGTGCAGACCGTGCTGGGTGTGTCCCAGCGGGAGTTTTTGCAAAGCGAGATTGGCTCCGGCGCGGTGCGTGCATTTGAGGAACGCCGGTGCTTGGCACGCGAGGAACGGCTGTATCCGGCGGATTACCTGGTGGGAATGGCGCTGTTCGTCTTTGAGCTGGTCTATCCCGCCAGTAAAAGAATCATGCGCGACGCGGGCCAGCTACAGCGCATGCTCGTCCATCCTTTTGGCGTGCAGGATGAATTCGAGTTGGCGCAGACGCGTGAGACCTGGTCGCGCATGGCGAAGGTTTTGGTCGAGTACCTCGAGGAGGCGTAGGTCGCACAGGCGGCGAATGGAGGCGGCTTCTCAGTCCGTCCTCTTACTCCTCGAAAACGGCGACGGCGCGTACGGGCATGCCCGTGGCGTCCTCGATTCGCGGCCACATGACAAAGATGATGGCGCCGGTTGCGGGGACCTTGTCCAGGTTGCACATGACTTCTACCTGCAGGTGCCCGTGGTCAAGCACCCAGCGCTCGGCGGCCAGGTCGTCGGCTTCCACCGCCAGGTAGGACGCGTCGGTATCGAACGTCTCGTGTCCGTTCATGGCGATACCGCGCTGCTCGTACAAAAACTCCAGCGCCGGGATGGACCAGCCGGGGCAGTGCTCGCCGCCTTCCTCGTCGAAGTTGTTGAGGGCGTCGTTGTCGGGCCAGCGCTTATACCAGTCGGTTCGCAGCGCTACAAAGGCGCCCTGCGGTATGCGGCCGTGCTCGGCTTCCCAGGCGAGGATGTCCTCGACTTCGATGGCGGTATCCGGGCCGTTTGCGGCTATCTTGGACGTGAGGTCGATAACCACCAGCGGCATCGCCATCTGCTTGCCTCCGAATGCCTGGGAGCTCAGGTGGTCCGGCGTGAAATGGCAGGGAAAGTCGACGTGCGTGCCAAACTGCCCAGGGAACTTGTAAGTATGGATGCGGCAGGAGAGCATCTCCTCGTCGTAATCAAAGACGGTGCGGCACAGCTCCACGGAGCCGTCCGGAATGCCGCCCCAATACGGGCTTTGGTTGTTGAGGGGGTGGGAGAGCTCCGCCCACGTGCATGCTTTCAGCTTCTCCAGATCTTGCCATAGGCTCATGATGGGGGCTCCTTTCGGGTGGCGGTATACGGGATGCTTGCGCCGGGCCGTCGCGGACGGCGCCGGCGAGGGGATTAGCCCAGTTTGCGGGTCGCGCCCATGAAGACGGGCGTCATGGTGACCAGGTCGATGATTAGGTAGGCGAACGGGCGGTCCAGGATGACCTCGTGGACTTCGGGCTCTTCCGCCATCGCGCTGCCCATCATGAGTTCGGCGGAGGTCGCGGCTGCCGCGCGCGTACCGGTCTCGTTCACCTCGATAAACGTCTTGTGGGCGATCTCTCCTACATAGAGGTTTTCGGCGGCGCTTCCCAAGGGGGAGAGGTCGGCCGCCTGCATATCGAAGGCGTCGAACATGCTCATGGCTTGGAGCTGCGCGGTGAGTTTGGTAGCGTATTCAAGCGTGAACTTGGGCAGGCCTGCGTCTGCGAGCGAGAAATCCTTGGGCGTCATGAGGTTTGCCAGCGCTGCGCCGTCCAGCGAGTCGAGCGCCTGGTCCAAGGTGAGCCCCTCTTTTGGAAGCAGGCCCACAAAGCCAAAGTTGTAGTCGCGATACGGTTTGATGAAGCCGGTGAAGGAGTCGTTCTCCAGGTAGCTATCCTCGCGCGAGCGCATCATGCGGCAATCTGTTTGGGAGCCGTCCTGCGCGGTGAAGGCCCAGTCCAATACGTTCTCGTCCTCATAGGGATCGTCCCAAGCACCCTCGAAGGCCAGCGCGCTGATGAGGAACAAGCGGGAATCGGGCGAGATGTCGTCGATGATCTGGGGAATCATGCCGTGGGTGTTCTCGTCCACCCATGCGTTGATATCCTGCAGGGTGGTGTTGTCGAAAGGCGCCTCGAACGCCTGCGCATCCAGGGTGTTGGCGCAGGTTTCCAGGTAGTCCTCTTGCACGGAGAGGGCATCGTTTTTCAACCAGATGGAATCGGCGAGACTCAGCTCCAGGGGATCCAGCTCGATGCCGCTGCCATAGGGATCCGCGCCGGCAAGGCGCCTGGCGTAGGCGTTGAGATACGCGTTGAGGGCGTTGGTGTCAAAGCCGCTCGCTTGCTCTATCTGGGCAAGCGTCTCTCCTGCTGCGCCGTTTTGCAGCATGGCCAGCACGTGGAGCACGGAGAGCGGAGAGACCAGTACGTTGTCCTCTGCGCCATCGCCCGCGGCAGCAAGGCATTGCTTGAACAGGGCGGTTGCGAATCCGTAGGCGGATGCGAGTTCCTCATCGCCGGCGAGGTGGTCGATGATGTTTTCTTTGGACGAGGTGTCCAGTTCGCGGCGAATCTTCTCGGTGAGGTTGGTTGCGGTCAAGGCCGCTCCCTTCTGTGCGGTGTCGTCGCATCCGGAGAGCGCTGCCGCGCCGGCGCCGGCAAGCGCGGCGGCAAGGAGGCTGCGGCGGCTGAGGGCGTGCGGAACGGTACGGTTGCGGGGCGTGCGTGCGGTCATGGAGTCCTCCTAGGGCTACCGGGGCCGTTAGCGGTTTGGGACGCTGTCGGCATGCGTGCGACGAACGGGTATGTTCACGATGATGATACCCATACATACCAGGGCGAGCGCTAACGCCGCGACGCCCGGATTCACCATCGATCCCTCGTCCAGCAAGACCATGGAGAGCAAAAAGCCGAACATGGGGTTCATGAAGCCGAAGACGGTGACGCGCGAGACCGGGTTGACGGCCAGCAGGCGCGACCACAGGCTGTAGGCCATGGCGGAGATGAAGCCCATGTAGACGATCAAGGCGAGGGCGGGAAGCGGCTCTGCGGGGCCGAGGTGCCCTCCGGCTGTCGCGGCGGCGATAGCGAGGACGGTTCCGCCCGCAAGGAACTGCCAGCCGCTGAGCATGACGGGGTCATGATGCTTGCCGAGCACGCCGATAAGGCAGGTCGACATGGCTCCGGCGACGGCGGCGAGCAAGATCATGCCCTCGCCGCCAAGGGTGAAGCCCAAGGTTTCGCCCGCGCCCATGTCGGCGATGTTGATAAGCGCGACCCCTCCGAAGCCCGCGGCGCAGCCCAAGATCTTGCGGGCGGTGAGACGTTCGGTGCGAAACAGCAGGCAGGATAGCAAGATGGCGATGAAATTGCTGCTTGCGGTAACGATGGAGCTGGTGACGCCGGATGCCTGGCTGAGCCCGCGGTAGAAGAACACGTATTGCAGCACCGTTTGGAACAGCGCGAGCAACAAGATGGAGCGGACGTCGCGCTTGCGCGGAATCAGCGGCTTTTTGCGCGCCGCGCTCATGCCGATGATGACCATGGCTCCCGCGATGATGAAACGCACGCCGGCAAAGAGCATTTGAGATGAGACGTTATCACCGGGGATGCCGAAGAGGCGGTAGCCGATCTTGATGCTGGGGAACGCCGAACCCCATAGAAAGCAACAAACGGCGCAGGTTGCGAGCAGGCCGGGAAGCGAGGCGAAGAGGCGGTCGAAGCCCTTCTTCTCCGCCCGGTCGCGCTGTTCCGGCGTAAGCGATGACGTCACAATCAGCCTTTCTTTAGTGTCTTGCGCGGCCTAGTCGCGGTCGCCCACGATTTGCAGCAGATGGATGAAGATGTTGACCAGGTCGAGCCAGATCTCCGCTGCGTTGAGGATGGCCATCTTGACCGTGGGCTCGCATTGCTGGGCGCGGTAGGTGTCGTATCCTATGAACCCGCAGAAGACCAGGATGACGGCGTAGTCATACCATGCCATCGCAAAGCCCATGAGGCTCCCGGCGATCCCGGCGACGATGAGGGCGATCAGCGCGGTTACGGCGATGCCCTGGATGCGGGCGAAGAACGTAGGGAAGCTCGTTCCCAACAGGGTGAATAGCGCCGAGATGATGAAGGTACCCACAAAGGCGTTGGCGATGCTGGGGAGGCTGTAGAAGGGCAGGACCATGCCCGTTGTGAACCCGATGGAGCAGACCAGCAGGGCGTATCCTGCGAGCGTGACGCCGTAGCCCTCGCGTTTCATTCCCATGTGCATGACGGCGATGCCGGCGATGCTGGCGATGAATGACCCGATCGAGATTGTCAGGTAGTTGTCGACGACCGCGTAGAGGAAGGCCGGGGCCTGGGCGAGCAGGGCGCATGCGGCGATGACGGCGAAGCCGGCGGTCACCAGCCCGCCCATGATGAGGTTGTACGTGCGGCGGGTCAGCTGCGCGCTGTGGTCGCGGGAGGGGTCGAACGGGGAGATGGCCTCCTGCTCGGGAGCGTCAAAAGGAGTGTTCTGCATATTCTCGTCCCTTCTGGCGGGTGGTCGGATAAGGTGATGGGCGCGTCGCCGCGTCCACTCGACTATACCCGACCGCGCGAGTGCTGACGCTGCCGCGGTGCGCTTGTCGGTAACTGTTTGCATTTCTCGTGCCCGCGCGCGCCTTGGTAGCGCACTATGGGTAGGAGACAAGCATGGACGCACATCGATATGCATTGGTGCGAACGGGTGGATACGAGAGGCGTGGTGCCGGGCTATGGCGAACCAAACGATTCATGATGACGAGGAGCGGGGCAAGGTCCCCTCGACCGCCGAGAAGGTTGCGGGCGGTATAGAGATGGCTGCCGGCGTCGCTGTCGCCGCGGCGGGCGTGCCCATGATGGTGCTGCCCGGTCCCGGTGCGGCGGCCCTGCTGGGCGGTGCGGCGCTTGCGAGCAAAGGCCAGCGCCGCTATTCCGGCCGCGAGGCGACTGCGGTCGAGGAGAAGCTGGACCGGGCTTCTGCCAAGGCTGCCGAGGTGGCAAAGCGCGAGGGGGCCAAAGCGGCGAAGGCCGTGGCGCGCAACGCCCCCAAGGTGGCGGCCGCCACGGCTAAGGCGGCGGTAAAGGGCGGCGCCGTCGTGGCGAAAGCGGCGGCTAAAGGCGGCGCGGCAGCAGCCAGGGCGGGCGGCAGGCTCGCCGGCAAGGGCCTTGATGCGGCGGCGGTCGCCTACCTTCGCCATAGGGAGCAGAAGAGGGGCGATGCGCTGTGATGGACGAGAAGCCCTCGCTGCCGCGCCGGTCTAAAAGCGCCGCCACGTTTCTCACCTATGTCCGCGAGCGGATGGACACCTTTCTCGACCGCCCGCTTTGCGCCATCGACAGCCTGGTCTTCTCATGGCTTGCCTACGCGCATTTGGGAGAGGACCAGGTAAATGCCTGCTTGCCGGAGGGCATCGCCCTGCATGAGATGCTGCGTGCGGAGGAATTCGACAACATGTTCGGATCCACCTGGGACCCGGAGGGTAGCCGGGACCTCTTGTTCGCCGTTTGCGCCAGCCCGCGTTTTCGCGATGCCCGCCTTACGTTGTTTCGCTTCAAGACCGCCCGCTCCGCCGAGGAGCAGTTCGCGGCCATGACGTTCATTCTGCCCGATGGCAGCTCCTACGTGGCGTTTCGCGGTACCGATTCCACCATTGTGGGCTGGAAGGAAGACTTCAACATGACCTTCCTCAACCCCGTCCCCGCCCAGGAGGAGGCGCGCGCCTACCTTGAATACGTGGCGTCCGTCACGGCCGGCCCGCTGTATGTGGGAGGCCACTCCAAGGGCGGCAACCTCTCTGTCTACGCGGTGGCTACCTGCAATAAATCGTGCCGCGAGCGCGTTGTCAGGGTGTTCTCGCATGACGGCCCGGGATTCCATCGCGAGTTCTGCGCATCGGACGCCTACCGCAACATCCTTCCCATCATGGTGAAGACCGTTCCCAAATCGAGCATGATAGGCGCGGTGCTCTCCGAAGGTCCCGACTGCCATCCCATCATCGTGGAGAGCGGCGGCTTCTCGCTGTTCCAGCACAATCCGTTTCTATGGGAGGTCGACGTCGAGAGCGCGACGTTTGTGGAGGCTGACGGCTTCACGGCGTCGTCTCGCTATTTCGACTCGACGCTTGATGCCTGGATGGACAAGTACTCGCTGGCAGAGCGCGCCCGCTTTGTCGACGCCCTGTTCGATGTGATACGCGTGACGGGTGCCAAGCGCTTCTCCGACATCATGGCCGATCGCAAGACCAATGTTCCCCTTATGCTGGAGGCGGTCGAGGGGCTTGACCCGGATTTGCAGCAGTTTATTAGGGACGTGCTTCGCTCCTTTGCCAGGACGGCGACGGTTGAGAAGGCGGCGGGCGCTGCGAGCGGCATCGCTGGAACCATCAAGAAAGCGCGCCCTAGCGTTGCTTTGGCGGTCACCACCTTTAAGAACAGGGGCGAGGGGTCCGATTAGGTGCGGGCTTCCGCCTCGCCCTCGTCCTTATCCAAAAGCAATAGAAGAGTTTGAAACATCCTGTCGCACGAGAGCGTATTCAGGGTGAAGGGCCCTTGAATGAAGCACGGCAACAGACGTGAGACGGTATGGATGCGGAGAAGTGGTTTAGGGAGGCGGTCGAGCGCCATCGCGATATGGTGTTCCGCCTTGCCTACACGTACCTGCGCGATCCGGCCGATGCCGACGATGTGACGCAAGACGTGTTTGTGAAGCTGCTCCGCAGCGGCAAGCGGTTTGAGGGCGATGAGCATCTGAGGTATTGGCTGGTGCGGGTCACCATCAACGAATGCAAGTCGCTGTTTAGAAAACCCTGGCGTCGCGTCGAGGATATCGAGGCGTACGCGGAGACGCTGCAGGCTCCAAGCGAGCAGCATCGCGATTTGCTGGTTCGCGTGATGAGGCTGCCCGAGAAATACCGTGTGCCCATGGTGCTGCATTACTACATAGGCCTTTCTACGGACGAGGTGGCGCGGGCGATAAAGGTTCCCGCGGCGACCGTGCGCACGCGACTCGCGCGCGGCCGCGCCCGTCTTAAGAGCATGTTGGAGGGTGAGAAGCGATGACGATGAACACGATGCCCGGAAAACGTTCGCGTGCGGATATGCAGGGAGCCTTTGAAGGCATGCATGCCTCTGAGGATATGTACGAGAAGGTGATGGCGCGCGCGTCGCATCGCGGGCGCAAACGCGGTGGCGCGCCCAAGATCGCCGTGGTGGCGACGGTTGCGCTAGCGGCTGCGCTGGCGGTGGGCGGCACGGCGTACGCGGTCCTTGGCGGGGACTTCTTCTTCCGCGGATGGGGCGACCACGGGCATGGTCAGGTGAACACGTGGACGGTGGACGGCGACGGCGTATACAGCCGCACGTTTGGAACGGTTGACGAAGGGGAACTCACCGACGAGTTGAAGGCGTCGGTCGAGTATGCGGGCCGCGCGGTTGAAGCCCATGGCTACACGCTGCTTGTGGAGAGCGTTCTTGTGGACGATCTTGGCTGCGGCGCCGCGACCTTTACCCTGAGCAACCCCGATGGCATCAAGATCAACCCGGCGTACGGCATGCCCGGCGATGCGGTGTTTGATGACACTTCTGACCTGCGTCTTTTGACGACTGAATTTGGCGATGGCACGTTTGCGAGTGACTATGTAGTGTATGACGCCGAGGCTTCTACCGATACGGAGGTGCGGGGAACCATCTACTTCAACGCGTGGAACGGCGCGGATTCCGTGGCATCTGGTATCAAGTGGGTTCTTAATTTTAATGATGAGGATGTTACAACTGACGTCTTTGTGCCCGCGAAGACCATCAAGAGCCGTGAATTCAAAACGGCTGACGGTGTGAGGGCGATGGTGAGTCCGATTGCGCTGGTTATCGATGGCGAGAGCGTGATGGAGGCCCATGATAATCTATACGGAGTCGATCCGTTGATCATCCATAACCTGTCAGTAACTATGGAAGACGGCACGAATCTGGTGATCACGGACGATGATGCTCGAGCCTACAACATCTTTGGCTCGTGCCTGCGCGGCGAGGACGGGGTCAATCTGGAGACCGTTTACCGTCCAACTCAGTTGTTGGTGCCGGAGATAATTGCAGGCGTGAATGCTTCTGGCGACTTGTGTCATACGGATGGGCAAAACGAGGCTTGGCAGGCGGAGTTTCTGCCAACAGCGTAAGCAGATAGTTTGCGCCATCATGCTCAGGTGGTTGCGCTAGCTGTATTTGGGCCCCGGGCGTCGCGTGTTGTGCCCGGGGCCCTGTCATTTTTTACGCCTCGATAACCACTTCGCGATCTTCGCGGGTGACAAGCGCCTTGACGGCGATCTCGGCGCCAAGGTAGCGCTCTACCAGGCCTGCGAGTTCGTCCATGGCGGAGCGGCAATCCTCGATGCGCTCGGGGTCGACGCACTCCACAATAAGGAAGGCGTTTGAGGTGGCGTCGGTTAGCGCCGTGCGCACGCCGTCTCGCCAGTTCCAACAACGGCAGACCGCGCCGGCATCGTCTACATAGCACAGCTCGCCGGGCAGCGTGGGGTCGTTCTCCGCGTTCTCACCCAGCGGCGTGAACTCGTCCCCGCCTTGGGTGATAAGCAGGCGCAGGTCGCCTTGGAAGGCGTCGATGTCCTCTCCGCCCAGGGGCAGCGCGTATGTGAGCGATACGGCGTTGTAGATGTCCACGGCGGGGGAGATGCTTCCCACGGGATTACCCTTGAGCACGCGCTTGAGCAGGTTCTCGATAGAGCAGCGGGCACCGCGCTTGGTCTTGAACTGCTGGTAGGCTTGGCGCCATACGCGCACCGGTGCGTTCTCGGAGAGCGTGGGCGATTCCAGGTGGCGCTCCGCCGCGGCGTTCGCGCGGGCGAGCAGCTGCTCGATCTCCGTTGCGTCCTCGGGCGAGACCTGGTCTGCGGACCTCATCCCCTTGGCAACCACCACGCCCAGTGACGCTCCGGGAAACAGGTTCCAAAACGAATCCTCGGTGACGAACTTCTTCATCTGCAGGCTCCCTTCCTATTCATCCGCCCCAAAACCTTTCGCTTTACGAGGGGCTGAAAACTAAACGAGCGCCCACACGCCGGCCCCCTTCTTGCGTCCTACGGTGCCGGCACGTGAGCGCTCGCGCGCTGCCCCCATCCGGAGAAGGGGGCGTGTATGTCGCGGTCATTGTAGCGCTTGCTCCCGATCTTCGTCCAGATACGCTGCGGCGGCGTCTAAAAAAGCCTGCCCCGCGGGCGAGAGTCGGTGGCTGCGGCTCCAGATGAGCTCTACATGCGATGTGAGCGAGGGGGCGAGCGGTATGAAGGCAAGGCTGTTTTCCGGCGAGGGGGCAACGATGCCGTCCAGGCAGAGCGCCGCGCCAACGTGCGCACGCACCAGTAGAGAGGCGGTGTAGAGCAGGTTGTTGATGTTGGCCCCATAGAGGCACAGACAGACCAGACAGCCCGCCACCGCCCAGGAGCCGGCCGCGGTCCCACGGGGGCGGGGGAGGAGGCTCAGGCCTAGATCGGCGGCCAGCACCACCGCCAGATAGATGGAGACATAGGCGTATTTCATAATGGGGGTGGCGTCGGAGAAGGGGGCGATGACCTGGGCAAAGCCCGCCGCCAGAGGGAGGAGGGCCACCATGACCAGCCCGCCCACAGGCCGCCAGGGCTGCTTCCACAGGGAGCGGCGGGTAAGGGCGGTGAAGCAGAACAGCGCGCCCAGGGCCAGAGCCAGCAGATCCAGCAGCACCAGCACCGGGGTGGTGAAGGGACTGGAGGAGCCGGGCAGGAAGAAGAACACCAGGACCTGCTTATAGGCGGAGAGGATCAGCCGGGGCAGCTGGGCAACGGGATAGCCGCCGCCGGCCTGGCTCATGCCAAGATAGCTAAGCAGCTCCAGCCCCTTGACGGAGAGAAACAGCTGGAGCAGGCCGTAGTACAGGGCGGCCCCGGCGGCCAGCACGCCCATCAGGCGCAGGCCCAGACGCAGGGTGTCCTTCCAGCCGGCCCGGTGGTCCAGGCACGCCCGGAGCACCGCCAGCACGGACAGGGAGACGGCCACCGCGGCGTAGGCCTGATAGATCCCCATGGACAGGGCCAGAAGGAGGCAGGCCGCAAGGCTGCGGGGCCAGCCGCCCTTCTGCGCCAGCCAGACTGACAGCACCGCCAGCAGGATGGCCAGGCAATAGGCGGAGGCGGTGAACATATAGAGGAAGGTGTACCCCAGACAGGGGAAGGCGGCCATGAGCACGCCGGCCAGGGCGGACAGGGTGCGGCTGTGCAGCCCCAGGGTCAGGACGGCCGCCGCCGCCGCCAGGGAGAGGAACACAATGGACAGAAAGCCGATGAGGGCCGGCATCTGGGTGAAGCTGTTGAGGGCGGAGGCGTAGTGCAGGAACCACCGGCCGGACACGGTCATCTGCTGGGGGTCGAACACCCGGCTGAGGCCGTCTGAGTTGGGGATCAGATTGGTAAAGGCGAAGAGATGGATGAGATAGCCCGACAGAAAGCAGGACAGGAACGCGGCCCAAGCGGTGGCCGGGATCCGATGGCGCAGGCGGGCGGCGATGCGGTCAAGGGGCATACAGGGGACCTCCTAAGCAGTGTGAACAGCGCCGCGGGATGCGGCGCGGACATCAAGATCTCCTGCTATTGTAGGCTATTTCCACCGTATTTGCAAGTAAAACCGGCGGACAGCCGCCGGAGTGGGGCTGGAGAGGGAAAAGGAACCGGATTTTGGCTTGAAATCCGGGAAAGGCTATTGTACAATAAAAGAAACCATGTAAGATGGGGGCGGTGCGGGTACAGCGCCCCCTGGAGAGGAGGCGGAGGGATGAGCCGGACTGTGATCCGAACCGTAGATCCCCGCAGTCCCGCCAGCAGGGCGGGCATCCGGCCGGGCGAGACACTGCTGGAGGTCAACGGCAAGCCGGTGGTGGACGTGCTGGACTATAAATTTTACACCTATGATCCGCGGCTGACCCTGACGCTCCAAGAGCCGGACGGCAGCCGCCGCGCTGTGCATATCCGCAAGGAGGAGGGGGAGGACCTGGGCCTGGAGTTTGAGACCTATCTCATGGACCGTGCCCGCTCCTGCGCCAACAACTGCATTTTCTGCTTTGTGGACCAGATGCCCAAGGGGATGCGGAAGAGCCTGTATTTCAAGGATGACGACGCGCGGCTCAGCTTTCTCATGGGGAATTACCTCACCCTGACCAACCTCTCCCAGCGGGAGGTCCAGCGGATCATCGACCTGCGCATTTCCCCCATCAATGTGTCCGTCCACACCACAGACAGGGAGCTGCGGTGCCGGATGCTGAAAAACCGGCGGGCGGGGGAGTCCATCGACATCATGGAGCGCTTTGCCCGGAACCACATCACCATGAACTGCCAGATCGTCTCCTGCCCCGAAGTCAACGACGGACCGGCCCTGGACAAGACGCTTCGGGATCTGGCGGAGCTGTATCCGTCGGTGAACAGCGTATCGGTGGTCCCCGTGGGCGTGACCAAGTTCCGGGAGGGGCTGTACCCACTGCGCCCGTACACCCGGGAGGAGGCCGACGACCTCATCCGTCAGGTGGAGACCTTTGCCGAGGCGCACCGGGCGCGCACCGGGACCCGGCTGGTTTGGTGCTCCGACGAGTTCTATCTGCTGGCGGGGCGGGAACTGCCCCCGGAGGAATATTTTGAGGAATTTACTCAGCTGGACAACGGGGTGGGGATGCTCACCCTGCTGTCACGGGAGTTTGCCCGGGGGCTGGACCTGATGGAGCCGGAGGAGATGGAGGGCGCCACCCCCTTTGCCATCGCTACTGGGGTGTCCGCCGCCCCATTCCTGGAGCAGCTTGTGGCCCGGGCCCGGGAGAAGTGCGGGGCCATCCGGGGGACGGTGTACCCCATCCGCAACGACTTTTTCGGCCACACCATCACCGTGGCCGGGCTGGTCACCGGCGGCGACCTGATCGCCCAGCTGCGTGGCCGGGAGCTGGGACAGCGGCTGCTGATCCCGGCCAATATGCTCCGGGCCGGGGAGCGGGTCTTTTTGGATGATGTATCCCTGGACGATGTGGAGCGGGCACTGGGTGTCCCCGTGATCCCCGTGGAGCAGGACGGCTATGAGCTGCTGGACGCCATGTGCGGCATCTCGTCCGGCCTCCCCCGACAGGAGCTCCCCCGGGAGGAGACGGAATATTATCAATACAACCCCTGAGAGGGAATTAGGAATGAGGAATTAGGAGGTAGGAATTAT